>Ga0224496_10000645_pt1 | contig 23731 bp, 19 predicted proteins | sample SF_Jul11_sed_USG_2_FD_168127 | JGI IMG/M metagenome (GOLD analysis project Ga0224496, IMG submission 168127) | Sediment microbial communities from San Francisco Bay, California, United States - SF_Jul11_sed_USGS_8_1 | ecosystem: Environmental > Aquatic > Marine > Sediment | place: USA...
AGCACCCGGTCGGACTTCAACGGAACCTCTGTGGTGGTGGTTACTGGTGCTGGCTCGGTCACCTGGACCGTTCCGATCCCCGTTGCAGTTGCTCCCCGTCCGTCGGAAAGCGCATAGGAGAACGTGTCCTGTCCGACGAACCCCGGTACCGGTTTGTAGGTAACGGTCCCATCGCCATTGGCGACCACGGTTCCGCCGGCCGAATCGCCAATAGCGACCAGCGAGAGCAGGTCACCATCAGGATCGGAGTCGTTGTCCAACACCGCCACGGTGACTGCGGTGTCCCGGGGTGTGGACACCGAATCATCGGTCGCCACGGGCGGCCGATTGGGCGGATCGAAGTCGATTGTCAGGAGAGGACGGTCGGAAACCGCTTCGGCTTCAGAAGAGTGACCGGTCCATGTGGCGCCATCTTCTAGCGATAGTGCCCAGCCAAAGTTGCCGTCACCGTCTGACCAGTCCTGCACGGCCGACGTGACGGTGAACGTGAGAGTCGTTTGTGACAGATCGCTGACCGTGGCTCCGGCAACCGTGGCAGCTTCGACATCGTCGCGCTGAATCCCTGGCCCCGATACCATCATCGAGTTCCACGTGGCGTCATCGTCCCACGGGACCAGCAACTGGTAGAGGCCGGCCGAGTCCTTCTTCTTGCCGTCACCGAGTCCCGTCAACGTGAGCCTCGCTGAGGTGATTGTCGAACCAATTGGAATCTGCCCTGGGCCGGAGCCAAACAGATTCTCGAACCTGACCAGACCAGGCCGGTCGGTGTTGTCATCGGCGGAACCACGAACCTCGATGGACGTTGCGTCCCCGAGGCCTGCGTCCGGTTGGTTTGGATCGAGTCCGATGTCGACGGTGTCGAAATATCCCCCGACGCCTTGCTGGAATACGGCGCTCTGGGCCTGGGCGGGTGCTACTCCGCCCACAACCAGCTGAGAGAAGACCATGCCAAGAACGACAATAAGGGCCGCCGATCGGCGCCCTATCTGGCGTTGTCCCAGCAGCCCCGTTATCTGGTTCATGGCAGCCCGAGCAGTTCAGACACCGGTGCATCTATTTCAGGGAGAGTGGTCCCTGCCGGGGCTTTGGCCGACGAGGCAAGCGGCAGCCGGACCGTGAAATAGGTTTCGTCGTTCATACGAGTATGCGAGACGTCGCCGCCCATTCCGTGAACGAGGGCATGGACGATCGACAAACCGAGCCCGACACTGTCGGTGACCGCCACGTCTTCTCCGCGGTGAACGAACGGCCGGAACAGGCGCTCGAGTACTGCGTCAGTAACACCGGCGCCATCGTCGACGACCGACCAAACGTACGTTGTCCCTTCGATGTGCCCGTCGACCCGGATGTGTGGCCCACCATATTTCTGAGCATTGGAAAGAAGATTTCGCAGCACCTGGCGCAACCGGAGTTTGTCAGTGCGGACGACACCAGGGTCGGTGTCGATGTCCACGACCAGGCCGGCTCGAGTGAGTGTTGCCACGGCTTCGTGCGTCGCTTCGTTGATGTCGCAGTCTTCGAATGCGAAGTGGAGAGCACCTGAGTCGAGGCGGGCGGTGGTCAACAGATCGTCGACCATCCGGGACAAGTCGCCGGCTTCTGAGATCACCATGTCGAGCAGCTCGCTGGCGATGTCCGAGTCCTGAAGGGCAGGATCTTCTTCGAGCAGCAGAGCCATGCCGAGGATGCCGGTCAGAGGTGTCCGCAGTTCGTGGGAAGCGTTGGCTATGAACTTCTCCCGACTGGCGGCGAGATCTCGTTCGGCGGCCAGTCTGCGCTCGAGTTCCGATTGACGCTGCTGGCGGCGAACGAGTTCTCGGTACATCATGATGATCGCCGCCGGGACGAAGAAGGCCACCAGGAAACGCCCCGCGATGCCGACATAGCCGAGCATCCGGTCCGACTCGGCGACCGTCGCCGCAAGCTCGTTGCGAACTTCGACCAACGCTCCCGACAACAGCTGGAAGCTGCGCTGAAGTTCTACGTCGGACAACTCCTCCCCGCGGATCCAGGCACCCGACTCGACTGCCGACGTAAGCTCCCGACCGAGACCTACGAACGTGTCAACCTTGGCCTGGAGATCCCGGTATTCCGGGTTGCCCTGGGACAAGTCGGCGAATCCGTCTTCGATGTCGGTGAGGCTCTGTTGAGCCTCACTTATGGCGAGGTCGCGGGCGGGACCGGAGTTGGTTCCAAAAGCGCCATCGACGGAGGTGGTGTAGATCGCAATGGCGAGTTGGGCCCGCACGACTGTCGCCGACCGGAGGGTTTCGTCGGCCGAGTGGAGTGCGGTGGCGCTGCTGGTGATCCGTTGACTTCCATACGCTGCCGAGAACACCAAACCGAGGACGAGGAGCAATGCGAGTCCGGCCCCGAGAGTTAGTGCTAGCCCGCGTTCGACTCCTGGGGTTCGTCGTCGCTCGGAGAGGTTTCGCATAGGAAGTCTATCGGCACCGCCGGTCCCCTGAATGAAACGATGCGTCGAAATTGACTACATATGCACATCGAGGACTAGTCCCTCGGTCTTGGTGGAACGGGCAGACCTAACTGGCACAGAAGCCCATGCCTAGGTCGATCTGACTACTGAAGCGGCGATCCTCGGGCTCCAGGCCGTGTATATACATGATCTATACATCATTCGTCTGGCCCGTGTTGCGCCGGTCGTTTGGCCATATCTGATCCGTGACAAGCAGCGTGTTCGTTGGTGTCGAACAACCGGATCCTGTCGGCTACTTGGAGGGGGGTGCAGCTAGCCCCCCGACACCGCCACCGCGGCTGCCGCGTTGAGCGGACCCATCGCTTCGGGATCCTCGAGGTACCCGTAGGGAACCTTCACCGGGCGGGGTCCGTGGGTGTGTCCGCGTGGCATCGACGCTGCTTCGGCAGGAAATGGCTGGGCGAGATCGATGCCATCGAACATTGCCCGGATGTCGTCGACCGTCTCGATCGCGTGGAGTCCGGTCCGAACATCTCGTCCGACGGTGTACCCCTTCAGATACCAGGAAGTGTGTTTGCGAAATGAGCGGATTCCCCGGTGTTCGTCGAACCAATCAACCAGCAGTTGGGCATGCTCAACCATGATCTTCACGACCTCTGCCAGGTGGGGTGGCCTGGACATCGGGAGCCCGGCGAAACCCTCGGCCAACTCCCGGAAGAGCCATGGCCGCCCCAGGCAACCCCGTCCGACTACGACCCCATCGCACCCGGTTTCCGCCATCATCTTCTCTGCATCGGCGTATTCGAACACGTCGCCGTTACCGAGCACCGGGATGGTCGTCACCGCCTGCTTGAGTTCGCCGATCGCCGGCCAGCGGGCCTGGCCGGAATAGAGCTGCTCGGCAGTGCGGGCATGAAGCGCTACGGCCGCGGCACCGGCGTCTTCGGCAATCCGACCGGCCTGAATGTAAGTCAGATGGTCGTCGTCGATACCCATCCGGAACTTGACCGTGATCGGTACGGCACCGGCGGCTTTGACGGCCGCGCTTACGATTTCGCCGTACAAACGATGGCGGTACGGCAGGACCGCGCCACCCCCGTGCCGGGTTACCTTCGGAGCGGGACACCCGAAATTGAAATCGACATGGTGGACGCCCTTGAGGTCGATGAGTCGCTCGACGGCCCCGGCGGCGGCGGCGGGATCGGTCGCATATAGCTGGATGGACTTCGTCGATTCATTTGGTCCAAACGACGCAAGATGAAGCGTACGTTCGTCTTCTTCGACGATGGCGCGGGCCCCGAGCATTTCCGAGACGTACAAGCCCGCACCGAAGCGCCTGCACAGTTCCCGGAACGGGACATTGGTGACGCCGGCCATCGGGGCAAGAACGACAGGAGGCGAGATAGCCAGGTTGCCGATCTTCAGACCGTCAGGCACGCATGACCTCCACTCCTTGACGACCGAGGAGATCAATGGCGGTATCAAGCGGCAGTCCGATCACGTTGGACACACTGCCCACGATGCCGGCCACGAGGGCCATCCCGATGCCCTGCATGCCATACGCACCAGCTTTATCAAGGGGCTCACCCGTGGCGACATACCAGGCGATCTGGTCCGCGGAGAGCTTGGCCATGGTGACCTCGGTCCGAACCACTTCTGTGAGGAGTCCGGCGGGACCATTGGTGCTGACCCCGCTGAACACGACGTGGGTTTGGCCGGACAGTCGGGCGAGCATCTGTTCGGCTTCGACCGGGTCGGCCGGTTTGCCCATGACAGCTCCGTTGAGCACGACGGCGGTGTCGGCAGCCAGGACGACCTGATCTGCCACCGTGGCGGCTTTGAGCTCGGCCACCCGTCGAACGTACCGGTCGGCTGCCTCGTCGGGCAACAGTGTTTCGTCGACATCTGGCGCCCTGACGACAAACGCCAAACCAAGCTGGCTGAGTAGTTGGCGCCGGCGCGGCGAGCCGGAGGCGAGTACAAATTGTGACATCAGGTAGGAGGATAGGTGAGTCTTCGAGGTGGCGATCCAATCGGCACGGGCGCTGTGACCACATGAAGCGTAGGTTGATGGTCGGCGGCACAGGGAGGGACCGGGGAGTACCGACATGAAATACGTCACAGATGTAACCGAAGCTTCCGATTTCACGGTCACCGAATTACGCGTCCACGGGGTGGGGGGTTCCTCGCCCGAAGCCCTGGTGGGGGTTCCGCATGTCAATCGGGTAGCGGGTACCCAGCGTGCCGGGTTTTACCGGTCGCCCGCCTGGATTTCGCTGGAAGGACCAAAGCGAAACCTCGAAGGCTATTCCTGGGGTGGCATGACATCGAGCTCGGTCCTTCGCGCCCTGTGGATCGTGCTGCTTCCCTTTGCGCTCATCAACCTGGTGGGTTGGATGTTTCCGCACGCCGGCTCCGCCGGCCATCCCGTTCCGAGGTCCCGGAAAGACGCCATTGTTGCCGGCTTGTTCCGGCTGCTGGCGCTCACTTCGACCCTGGCAGTCGGAGTATTCGTATCGATCATCGCCATCGAGATTGTCGGCGTGCGATGTGTCCTCGAGGCCACCTGCGGCCGGGCCTGGTACCTGTTGCCGTGGCGATGGGTCGGAACCCATGCGGGTCACGGGATCGCCGTCGGAGCGGTAGTCGCGGCCGGGTTTGTTCTGGCGCTCGCGTTTGTTGCTCGCATGGGCCAGGCCCGCAAGGGGCAGATCAATCAGGCTGAGTCTTCCGATCCCGCCTACCAAACCGTGCTGGTCGGCAGCCACAACGGCAAACCGATGGAGATGTGGGAGCGTCCCGATGTCGCCGAGAGGCTCGGGTTGGCCCATACCTCGGGGTCGATTGCCCTCATCGGGTTGATGGTGATTGAGGCGGTTCGCTCGGTGAGCGGTCAACTGCTTCTTCCGCAGTTGATATTCATGGTCGTGCTGGCGGCGGCCGTTTTGGTGTTCGTTTGGAAGATGACACTGGCCGATTCGCAACGCCAAAAACGGTTGCTCCTCCTGGTCGGGGTCGGGTTCTTGTGGACCGTGTACGGGGCCTGGATTTCGGGTACGGGTACCTTGCCCCAATTCGTATTCACCTGGAGTCCCATCGTGGTCTTTTCTGCCTTCGGCGTGACATTCCTGGTCACCGGTGGGTGGGCCGTCTTGGCTCGATCGGCAGATGGCGCAGGCAAGTCGCTTGACCGGATTCTCCTGTTGTACCCGGCCCTCCTGCTGATCGTCGCCGTCTGGGGAGGGGTTCTGGGGGTCACCGTGGATGTGCTCAACGTCCCGGCGGTGCCGGGCCTCGCCATCACAAACCGGTTCGCGCTGGTTGGTATCGGTTGGTTGTTCGGCGCTCTGCTCGGCATCGTCGTTTTTCGAATCAGACAGGAGAAACCGTCGATCGACGACTTGACCGCGATTTACAAGATCTCATCGGAGCGCGGTCGCGACCTGGACTTCATCAGGAGGATCCGTGGCGCTGAAGCCACGGCCGCGCTCACTGACAGGGTCGGCGGGATCTTGTTTGGCGGATTCCTCGGCTCCCTGGTCCCGCTGGTCTGGGTATTGGGGACGCTTTTCGTGCCCAAGATCGTGAGCGGCGCCAACTACACGGCTGCTTTTTACGAAGTTGTGGCGGGCAAAGCGGTGGTCGTTTTGCCGGTCATCGGAGTTGCGCTCATGGGGTGGATGATTCGAGATCCGAGCGCCCGGCGCGGCTTCGGGATCATCTGGGACGTGTCAACGTTCTGGCCGCGCTGGTTTCACCCGTGGGCACCGCCGTCCTACGGCGAGTTTGCCGTACCGCATCTGCGTTTGCGTATCGAGGGTCTTGTCGAGGCGAACGAGCGGGTGATTTTGTCGACGCACAGCCAGGGGAGTGTGCTCGGCGCGGCGGCCCTGGCCGTCTTAGGGTCTGACACCTCAAGAAAGACCCGCTGGGTCACGCACGGTTGTCCGTTGAACCGCCTGTACGCCACGTACTTTCCCGAATACTTCGACGCCGAACTCTTTGAATCGATACGTTCCAAGTTGGGAGTTTCGGAAGCCGCTCCGGCCTGGATCAACTTGTGGAGGCGCACCGACTACATCGGCGGTCCGGTCCTCGACGCGGTCGATGAGCTGGTGCTCGACCCGGAGTCGGCTGAAACCGTCCTCAGCCTCGACCCGCGACCGAGACCATTACGGCACTCGAATTTCTACGTCACCAAGGCCTACGCGGCCCGACTTCGAGAGTTCGTTGATGCGTTCGGGCCGACGCAATAGGCCGATGCGATCGACCGCTAACTCAGATGTTCGAGAAGGTGCACCAGGTTGCCGTCCGGATCGGCGTATTCGGCGAATCGGGCGCGGCCGGTGATCGTGATTTCGCCGGTTGGCTGATGGCCCTTGTTGGCGAGTTCGGCGAGAGCGGCGTCCAGGTCTGAAACGATGAACGACACCACCGCGTTCACGGAATGTTGGCCGGGGCTTCCGCCATGGAGCGCGAAACGAGTTGTTCCCGGAACGTTCATCTCCTGCCAGGTTCCGTGTCGTATTCCAGCTTCAATGCCGAGCGCACCGGTGTAGAACTCCAGCGCCCGGTCGAGGTCGGTAACCCAATAGAAAACAACGTCGATGCCTTTGATTCTCATGGTCCAAATCCCTTCTTGTCGATGACCGCTCGTTGGTGGGTTCCTTCCCCGACGATGCGATCACCAACCGATACCCGGACCGCGAACGTCAACCTCCGGCGGTCCATGGCGACGAGTTCGCTATCGACGATGACGGTTTCCCCTTCCCGGGCGGCCGCCCCGTGCGAAACGTCAACGTGCGTACCCACGGTCGTCTCGTTTTCGTCGAGGTGCGGTTGGGCGGCATATAGGGAAGCCATCTCCATGAGAAGGATCATGCTCGGTGTGGACAGAACGATCAGCGGTAACAAATGCGGAGGCGACAACTCCGCGGATACCCGTTCGGTCAACTGGTGAGTGAGTCCGGGTCGCAGTGAAGCCTTCATGAGCAGCTGACGGGTTCGAGAGCCACGCCGGTTATGACTCGATCGGTGACCTTGAGATACCAGGCTGGATCAATGTCGTGTCTGCTGAGTGAAGCGGTTGATGCCCACCCGTCGCCATGTTCCATGAAGATCAGAGGGACGGTCCGGTCGGTGCCGCTCCTGCGGTCGATTTGGCGATCACTCAGCGTCGATCCGAGCTTGGCGCCAGACAACTTGCACAGAACCGTGTGGCCTCCAGAGAAAACCTTGGTGACACCTTTTGGCATCTTGGTCCAGGCCACGGGTACTCCTCGCGCATGGCTAGGTGAAGATTCTATCGGCAGCGTCGGTGATGAGATGCCGAGGACCCAGCCCGATCAGTCGAGCACCGCGTCGCGCCAACCCTGGACCGAATTGATCACGGCCAGCTTCTCACATCGACGCATATCCTCTGTGGAGATGGAGCGTTCACGCAGTTGTCCGGCCTCCAGGAGTTCGGCCCGGTAGGTCCCCGGTAGGAGCCCGTCGGTGATCGGTGGGGTATACCAGGTACCGTCGATTTCGACAGCGAGGTTTCCGATGGTGGTTTCAGTGATGTTGCCTTCTGAATTGATAAGGACGACGTCGTCAGCTCCGGGGTGTCGGCGGGCGGCGTCCTGGTAGGTCTGGCGAGAGGTCGTCTTGTGAAACAGACGCCAGTCACGAGGATCGACTGGCACGACGTCGATCTCCAATCGGACTGGCGACCTTTGCTCAACGAGCTTGGTCGACTCCACCGAGAACCCGTTGTCGTTGGCCAGCAAGCGTATTCGTGCCACGTCGTCGAGGGAGAGCCCTACCAATGCAGTCCGGATGGCGTCAAGGTCAAGTGAGAATCCGAGATAGCGGCCGCTGTTTGCCAAACGATCAAGGTGACGTTCCAGCAACCAGATCCCGTCAGAATCGGGGTCCCAACGCATCGTTTCGAGCAAGGTAAATCGCTCGGTTGACTTACCAAGGACTTCAGTTTTGAGCATCGCTTCGGCGTATTCGCCGCCCGACGTTGAGTCATAGGTGATCCCGCCGCCGACTCCGTACTCGGCTTCCCGTGACCGACTCTCCACCAGCACGGTGCGGATGGGTACGTTGAATTGGGCGCGTGGCGCGTACGAGGTGGGCGGAGCCAGAACGCCGATCGCCCCGCAGTAGACGTTTCGAGGTACTTGCTCGAGCGCGGCGATGATCCCCATGGTGGCCGCCTTGGGCGCACCCGTGACGGATCCACTCGGAAAGAGGGCGGCGAACACGTCGTATAGGCCAACGTCGGGGCGGGCTTGCGCTTCGATTTCTGAAGTCATCTGCCATACGGTGTTGTACTGCTCTACGGCAAACAATTCCGACACCGCGACCGATCCGAACTCGGCCACCCGGCCCAGGTCGTTGCGGATGAGATCGACGATCATCACGTTTTCGGCTCGTTCCTTTTCCGATGTGATCAATTCGTCGACAAGCTTGTTGTCCTCGTCGGTAAACCGCCCTCGCCGGGTGGTGCCTTTCATGGGTCGGGTCACGAGTTTGCCTGACCGATCCCAGCGAAAGAACAGCTCCGGGCTGGCCGAGACCAGTTGCCAACCTTCCAGTTTCAAGTAGGCGCCGAATCCTCCCGATTGGGCGACGATCAGATCCCGGTAAAGCGCCTGGGCGTCGCCGTCCAACCGTCCCCGCATTCGGAGCGTGTAATTGACCTGATAGGTGTCGCCCTGTCGAATGGACTCTCGGATTTGATCGATGTGCGATACGTAGGTCGCCTCGTCGATATTCGGGGTCCATTTGGTCACCCGTCCCGACCCGTCAACGTGTTCGGGGTCGTTGATCACCGTCTCGTAGACATTGAAAGAGACCAACGGGAAACTGCTGGCGGGAGCGGTTGTCAATGCGGAATCGAAGGCGGGGGCGGCTTCGTAGGAAATCATGCCGGCCAGCCAGAAACCCTCCTGGGCGATCCGGTCCGCCTCGATGATCGCGGCCTGCACTTCATCGCGAGTATGGGCGACGACGGTTCCCACCGGTTCGCCAAAGCCGAATGAACGCTTTCGTCCCGGGCGAAGGTCATCGAAGCGGGCAGTCAGCATGGTGCGCGGAGCCTAACGCTTGGACCTCCGTCGAGTCGGTTCCCGCCCGATAGCATGGCGCGATGAGCCCCGACCGGTCCCAACGGATTTTCGCCAACCGAACACTGAATCTCCGGTCGATTAAAGCGATCGGGTACGACCTCGACTACACGCTTGTGCACTACAACTCATTCGAATGGGAGCGCCGGGCCTACGAGCACACGCGCCATCGGCTCCTCGAGCGGGGCTGGCCAGTCGAGGATCTCAGGTTCGACCCTGACCAGGTCATTCAGGGTTTGGCGATCGACCTCGAACTCGGCAACCTCCTCAAAGTCACGCGATTCGGATACGTCATCCGGGCCGTCCACGGTACGCGCCGCTACGGGTTCTCGGAACTCAGACGGGTCTACGCCGGAGTGGTTGTCGATCTCGCCGAACCGCGGTGGGTTTTCTTGAACACCATGTTTTCGATGTCTGAGGCTGCGTTGTTTGCCCAAGTCGTCGACCTGGCCGACGCCGGGCGGATTCCCGAAGTGATGGGATATGAAGACCTGTATGTCACCGTACGAGATTCGCTCGACGACGCCCACATGGAAGGCACTCTCAAGGCTGAGATTCTGGCGGACCCCGAACGCTTCGTGGAGCCTGACCCTGACGTTCCCCGAACGTTGCTCGACCAGAAAGCGGCCGGGAAGCGTCTGATGCTCATCACGAACTCCGATTGGCACTACGCCCGCCGCATCATGGAGTACGCCTTCGATCCGTATCTCGGCGACGCGATGTCCTGGCGAGATATCTTCGATACCGTGATCGTCAGCGCCGGCAAACCGGGGTTCTTCTTCGACGATCACACCCTCTATCACGTGGTGGATGAAGACTTGTCGCTCCTCACGCCTCACGCCGGTCTGGCAGAGCCGGGAGCGGTCTATTTCGGGGGTTGTGCCAGACGAGTCGAAGACAGCCTTGGTTTGTCCGGAGACGAAATCCTGTATTTCGGCGACCACCTGTTCGGCGACGTGCACGCTTCCAAAGCCCAGCTCCGGTGGCGAACCGCGCTGATCCTGCGCGAACTTGAATCTGAACTCCAAGCGTTGGACGCGTTCGAACCCGATGAACTTCGTTTGACTTCGCTCATGGGCGAGAAGGAACTCCTCGAAGCGCGACTCGCCGGCTTGCATCTCGACCAGTTGCATCTGACCCGGTCGGACGGCGGCCGGTCCGACGAGTTGAGCGCCGATATCGAGGAGGCACGGCTGCAGCTGGCTCGGTTGGATGATGAGATCTCGCCTTTGGCTATCGAGGCCGGGGTACTCAACAATCCGCACTGGGGGTTGCTCATGCGGTCAGGGATGGACAAGAGCCTATTTGCCCGTCAGGTCGAACGGTACGCCGACGTGTACACGTCGCGGGTTTCCAACTTCTTGTTGGCGACGCCGTTTGCCTACTTGCGAGCCGCCAGGGCGTCGCTGCCTCACGAACCCGTGTAGGAGCCCCTTACGCCAAATCGGCGAGGTACTGCTGGCGCCACTCTTCGGTTGTGTCGCACTGGTTAAAGGTGTAGATGTGCAAGCCGGCGACGTTGGCGGCGTCAGACATGAACATGTTGGCCATCGGTTCGAGCAGTTCCGCCGGCGAGTAACCGCCTGGTTTGATGAACTTTGTGACAAGGCTCGAGTTTTTCGACAAGAAGCGGGCCGATTGACCCACCCCGATACGGGCCGAGATCGCGATGAGTTTGAGGCGGTCGGCTACTCCGGGGATTCCGAACACCACGGGCAAGGTAATGCCATCGCTGCGGGTGTCCTTGAGCCACTGGCTGATTTGTTCCTGGTCGAAACACATCTGGGTGGTCATCGATGAGGCGTAGGGCTGCTTGTCGTGCAGGGCCTGGGCCAGCTTCTCATCAGGGATGACGCTATGGCCATCCGGATAGGCGGTCACTCCGATTTTCGTGACCGAGTGACCGATGTCGTTCATGGCCCGCAGGATCGACATCGCGTCATAGAACTCGCCCGGATCCTGTGCGTCACCGCCCACGAGGAAGATTTCATGGATGTCGAGAGCATCAAGCCGGTTGAGGAGTCGCTCGAGGTGCGCCTTGTCATTCGTCATTCTCGCCGACAAATGCGGCACCGCCGTGAAACCCATCTGCTGCAGCGAGGCGGCCAGGTCCCATGTGTCTTCCAGCGTCTTGACCGGAGAAGCGGTCACCGACACGGTCGAGCCGGCCGGAAGATAGCGCGCCTGGTCCAGAACATTTTTCAGGGGTATGAGCTCGAATTTGGCGTGTTCGAGAACCCTTCTAAGACCTGCCCGTTGCTCGTCGTTCAATTCGAATTGCATCAGACGTTCGAATCCGGCGTGGCCGCCTTGCGCGTCGCGATGAACGCAAGGAGTTCGTCATCGATCGCTTGATCGAGCGCCGGAGGTTCGTATTCGGCGAGCATGGTTTGCCACTGGGCCGTTGCGCGATCTTCGGCTTCCACCGAACCCTCCTCGAACCACTGCTCGAAGCTGTCATTGTTGGCCGTCGTCGATCGATAGAACGCAGACTCGAAGTTGGCGAGCGTGTGCTCGGTCCCGAGGAAGTGTTGGCCGGGAGGGTTGGCGAGCATCGCGTCGATGGCCTGGCCGTTCGGTGTGAGGTCGACCCCCTTTACAAACGTTGACATCATGCCGAGTTGATCGGCGTCGAGGATGAACTTCTCGTAACCGATGGCCAGCCCGCCTTCGAGCCAACCGGCGGCGTGCAGCACGAAGTTGACGCCTCCCAGGAGGGTGGGTTGGAGCGTGTTGGCCGACTCGTAGGCTGCCTGGGCGTCAGCGGTCTTTGATGCAGTAAGCGAACCGCCTGACCGAAACGGAACGCCGAGGCGGCGAGCCAGCGCGCCGACCGTGTACAGCACCAGGGCCGGTTCGGGGGTTCCGAAGGTTGGCGCGCCGGTCTGCATCGACATCGACGAGGCGAACGAACCGAAGATCACCGGGGCACCGGGACGGACCAACTGGCAGAACGCCATGCCGACCAGCGATTCAGCCAGGGTTTGAGTGGCGACGGCGGCGGGGGTGACCGGCGCCATGGCCCCGGACAGGATGAAGGGCGTCATGATGCAGGCCTGGTTGTTCTCGGCGTAGACCCTCGCCGCCCCGAGCATCGTCGAGTCCCAAGACATCGGTGAGTTCGCATTGATGAGCGACGTCATCACGGTTCGGTCCGCCAGGTCGCCCCCGAAGGCGATCCTGGCGAGATCGACGGAGTCCTGAGCACGCTCGGAAGCGGTGACCGACCCCATGAACGGCTTGTCGGAGTGCTTGAGGTGGGCGTAGACCATGTCTAGATGCCGTTTGTTGACCGGAAGGTCCACCGGTTCGCACACGGTGCCGCCCGAGTGATGCAGGTACGGACTCATATACGCGAGTTTCACGAAATTGTTGAAGTCTTCGATGGTGGCGTACCGACGACCCCGAATCTTGTCTCGCACGAACGGTGAGCCGTAGTTGGGGGCGAATACGGTGTTCATGCCACCGATCTCAACGGTGTTCTCGGGGTTGCGGGCGTGCTGGGTGTATTGGGCCGGTGCCGTGGCCTGAACGATCGATCGGCACATACCGGGATCGAAGCGGACCCGGGTCCCATCGATGCTTGCTCCGGCATCTTTGAAGACGCCGATGGCGTAGTCGTCATGGATCTCCAGACCAACTTCGCTCATGAGCCGATCGGCGTTGGATTCGATGATTTCGAGCCCCTCATCGGTCATCACTTCCAGCGGTTTCATGGTCCGCGTCAGATAGGCCTGCCGTTCAAGGACGTGGGCTGCTCGGGCCGCCTGGCGGGCCGACCGGCCGCCGGATCGAGATCGGGTGCGATCGGTCATGGGGAATCCTCCTGCGGCGGGCGACGACGACGTCGCCCCTGGGTTGTGGGCACGGCCCGTTGCGGTAGTTCGATCTTTTGCGAAAGGTTCGGATAGGCAGCCGTCTTGTGTGGGAAGGCCATCGCCTCGACAAAGTGCGCCTGGAACGCCGGCTCGATGGCGGTTTCAATTTTCTCGATCCTTCTGACGACAGTCTCGATCTCGCGTCGGGCCTGGCGGTTGAGCAGCGCCATGACTGCTCCCGCCCCTGCCGCGTTCCCGGCGGCATGCACCTTTTTCAGGTCGCAGTCAGGGATCAGACCGAGGACCATCGCGTACGTCACGTCGATATGTGATCCGAACGCACCGGCGAGGCGTATCTCGTCGACAGAGTCGATTTCGAGCTTGTCCATCAGAAGACGCACTCCCGCATACAGCGCGGCCTTGGCGAGTTGGATGGCCCGTACATCGTTCTGAGTCACCAAAATGCCGTCGGCAAGAACGTAGGAAAAAGTACGCCCGTCGGCCACGACCCGATCGGATGGTTGATCGAGCATGACGCCGTCCTCGCTGAGCACCCCCGCCAGGAACAGCTCCGCTACCGCCTCGATGATTCCGGACCCGCAGATTCCCGTCGGCTCAAGCGAGGGGTCGTCGGTGGACCATGCATCGCTGCCGATGATCTTGTAACGAGGTTCCAGCGTCTCTCGATCTATCCGAACCCGCTCGATTGCACCTGGGGCGGCTCGTTGACCTGACGAGATCTGGGCACCCTCGAACGCCGGCCCCGTCGGACTCGACGCCGCCAGAAGGCGGTCCTGGTTACCGAGAACGATCTCAGCATTCGTACCGACGTCGACCAGCAACGCAATGGGAGAGCGAGTGTGGGGTTGGTCGGACAGGATCACCCCGGCTGTGTCAGCCCCGACGTGGCCGGCGATGCAGGGGAGTACATAGACCGCCGCGTTGGGGTGTGCCTGGATGTCGAGGGAACTGGCCGTGACGTTGATAGCCTCGTCGGTGGTCAGTTTGAAGGGTGCCTCGCCGAGAGGACGCGGATCAAGCCCGAGGAACAGGTGATGCATGATCGGGTTTCCGACCAGGGTGATTTCGAGGATGTCGTGTCGCTCAATGCTGGCTTGCTTCGCCAAATCGCCAATGAGGTCGTTGAGGGCCTCCTGGACGGCCTCGGTGAGCAGGCGGTCGCCCCCTTCGTTCATCATGACGTACGAGACGCGCGACATGAGGTCCTCGCCGAACCGAATTTGAGGATTCATCAGCCCCCCGGACGCGAGTTGCTCGCCGGTGATGAGGTCAAGGAGGTATCCGGCGATGGTGGTCGAACCGACGTCGATGGCCACCCCATAGGTCGTCTCGTGGAATCCGGGCCACACCGCCGACACAACGCCATCGCGGATCGCGACCGTACAGTTGTCCCCGGCCGCCTGCAAGTCTCTCAGCGTGGCCGGATCGACATTGACGCCCTCCAGGTTCCATTGCTCGTGCAGTGCCATGGTTAGCCGGCGGGTGGTACCAATCGTTTCTTCAAGGGTGGCCGGATCCATCTGGACGTAGTGCAGGGTGCTCACCGGGTCGATCACCAGATCGACGAGTTCCAGCTCTTTGCGGATTACCTGTCGGTGCACCTGTGATGTTGACGGGATATCGACCACGACGTCGGCGCAGATATCGGCCATGCATCCCAAGCGGCGGCCTTGCCCAAGGCCTTTGCGTACCGCGTAGTCGGTCTCGGTATTCGTGTAATCGGTCAGCGCAGATTCGGCAACGTTGATTCCATGTTTGGGAAAGTCGCCAAACATAGGTGTCACCTGGCAACGGCCGCACAAGCCGACGCCGCCGCACACAGAACCGAGGTCAACGCCGAGCTGGCGGGCGGCGTTGAGTACCGAGGTGCCCACGGGAACCTCGCCCCGGCGGCCCGAAGGAGTGAAGACGATGCGGGCGGTTTCAGCCAGTTCGCACCTCGCGATTACGGCGTCCAGTGCCCGTTCGGCGTCGGAGTGCGTCGTCGGGGTTGCGATGGGCCATGATCCATCTGGCGGCGTCTTTATCTTTTCCGAGCAGCACGTCTGACGCCATGATCGCCTTCTTCACTTCGGCGTGAAGGGGATTGCTGATGGCCGAGGTCATCCCCGCTCCGGCTGCCATTGCGAGGAAGGCGGCGTTGACGCCTTCTCGTTCTGGCAGTCCGAAGCTGATGTTGGAAGCTCCGCAAGTCGTGTTCACCCCGAGTTCGTCTCGAAGGCGGCCGAGCAGGGCGAAGACCTGTTTACCGGCCGTGCGCATCGCTCCGATCGGCATCACCAGGGGATCGACGACGACATCTTCTTTGGGAATGCCATAGTCGGAGGCCCGGTTGACGATCTTCTTGGCGACTTCGTAGCGAACGTTGGGATCTTCCGAGATGCCGGTCTCGTCGTTGGAGATGGCGACCACCGCCGCCCCATATTTGGCCACGAGCGGCAGCACCCGTTCCATCTGTTCATCCTCGCCCGTAACCGAGTTCACGAGTGCTTTGCCTTGGTAGACGGCGAGTCCGGCTTCGAGTGCTTCGACGATGGAGGAGTCGATGGAGAGGGGTAGATCGGTGAGCGATTGCACCAGCTGTATGGTCGCCGCCAGGATGGCGGGTTCGTCGCTGAGAGGTATTCCGGCGTTCACGTCGAGCATATGGGCGCCTGCCTCGACCTGGGCGAAGGTGTCTGATTCGACCCGTGAGAAGTCGCCTGCCTTCATTTCTGCCGCAAGCAATTTGCGGCCTGTCGGGTTGATTCGCTCGCCAATGATCACGAATGGGCGATCGAATCCGATCACCACCTCCTTGGTTGCACTAGCCAGAACTGTGTCAGTCATTCGGATTCCTTTGTTGGATTTATCCCACCGTTGTCCACAAATTCGACGAGTCGGTCTCTCGGGAACAGTTCTCCGAGGCGAGCCGCCTCGGCATCCACGGAGGCCTGGAGGTCGTCTGAGCACGTCGAAGTTTCTCGACGCCATTCACCGATGTACTCGTCGTACTTCTCTTTGCCTGCCACTTTGGCCGCCCGATCAATCGCCGCCTGAAATCGCCGGGGGAGTTCGATGGTGACCTTGTCGCCACCGGACCGAGCGGTTACCTGGGCGGGAATGTCCCGCCAGTAAATGATGGTCAACTCGTTCTTGACCGTCCGGCGACTCATACGGCCGGCCGAACCGAGGCGTGGCGGTCCATGAAGTCGACGGTCGCCTCGGCCATCTCGCCGTATCCGGTCGGGAGGTGGGCGAAGTCGAGCCCCAGGCGGTCGGCGGCGGCCTGGGCGGTCGCGTAGATCTCAGGATCCTCGACCTGACTGAGGTAGATCAACCGGGTGTAATTGCCGAAGTACTGGTCACGCAACTCCGGCCAGCGGTCGAGGCCAAGGGTTTCCCAGATCAACCGGTCGAAGTGCTTGGCGAGGTAGTCGGTCAGGTAGAGCGTGCCTGGCTCGGCGTCGTGCAAGTCGGCGAAGACCGCCGAGGTCGCGAAGAACTCGTAGCAATGGGCACCGGGGAGCCGCTTGATGCGACGCTCGTCCAGCAGCGCATCGAGATGGCCGCCCGTCCCGCAATCGGCGTAGCCAACCAGGATGCTATCGAAGGATCCCTCGGCACGATCAAGTCGTTCCCGGACGGCGTCGGTGATCAGCTTGGGAGTGTTGTGCAACTTGGCAGGAAGGCATTCCAGGGTGACGTTGTCCCACCCGTTACGTTCGATGAGGTCGAGGTACTCTCGCGCCAGCGCTCCACACGCGATAACGAGGATCTGTGGCCGATCAGGCATCCTCGCTCGCAAGCAGTCGTCTTTTGGCCAGGAGCGCCTGGGCGGTTTCCGCAGCCACCGCCGCGTCCCGGCAATAGGCGTCAGCGCCGACGGCTGCGCCGAATTCTTCATTGAGCGGGGCGCCGCCGACCAGCACGATGTAGTCGTCGCGGATCCCCTTCTCCTTGAGTGTGTCGATGACGACCTTCATATAGGGCATGGTCGTAGTGAGCAACGCCGACATCCCCAACAAATCGGGTTTGTGTTCCTCGAGCGCTTCGAGGTAGGCCTCGACCGGATTGTTGATGCCCAGGTCGATAACCTCGAATCCGGCGCCTTCGAGCATCATGCCAACCAGGTTCTTTCCGATGTCATGGATGTCGCCTTTGACGGTTCCGATAACGATCTTGCCGATCGGCTCCGCCCCGGTCTCGGCCAGGAGTGGGCGGAGGATTTCCATCCCTGCTTTCATGGCGTTGGCGGCTAGCAAGACCTCAGGAACGAAGAGGATCCCGTCGCGGAAGTCGATTCCGACGATCCGCATTCCCTCGACCAGCGCTTCGTCGAGCACCTTGTCGGGTCCCCAACCACGGCCGAGCAGGATGTTGGTCCCTTCGACGATTTCCTCGCCGAGCCCGTCGTAGAGATCGTCGTGCATCTGCAGCGTGAGCTCTTCGTCGTTGAGTTCCGAAAGGATGATTTCGTCTTGATCGGACATGCAGCCGCCATGGTTTGCACGATCGCGGCGCGAACCACGATGTGGGACAGTTCTATATGGTGGAACTCTACTGGTCGGGTTGGCGCCGTGTCCAGTGCTTTCGGGTCCACGAACTGCCCGCTCGGACGGGTCCAACCAAGTAGACATCTGGTGTACGTAACGGTTATTGTCCGTTCCACGATGTAGGTGAGTCCCGCATCGTGGGACAAGTTCGCAGGTTTCGAAGGAGCTGTCGTGTCGGAATTTCCGTCAAACGCCAAAGTCGTCGTGATCGGGGCCGGCATCGTCGGTAACTTTCTCGTCGGTCATCTCGCTGAACTGGGCTGGAAAGACATAGTCCAGATCGACAAAGGTCCGCTGCCGAACCCGGGCGGTTCGACCGGTCATGCATCGAACTTCATTTTTCCGGTCGATCACTCGAAAGAGATGACGTCGCTGACGTTCGACTCGCAGAACCAGTATCAGGAGATGGGTGTCAACAACTACTGCGGGGGCATCGAACTCGCCCGCACCGAGGCGCGGATGGAAGAACTCCGCCGCCGTATGACATCGGCAAAGACCTGGGGGATCGAAGCGCGGCTCCTCACCCCGGAAGAGATCAAAGAAATGGTGCCGTTCGTCAACGTCGACATTTTGCTCGGCGGTTGCTACTACCCGACGGTCTCGGTTGTTGACTCGCTCCGGGCGGGCACGATCATGCGCGAAAAAGCTCTCGCCCTGGACGCAATTTCGATCCACCCGAATACCGAAGTGCTCGATATCGAAACCGCCAACGGCGCGGTCAAAGCGGTCGTAACGGACAAGGGACGGATCGAAACCGAATACGTCGTGATCGCCTGTGGTGTGTGGAGTCCCCGAATCGCCGAGATGGCCGGTGCGACAATTCCTCTGACCCCGGCCGTCCACCAGATGATCGATGTGGGCCCGATCGAGATTCTCGGGGAAACGGGCAACGAGATTGGCTACCCGATCATCCGCGACATGGACGTATTCATGTACGAGCGTCAGACCGGCGGTTCGATGGAAGTCGGCTCCTATGCTCACCGTCCCATCTTTCACCACCCCAACGACATTCCTTCGATTGAAGAATCCCGACTGTCGCCTACTGAGCTCCCGCTGACGGAAGAAGACTTCGATCCGCAGCTTGAGGATGCGCTCGAACTCATGGGCGACATTCTTGACGGTGCTGAGATCAAGTACGGAATCAACGGTTTGCTGTCCTTGACGCCAGATGCGATGCCGCTAATCGGTGAGACCGTCGAGGTTCGCAACCTTTGGTCGGCCGCGGCGATTTGGATCAAAGAAGGACCGGGCACGGCGCGGGTCGTAGCCGAGTGGATGACCAGCGGCTATCCAGAGCTTGACCCCCATCAGTCCGACATTGCCCGCTTCTATTCGTTCGACCGTACTGAAGAACACGTCCTCAATCGAGCCGCGGAACACTTCAACAAGACCTATGGCATCGTCCATCCACGCGAACAATGGGAGACAGATCGAAATCAGCGGGTCGCTCCCTTCCATGATCGCACGCAGGCTTTGGGGGCCGTCTACTTCCAGGCCGGCGGATGGGAACGTCCCCATTGGTACGAATCCAATGCGCATCTCGTGGAGAAGTACGCTGTTGCCAATCGTGAGCATGAATGGGATGCCCGGTGGTGGTCGCCAATCCAGAATGCCGAACATCTCGCCATGCGCGAAAACGTCGGGATGGTGGACCTTACTGCCTTTGTCATCTTCGATTTCGAAGGACCCGGCGTTGTCGACTACATGCAGAAGATGACAGTCAACCAGGTCGACAAACCGGTCGGCTCGGCCATCTACACCCCGCTCCTGACCGAGAAGGGCGGCTTCAAGGCCGACTTGACCGTGATGCGACTCGGCGACGATTATTTCCGAGTGGCGACCGGCGCTTTCGACGGCCCCCGTGATGAGTCGTGGTTCCGTAAGCACCTACCCGGCGACGGTTCCGTCACACTGACGGACCGAACGGAAGACATCTGCACCATCGGCGTCTGGGGACCCCGGGCCCGCGACCTCGTCTCGACCTTGACGAGCGACGACATCTCCCACGAAGGATTCCCGTACGGAACCACCAAAGTGGCGACCATCGCCGGGTTGTCGGCCCGGATGTTCCGCATCTCCTATGTCGGCGATCTGGGATGGGAAATCTACGTTGACATGGCGGACGGTCCCGCACTTTGGGATGCTCTCTACGACGCGGGGCAGGAGTTCGGCGTCGTCCCGGTTGGCGCCGGGGTCTACGGGACCACCGGTCGGATCGAGAAGGGCTACCGACTGATGGGTGCCGAACTCGAATCCGACTTCACGCCGGTCGAGGCGGGCTTGGCCCGACCCAAGGTCAAGTCAGCCGACTTCATAGGGAAGGCTGCCTATCTGGCCGCTCGGGAAGCGCCGGTCACGACGACCCTGTGCACGCTGTCGGTGGACGATCACACGTCTGCCTCCGGCGTCAAGAGGTACATGACGGGTACCGAGCCGATCTTGACCCTCGACGGTGAGCGGATCCTCGACGCCCACGGGCGAGTGTCGTATGTGACTACGGCCGGAGCAGCTCCATCGCTTGGAAAGTACCTGCTGTTGTCGTATCTGCCACCCGAACATGCTGTCGAAGGAACCAAGCTCAAAGTCATGTATATGAATGAGCTGTTTCCGGTGACGGTCGAGAGGGTCGGATCACAGCCGCTGTTCGATCCGGACGACGCGCGGATCAAGCAGTGAAGGTCCTCGTTCTTGTAAAACGGGTGCCGGCGCCGGGCGCCAAGATCAACATCACTCCCGATGAACAGGCAGTCGATACGAAAAACCTCGGGTTTGCGATGAGTCCGCACGAAGAGTGCGGGGTCGAGTTGGCCGTTCAATTGGTTGAAGCCCACGGAGGCGAGTCGACGGTAATGACCCTCGGGGGTCAGGAAGCCGAAGAACAACTCCGGTATGCCGTCTCGCTGGGGGTGGACAACGCAGTCCTCGTACAAGCCGATACCGACGATTGGGATCCCATGGCCACCGCCGCAGCGCTGGCCGGGGCGATCACCGAGGCCGAAGCAGGCGAGCCTTTTGACCTCATCATCTTCGGCAACGAATCAGCCGATTCCGGCGGCTATCAGGTGGGGATTCGGGCCGCGCATGCGCTAGGTCGACCGATCGTGTCAGGCATCAAAGCCATCGAAACCGACGGCGACCAGATCAGAGCCCGGCGCCAGACAGTGGCCGGTCTTGAAGAGTATCGGCTGACCATGCCGGCGATCGTGGCCGTGAAGGAAGGAATCACGCTGCCTCGCTATCCAACGATGAAGGGTCGACTTAACGCTCGCAAGGCCGACGTCAAGGCTTCGTCACAACCCCATACGCCGGGCGGTCAGAAGAAGATCCGGCTCATCCCCGCCCCCGAAACGGTATCCAACACCGTTGTCCTTGGCGAAGGCGTCGAATCCGCCGGCAAGATCGTTGACCTCTTGGTCGAGTTGGGGGTCCTGACATGAAAGTCCTCGTTCTCGTTGACCATGACCGCGGAACCCTTGACGAGTTGACACTCCAGGCGTTTACGGCGGCCCGATCGCTCGGGACAATCGAAGCGGCGATTCTTGGCGACTACGAATCACTGGCGCCGACCGTGGCCGAGTACGGCGCCGCGACGGCCCACGTGATCACGCATCCGCTGCTGGTCGATTACGGCTCGGAAGCCTGGGCAGATGCTTTGGTTCAGGCCATGCTCATATCCGGGGCCCAGGCAATAGTTGCTCCAGGGACTGATCGAGGAAACGAGGTCCTGGCCCATGTTGGGGCGTTGTTGAATGCGCCGATGGTCGCCAATTGTGTTGAGATCACCGCTGCCGACGGAGACTGGTCGATGATCCGCACGCGCTGGGGTGGGTCGCTCCTGGAAGAGACCACGCTCACGGCCGATCGCAAACTCGTGACGATTACGCCCCACGCCGTGGTTGCCGAACCTGCTCCGGCCGCCGGCACTGTTCAACGCATCGAGGTGGACCTGGATGACTCGGTTGCTCGGACGATTGTCGCCGACCGGGTTCAAGCCGAAAGCGGGCTCACCCTGCAAACCGCCCCGGTCGTCGTTGCCGGGGGACGCGGCGTCGGCAGCCCGGAGAACTTCGCCGCCCTGGATGAACTTGCCGGCCTCATTGGAGGCGCGGTTGGATGCAGCCGGGTGGTGACCAACAACGGGTGGCGGCCGCATTCGGATCAGGTTGGGCAAACCGGCAACCGGGTGGCGCCAGACCTATACATTGCTTGTGGCATTTCAGGGGCGATCCAACATTGGGTCGGCATGATGGGATCCAAACGAGTTCTGGCGATCAACACGGACCGGGAGGCTCCGATGGTCACCAAGGCCGATTATGCGGTGATTGGTGACGTCAACGAGATCATCCCCGCAGTGATCGCAGCCCTCAAAGCCCGCTAACCCCCTTCGACGAGTGTGCTTACGGTTCGGAATATCGAGCCTGGATGCACACTCGTCTCGAGTCGTCCCGGTAGTTCCGAAACGAGTGTGCTTACGGTTCGCAATATCGAGCCTGGATGCACACTCGTTCTGATGGGGTAGTGAGCCCTCGACGGATACCAAGGCGCGGTCACGACGCGACGGTCCATCCCGGATCGCCAGCCGTCGCGGACTGATGTTGGAATCGACTTCCGAACGCCAGGACCGTCCTGAGGCAACTGGCCGGGTCAGACACGAGGGCTTCCCAGGTGAATCGCAAGACGTTGTATCCGGCCGCCGTAGCCGCATTATCACGAGCTCGATCTCGCTCGAAGTCTTCGGTTTTGCTATGCCACAAACGTCCGTCAAGTTCGATGATTAGCCGCCAGTCTGGAACATATAGATCTACTCGCCCGGCAGTCGGCGCCCACGGCAATGGGGCTTGACGGGCCAGGCCGGGAAGGTCGGCTTCGGCGAAGATCTCCCACGCAACGGCTTCCAGTTCGCTCTCGGTCGGCACGTAGCCGCCAGCCGATATCTCCAAGATGATCGGTCGCATCGTGGCCATCCCTCGCATGCGATGCCCCTGATAGCGCAGGTAGATGTCTTGTAGCTCGGCGAGTGCGTCTGGGTTGCGCAAGACAAGATCGTCGACAATTCGTGCTGTTCGGCGAGGGCTGATCCAAGGCGCCGTCACGAAGACGGTTTCCGGAGCGGTGGCCACCGGGAGGCCGTCAATATCCAGCACGGCGGTCGTCTTGAAGAACTGAGACCTTGTGACTCGGGCGGTTCGAGATCGCCCGTCACCAGAGTACGGAATAGTGATCTCGGGCATGTTGGGGTGGACAAATCGGTTGAACTGGTGAATCGCCGCCGCCGACCGGCCGCTGATGAAACAGTCGTCTCGACTCAGCGCGGCGATCCATAGGCGTCGATGGATCGTGTCAGGGCTTCCAGCCACGACCCAGATGGTCCTCGATTGGGCTATCCACTCGCCCGATGTGCACCGACTGGCGATGAAACTCTTCTGTATGCCGAGCTCGGTGAGCTGTCGGTAGCTGAGAACACCGTGCTGTTTGCTGGCCAGTTCTCCCGGTGCTTGTCGGTTTGGTATCGCATTCATGCGGCCACAGTGCGGTATTCGTCCCAAGCATGCAAGGGGTGTGAATGGACATTTGCCGCCAAGCCCCGGTTCTGTTCCCATCAAGTCGAGTGTGCTTACGGTTCGGTATATCGAGCCTGGATGCACACTCGACTGAAGCCGCCCCGGTAGTTCCCAGACGAGTGTGCTTACGGTTCGGTATATCGAGCCTGGATGCACACTCGTCGAAGTAAGAGGTGGGCGAAACGCGAAAACGGAGTTTAGGAATCGGTGTTCGTCTTTGTGCCTCGGGCCGAAGCGGCGA
>Ga0224496_10000646_pt1 | contig 23721 bp, 21 predicted proteins | sample SF_Jul11_sed_USG_2_FD_168127 | JGI IMG/M metagenome (GOLD analysis project Ga0224496, IMG submission 168127) | Sediment microbial communities from San Francisco Bay, California, United States - SF_Jul11_sed_USGS_8_1 | ecosystem: Environmental > Aquatic > Marine > Sediment | place: USA...
ATATGATTTCATAGATAAAGCCCTCATTAGTGAGGGGCAGATTATAGGCGCTGACCCGCTAACAGGAAAGCACCGTGTGTTTTCATTTGTGCAGGCGGGGGCAGGAACCGCTAAAATGCCCGCCCATGACAACAAGTATCAATATCAACCAGCTGGCTGAAGAGCTGCATAGTCTACGCGACTGTATCCGTTGGGGTGTCAGTGCCTTTAATGCCGCAGAGCTTTCTTTTGTGCAGGGCATGCCCAGTGCACCCGATGAAGCCGTGTATTTATGTCTGGCTGCGTTGCATCTGCCACCTGACTTTAGTGAGAACTATTTCGATTGCCGGCTCACCCTGGTCGAGCGCAAGGCGGTGCTGGCTTATTACCAGCAGCGTATCGAGCAGAAAAAACCGGCGGCCTACATCACCCATGAGGCCTGGTTTGCCGGGCTGAGTTTTTATGTCGATGAGCGCGTGCTGATCCCACGCTCACCCTTTGCCGAGTTGATCCAGCAGCAGTTCTCGCCCTGGGTTCTGGAAGAGGAAGTACACAATATACTGGAGCTATGCACCGGCAGCGGCTGCATCGCCATCGCCTGTGCCCATGCCTTCGAAAATGCCCACGTGGTCGCCAGTGATATATCTGCTGAGGCGCTGGCGGTGGCCGAAATCAATCGCCGTAATCATGGCCTCGAAGATCGGCTGGAGCTGGTGCAGTCTGATCTATTCGAGCATGTGCCTAACCGCCAGTACGATCTGATCGTCAGCAACCCGCCTTATATCTCCGAGCCGGAAATGGCCGAACTCAGCGACGAGCTCAAGGCTGAACCCGCGCTCGGGCTGGTCGCTGGTGAGCAGGGGCTGGATGTGGTCATCCCCATGCTGCAACGTGCTCGCGAATTTCTGTCCGATCATGGCGTGCTTATCATTGAAGTCGGCTATTCATGGCCGGTGCTGGAAGCCGCGCTGCCCAATGTGCCCTTTGTCTGGCTGGATTTTGAATTTGGCGGCGACGGCGTGTTTATGCTCACCGCCGAGCAACTTGATGCGCATCAGGATGATTTTGATGCGCTTTGAGTGGTAACATTCAGAACGTTAAAAAATAACACTCTTGAGAGCTTTGCGCGATGTAGATTTTTCGTTAGAGCAAGGCGAAAAATGCTGAGAAAGCGGAGTTTACTTTTTGTAAATGAGCATTTTGAGGTATTTTTCAACGCGGCTATAGCGAAAAAGATGCTTCGCGCAGAGTTCTCTTATAACAATAAACACTAGCGATTTACTCATATGTCTGGCAATACTATCGGTAAACTTTTCACCGTCACCACCAGTGGCGAATCTCACGGCCCGGCCTTGCTGGGTATTGTCGATGGCTGTCCGCCGGGGCTGGAAATCAGCGAAGCCGACCTGCAGATCGAACTGGATCGTCGCAAGCCTGGCACCTCGCGCCACACTACGCAGCGCCGCGAACCGGATGAAGTTAGAATACTCTCCGGTGTGTTCGAAGGCAAAACCACCGGCTGCAGCATCGGCCTGATGATCGAAAACGTCGATCAGCGTTCCAAAGACTACGGCGACATCATGAATACCTTCCGCCCCGGTCATGCTGATTACACCTACCAGCAGAAATACGGTTTCCGTGATTATCGAGGCGGTGGCCGTTCCTCGGCGCGTGAAACCGCGATGCGCGTCGCCGCCGGTGCTATCGCCAAAAAATATCTGGCAGATCGCTACGGCATCAAAATTTACGGCTACCTGTCGCAGCTCGGCCCGATTGAAATCGAGAAGATTGATCTTGATGAAGTGCGCAACAATCCTTTTTTCTGTCCCGACGCCAGCAAGGTCGAGGAGATGGAAGCCTATATGGACGCGCTGCGCAAAGAGGGCAATTCGGTTGGCGCCAAAATCACGACGATTGCCGAAGGCGTGCCGCCGGGCCTGGGTGAGCCAGTGTTCGATCGCCTCGATGCGGATATCGCACAGTCGATGATGGGTATCAACGCCGCCAAGGGCGTCGAAATCGGCGACGGTTTTGGTTGCGTTGCCGCCAAGGGCACCGAGTTCCGTGACGAAATTACCCCCGAAGGTTTTCTTAGCAACCACATGGGCGGTGTGCTCGGTGGTATTTCATCCGGTCAGGATGTCGTCGTGCATACCGCCTTCAAGCCGACCTCGAGCATGCGCCTGCCGGGGCGTTCGGTGGATATCAACGGTCAGCCCACTGAAGTTGTCACCCATGGTCGTCACGATCCCTGTGTCGGTATCCGTGCTACGCCGATCTGTGAAGCCATGCTCGCGATCACACTGCTCGACCACATGCTGCGCTTCAAAGCGCAATGCGGTGATGTGCAGTCGCAGACGCCGGTGATTCCCGCCAGCGTTAAATAGTGTGGTAGCTGTGATGAGGTTTCGTTCCGGATTTTTATTTCAGCACTGTAGATGAACAATCCGAACAACAGTCTCGCGCCCATCCCTTATTGGCGACTGAGCAGTTTCTATTTTTTCTATTTCGCTTCGCTCGGCGCACTGGTGCCTTACTGGAGCCTGTATCTAAAAGATTTGGGCTTTGGCGCCCAGGCCATCGGCATCCTGATTGCTTTTCTGCCCGCAACAAAAATTTTTGCGCCCTATATCTGGGGCTGGCTGGCTGATCATACCCAGCGTCCTATCACCATCATCCGCGTGGCCAACTTGCTGGCCGTGTTTGCCTTTGCCGGCGTGTTTATGGGCAACAGTTACTGGTGGCTGGCGCTGGTCATGTTTACTTTCAGTTTTTTCTGGAATTCATCGTTGCCGCAATTTGAAGCGACTACGCTGAATCACCTCAAAGACAAAATTCATCGTTACAGCAATATTCGTCTCTGGGGGTCGCTGGGTTTTATTTTTATGGTCGTTGGTCTCGGTGAGTTTTTCCAGCGCCACAGCATTGACTGGTTGCCTGCCGTTATATTTGTTCTACTGGCGGCAATATTTTTAGTCAGCCTGATGGTGCCGGAACGTTTGCAGGTTGAACATGGCGAGCAGGCGCACATTATGAGCGTGGTGCGTCAGCCGGTGGTGCTGGCATTTCTCGCAGTGTGTTTTTTAATGGTGCTCAGTCACGGGCCTTATTACACTTTTTACAGTATTTATCTCGAAGAGCACGGTTACAGTCGTCGTTTCATCGGTATCTTCTGGGCAGTCGGTGTGATTGCTGAAGTGATTATTTTTCTGCTGATGCATAGAGTTCTGCCGGTACTGGGCGCGCGCTTGCTGTTACTGGTCACGCTCGCGCTCACCGCACTACGCTGGTTGCTGATTGGTTATTTCCCCGATAACACGACCATGCTGTTTTTTGCACAGTTGTTTCATGCGTTTAGTTTTGGTGTGTTTCACGCGGTGGGCATTTTACTGGTGCATCAGTTTTTCAAAGGCAAGCATCAGGGCAGGGGACAGGCTTTATACGCCAGTTTGAGTTTTGGTGTAGGTGGTGCAGCCGGTAGTTTGGTTAGTGGATTTTTATGGGATCGGGTTGATCATTCGAGTTTGTTTGCATTAGCGGCAGTGGCAGCATTGTTAGCATGGATAGTCGTTTGGCGATTTATACGTTTGGATATCAGATAGTTAATTGCAGTTTCCGTGCTTATTTAGATGTTGTAAAACTATATTGCTGGCTTTATTTTCTATTTTAGTTTGATTCTATTGATCTTGATTTGTGCTCTTCTATACTTGATAAGCGCATGCTAATAAGGAGATTGGTAAATGATTATTAATTCTCATTTGAGAAGGATTGATCGTAACATGTGTGTATTTAATCTGTTTTTATAATCAGGAAATATAATGCAGTTACGTCATCGACTTATTATTAGTTTCTCAGTAATGGCTTTCATGATTGTCAGCGTATTTTCTGTCTTATCTTATCAAATCAGTATCGATTCGAAAAAACGTACAGAAACTAATTTTGTATTACATTTATTAGGTGAGTTCGAGAGGATTCTTAAGCCTTCCCTGCAAAACGAAATTTCAGATATTGATGAGATTCAGAACCTGAGTCATATTCTTGATTTTGTTGATTCTAATGAACATTTAATTTTAGAGCACCATGGTCATATACATCATCTGAGAAATAAGCAATTTATTCCATTTAATCATTCTGAATTAGATCAGTTAGATAATGATGCTGCTCAGATTGCTAAGAGTAATAAAATTAGTGGGCAAAGTGATATAAATAATGTCAATTATTCCTGGGCATCTAAAATGGTGAATGATACAGATTATAGAATGATTCTCTATCATGAAACCCAGGATGACATAACTTTTGCTGAAAACTCCAAGATATGGAAACGTTTGATATTAACTGCGGCTATTTTATTTTGGCTTACTGTATGGGCGGCACTTTTTTTGTCTTCATGGATAACGAAGAAGCTTGATAAAAAAAATCAAAAGCTTGTTTATCAGGCTACCCATGATGCTTTAACAGATCTTCCAAATCGTGTTTTTTTATTTCAAAGGTTTAATGAATTAATTAAGGATAAAAAAGATCCATATGAGAGAATAGTTCTTTATATTATGGATATTGATGGTTTCAAGGTTCTTAATGATACTCTTGGGCATGCTTATGGTGATGAGTTGTTAAGGTTTATCGCTGAGCGGCTATCTTCAAAAGATATTGAATGCGATTTCATTTCCCGATTGGGTGGCGATGAATTTGCCATGTTAAAAACTTATCAGGAAAATGACAATATTCAAGAATTTATTCAGAGAGTACAAGATAAGTTGTCTCGTCCTGTTTCGTTTTCAGGGATCGATTATCGAGTTAAAGGAAGTATTGGCATTGCTATATATCCTCTTCATGGTGACGATCCTGAAACCCTAATTCAGCATGCAGAAGTTGCCATGTACAAGGCCAAGACCAGAGATGTTAGTTATTTTATTTATTCGGATGAAGATAATCCAAACAGTGTAAGGAAATTAAAGCTCATAAGTGAATTGCACGTAGCTGTTAAAAATAATGATTTGCAGGTTTATTATCAGCCTAAAATAAATTTAAAAAATAAAAAGATTTATGGCGTTGAAGCATTGGTTCGATGGAATCACCCGCAGCTTGGTTTTGTCCCGCCAGATGAATTTATTTCACTTGCTGAGCAAGTTGGTTTAATTTCAAAAATTACTGACCAGGTGTTATATCAGACTATCCAAGACTGGAATAAGTGGCATCAGATGGGTTTTGAATTACACGTTGCCGTTAATATTTCAAGTAATGAATTCGAAGATCCAAATATGCCTTCAAGAATATTAAATTATCTTGGAGACTGGAATATGCCCTCATCTTTTCTAACCCTGGAAATAACAGAAAGTATTATGATGGGGAATATAGATAATACTTTGTCGTTATTTCAAAGCTTACGTAATATAGGCATTGAGCTATCAATTGATGACTTTGGAACAGGATTTTCCTCATTATCGTATTTACGACAATTGCCTGTTTCTGAGCTTAAAATTGATCGCAGCTTTATAATTGAAATGCTTGTCCACGAAAATGACCTTAAAATTGTAAAAACAATTTTAAATTTAGCCCACGATCTAAATTTCAAGGTGGTGGCAGAAGGTATAGAGGATTTACCTACACTACAAAAGCTGGAAGAATTAGGTTGTGATAATGTGCAGGGTTATTATTTGGCTAGGCCCATGCCTGCCAATGAGCTGGAAAAATGGTGTGCAGAATCGGAGTGGGGATCAGGTGTTGATGTTGAGTTTTCTTCTGCAGCTGAGCAATAAGAACTATGTTGTTTCTATAATTCCTGATTTCTATATGCGTGTAACATAATTGACGAATAGTTCAGTCAATCAATAAAAATTACTCCGAAATTAATTCCCTGATTAGTGCCTCAAGATGATTTTGGATGCCAAAAGAGATATCTCTCAAAATCCCATTCTTATCTATCAGAATAGATGAAGGCGTTCCCTGTAACTGATAAGTTTCAAACGTCAGTGCGTTGTGTGTTTTTGATTTTAGATATTTGAGTGCCTGTTGATTAATGGGTGTTCTTTTATCTTCGGGCCAGTCCCTGTAATCGGAGATCTGGCTTTCTATAAAGGCGAGTATTTTTTCTTCTGTTATTTCATCTTTATTCTTGACGAGTTTGTCCATGGCTATAGGAAATGGCAATATATAGTCGAGTTTGTTGTCGTTTACATAATCGGTATTAGCCAGTTGTTTTAATGGTTCGCCAACCACTTCACCGGTTTCAATCAGCCGTTTTAAATTGCCCTCTGTATTGATATCAAAGTTTTCAAAAGCAGTAGCAATGCCGAGTACGATAAAGTCATCCTGTGCAAACAGATTGTGTAATCGAATGGCCTCAGGCAGGGCGTGAACAAAACAGCCGGTGCAGTTCACCTGAAAGACTTCTATCAGGATGACCTTGCCAAGGTGGTTACCGATGTTGCCGACTTCGCTCTGTAGCCAGGTTTCCAGTTGAAGCTCGGGTGCTTGTTGACCGATGCGTGCAATGGTTTTCATATCACTGTGTTTTATTTTGTCAGTTATCTTTGCTGAGTAATTGTAACAGCGCATTCGCCGCACTCGAACGGGTTCTAGCCTTGTGAAACACCACACCCAGTTCGCGCTGCATTTTTATGGTTTTCATCTCGATCACCTGGAGCGAATCATCCAGCATGGAATCGGGAATGACACCCCAGCCGATGCCAGTCTGCACCATGGCCTTGATGGTTTCCAGATAGTTGGTTTCCATCAGGATGCTGGTCTGTTCATCGAGTTGCAGGGCGCGGTTGATTAGTGCGCGGGTGTAGGTGCCGGTCGAGGGCAGGATCGAAGGCTGGGCGAGCAATTGTTTACGGCTGATTTTTTCATTCGCAGCCAGCGGGTGGTCGGCGGCGACAACGCAATGCATGGGATCGTGCCAGACGGTTTGCAGTGAGAGTCGCTCATCGGCTTGCGTCGGCAGGGTGACGATGCCGAGTTCGATGTCGCCGTGCAGCACCTGCTGGCAGGCCTGTTCGGAATCCATGAACTGCAGCTCCAGATCGACCTCGGGGTAGGCTTTGGCAAACTGGCGCAACACCGCGGGCAGGCGATGCAGGCCGATATGGTGGCTGGTAGCAAAGCGCAGATGGCCGCGGGTAGTCTGGCGCAGGTTGCTGATAATGCGTTCACTTTCTTCCAGTTCATCAAGGATGCGCCGGTAGCCCGGAATTAGCGCCTGCCCGGCTTCGGTGAGTTGCACGCTTTTACCGATGCGGTCGAACAGGCTGATGTCGAGAAACTGCTCCATGCTCTGGATGCGCTTGCTGATCGCGGGTTGGGTCAGGTGCAGGCGCTCGGCAGCGCGCGAAAATGAGGCGGTTTCACTGACGGCTAAAAAGGCGCGGATGTTCTGGATGTCCATGTTTCCAATGATATAACAATTTGGAATGAATAATATAAAAATAATGAATTTGTGTTATTCATGATTTGGGGCTACGCTCTTCACCAAGATGGTACCCGTAAGGGAAAAACGAACATAGACGCAAAGAGTAAACACGATGACAGCTAAAACTTTATACGACAAATTGTGGGATGCACACGTAGTGCGCAGCGAAGACGATGGCACGGCGTTGCTTTATATCGACCGCCATTTAGTGCACGAGGTGACTTCGCCGCAGGCTTTTGAAGGTCTGCGCATGGCAGGGCGCAAACCCTGGCGCGTGGATTCGATTATGGCGGTGCCTGATCATAACGTGCCGACGACAGATCGTAGCGCCGGCATCGAAGATCCGGTGGCGCGTTTGCAGGTAGAAACGCTTGATAAAAACTGTCAGGAATTTGGCCTGAATGAATTTGTCATGTCCGATATTCGCCAGGGCATTGTGCATGTCATTGGCCCCGAGCAGGGCGCTACCTTGCCGGGCATGACCGTGGTCTGTGGTGATTCGCATACTTCCACGCATGGCGCGTTTGGTGCGCTGGCGTTCGGTATCGGCACGTCCGAAGTCGAACATGTACTGGCGACGCAGTGTTTGTTGCAGAAGAAAAGCAAAAACATGCTGGTCAGTGTTGACGGCAAAGTCAGCGCGGGTGTCACTGCGAAAGACATCGTGCTGGCGATTATTGGTGAGCTGGGTACGGCCGGTGGTACCGGTTATGCCATCGAGTTTGGTGGCGATGCGATTCGTGCGCTCAGCATGGAAGGCCGCATGACGTTGTGCAATATGGCGATTGAAGCGGGCGCGCGTGCCGGCATGGTGGCGGTCGATGCTACTACGATTGAATATGTGAAGGGCCGCCCTTATGCACCAGCCAGTGAAAACTGGGATGCGGCCATTGCTGAGTGGCAGGAATTGCATTCGGATGCGGGCGCGAAATTCGACAAGGAAATTCATATTGATGTCACTTCGATCAAGCCGCAGGTGACCTGGGGTACGTCGCCGGAAATGGTGGTGGCGATTGATGCTGTCGTGCCTGATCCGGATCAAGAGGCGGATAGTGTCAAGGCGGACGGCATGCGCAAGGCATTGGTATACATGGATCTGAAAGCGGGCACACCGATCAAGGACATTGCGATTGATAAAGTGTTTATTGGTTCGTGCACCAATTCACGCATCGAAGATTTGCGCGCGGCGGCCAAAGTGGCCGAGGGCAAACAGGTGGCGGGTAATGTGAAACTGGCGATGGTGGTGCCGGGTTCGGGTCTGGTGAAGCAGCAGGCAGAAAAAGAAGGTCTGGATAAGATTTTCATCGCTTCTGGTTTTGAATGGCGCGAGCCGGGCTGTTCCATGTGTCTGGCAATGAATGCAGATCGGCTGGAGCCGGGTGAGCGTTGCGCTTCCACATCGAACCGGAATTTTGAAGGTCGTCAGGGGGCGGGTGGTCGAACGCATCTGGTGAGTCCGGCGATGGCGGCAGCGGCGGCGATAGCGGGTCATTTTGCTGACGTGAATGAGGGGGTTTAGTTATGAGAAAAATTATTATTCTTTTGGCAACGGTTTCTTTAATGGCTTGTAATGAGACATGGCAGGGTGTGAAGAAAGACTCGAAAGAAGTAGCACGTTCTGTTGGTGATGCCGGTAATCAGCTTGCCGATAAAGTAAAAGGGTCATTAAATAGCGATAAAGAAAAAGAAGACAGGAAATAATTATGCAGGCATTTACAAAACATAAAGGTATCGTTGCGCCGATGGATCGACCGAATGTCGATACCGATGCGATTATTCCAAAACAGTTTTTGAAATCGATCAAGCGTTCAGGTTTTGGTCCGAATGCATTTGATGACTGGCGTTATCTCGATGCAGGTGGGCCGGATATCGATAATGGCATGCGTCGGGTTAATCCGGATTTTGTCCTGAACCAGCCGCCGTTTGATAAGGCGACAATTCTGGTGGCCAGGGAAAATTTTGGTTGTGGCTCTTCCCGTGAGCACGCGGTCTGGGCGCTGGAAGATTTTGGTTTTCGTGCGGTGCTCGCGCCCAGCTTTGCCGATATTTTTTTCAACAACAGTTTTAAAAATGGTCTGTTGCCGATTGTTCTCGATGCAAAGATCATCGATTCAATTTTTAAAGCTATAGAGAAAACTCCGGGTTTTGAGCTGGCCATTGATCTTGAGTCTCAGGTCATTGTAATAGAAGGGCAGGCGCCGATTAAATTCGAAGTGGATGAATTCCGCAAACACTGCTTGCTAAACGGTCTGGATGATATTGGTCTGACCTTGCAGCATGCGGATGACATCAGGGCCTATGAGGCTAGACGAAGCCAGCAGGCGCCGTGGCTATTTTAAGTGAGACGCCAGCTTAGCCAGTTCATTTTTTTTGTCAGTCTGTTTCTTGTCGGTTGCGCGGGACGTCAGTCGGTATTCGTGCCGGCGGCAGCGTCAGCAGAAAACGGTTCGGTGGTCTATATATATCGCCCAGCCAGGGCAGCGAATGTGATGTTGACGCCAGAAGTGATTATTGAGGGCGTCAAAAGTTTTGGCATCAGCAGTGGTGACTATAAACAGCTTTATCTGTCGCCGGGCAAGCATGTGATCAGGTTGGCGGCGACGGACGGTAATACGCCCGTGGTTGAACATGATCTGGAAGTGGTCAGGGAACAGGTGCACTACCTGCGCGTCGATACTTCGATGAAACTTGAGTTCGGGCAAACTTATCAGCCGTATCAGCGAAAGTTTGCACTAATCGAGGTGTCGGTAGAAAAGGCGGTGACAGAAATCTCTGCCTGTGCAGATATGGATGATCAAGTAAAACAGAAAAAACCAGTGGCTGCTGTTGAGGCGGATCAGGCTGAAGAAAATGCATCGACTTTTTCCGTGGGTAAAACGGCGAATCCATTTTCCCGGTGACAGACAGTGGCGGCTTATTAACGTATAATTTGGCGCCTTTATTGGGCGCTGTGCAGATAAACAAATCAGAAGATCAGGTTAAGTATGAGTAAGAAAATTGCAGTTTTACCGGGTGACGGTATTGGCGTAGAGATTGTTGCCGAGGCCGTTAAAGTGCTGGAGCATCTTAAAAGTGATGGGCTTGATCTGGCGCTGACCGAAGCGCCCATTGGCGGTGCTGGTTATGATGCTGTGGGCAAGCCATTACCGGATGAAACTCTGGCACTGGTAAAAGCCTCCGATGCAATTTTGCTCGGCGCCGTGGGTGGCCCACAGTACGAAGCCTTGCCCAGAGAATTGCGCCCTGAACGGGGTCTGTTGGGCTTGCGCTCTGAGCTGGGCCTGTTTGCTAATTTGCGTCCGGCCATTTTGTATCCGCAACTGGCCGAAGCGTCTTCATTAAAAGCCGAAGTGGTTGCCGGTCTGGATATCATGATTGTGCGCGAACTCACCGGTGGCATCTATTTTGGTGAGCCGCGTGGTATTCGCGAAAAAGCTAATGGTGAGCGCGAAGGTTTTAATACCCTGGTTTATAGTGAGTCGGAAGTGGATCGTATTGCGCGTGTGGCTTTTGATATTGCCATGAAGCGTGGTAAAAGATTGTGTTCGGTTGATAAAGCGAATGTGCTGGAAGTGTCTGAACTGTGGCGTGAAGTGGTTAATAATGTCGGCCAGGAATACGGCGAAGTTGAACTCAGCCACATGTATGTCGATAACGCTGCTATGCAGCTGGTGAAATGGCCAAAGCAGTTTGATGTCATGGTGACCAAGAATATGTTTGGTGACATTCTTTCCGATGCCGCCGCCATGCTGACCGGCTCGATTGGTATGTTGCCGTCAGCTTCGCTGGATGCCAACAGCAAGGGCATGTACGAGCCGATTCATGGTTCGGCACCAGATATCGCAGGTAAGGGTATCGCTAATCCCCTGGCGACTATTTTATCAGTGGCGATGATGTTGCGTTACACCCTGGATGAACCGGTGCTGGCCGACAGGATTGATGCCGCCGTAGGTCGGGTGCTCGATAAAGGTTTGCGTACCCCTGATATTATGGCTGCAGGTTGCAAACAAATTGGTACCGTTGAAATGGGCGATGCTGTCATCGCGGAACTGGCTTAATTTAACAAGTCATTAAATTTAATTTTAGAACTGGAAAAAAGACGATGAGTAAAACTTATGATGTTGCAGTAGTGGGTGCTACCGGTGCTGTTGGCGAAACCATGTTATCGATTCTGGCTGAGCGAAAATTCCCTGTTGGTGAAGTGTATGCTCTGGCCAGTAGCCGTTCCGCGGGTAAACGCGTTGAATTCGGTGACAGGATGCTGGTCGTGCAGGATCTGGACAAGTTCGATTTTTCCAAAGTACAAATTGGTTTGTTTTCTGCGGGTGCATCAATCTCTGAAGTGTACGCACCAAAGGCAGCAGCAGCAGGCTGTGTCGTTATCGATAACACCTCACAGTTTCGTTACGATGAAGAAATTCCATTAGTGGTGCCGGAGGTGAATCCGCACGCGATTGCTGATTATAAAAAACACGGCATCATCGCTAATCCAAATTGCTCAACCATCCAGATGCTGGTGGCGTTGAAGCCAATTTATGATGCGGTCGGTATCAAGCGTATTAATGTTGCCACTTATCAGGCCGTTTCCGGCACCGGTAAAGAAGCGATTGAAGAACTCGCGGGTCAGACTGCGAGTTTGTTGAATGCAAAACCAATGAAGTGTGAAGTCTACCCAAAACAGATCGCTTTCAATGTGCTGCCACAAATCGACGTGTTCCTCGAGAACGGCTACACCAAGGAAGAAATGAAAATGGTCTGGGAAACACGCAAGATTCTGGAAGATGAATCCATCATGGTGAATCCGACGGCGGTGCGTGTCCCCGTATTTTTTGGTCATTCAGAAGCCGTTCATATTGAAACGGCTGAGAAGATTAGTGCTGAGAAAGTACGTGAATTATTGCAAGCAGCCAATGGCGTGGTAGTCATGGATGAGCGTGTGAATGGCGGTTATCCGACAGCGGTAACGGAAGGCGCAAATAATGACCCTGTTTATGTCGGTCGCATCCGTGAAGACATTTCTCATGAGAAGGGAATTAACATGTGGGTGGTGGCGGATAACGTCAGAAAAGGCGCCGCATTAAATAGCGTACAAATTGCTGAAATTTTGATAAAAGAATATTTATAACCTATAGTTAGACCAACATACTTAATGTGCATTCTTAAGATGTGCTATATAACAACAAGAAAAAGGTTATTAAACAGGAATTGATCGATGGCTAGATGTGGCCGTTTCCTGTGTTAAAAGACTAAATAAAGGGGAAATACAGTGCGTAAATTGATCTTAGCCTTGGCACTCGGGGCAATATTGCTGCCCAATCATGGATTTACTCTGGGTCTGGGCGAAATTGAAGTCAATTCATCTTTAAATCAAAAGCTTGCGGCGCGTATCGATTTATTATCAGCTGCCCCAGAAGACGCTGAATCATTGATCATTAAATTAGCTTCACGGGAAGAATTTATCCGTGCTGGACTGGATCGTCCGATGGTAGTAACTACGCTGAAATTCAAGGCGGTAGTGGAAGATGGCCACGTTTATATCGATGTGATAACACCAAAACCAATACGTGAACCTTTCCTGAATTTTTTGGTGGAAGTGGACTGGCCTAAAGGGCATTTAATTCGCGAGTACACTATTTTGCTGGATCCCCCAGTATTTATGGGGCAGACCGGTATCCAGAAAACAGCATCCGATTCAAATCGTCCTGCCATGCAGCAGGCAGCGGTGGCTGGTAGTGCACCAGTTAGTGTCCAGTCATCAGTAGCGGCCGATAATTTCCGTCCCACAGTGCAGTCGTCTGCCCCGGTTAAGCCGGATGCTTCTGTGCCCGTTACTGCAGAAGTTTATGCACCTGAGACCACGCAGCAGACTAGTTATACTCCTTATGCTCCTCCTGCAGGTCATCGTGTTCAAGTGGGTGATACCGCCTGGAGTCTTGCTAATAGCATGAAGCCAGATGCCTCAATATCAACCGAACAAATGATGATAGCCATGTTGCGGGCTAATCCTGAAGTATTCATCAATGAAAATGTGAATGGTCTTAAACGTGGCTACATTCTGCGTACGCCTGATTATGCAGATATCACTTCAATAAGTAACGAAGAAGCCAAGGCTATTGTGCGCCAACAGAATGCTTTATGGCGTGAATATCAGCAGTCTATGGCCAGTGATCAGCCTGCATCAGCCATTGAAGAAAGCTCAGCTGAGTCAGAGTACAGCTCTGCTGTAAATGCAAACAATGAATCACGGTTGTCTATCGTTAGCGCTGGTGCAGGATCTTCTGCTTCTGGTGAAATGAAAGACCCTTCTGAAATGACCGCCGACGAGTTGCGCGAACAACTCGCTTTGACGCATGAGCGAGTAGAGACTGAGCGTGTAGAAAAAGAAATGCTGCAGAAGCAGGTAGGCTCGTTGGCAACACAAGTCGATAAGATGAAGGGTTTGATTGCCATTGAAGATGATGCTATGGCGGAGATTCAATCAATAGGTGCTTCATCTGATGCAGAGGTTGTAGCTGCAGATAGTCCCGCTGAAGAGGTGGTGACTGAAAATTTGGTGACTGAGCCCGTTAGTGAAAAAGAAGCTCTGGATGCACTAGATGCTTTGATGGGTAATTCTGAAGTTGAACAAGGTGCAGTGACTGAAACCGCAGAAGAATTATTTGTTGACCCAGCTGCGGAGTCTGAGCAAGCAGTGGAGATGGAAACGGTAACTGAGCAGGAAATGCCCGGTGAAACCGCACCAGATTATACACAGCAGCAAGAAGCAAGCCTGATTGACATTCTGCTCAATAACAGAATGATATTGATCGGTATTCTGATTGCCCTACTGGTGATCGGTGCTATTGCTTATCTGATTAAACGCCGCCGTGATAATGCATCCGGTGAAGCTGACTTATCAGCTGGAGATATCTTTAAAACGAGTGAAGAAGATGCATTAGAAAATGTTGCCGATATGATTGATGATGAGTCGATTGATGATCTGGTGACTGATGAAGAAGTTAAAGAATCCATGGCTGAGGCTGAGGCTGAAGAAGAAGTCTTTGATGCCGAAGCAACTATGATTCTGCCTTCTGGAACAGGTACGATCGTAACTCCAGCGGCTAATTTACAACCCGAAGAGCAAGAAGAGCAAGATGATGTTATGGCTGAAGCTGACGTTTATCTGGCTTATGGTATCTATCAGCAGGCGGAAGAATTACTCGTAAATGCAATAAAAGAACATCCTGAAAAAGACTCATATCGTGTCAAATTGGCTGAAACCTATTATGCAGGCAAAAATGCTGAAGCTTTTGAAAAGTTAGGCGTTGATATGAAAGAGAGATTGGGTAGTGAAGAGACACCCGCCTGGGCCAAGGTTGTCGCAATGGGTAAAGAACTTTGTCCTGAGGCCGATGTATTCCAGCAGTCAGATTTAAATGCAGACCTGGATATGAATGACCTGAAACCCAAATCACCTGAGCCCATGGATATTGATCTGGGCGATGTTGATGATGGCGTTGCCGATCTTGATCTGGATTTTGATACTCCGTTAGATGATACAGGGCTTGAGTTACCATCAATGGATATGGATGAATCTGCAGACTTTGAATTGCCCTCCATGGATATGGATGAAACCGCAATTTTATCTCCTGAGGACACAGCCAATTCTCTGGATGAGCTTGAATTTGATCTGAGTGAGACAGATGCAGTAGCGGCTACTCCAGCTCCAGCAGAAGATGAGGAGTTCTCGCTGGATATTGAAGCTTCTGAGCTTGATCTGGATATGACCAGTGAAGCTACAGATAATGATCTTGATGCAGGACTGGATATGGATTTTGATCTATCGACGGATTCTGTTGAAGAGAACACAGATACTGCTGATGAGGGAATGGATTTCAATCTCGATATGTCGATGGAAGATAATACCGCTTCGGATAGTGACGAAGCGGTTGATCTTGATTTGTCCATGGACGATATTGCTTCAGAAGATGATGCCGCTTTGGAGTTTGATCTTTCTGAACAAGCTGAGGCAGAAGGTATGTCGGATGACCTTGATATGAGTGACGCTGCTGATTTAGATCTGTCGATGGATGATGATCTCGGTGGTATGGATTTGTCAGAAACGGTGGATGTTGATGAAATCAATACCAAACTCGATTTGGCCAAAGCCTATCTGGACATGGGCGATCATGAAGGTGCACGCGATATCCTTGATGAAGTCATCGCTGGTGGTAACGCCGAACAGAAGAAAGAAGCACAAGAGCTGATGGCTCAGGCGAGTTAGTTAATTAAGCTGAAGCCAGATAAACTTATCAGGCTTCGAAAAAACTAACTAACCGGTTAAAATATAGAAACGGCATCTCTCAGGTGCCGTTTTTATTGGTACCTCAAAATGACAACATCACGCATCGCAATCGGCATTGAATACAATGGCAGCCAGTTTAATGGCTGGCAGATGCAGTTACAGGATGCCCGCACCGTTCAGGATGAGGTGCAACAGGCGCTGAGCAAGATTGCTGCCCATCCCGTAAGCTTAATTTGTGCCGGTCGAACCGATACCGGTGTGCACGCGACAGCACAGGTGGCGCATTTCGATACTACGGCAGAACGTGATCTCAAGGCCTGGGTGATGGGCGGCAATGCCAATTTGCCCAGCGATGTCAGTATTATCTGGGCAAAAAAGGTCGATGACAGTTTTAGTGCGCGGTTTAGTGCAAACAGGCGCAGCTATCGCTACGTGATATTAAATCGTCATGCCAGAACCGCCATCCACAGCCAGCAGGTCACCTGGATTTATGATCCGTTGAATGTAGAGGTGATGCACGAGGCGGCGCAAAGCCTGATCGGCATGCAGGATTTTTCTGCCTTTCGTTCATCGAAATGCCAGGCCACGCACGCGCACCGACTCATGCATTCGATTAATATATTCCGTGAGGGTGAGTACATTTATTTTGATATTTGTGCGAATGCATTTCTGCATCATATGGTTCGCAATTTAGTCGGTTCATTGCTGATGATCGGCAGGGGAGAACAGCCGGTGACCTGGATGGCTGAGCTGCTGGCTTTAAAAGATCGCACTCAGGCCGGGCCGACTGCGGCAGCCGCCGGACTTTACCTGGTTGCGGTACAATACCCGCAGGAATATGGTCTGCCATCAACAGGCTTTTTGCCACGATTTGCTTAACGGCAGGATATTTATGTCATATACGCGTGTTAAAATATGCGGCATTACCCGACTGGAAGATGCATTGCACGCCGCCGCTGAAGGTGTGGATGCTATTGGTCTGGTTTTTTACGCAAAGAGTCCGCGTTTCGTGACCTCGGCTCAGGCCGCGGCCATCAGCGAAAAGTTGCCTGCTTTTGTGACCACGGTTGCCTTGTTTAAAGATGCTGACGCAGACTATATTCGTCAGACATTGGCTGAAGTACCCATAGATTTATTGCAGTTCCACGGGAGCGAGAGCGCCGAGTTTTGCCGTCAGTTTGCCCGGCCTTACATCAAGGCATTGGGCATGGCGGGTGAAAAGGTTGTGCCGAAGCGGGTCGAAGCCTATCACGATGCACGTGGTTTGCTGCTGGATGGTCATGCGCCGGGTGCTGATGGTGGTGCGGGTGAAAGTTTTGAATGGGGCATGATTCCGGATGATGTGGAATATCCATTGATATTGGCCGGTGGCCTTGATCCGAATAACGTGATTGAAGCAATTCGAACCGTGCATCCCTACGCTGTTGATGTCAGCAGTGGTGTGGAAAGTGAAAAAGGTATTAAAGATGCGGCTTTAGTGACGGCATTCATGAACAATGTAAGACAGGCAAATAATGAGCGAAGTTAAAGACAAGATTGATTATTCGAGCATGCCCGACGAACGCGGGCACTTTGGCATTTATGGAGGTATTTTTGCTTCCGAGACCTTGATGCAGGCACTCGATGAATTAAAAGAGGCCTACTATAACTCGATTAACGACAAGGTTTTTCAAGCCCAGTTTGATTTTGATCTGGCCCATTACGTCGGTCGGCCAAGCCCGCTGTACCATGCTGAACGTTTGTCCAGAGAAGTCGGCGGCGCGCAGATTTATCTCAAGCGTGAAGACCTGAATCACACCGGTGCGCACAAAATAAATAACACCATCGGTCAGGCCTTGCTGGCTAAAGCCATGGGCAAGAAGCGCGTCATCGCAGAAACCGGTGCCGGCCAGCACGGCGTGGCCACCGCGACCGTGGCCGCGCGTTTCGGCATGGAGTGCGTGGTTTATATGGGCGCCGAAGACATCGTCCGACAGGCGCCGAATGTTTATCGCATGAAGTTGCTGGGTGCCACAGTGGTGCCGGTCACCTCAGGCTCAAAAACGCTGAAAGACGCACTCAATGAAGCCATGCGCGACTGGGTCACCAATGTCGATGATACGTTTTACATTATCGGCACGGTCGCCGGGCCGCATCCTTATCCGGCCATGGTGCGCGATTTTCAGGCCATCATCGGCCGTGAGGCGCGTCGGCAGATGCAGGAGCAGACGGGGCGGTTACCCGATGCACTGGTCGCCTGTATTGGCGGTGGCTCGAATGCGATTGGTTTGTTCCATCCCTTCCTCGCCGATGAATCGGTCGAAATGTACGGTGTCGAAGCCGCCGGCGATGGCCTTGAAACAGGCCGCCATGCCGCCCCGCTGTGTGCCGGTAAACCGGGTGTATTACACGGCAACCGCACCTATCTGATGGAAGATCAGGATGGCCAGATTATCGAGACTCATTCGGTCTCGGCCGGTCTGGATTATCCCGGCGTTGGCCCCGAGCACGCCTGGCTGAAAGATATCGGTCGGGTCAATTATGTCGCCGCCACCGATAAGGAAGCGCTCAATGCTTTCCACCAGTTAACCCGCGTTGAAGGCATTATTCCTGCGCTCGAATCCAGTCATGCTGTGGCTTACGGGGTGAAGCTGGCGGCGCAGATGTCAGCCGGGCAAAATATCATTATTAATTTATCAGGACGGGGTGATAAGGATATAAACACCATCGCCAGAATTGAAGGTATCGAATTATGAGCCGCTTGAAAGCCTGTTTTGAGCGCCTGAGTGCCGAGTCCAGAAAAGCGTTGATCCCTTATGTGATGACCGGCGACCCGCAGCCTGAAGTGACTTTGCCGTTGATGCACGCGATGGTGGAAGCGGGCGCAAATATCATTGAGCTGGGTGCACCATTTTCTGATCCTATGGCTGACGGTCCGGTGATACAGGCGGCGGCTGAGCGCTCATTGGAACACCATACCAGTCTGCACGATGTTTTTGCGGTGGCAAAAAAATTCCGCGAAAAAGATGATCAAACTCCTATCGTTATGATGGGTTATCTGAATCCCGTGGAAATCATGGGGTACGAATCTTTTGCCAGGCAGGCCGCTGAAAATGGTATTGATGGTGTCATTACCGTTGATATGCCGCCCGAAGAGGCAGAGGACTACATTGCCGCACTACGAGCGCACCAGATTGATCCTATCTTTTTGATCGCGCCGACCACCACGGAAGAGCGTATGCAGAAAATTGCCGCAGTCGCGAGTGGGTTTGTTTATTATGTTTCACTCAAAGGTGTCACCGGCGCGGCAACGCTGGATGTGGCGGGCGTGGTTGAACGTGTCGACTTAATTCGTAAATACATTGATCTGCCCATCGGTGTCGGTTTTGGCATTAATAATGCGGAAACCGCCACCAGCGTATCACGCTGCGCCGATGCGGTGGTGGTCGGTAGTGCTATTGTGAATAGAATGGCGGCGCAAAAAGACGTAAAATCCGGACAAACCGCTATAATTACGAGAGATGTAGCAGAATTATTAAAATCCATGCGTGTAGCCATGGATGCGAAATAACCGAATAAATACGGCCTGCAAAGGCCTGAAGCGGGTGACTATGAGAGGACCCAAAAAATGAGCTGGTTTGAAAAATTAATGCCAACACGAATTCGTACCGATGTGACGAATAAAGGTGCCGTGCCTGAAGGGCTATGGACCAAATGTACTTCATGTAGCGCTGTTTTGTATCGTGCTGAATTAGAACGTAATCAGGATGTATGTCCCAAGTGTAACCAGCATATGCGTATTTTTGGGCGCCGTCGCCTTGATCTGTTCCTGGATGAAGCTGGCCGAGAAGAGATTGCCGCTAACCTGATGCCGGTTGATAAATACAAGTTCAAAGATTCCAAGAAATACAAAGACCGGCTTTCTGTTGCACAGAAGAACACCGGTGAAAAAGATGCACTGATTACCATTAAAGGTAAAGTCAAAGGTGTTGATGTTGTTGCCGTCGCTTTTGATTTCCGCTTCATGGGTGGTTCCATGGGTTCAGTGGTGGGTGAAAAGTTTGTCAGAGCCGCTAATGTGGCATTAAAAGAAAATATACCCCTGATCTGCTTTTCCGCTTCTGGTGGTGCACGCATGCAGGAAGCCTTGTTCTCACTGATGCAAATGTCTAAAACCAGTGCCGCACTGGCCAAACTGGCTAGAAACAGAATCCCTTATATTTCCATACTCACTGACCCGACCATGGGTGGTGTCTCAGCCAGCTTTGCCATGTTGGGTGATGTTCATATTGCCGAACCTAAAGCACTGATCGGCTTTGCCGGCCCACGTGTGATTGAGCAAACAGTGCGTGAGCAACTGCCCGAAGGTTTCCAACGTAGTGAGTTTTTGCTGGAGCATGGTGCTATCGATATGATTGTCGATCGTCGTGATCTGCGTGATCGTGTTTCGAGCCTGTGTCTTATGTTGTCGAATCGTCCCGCCGTTCAGGTAGTTAACTGAAAAGTTCAGTTTGCTCTCATGCGGCGTTGGGCATGGTTTCACAATGCGGGGTCGCGTAGCGATAAACAGATGTACACCCGCATCTTCAATCATGCCTGAGAGCAAACCGATGTTTTTCAGGGACATCGTTAATCTGAATACAATCATGTTTTCTCGGTGGTAAAAATCTTTTATGAGATTTAACACTCTCAGCAGCTGGCTGGACTGGCAGGCAACACTCAATCCTGTAGAAATCAATCTTGGTCTGGAACGTATCGCTGATGTGTTGCAGCGTATGGGTCTGGCCAGTGAGTTTGAATGTCCTTTAATTATCGTTGCTGGTACCAATGGCAAAGGCTCGGTGGTGAGTCTTCTGGAATCAATGGCCGCTGCCGCCGGCCTCAAAGTTTGCTGCTATACCTCACCGCACATTATTCGTTATAACGAACGTATCAGGATCAATGGTAAGACTATTGACGATGCCAGTTTATGTCGCGCTTTTGAACGTATTGATCAGGCTCGTGGTGAGGTGGCGCTGACTTATTTTGAATTTGGCACATTGGCAGCAATTGACCTTTTTATGCAGGCCCGCCCTGATCTGGTTATCATGGAAATTGGTTTGGGTGGCAGGCTGGATGCGGTTAATATCATGGAGCCGGATGTGTCGGTGATTACTTCCATCGCGATTGACCACACCGACTGGCTGGGTGATAACCGTGAAGATATTGGCCGTGAAAAAGCGGGCATTATGCGCGCACACAAACCGACGATTTGCGGAGACCTGGAGCCACCAGAATCTTTGCATGCAACTGCGCTGCAAAAGTCGGCCGAGTTTTTTCAACTGGGCCAGCATTACAAAGTTGAGCCTGCATCATCGGCCAACTGGACATTAGTGAGCCCTTTTGGGGATCTGCAAAATCTGCCGCCACCGGCTCTGCACGGTGAATTTCAGAAGGGCAACGCAGCCACTGCCATCATGGCACTGCAGGTGCTGGGCTCGAAGCTGGTCATCACTCAGGATCACATATGCCAGGGGCTGCTGAATGTACATCTGCAGGGCCGTTTTCAGAAACTGCATGAGCAGCCTAGGGTGATCGTCGATGTCGCGCATAATTCGCATGCGGTCACTTCGCTGGTGAGGCAATTACAGACACAGCCCGTCGCAGGTCTGACCCGGATAGTGATTGCCATGCTGGCAGACAAGCCGGTTGATGAGGTGATTTCAATTCTTTCACCGGTGGTCGATTACTGGTATTGCGCAGGCCTGGAAACTGAATCTAGAGGTTTATCTGCACAGGCCATGGCAGATAAAATAGCGCAGCATTTAAAACAAAATGAGTCGCTTGCTCAAGCTTCTGCGGATGTTAAACTTTGCCCTGCCTTAACGGTGCAGGCTGCCATAGAAGCGGCAATGCACGATGCACAGCCGCAGGATAGAATTATCATTCTGGGCTCGTTTTATACCGTGGCAGCAGCGATGCGTTATTTTTCCTGATCTTATGGGAACAACTACAGAATCAAATTTGGATATATGGAAAAAACATTACAACAACGTTTAGTTGGTGCCGTAGTACTGGTGGCACTGGGTGTGATACTGGTGCCGGCACTGCTGGATGGTTCCGGTTATAAATCCCGTCACGACCGAAATATTGAAATCCCCGCCCGTCCTGTATTGCCAACACTGGAGGAAGTGCAGGTCAAGCCGGTGGAAATACCAACGCCGGTCGATATCAGGAAGGAAAGAGTAGAACAAAAGAAAAAGGATATCCCGCCTAAACCAATTCAATCATGGACATTGCAGGTAGGTACCTTCAGTCAGGAAAGTAATGCGCTGAGCTTTCGTGATAGCCTGCGCAAAGAGGGTTATACCGCCTATTCAGAAAGTAGTGAAACTGGTGGCAACAAAAATTACCGAGTTTACATCGGCCCGGAGCTGGAAAAGCATCAGCTCGAAAAGATACAGGCAAAGTTGAAAGCAGAGAAAAAAATCAATGCGCTCATTCTTAGTCATCCCTAATCGCCTGCTAATCTGTTCGATTAGTGACTTGATCGGGCAAATTTTAAGCCTCAATCTGCACATCCATAATCAATAGAGCTGCCCTCAAGCTATTCAAACGCGTATAATGCTAATCTTCCTGAAATCCTTGAGATACGATATGCCATGACAGTCGTTGATGTGATCATTCTTTTTGTGATCTTCCTGTCCGCTTTATTCAGCTTGATACGTGGTTTTGTCAAAGAAGCTATTTCCTTGACAACATGGATCATGGCGACCTGGATATCTGCCAGCTTTGCCCCTAAATTAGCCGCTATTTTGCCAGATGGTATTGAATCCGAAGCGGTTCGTCTGGCGGTAGGTTTTGGTCTGTTATTTGTAGTGACACTGATGCTGGGTGCACTGGTTAATTTTATTATTGCTCAGTTCGTGAAAAAAACCGGCCTGTCGGGAGCCGATCGTGTGCTTGGTGTTGCTTTCGGTTTTCTACGTGGACTGATCATTATCATCGTCTTTGTGGTGATTGGTAGCATGACACCTCTGCCCGAACAGGCGTGGTGGAAATCATCAGATTTGCTGGGACGCTTCGAAAAACTTAGTTATATGTTAAAACCTTATTTTCCGGAAAGCAGCTTATCGCCCGGAAGGATTGCGAAATAATTATGTGTGGTATCGCAGGTATCGTTAGTCATTCACCGGTCAATATCGACCTGTATGAATCCCTGTCAGTTTTACAGCATCGTGGTCAGGATGCAGCGGGCATCATGACTTGTGATAAGGGTCGTTTTTATATGCGCAAGGGCAATGGTCTGGTGCGCGATGTTTTTTATACCCAGCACATCAAAAAACTGGTCGGCAACATGGGCATTGCCCACGCGCGTTATCCTACCGCCGGTTGTTCGTCATCGCTGGAAGCTCAGCCTTTTTACGTGAACTCCCCTTACGGTATTGCACTGGCGCACAACGGTAATCTCACCAATACCGAAAGGTTGAAAGAAGAACTGTTCATGGAGGACCTGCGCCACCTGAATACCGATTCTGATACGGAAGCGCTGCTGAATGTATTTGCGCACGAGCTGACGCTACTGGCCAAGCCGGTGTTTGATCGTGAAGATATTTTTAAAGCCGTGTCTGCGGTACACCGTCGCTGCCGTGGTGGTTATGCGGTGATTGCTATGATCGTCGGTAAAGGCATACTGGCCTTTCGTGATCCTTTTGGTATTCGCCCGATTGTTTATGGCAAACGTGAAACCAAACAGGGCACCGAATACATGGTCGCTTCTGAAAGCGTCGCACTGCAGGCGCAGGGTTTTGAACTGGTGCGTGATCTGGCGCCGGGCGAAGCGGTGTTTATCGACCAGGAATGCAATTTTTATAGCCAGCAATGTGCAGAAAATCCAAAACTGGTGCCGTGCATTTTTGAGTACGTTTATTTTGCCCGTCCCGATTCGATTATTGATAATGTCTCCGTGTACAAAGCACGTTTGCGCATGGGCAAGACACTGGTGAAAAAGATCCTGCGTGAATGCCCCGATCACGATATCGATGTGGTCATTCCGATTCCCGATACCAGCCGCAGTACTGCGCTCGAA
>Ga0224496_10000647_pt1 | contig 23721 bp, 19 predicted proteins | sample SF_Jul11_sed_USG_2_FD_168127 | JGI IMG/M metagenome (GOLD analysis project Ga0224496, IMG submission 168127) | Sediment microbial communities from San Francisco Bay, California, United States - SF_Jul11_sed_USGS_8_1 | ecosystem: Environmental > Aquatic > Marine > Sediment | place: USA...
ATCTATCTTCCGCCAAGTTTCATGCAGGCAACACTTCTCTCTGGGATGGACGCTCCAACAGGAGAAGGAGCAAAAGGTGAACCGATGCCATCACTGCTGCGTATAAAGGACCTTGCGGTTCTACCGAACCGGTTCAAGAAAGATCTAAAAGGATGTTTTGTCATTGCAAACGGAATAGGAAAACTATCAGCAGAAAGAGCTTACCTTAGGCTGGTCACACTTTCGTGTCTCAGATATGACGGCAACGCCATTATCGATCAGTCAATAAAAGGTTTTGTTACTGATGTCGACGGCAAGATAGGGCTTGCCGGGCGTGTAGTATCGAAAATGGGGACAACAATAGCGGCCTCAATGGTTGCAGGATTTTTCGGCGGAGCAGGAGAGGCGATCAGTCAGGCCTCTCAGACGACGTCATTGAATCCCTTCGGTTCAACACAGGTGCTTGATCCAAAAATGATCGGCCAGGCGGGGGCCGGTAAGGGGATTTCCCAAGGAGCCGAACGTTTGCAGGATTTCTATCTCGAACTCGCGCGGGACTCAATGCCTGTAATCGAGGTAGGGGCTACAAAAGACGTCACCATCGTGGTGACTGAAGGGATCAACCTGAAAATCAAATGTATCGGTGAAAACGAATGCGATTAAGAATTTTGTTTGTATCTACTGCGCTGTTTGCCTCTGCCTGCGCTTCAGTTATGAATCCTTACGAAGGGGATTTCACCTGCCCAAAGACACATAACGGCAAGTGCGTCTCGATAAACGAGGCGTATGAGGAGAGTATTAACGGCAAGAAGATTGAGAAACCAAAACTGAAAAGCAAACAAGTATCAAAGCCAACACAGGACGAATCATTTCTTGATTCTAACGGAATGCAACTCTATGAATTTGAGAAACCGGTGAAAAAGTTGAAAGAGAATTCTGAAAAGGAGAATAGCCTTGAGCTACTGGAGCCAAGTGAAATGTATCAGGACGCGCTCTATTCGGAGATGTCAGCCTTGATCAAAGAGCCTGTAACCCCGGTTGTGAGAGTTCCGAATACTGTCAGGGTACTTCTTCTTCCTTATAAGGATGACGAAACTGAAGGGGAGATGCTTTTCATGTACAGATACGTGTTTTTCATTCTCGAAAAGCCGTACTGGATCCTGGACGGGTATCCAAACATTAAGGATGAGTAAATACGGATGAGCATTAAATCTGTTTTAGAGAAAATTATTTTAGGAAGCGATGGCGGGTTGAAATTCAGCGACCTCATAGATTTATCTGAACGAACAAAATTGTCCGATTCACTCCCATGGATTTATTACAACGATGACGAAAGCTGTTTTCTCAATGTGGACGGATCCATAGGCGTCGGCTGGGAATGCAGTCCGCTTGCATTTGCCGGTGATCAGACAGTGAACATCCTGAAAGGGATATTCCGAGCCGGGATACCTGAAGGATCTGTATTGCAGTTCATTCTTCATGCTGACGATAACATTGATCCGCTGATCCAATCATTTAAGGAAAACAAAAATAAACGCAATAACGATCTTGTTAAAGGAATAGGAGAAAATCTTGGAGAATTTTTCAGATCTTCAGTAGCTGGATTTAAGATGCTTGGCGGAATACCGTCGCGAAATTTCAGGCTGTTTGTTTACTTGAAGATCCCAGACAGCAAAGGGTTGAGCAAAAGCGTGATGGGAGAGATAGTAAATGCCGTCTATGAATGCCTTGCTGGCGCAAATCTTGGCCCTGACAAAGTAACAGGGAAGCGGCTTGTGGACTGGGCAAGAAGAATATTGAACGATATCCCTTCGCAAAACAATTCGAGGTACGATCCTCTCTACCCGATCAGGAAACAGATAATATTTGCTGAAACGGAAGTTGAGGATTATTCAGATTCATTGCGGATAGGCAGCCGTCATTTTCGCTGTATTACGCCGAAGGTATTTCCAAAGGATGTCGATCTGTTCCAGACGAATCAGCTTTTCGGAGGGGTCTGGGGACTGATTTCGGATAATGACCAAATCAAGCTTCCTTTCATCTATTCATTGAACATCGTATTTGAAAACATGAAAGCTGGTCTGCATACGAAGTGCAATCTTGTTTTACAGCAAAAGGCGGTCGGTAGTTTTGGAATTACGCTTCGCAGGAAACAGGAGGAGTATTTATGGGCGACCGATAAGCTTGAAGGGGGTGAACAGTTCGTAAGGGTAATACCTACCTTATGGATCTACGGTAAGGATAAGAACAGAGTATCCGAAACCGTTTCCAGGGCAAAGCGGATGTGGGAAAGCGCCGGTTATGTCATGCAGGATGACAGAGGGATATTAAGGCTCCTTCTTCTATCATCGCTTCCGTTTGGTCTTATCAACAAAGGGGATAATGTAGACAATATCGACAGGGATTTCATTGTCCCAGCCGATACGGTTACCTCCATTCTGCCTATACAAGGGGATTTTTCAGGCAGTTCCAGTCCTGCTCTGATGGTTGTTGGCCGAAAGGGACAGATCGCATTTGTAGATGTGTTTGCACCAGGTGCCAATAACCACAACATGTTTATCTGCGCATCGTCGGGCGGCGGAAAATCGTTCCTTGTGAATTACATCGTTTCCGCTTATTACGGCGCCGGAGCGAAGATACGAATAATAGATATCGGTGGGTCTTATAAAAAGACTACCTCGATGTTTGACGCGAAATATCTTCACTTCTCGCCGGAATCGGATGTATGCGTAAATCCCTTTTCAAATATAACCGATCCTGAATTCGATATTCCGATGGTTGCCACAATAATCGCCCAGATGTGTTATTCGGGCGATATCACTGCATCTCCTACAGCAACTGAAAAAACAATTCTGGAGCGCACGGTGACGTATGTATATAAAAACGCGGCGGCGAAAGGCTGGAAGATGAATATTGACGCTGTGCATGAAATTCTGCTCAACGCAAAGGATTATGTTGATGCCGAAGTGATTACTCCTGAAACGATTGCCAATGCGCGTGAGCTTGCTTTTAATCTACAGAAATTCACATCCGAAGGACCGTATGGCCGGTTCTTTAACAGGGACTCAAGCCTTGATATTTCAAAAGATGATTTTGTGGTCCTTGAACTTGAGCACCTTGCACAGAACCCGGCTCTTTTCAGCGTCATCACGCTACAGGTTGTAAATCTCGTAACCCAGAACCTATATCTCTCCGATCGGGGAACTCCTATCTTCATAATATTTGATGAAGCGCATCAGTTTCTAAGGGAGTCTGGGATTATCTCTCTGGCAATAGAAACCGGGTATCGAAGAGCGAGAAAATACGGTGGATCATTTTCTATTATCACTCAGTCGGTTCTAGACTTGAAGAAGTTCGGAAACGTTGGCGAAGTGATATATGGGAATTCCGCTTTCAAATTTTACCTTGAATCGACCGACTTCGTTAAGGCAAAGAAGGAAAACATCATTCACTACGATGATTTCATCATTGATCTATTGAATAGCGTCAAGAGCAATCCGCCAAAGTATTCCGAAATATTTTTCGATACGCCATCAGGCAAAGGGGTAGGGCGGTTGCTGGTCGATATGTTCACTTATTATGCGTTCACTTCAAAAGGATCAGAAATAGCCGAAATAGAGGCAAAGGTTAAGGAAGGGATGAGCTATGAAGAAGCGATCATGTATATGGTTGAGAAGTATCGCAAGTAGTTGCATTCTACTTCTGATATTGCCTGCGGTCTTATTTGCCGCATCTCAAGCGGATCTTGATGCGGCGAAAGCTTCAGCTGGCAAACTTGGCGATATGGTCAAGGGATTTGTCGGTTCCACTTCCGGGATAACCGACAGGTTTTCTACGCCTGCGACCTCTTCCAACGCATCAATGTCCACGATGGACGGTTCTACAACCTTCAATGGTCAGTTGATGTGTCCGAGCACGTCTAAATTCCTTGACATATATTTTGGTATCGGAGCCAAAGGGGATCTATCTCCTTTGATAGTCAGCCAGGATACAGACCTGGACGGCAATTACGACTTTGTATTTACATCGCCGGTCATAGTATCCGGTATATGTGCCAACGGGGTTGTTTCATGCACGGAAGGGACATGGTCAGGATGCAGTTATTACAAGTGGCAGGCCGATGCAAATTCAAAACTCTCTTTCGCACCTGCAGGTATGACAGAACTAGGGGGCTGTTCCTGTTTGAACTCTTCATGCGCCAAGCCGACATGGAACGTATTTGCCACGGAAGTATTGAAAGCTCTTGGCGGCGGGGCAAGCGGGGCGATCATGCAATCCAATTCGGGATTTACTATTGCCAATGCCGTTGTTGATGGCACAGAGATTACCTATTACGCGAATTACACTGGCAATTGCAGTGGCGGGAATACGAGCGCAAAATCTTTCACTCAATATAATTCTAAAAGCGCTCTTGAAAGCGGCACAAACTCAGCGGTAGCAACGCAAGCGACTGATTCCGGCAGTTATTACAGCAGGCTTGATAATTCGACTCCTAATAAAAATACAACAAACAGCTTATTCCCATGCGTCGTTGAATGGGTTCATGATGTAACTACAAATCAGAAATCGCTTACAGGATCAGGTTCGGGAACGATGTGCGTTCCATATAACATGAACATGTCACTTTCAGTTTCAGGTGGGGCGTATTCAGTCACCGGGTTTGCCTCATCGGTAAAGAGCGGGGATTGCGGATCTGCAATGCCGACAGTTCTCGATTATCCGGGGACGCTGGAAGCCGGGGCATTCGTTACCGGATTGAACATATGCGGCTCGTCTCCCGAATGTACTTCAACCGGATGCAAAAGCGCCTCTTCCGGTTCAGCTGGTGGGGCGTTAATTCAGTGTCCATCTGTAGCATCGACCAGAGCGGTCAACTACTCTTTCAACTGGGATCTGGATTACAAGGTCGATGTTGAAAGCGAATATTTAAGGAACACATGCCAGACTGCTGAAGCCAATTGTACGCTTAAGGATGAAAAGATAGACGGTATCGCAACCTATTCAAGTTTTCAGCCGACCGGGCTTTATCCAGTAGGTTCGAGTTGCAACGATTTTACATCTTCAATCGGAAACATCTATCACGTCTGCAAGGAGTGGTGGAAAAAGGAGAGAACCTATCTATGTCCTGAGACAACTCTGGATATTGATGTTTCAGCCGGAACAACGAGGGCAAAATCGATTTATGAAACGGTTGCCCAGGGGGCAGGAGAGATTACCTATACGGATGTCAGAAAAGAGAGCTCAGGTACATGGACGGCGGTAAACGACAAGATAATATTCCCTGATCAGGATCCCGGCGCTTGTGAGATTACCTGTAAGACGAAGGTCCCAAGCGTTGACGCCAATGCCGGAGGAGGGGCGAACGTATCCCAGGCGAACAGCAGTTTCCCTAAATCCGAATTCAGGTACAGACCATGCGTGAATAATGTATGTCCTCTGTTGGAGCCTGATGAAACGATTGTCGAGAATTGCGGATGTCTATCGGATTTTGTCGAAGCGGCCAAGGGGATGGAGATGATCAATACAGCTGCAAAAGACATGATCTGTTCTTCAGGGGTGAAGAAGTGATGAGAGTGCGATTAAAAATATTCATTATTATGTGTTCACTTTCAATGTTTCTACCTATAGCAGAATCTGCCGTTGATTTTAGATGCGCGGTTGACTTAAACGGTGACGGCGCTATGGACCAGACCGGAACATGCGACGCCGGAACGAAGTTCGGCGGCGGGGCGGATTATTTATGCCCCCTTGGATCTGCGAACTGTTCGCTTCGCAACTTTACATGCAGTCTTGATAACAAGGTATATAGCGATAAAGCCAAGTGCGATACGGGGTGTATTGAAACAAGCGCGTGCGAAGTCCGGCCAAGCGGCCTTTCTCGCACAGGTAAAAGTTCTTTCAGCGCCTGCTATGACAAATATATTTATGCAAGGGCTTACAGACCTAACACGTCGGATGCTTCCTTTACAATACAGTATCTCGATACCAGCCCAAATGGGACGGCGCATCATAACTGTTCCGGTGATGGCGGTGTTGGAGATGGTTGGCATAGTATTGGTACGGTAGATCTCTGGGATACAGCTTTTACGACAGACCCTGTCGAACATTCCGATATAAACCTCAATTTATGTTTCTATTTTTATAATTGGAATGATTATCAGCCCAAATGTATAACCAGTTTTAATCAGTCTATCCTTATTGGCCAAGACGATGCTCCCGGTTCAACTACTGATACTTTTTCCTACTACTACAACGTTGATATTCCGTTAACCGAATACTCATGCCGGTATGATGAATATCCTTTTACACCTGCTTTTCAACCGGGATCTGCAAATGCCCATACCATTGTTGCGGATCCGACCCCTCTGATCGTGGATGTTTCTACGAAAACTGAAGGATATTATTTAACAAAACTGGATCTGAGCCCTTCAGGCGACCTTCTTGTTTACGGTAATCTTGCCACCAAGACATGGAGATTGATTGATTTAAATCAGGGGAGGCCGTTTACCCAACCAAACTATGTCGAAGGCTGGGATAATTCTGTTGACTCCGGCGCAACTCAGGTCGGCACGTTAGTTCTGAGCGATTCCGCAAAAGCCTTTGGCGCTCCATCGATAAATATTATTGACCCGGAACTATTTAACAGCTCGTTACCCCTCGCGCAGATTAACAACATTGCAGGTAGCACAATTGAAATCTACAAATGGAAGATTGTCTTTGTTCAAATTGCAGGAACCAGAGAAAGTCGAATGCAGATGACGCTTGCCGCAACCATCACTTTGCCAGGCTTGAAGTTCAGAGGGGCTGTTTGTCCGTATCCTCTGCTTTGTAGTTTTGGGAGAATTGATATGAAAATATCAGATTCAAAAATGATGGTAAACGCGACATGTAATGGTAATGCGTGTGTTATTGATTATGGTCTTTTGACCAAGGTGGAAGCATTACCAAACATACTCAAATTCTCAAATCTTGATGGATACGCAGGCGAGATCTCGGTTGAAAATCTTGGAGGGGTAACACCCCCTCAAGCCTGTACAGGCTCTCCCAAATCATGCACGAAAATAGGGACATGCCCGGAAAAGCCTGTTTGTCCTACCGGTTTTAACTGCGACTGCACATCAGGTACCGCTCCGACATGCTCCGATAGCGGCAGTTTGAATACATCAAGCGATAAGTGCGAGATTACAACATCAAAACTATGCCCTGTCGGCATGTCATACGATGCGACAGAAGACGCCTGCGTTGCAGATCCAGTTTGTTCGGGGGGAACATATAACCCGACAAAGAACAGGTGCGAAAATAATTTATCTATTAAATGTCCGACAGGTTATGCCTTCAACAATTCAACCTGGCGTTGTGAGGCTACCATTGCCTGTCCTGCAAATACTTCATGGGATGATCTGTCAGGGAAATGCAGATCATCAAAGGTATGTGATCCTGGTAAATCATACGACAGCGTTAACGGCAAATGTTTTGAACCGTCTACGTGTAGCGTTGGAGGACTTCAAACATCCAGGGACAAGTGTGAAGAAGCTCCATTCTGTCTGGCAAATACAAGCTACAATGTTTCATCGAATGTATGCCAGGCGGCCAGTACATCGATCTGCGCGTCTGGTTATAGTTTGATAAGCGGCAAATGCGAAAAGTCGATTGACTGCAATTACGGTTCATGGGACGCATCAGCAAACCAATGTTCAGGTTCAATCCAATGCGGCGGAGCAGGTTATACGTCAATCGCGAACGGCGCCTATTGTACAGCCCCCGCCCCAAATCCCTTATGCGCCACTGGAGATTCATATGTGACGACTAGGCCAAAAGTATCCAGTAGCGATTTAACTGGTCCATATCCCATTTACTCATGTGTAAGGGGATACTCTTTTAGTGCTAGTATTTCTACGTGTCCTTCAGGATATACCTTGAAAAGTTATTACAGGGTAACCAAGTGGTACAACGACTATACCTATTATTATTGTGCCAAGGCTCCAGCTTGTCCGTTTGGGGGATCATGGAATCCGAGCGCAGGGGAGTGCAGGTCTACTGCAACATGCCCATCAGGCACGCTTCAGAATCAAAATACTTGCGTCAGTAACGGAACTTGTACGCAAAGCGGGACTGTCAATGTTTCTTCGAATCGGTGTCAACTCAATGCAATACCGGAATGCATGGCTGGAACCTCATATAATTCTACAAGGGACAAGTGTGAAGTATCATCTACCTGCTCAAATGGCTTGACGCTCAACACCGTTTCGGACAGGTGTGACGCTGATCCGCAATGTTTGCCAGGATTGCTGTACAACACGGTAAGGGACAGGTGCGAAGTAAACGCGGCTGCCGCTTGCCCTTCCGGTACTGTTTATAACTCGGGGTCTGGTTATTGTGAGGCGTCGCTTAACTGTCCTGCACCAGGCGCTCTTGTGCCGAGGGAGATATATACATGTGAAGCGACCGCTACATTTTCATGTCCTGCAGGTTATACCGAATCGCCTGACCGTGTTTGTGAAAAGGCTCCTGCCTGTGACAAAGGAATTTATTCCGCTTCTGCTGATAAATGTAAAATCACTGGCGATTCCTTGTGTCCTTCGGCCTATGCGTTCAACGCTACCGCTGATCTATGTCAGAAACCACCTCTATGTTCTTCCGGGTCATACGATAACGCTTCCGATAAATGTTGCCAGTGCGAGTCTCCAAATGCCTGCATCACGACGCTTTCAAACCCGACACTAAGCGACTACTCATGTTCTCCGAATAGCTGTGTAGATATCGGGAACAGTGCCAACGTCACTCCTACAACAGTAGATATGACTTACTTCAGAGATGACGCGCCGATAGATTCATCGGGGCAATGCCTGGGAGAGTTCCTGCTGTTCAGCGGAAAACCTGAACTCTGCAGGACCTCCGGGATCCAGACGAACTACACGAATTGCTGCAACAATACCGACTATTCAAAATTGGGGTGTACGCCTGCGGAAGTCGAAACCAACATCGACGTTAACGCGGGTAAGTGCCACAAGATAGGGCGCACCTGCGCCGAAAGCTGGAACGGCGTCGGGTGCGTCCAGCAACAGGACGTCTACTGCTGCTTCAACGGAATAATGGCAAGGATTACCCATGAGCAAGGCCGTACACAGGTTGACGCTTTTGCTAAAGGGGTCGACGGGATGTGGGGTAATTTCGAATCGCCTAACTGTAGAGGTTTTACGCCTCTTCAATTTCAGTCAATCGATTTTTCAAGGGTCGACTATTCGGAGTGGATAAACAGCATCATGCCTCCTTCAAGTGCCCCTGCTGATTCAAAAAACAGTATGGAAAACAAGGTAAACGATTACTACAACAGGTTGAAGTAAATGAAAAAAACAATTTTGATATTTTTAACTTTTGTTATCACGCCGTTGCATTCAATAGCGGCTACGCAGGATTTGGGAACCTACGGAAAAACATATCCTATTAAGGAAGAAGACGCGATGGTGGAGATGAAGCGGGCCGCTGCTTCAATAGACTGGGAGAAGTTTTACGATAAAAAGAAAACAGCTGAAAAGATAAAAAACTTTCGTCCCAAAGGTATGGAGTACTTGCCAAGAGCGGAGAAAGATTCCAAACGTCATATTGATATTACATATACCTGGAACGGACCAGATATAGTCGATGATAAAGGGACGGTAATATATCCTTCGGGTTATTCATTCAACCCTTTTAACTTCCTCGATTTCCCGGGCAAAATTGTAGTTATCGACGGCGACGATCCTGAGCAGGTTGATTGGCTTAAAAAATCAGGATATCTGAAAAACAGTTCAGTAACTCTCCTCCTCTCAGGCGGATCATATTATGACCTTGGCAAGGAACTGGGTCGGCCACTTTTTTACGCATTCCCAGAAGTGGCCGCCAAACTTGGGCTTAAAGCGGTTCCGTCTGTAGTCGAACAGGACGGGATATTGATGCAGGTAACCGAAATCGAAATTAAAAAGAAAAGAAAATAGATGGGAAAAAAGAAAAAGGTAATTGTCAAAGTTGTTGTTGCGCTTGTTCTTGCAATAACAGTTGAAGCCGAAGCTATGTGTCCTTCCGGGTTTCTGAACCCTATAGATGATATCGCATGGGAAGGGATATTCCCGATAAAAATCGGAGGGGTAGTTGTATCATCATCCGACTTTCCAGATTCCCCGGATGCGGCTTCTGCGGCTGTCTGCATCTGCCCTGATCCTATGATGGTTATGCGACCGGGTATTACTACAGCATTCTGGGAGCCGATAAGAATGATTGAAACTGTAAAAGAGCCATTCTGTTTTCCGACCGTAGGGCTTGGTCTGCCAAATCCTGTCCCCGGAACGCTCACAGGATCGAGCGAGATGGCCACTATGGGAAACACTGGAGAAAGCACAACCTTGCAGGCCCATTACTTTATCTATCCGGTCTGGGGACTTATGGGGATGATGACAGATTCGATGTGTGTTGAATCTTCTACCGGCCTTGATGTCGCATACATAACGGAGGTTGATCCGCTTTGGCAAAACGATCTGCTGGCATTTTTTTTAAATCCTGAAGCGCTTCTGTTTGCCAATCCGGTTGCGAGTATTGCATGTATCGCCGACAGCGTCGCTTCAAATGCTGGATTGTCGATTCCATTTCTGTTCTGGTGCATGGGGTCATGGGGTAACGCCTATCCACTATCGGGCCATGTCATGGCTTCCGATCCTATACAGTCAGGCGCGGCAATCGCAGGAAGGATGGTCTACAAGATGGGCCGCATGGGCCTTGCCTATGACGCCGCTTCAAATGTCTGCTTTCCGATCCCAGCACCTATATGGAACAAGTCCTATTACAGGTTGAATCTTTCCAGGCCAAGAAAAAGCGGTTTGACGGTCATCGGCAGGAGCGATCTTATCTGGGGATGGGGAAAGAACCTTTCAGTTCTTTCAGGAGATAACAACGTATGGACACTCTGGAGAAAGAGGGCCTGCTGTGCGTTTTAAAAAGAATGGAATTATTTTGTGTGCGGTTTTAGTGACCGCTCCTTTCATTGTTGCTGCGGATGGAAATGTAAACGGCATTGATAAGGTCAATATGGCCATACAAAGGGCAATTGAGGCAGAGAAGAATATTCATCTGCCGGTACAAACGGATCATGGCAAGGAGTTCAAGGAAACATTTAATTCAGATAAGCTTTTCGATTCGATTGATAAAGAAAAGGAGAGGCTTAAAAAGAAATTCAATCCTGATAGCAGTACTGCCACGGGAAAAGCAGATAAACAGTCAATTGAAAAGAAGAGAACAACTCATTTTACAAATAATGAGCGGGTCTATATATTTATTTCCGAATCGGTCCCGGAAGATACGCTTCGCGTGTACGCAAAAGATATTGCAAAACTTCCGCATGAAAAATCTTTCTTAGTAATGAGGGGGTTCGTCGGCGGGATGAAGAACTTCAAGCCGACAATCGATTTCATTCAGCGTATAAGACTGAAGAAAAAAAGTTGCGACTTCAAATCGATTCAATGTGAACAGGAGCCTGTTGAGGTACTCATAGATCCGCTACTTTATGAAAAGTTCAAAATAAACCGGGTTCCGGCGATTGTCTATGATTCGGGGATTTCTTCATACGTCGTATACGGAGATATCTCATTGGTTGGAAGTCTGGAGCTGATGGGGAAGGAAGCCAACTCTTCTACTCTCGATTTTTCGATAAAGGTATTGAGAGGAGAGGCAGAAGTATTAAAGGAAGGGGAATCGCATGAGTAGCGATAAGAATGAAGCGGTAAAGGCGAATTCTATAAAAAACTCCCTGGTAGATTACCTCAACTATTTCGTTATCTCGCTTATTTCGTCTCTTATCGTGGTCTCTGTTTATGACAGGTATTTCTCCGTGAAAATTGCATCTCTTGATGTAACAGGGTTTGTGGAAAAGGAAGAGGCTGATTTTGTGAAGCAGTTCAGCGATGACCTTGGAAACGGGAAAGTTAAAATTGAAGAGTTCGAAAAAAGCTACACGAGCCATTTTGCGGAGTTAAAAAGCCGTGTTGTAAAGGCAAGGGATAGTGTCCCCGATAATTACGTCGTAATTCTGGGCGATACGGTCCTCAAAAACTCGAAGGTGATCGAACCGTGACGAATAAGGAAAGAGTTCTCGAATCAAAAAAGAAATCTGTATGGTTAGTACTTCTGCTAATTCCTTTTGTATACATCGGGAGCCGTATTCCTGAAAATTTTGCAGTCACCACATCGGCTTCTTTATCGCACAGGATATATTTTCTTGTTCGGTTGAAAAAGGAGGACAAGATACATAGAGGCGACTACGTCTGGATCAGATCTCTTTCATCAAAATATATAGATGATGGAAAAGAGTTTTCGGCGATAAAACGTGTTGCCTGCAATGCCGGAGATCTTCTTGAAGTTTCGGATCAAAACTACAGTTGCAACGGTCGATATCTCGGCAGGGCAAAAAGATATTCCTTGAAAGGCGTTCTTCTGAAGGATTTTATCTTCAACGGAATTATACCTGAAGGGGAAATCTTTGTTATGGGAGAGCATAAAGACAGTTTCGACAGCAGATATCTGGGGTTTATAAAAAGGGACAACATAGGAGCAGTCGGAATTCCGATCATCTGAAATAAACATGGCCTTAAATAAATGGATCGTAGTGATTATCCTTTTAATGATCACGTTTAACTATGCGATAGCAGGTGAAAAGTCGAGTGAAGAAAAAAACGGTTGGTTCTGGTACAGATACGAGCCGCCGACAAAGGATGAAGAAGATCCTGAAAACCTTTCCAAAAAAGGGGAGAAGCAAAAAGATGAGATCTTCATTCCGAAACTCTCCGACTATACATACGAATCCCTTATCTCAATGCACCCGGATGAATTCAGACCATTGCTCGAATCATTTCACAAAAAAATGGTGCAGTCACCGACGCTTGATAATGCAACCGAGTACCAGATCGTAAAAGAGGTTGCGAGAAAAAAAGCCAGGGCGGCAGCGACCGCAATGACGATGGTTACGCAGATCAACCCTTCACTGGACGCGCAGAATGATTATCCGTCATCGAATACGGGGCGCGTCGCATTTCAGTCCCAGCAGAAAAGTGAGGTGGAATCAAGATTGATAGACGCAAAGGATAGTTTTGGACTCCTTTACTTTTACAGGGATGATTGCCCTTACTGCGACGCAATGAATAAAAGCCTCCAGCTCTTTTTAGCGAAATACGGCTGGGAGGTAAAGTATGTAGACACGAAAAACCAGAAATCTATGGCCGATATGTTCAGCGCTGATTCGGTCCCCTATGTCATAACCGTTTATCGGAAGAGTGGAGAATCCATGCCGGTTACGGCAGGGGTTATACCGTTGACCGAGTTCGAGGACAGGTTGTACAGGGCCATTCGTTACTTAAGGAAGGAAGCCCCTCTTGAAAATCTTGATACATATGATTTTCAAAAGGGGGGAGCATTTGATATGTCGGAACCAATCTCTTTTCCGGCAAGAGTTAAAGCAGAAGGGGAGTGAAAGTATGAAAACAAAAGGTTGTCTGATTGTAGTCGTGCTGCTGTTTGTAGCGATTCTATCCGGTACTGCTATAGCAGGCGGCTGGATGGATGATTGGCTTACCCAAAAGACAAGTACCTCTGGGGGGTACTATAAAGGTAGCAACAGGGGATATCTGACTGGCGGAAGTTTCAACGCACGCTGGTACAGCGGTTCGGATTCGCCTGTTACCGTAACGCCACCAAAACTGGAATTTGGTTGTGGCGGTATCAATGCATACATAGGAGGCGTTTCGTTTCTCAATGATCCGAAATACCTTCAGTCAAAACTGGAATCGATCCTTTCTTCCAGTACATCGGTCGCGTTTGCGATGGCGCTTGATTCACTTTGCCCTCAATGCGAAAAAACCATAACGAAGCTTGAGGATATGGCCAACAAGATAAACGGGCTGATGATAGACGATTGCACTGCATCCAAGGAGCTGGTCGCTTACATGAAAGATCTGCCTGACTCAAGCAAGAGCCACTCAGTAGGGGAACTGGCAGAGAGGATGACAGGCGGATACAACGCAAACACCGATCAAATTAAAGACGGGATTAAAGATAACGACAACCAGCCAACGCTTGGCGACGACGTTATGTCGGCCTCGTGTCCCCAGGATATAAAAGATATTTTCGCGACTCAAGGATCTGTATTACAGCACTTGGCCGACAAGAAAGGTCTTTCAGCGTCATATGTGAACATGATGCGCGGATTCATGGGGGATATATTGATTACAACTGCCGATGTGGGCGGCGGCAATTCGGTCTATAAAGCGATTGTCATTGAGGGTTGTCCTGAGAATAAAAAGGGATCCGTAAGCAATTTACTTAAAGGGAATGCCAAGGCAAGACCAGCTGACGGATCTTCCTGTGTGGTCATACCGGACACAAACAAAGATCTTATTGCCTACGCAAATACAGTTCTTGTAAGGGCGGCGGATAAAATTGAAAACCGTTCAGCCCAGATCTCGACCGACGTTGATTTTATGGGGGCGATACCGCTACCGATAATACCGACTCTTCGGATGGGGATTTTGACCCAACAGAAAGCGGCAGCGGCGGACAGCCTGGCGGAACTTGTCGCGATAGCCTACGCATACAACATGATGGTAGATCTGACAGATAAGGGACAGGAACTCATGCGGCTTGCCGGAAGAATAGGGGGGGCAACTGGATCTTTCGAACCGGGTTGCAGACTCGGTTCAATGGAAGAATCGATAGGAAAGATGAATATCCTTTTCAAAGAGGTAGCCGCCATGCGGGTTGAATTACAAAAGGAATACGCCATTGCGGCCGAAAGACCAAAAGCGCTTATGGACCTTTCTGCCAGGTATATGACTCTGCAAAAAGATGCCAGAAAGGATCTCTCCGATGTTCTTGGAGCAGGACAGGCCGCCAGAGTGATGAGGTAGCAATGAAATCGATTTTAATTTTGGCAATCGCGCTGGTACTGGCTATTCCCGAAACAGCAGATGCCTATGATATCGAATACATAACATATGGCGGATACGATATACATAAAGCCTTCCAGCGTGCCGCACTTATCTTCTCTGATGTTTCATATGTTGGCCTTGCTGCCGGGGCATGCCTTATGGTCATGGTGATAGGATCTTCTGCAGCATACATCGAGCAGTTTTTAAGCGGGCAGGGGAAGGGAGGCTTTGCCTCATGGGCAGTACCTGTACTGGTAGGCGTCATGCTCTTCTCCGGCCTGGTCATACCGAAAGGGACCATTACCGTAAGGGATGAAATTTCAAATCAGGACATAATCGTCGGAGGAGTGCCAGACATCATTACTTTGATTGCCGGAATATTCAATAAGCTCGAAGTGGCCATGATCAAGATGGCAGTAACCGCTGCCGATCCGATCCCCTACGACCAATACCCAGGGAAAACAGGTTTTAAGATATTACAGGCAATCGGCGGGGGACGTATGACGGCAAACGATACCCTTCTCGACTACAGCCTTAAGAACTACATCAATGATTGTGTATGGCTCGAACTTGCGTTGCCTGATACGACTCTCGATATAAACGTGATCAAGACCGGGACAAGCGATTTCAGGACAGAATTTGCAAAGGCAGCCAATCCTGGAGCCCCGGTGACTTATTACAGTTCGACATACAAAGGGGGAACCTCCATCACATGTCAGGAGGCATGGACAAATATAAATGCCGATTTAAGCAATACGGCCAATTTTTCCAAGGCGAAGCAGAGGGCATGTGTCACGGCGGGATTCGACGCGAACGACCCTGTGGACATGACCAGGTGCAGTGCGATCGCTACAAAGTTCGTTTCAACAGCAATAGAACCGGCTGCGAATTTCGATACCCTTATACGCCAGGCGGCAATTGCCCAGAGGCTGGAAGATGCCGCGATGGATGGGAACACGGTAAGGATAGGGAACTACAATTCAGGTCAGACCTACATGGGTGAAGGGCAGATGGCTCAGGAGTGGCTTCCGATAATGAGGTCCGTGATAACTTCTATCGGAATATCCTTAACGCCGTTCCTAATGCTTTTCCTGCCGACAATCGCCTTCAGAAAGGTGCTTAGCGCCATAATTTTTCTTTTTCTTTTCCCGGCGGTATGGGGCCTGGTCGACGCGATTATTTCAACATCGATGGTCGATCACGGCATTCGTGTTTTTCAGTCTGTAAGCGCAAACAAGCTCGGATTCGATGCCTTCCTTTTCATGGAAGATTCAGCTTCGAAAACTCTCGCTGCTTGGTACAAGGCTCAGAGCCTGATACCTCTATTAGCCATGGGTATAACAGGGATGTTTGTGGCCGGAGGATACTCCTTTTCAAGTATGGCAAGCGGTCTTTCTGGATCTGTTGCTTCCCAAGGGGCTGATGCGCAGAAAAAAACGGCCACTGCAGACGGCCTTGCCTCGATGACGACAGGGGCCAGAAATTCAATTGGGGATATCCGTACCTCGACGGAGCATTCATTCGATAATCAGTCTTCGGCGCGGTCGTACGGGCAGAGCATGGACGCTTTCGCCAATCTGGATAAAATGTCTGTTTACGATACGCAGGAAATGGGTTCAATGAGCGCGAAGGGGAGCATCATGAACGCCAATGAAACTATGGGCAAATGGGGAGCCGGAGGCTCTGACTCGGGTAAAGCCTACATGGGGGGAGCTGTTCCGTTTCACAGGGGACAGGCAGATGTAAACACACTGAATAAAGCTGCGGAAAACCATGGAAGATCTGTTCAGGATGAAGCAAATCTGCAGAAGGGTGCCAGCGTTAATTCTATTGACAATGTTGAGTTCAAGGACCGGGACGGCAATATGCTTCTTGCAACACAGGGGCAGGTATCCGAAAGCTACATGAAGGATGGAAATGTCATGGGGCATTTCAACGGAAGACTCAAAAATGCGGAAGAGCAGGAAGGTTTTGCAAAGTATCTCGATTCGCAAGGCCATTCAAATGCCGCCGAAACATTGAGAGGTATGAAGCCAACCGGTAGTGAAGGGATTTCGCTTGATGGTGATTTCTACAAAGGGGAAGACGGCAGGATGCAGTTCTCAAACCTGAAAGCTTCGCATGGCACGCAGACTTCACATCTCGATACCGGGAAGAAAGAGGCATACAGCAGCGTCAATACTCAGGATCAGGATATTTCAGGCAAAAAATTCGATACTGGTATCCATGTAGGCAATGCATTGCAGACCATGTCGGATGAAAAATCAATGGCGAAGATACTTTCAGGTTTTTCAGGGTTGAATACTGAAGAAAGGAATGCCGCTTTATGGAATCTTTCTAAGCAGGGAGCGAATGAGTACAGTTCATTGATGGATATTAAAGGATTCGATTCTGTAAGATCTACCGCGAAACTGACTGGAGGTATTGGCGTTGACAGTAAAGAGTCATTACCAGGTTTTATTGCAAACAAAGTTACAGGTGCGAGCATAAAGGGAAATGCTGAAGCAGGAGTTGATGTGGCCAGTGCAGAAGACGAACGCCGGAATCTTGTGGCGGCTGAGATGTACAAGAAGTTGTCCGGAAGCTACGAGGAAGGCTTCCAAAGTGGCCTTAAAGGTAACGAGGTCGACGGTCATGTCGCGAAGGAATTTTCATCCTTTATGAATTCCAAGTTGCAGAATTTGAACGAACCGGCAACTGAATTATATGGAGCAAAAGCTCTTGGTCAGCCTTTTCAGGAAATGAGGAATATGATTGGATCAGCAGGGGACAAGCTTTCCGGCATTATGAATAAGGGTGATTCCGATGTAGCACAAACCGGGATTCCTGAGAGCTATGCGGAAATTATCGGAACCGACAATAAATCTGGAACAGCAAACATCCCTGTTTCGGCATCGTTATCATCCCAGCAATCTAGGCGAGATAGATTGGAGGAGATTAATAGGCAGACAGCCAACACAATTTCCGGAATGCATGAAACAAACGTTCAGAACGTCGATACGGGATCTGGCAGAAGGGGATCTCCCGATGAAAATCGTGTCATCGACAGGGTTGGGAAGAAAATATCGGACCTTTTGGAAGAACAGGGGAAGAACGAAGAGATGAACAAGCTTTTGGATGGTTCCATGGAACCAAAAAATAAAGATGGAGGAAGTAGCGGACCGGATAATGTTGAAGGGATGAATCGGAACAGGAATAGTTAAGTTAACGACGATCTCTAGAAACATCCATTTGGTATTCAGCTACACTGTAACGCCAATCATCATCCGCTACACTGTTATTACCCGCTCTTCTTAAATGAGGTGGAAGGGGCTTACCGAAAAACCCGAGGATTTTAAAAAAGCCAATAAAAACGGTAATCATCCCAATCGCAACTATTGGAAACACCAGCCATTCCCAAGTTTTGTTCCCGTCAACGGCAATAATAGCCAAGCCAACAGAGATGTAGACAGTCAGAGCGAAAACCAAAGCCTTGAAAAGACGCATCAAGCCTGCCAGCAGACCTCCCTTTGGCTCGCCGTCACGGCGTATACAGTATCCAGCGGGAAGGGCGTCTTTCTGCAGTGCCCTGTAGTACGGTCTTTTCGGCTTGTCTTTCATCTCATCATTCCTTTTAATACTTTTCATTATGCATATTTTATAGCAGAAGTAAAACCGGGTGTCAATAAAAAGATATATTGTAAAACATATAGGAAATAAGATATATTGTACGCATGGAAAGATCTGAAAGAAACGGCCAATGAAGGTTGTATATCCTGCGGAAGTAAATAAAGGCAAAAACGGGCAGTTTACTGCCTTTTTACCCGATTTCCCTGATATTCATACGGAAGGGGGTAAAACTACTGGGGAAGCCCTCGAAAACGCTTCCAGAGCCCTCACTTTCGCTCTGGAAAAGCTTGTGAAAAAGGGTATGGATATTCCTCATCCAGGAGAGAAGGGGAAACACCTGGTTGCCCCCGCTGCCAGGGTTCAGGCCGCTATCCTTTTAAGGTTCGCCCGGGGATCCCAGTCGATCGCCCAGATAGCCAGGGCTCTTGATACTTCGTGGCCATCGGCCCAAAAGCTCGAGGATCCGACCCACTCCCCAAGTTTAAGGTCGTTGGAGAAGGCCGCCGCAGCAATGGGGAAAAAGTTAATTATTGAAATTAAGACATAATTATTGGCAACATGTCACAATAGTTAAAAGCATTTTTGGGAAATGTAATTATATTAAACTGTTAATCAGTTTATTAATATGATAAATTTCTGATTAATTATAATTGTTGATAAAAAAGCAGGGGTCGCGAGTCTGTTAAATTTCTTTTGGCGAATTGTGATGTATTAATTCTAACATGCCATTTCGGAGGCTATCTGCAGGAAGAAGGGGAATGAAGAGTTGGAATAGGAGGGCTAGGCAGTGGATCCATTAATTTTAAATGCATTGGTTGCAATAATTGTTGTCCTGTTTTTTCTGATTCAAGGGATTTCTAGTTACCGTGCCATTAATGGCGCCGATATGTATTTTCTTTATGGTCGTAACCTCCAAAATAAAGAATACTCTCGATCTTTTGCTGCTGCTTCAACATCATTAGCCACCGTGCTTTTCTTTTTTGTAATATTAGGAATTTCTCATGGCTTATATATTCTTTATGCCCCATTAACATATTTACTTGGTTGTTTTTTATATAGTAAATTATTTTTACCTGCTTTGGAAAGACAAGGCTTTTTTAATAAAAATACATTTGATGAAAATCCTTCTATGGGAACGACTCTTGGTAGCTATATTGAATTACGCTATAGAAGTAAGGTAATCAAATATTCTATTATGTTCGTAACATTCCTAGGTATGATGAGTATTTTGCTGATTGAGTTATTTGTTGGTGTCACTATATTTTCAATTTACTTAAAGGAACAATATGTTGATTTGGCTTTATTGTTTATTGCCTTTGTAGTATTTGCGTACACTGGCCTAGGTGGCTTATTTGCGGTTGTCAAAACGGATCGCCTACAGTTTGGACTTATGATATTTTCAGTAACAATATTTCTGGCATGGCTCGTTTGGGAATCTGTAGCTACCGATAGATTTCCAAGTCTCAATTATTTCATCATGAAACCAATTAGCATTAATGAAGGTATATTGATACCCTATCCACTATTATTTAATATTCTAGTTGTAAATTTGCTTTTGGTGCCTTCACTCTTGAGAACATGGCAATTAGCGGCTGCCTCCTCCTCATCTGAAGAAGTTAGGAGGGGAGTAATGAATGGGGCTTGGCTGACAGGCGCTTTAACAGGAATGTTCGTATTCATTGGCATATTCTTCTTTCGCTGTGTTTTTCCGAATGCAGAAGTCTCATTGCAAGGCATTTTTAATGCTCTGCATACCAGTAATTCTTTTTATGCGGCTTATATTATTTTTCCCATGTTTTTTGCAGCTTGTCTCGCTGCAATGCTAAGCACTGCGGATAGTTCGCTTATACCTCTTCTGCAAAGTCTTTTTCAGGACTTCAGGAAAATAAATACTGGCAATTCATGGAAACATGGTCATGTCTTGATTTGCACAGCTTTTTTGTTAGTTATTGCTATTGGTTTATATTTTATAGTATTTCGTCTATTAAAATTCAATCTCATATCTTGGCTTTTTACAATTTTTAGCTTTTTAATAATATGCACCCCAAGTATTATTTTTGCTGTGCTTGCCCCTGATGAAATTGTGTGTAAAAAATCCTCGAGAATAGCCGCTTTTGTCTCAATTTGGGGTGGACTCTTGATCGCGATAGTGATTTCAGTTGTAGGTAATAGATTAAATCTTATTGAACTAGTTCAGCTAAATAGCCCATTTGGAGCTCTTTTTGCATCACTTTGCTTTTTGCTTTTGCTGTTAACATGCAAATATTCTGAGTGGAAGGAGCCAAGAATATGAATTTAGAAAATTTGTTTATATATTTTGCTCCAATAATAGTTATTCATTCATTGCTGGTTTTTATCCAAGCGTTCTGGAAAGGGCGGTCACAATACGATGATATTTTTTCGGTTGAGATAAACGGCCTGAGTGAGCGCATAAGTGTCCAAGATCTACTTTGTGTACAATTGAATAGCCGATTTTGCTGCAATAACCTTTTGATTTGTGCACTTGTTTGGAGTCGCAGGCTCCGAATAGTTGCATATATACCAGCTCTGCTGTATTTGTTTGCAATAATATTATTGCTAGCGAGGGATATATTTATAGTTGATTTCGATACTAGGATGTTAGCAGTTGTTATGGTTGTGTTTGCCTTTGTGTTACAAGTTGGGTATGTGTTTTTGAAAATATACTCGAAAATACCTGATATATTGATTGACCTCCATGGAAATTATAGGGCATCAAGTCCATTGTTGATTTTATTTGATATAGTGCCGATTTGGCGGAAGTAATACCAAAGTCCAATAATGTCTAGCAAGTTACAGCCGATATTCATTCCTTTTTGTCTTTATTCAAATACATTTTACAGAAAAAAAGAAAATATGAAATATATATTCACAAATTATCTTCTGCCTGCCGAGGCAGGTGTGATAATGATTTGTGATGATCTGCATGCCTACAATTTAATTTTAAATGGTAGTTGTTCTACAATTGAACAAGCCTATAAAAAAGCGTATATGCAAGCAGAAAATTTGCATAATATGTTGACAAATATTCACAGGAAATTTCCTGAATCAGAGCAAATTAGCATAGTAAGGTGGATTGATATCGCAGGCCAAAAAGAGTGTAAGAAGCTTTTGAAAAACTTGCACCAGTTTGTGAATAACGATAATAATTTCAGGGATATAATTAATAAATTCATTTTGCTGAATTTAAACAATTTCCGATGGAACGGAAATAAAGAAACTTTAGTATGGGAAGAACGTTATATACTCGAAGAGATAATGATGAGTATTTACATTACAGAGATATTAGGGTATCCGAGAGAACTCTGGGAAAATGCACCAAAGCCAGAAATTCCCGATCCTATTGCATATTTATACAATAATAGACCTGATGTACTACGAATGTTGACTAAAAAGAATATTCTGGAAAGGAAATTAGAAATACTGATAATCCCGAAAAAAGAATATTTTTAGGCAGAACAAGAGACCTTCTTTGGTTGTTAATTAACATTTTTTAATGAGCAATTATTCTACGATTTGCGAAAGATGAACAAAGCACAAACATATTGAGACAGATATTCTAGCACAATAAATCGCCTAATATTTTAAGATTAATGAATTTGATCTATTCAAATTGCACGATAAGAGTTAACAAAAATATGATCCGGCCAGTAGGCCGGATCATTAATTGGTTTACTTGGTTTTCATTGCATCGTGATTGATAGTTTTGATTCTTTTATCCGATAGCATCGACGACTGCTTTTTCGTCACTCTTTGAAGCTTCTTTCTCAATCTCTCCAAGGATGTAATTGGCCGCTTTCTGTGCTTGCGATGATGCACGCAACAAAAGACGTCTGTCATCCTTTAAAGCCTTGAGCCAGTTTGCAATATAGGCCGCTGAGTTCTGCAAAACAGAGGAATTTTCTATTCCAGCTGATGAGCAGAGGAACGCGGAGCCCATTTCTGCAACCAGTTCTTCGCACGAATATTCTTCGCTTCCGAAGTTTGCCTTGGTATTTGCCAGTCTCGCAAGACGTTTCTCATGCCCGGTACTGTGCACCAGTTCATGGAAGAGGGTAGAGTAATATTCTTCCACCCCTTCGAAACTCTTTTTCGCTGGCATACGTACCAGGTCAAGTATCCGGTTATAAGACGCTCTGTTACCTTCGAAAAGAATCAAAGGAGAATCTTCATAATCCCGGACTATCTTTTCTGCCTCTTCTACAGGATTGAATTCGAGAATCTCCTCCTGCGGAATTTTTTCAGGCGGAATCCCTTCGGTCTGATCGATATTGAAAACCTTGTAGTAGCGTAAAACATACGGCGTCTGTTTCCCAGACTTCTCATCTGACTCCACAGAGTCACCGGTTTCATCTACATCGTCACGATCGAGCGCCTTCCAGAAAACTACGCATGTCCCTTTCTCCCCCTTTTTAACAGTTCCGCCCAACTGGCTTATCTGCCTGAAGGTTGCAAACCAGGGTGAGGCAAAGCCTCTTAAGTCCATTCCAAGACCGAGAAGCAGGACGTTAATACCTCTGTAAGGTTTTTTCGATATCAGATTCTTCGGTCCCCCGGATCTCCACGGCTTGCGCCATGGGATGACTCCGTTTTCGAGGGCGTTGATAATTTTGTCGGTTACGATTTCATAAACGTTTGGCATTTTTCGCTCCTTTGAAATGAAGCGCACGGCCACCTGAAAAGGATTTCCCCTTTAGGGACCGTGCGATCTTGTTTTCGCATAGCCCCTTGTTCAGGGGTGTTATTGAAGTAGTGTTATTAAGTTATCTAGTATTCAGATGGAAATAAAACCGTTGTTGCGGAACGATCATCTTCGGTGATTATCCAGATTTTCGTATTATCCGAAGCTGTGAAGGCGGAGAAGATCCTGCCTTCTGCATCTTTGAAAGCAACGTCATTTGCAGCCTTGTCCTCTATGGACATTTCCCCCCAATCACACTGCGAATGCCTGTTGAGAGAAGCGACTACAAATCTGGAAAATTCGGAGTCATCACAAAGTCTATCGTTTATTCCCCTGGTCATGATCAGACGACCCAAGGTAAACATCGGTTTTATTTTTAAAAACAGTAATGGAAACATGGTATTCGTATCTCCCTTGAAAGCGTACGGCCCTCAAATGAGAGATATCCCCGCTAAGGGCCGTACAAGTTGACCCTATCGGGCTGAAAAT
>Ga0224496_10000648_pt1 | contig 23704 bp, 29 predicted proteins | sample SF_Jul11_sed_USG_2_FD_168127 | JGI IMG/M metagenome (GOLD analysis project Ga0224496, IMG submission 168127) | Sediment microbial communities from San Francisco Bay, California, United States - SF_Jul11_sed_USGS_8_1 | ecosystem: Environmental > Aquatic > Marine > Sediment | place: USA...
GAACGATACGGTCCAATCCCGGAAGGCTGGCGAGATCGTGGTGGTCGCGCCGTCGGAAGTGAACATGATGGACGTATCTCCGAACCAGCTGGTGTCGGTTGCTGCGTCGCTCATTCCCTTCCTCGAGAACGATGACGCCAACCGCGCGCTGATGGGCTCGAACATGCAGCGCCAGGCTGTGCCGCTGATGCGCACGCAGGCGCCCCTCGTGGGCACCGGCATGGAAGCGGTGGTGGCTCGCGATTCCGGCGTGACGGTCGTGGCGAAGCGGGACGGAACGGTGGAGTCGGTGGACGCCTCGCGGATCGTGGTGAAGCCCGATGAGGACGACGGAACCGGCTCGAACGTCGACATCATCAACCTGATCAAGTACCAGCGCTCCAACCAGAACACGTGCATCAACCAGAAGCCGATCGTGAAGCGCGGCGCGCGGGTGCGGCGGGGCCAGGTCATCGCAGACGGTCCGGCCACCGATCAGGGCGAGCTCGCGCTCGGGCGCAACGTCGTCGTCGCATTCATGCCCTGGGGTGGATACAACTTCGAAGACTCGATCCTGATCTCGGAGCGCGTGGTCAAGGACGATTCCTATACCTCGATCCACATCGAGGAGTTCGAGTGCGTCGCCCGCGACACGAAGCTCGGGAAGGAAGACATCACGCGCGACATTCCGAATGTCGGAGAGGAGGCGCTGAAGGATCTCGACGAATCGGGCATCGTCCGGATCGGTGCGGAGGTCAAGCAGGACGACGTCCTCGTCGGAAAGATCACGCCGAAGGGCGAGACGCAGCTCTCCCCCGAAGAGCGGCTGCTGCGCGCGATCTTCGGCGAGAAGGCCGGGGACGTGCGCGACACGTCGCTGCGGGTTCCGCCGGGAGTCTCCGGGACGGTGATCGGCGCGCAGGTGTTCTCGCGCCGCGGCGTCGAGAAGGACGAGCGGGCGAGGGCGATCGAGGAGTCCGAGATCGAGCGGCTGCGGAAGGATCAAGAGGACGAGGTTCGCATCATCCGCGGCAGTGCGATGAACAAGGTTCGCGAGATCCTGCTCGGCAAGAGAGCGGCGAATCGTGTGGCGGACGAACGCAAGAAGGTGGTCTGGATCGAGGCGAAGGCGCAGATCACGGGCGAGGTGCTGTCACAGATCCCGCAGCGGCGCTGGAAGGATCTGCAGATCGAAGACGCCGCGGTCCAGGAGCAGGTAGACCGGATCTTCGAATCCGTCGATGAGCAGGCCGGCGTGATCAAGGCCGTGTTCGACGAGAAGATTGCCCGGTTGCGCAAGGGCGACGAGCTGCCGCCCGGCGTCTTCAAGATGGTCAAGGTCTACCTCGCCATCAAGCGCAAGCTCTCCGTGGGCGACAAGATGGCGGGGCGGCACGGCAACAAGGGCGTGATCTCGCGAATCCTTCCCGAGGAGGACATGCCCTACATGGCCGACGGGACGCCCGTCGACATCGTGCTGAACCCGCTCGGCGTGCCTTCGCGCATGAACGTGGGCCAGATCCTGGAGACGCACCTCGGTTGGGCGGCGCAGGGGCTCGGCCAGCAGATCGACGCGATGCTCACGGCACACAAGACGAATGGCAGCGGAGAGCTCGGGAGCAAGCTCAAGGAGATCTATTCGGATCCGCGCATCTCCCGGGCGCTCGACAAGCTCTCGGACGCGGGCCTTGTCGAAGTGGCGAAGCGAGCGCGCCGGGGCATCCATGTCGCGACGGCCGTGTTCGATGGAGCCAAGGAGGATGAAATCCAGGGCGAGCTCGATCGCGCGGGATTGCCGACCACCGGGCAGACCGTGCTCTTCGACGGACGCTCGGGAGAGCCCTTCGATCACGAGGTGACGGTGGGCGTTCTCTACATGATGAAGCTTCACCACCTGGCGGATGACAAGATCCATGCGCGCAGCATCGGGCCGTACAGCCTGGTCACGCAGCAGCCGCTCGGAGGCAAGGCGCAGTTCGGTGGGCAGCGACTGGGAGAGATGGAGGTCTGGGCGCTCGAGGCGTACGGCGCGGCGTTCGGACTCCAGGAGTTCCTCACGGTCAAGTCGGACGACGTCGTCGGCCGGACGCGGATCTACGAGTCGATCGTGAAGGGCGAGAACGTGCTCGAGCCGGGTCTGCCGGAGAGCTTCAACGTGCTCGTCAAGGAACTTCAGGCGCTCGGCCTCAACGTCGAGCTGATCGAGGACAAGAACTAGCAGGCGGCGCGCCTCCGAGGTGCGCCGAGCGAAGACTGATTTCGGGCCGGCGCAATCGGCCGGCGAGTTCCCGGAGCCGGGATACCCAGAGCCATAAGGGGAGTGAGCTTGCGCGATCTCTACAACTTGTTCGAGAAGCCCAAGGATCCCCTCGCGTTCAACGCGTTGCGGATCTCCATCGCGTCACCCGACAAAATTCGGGAGTGGTCTTTCGGTGAGGTCAAGAAGCCGGAAACCATCAACTACAGAACGTTCAAGCCCGAACGCGACGGGCTCTTTTGCGCCAAGATCTTCGGCCCCGTCAAGGATTACGAGTGCAATTGCGGCAAGTACAAGCGCATGAAGCACCGCGGTGTGGTGTGTGAGAAGTGCGGCGTCGAGGTGATCCAATCCAAGGTTCGCCGCGAGCGGATGGGCCACATCACGCTGGCGACGCCCGTCGCGCACATCTGGTTCCTGAAGTCGCTGCCCTCGCGCATCGGAAACATTCTCGAGATTTCACTGCGCGACCTCGAGAAGGTTCTGTACTTCGAATCCCACATCGTGATCGACCCGGCGGACACCGAGCTTCGATTCGGCGAGCTCCTCAACGACGAGCAGCTGGTCGAGGCGCGCGAGAAATACGGCCGCGAGGCGTTCACGGTCGGTATCGGCGCCGAGGCGGTTCGCGAGATGCTGGCATTGCTCGACGTGGAAGCGGAATGCAAGGATCTGCGCGTGGAGATGCGCGAGGCCACGAGCGAGGCGAAGCGCAAGAAGGTCTCCAAGCGACTCAAGGTTCTGGATGCATTCCGGGAGTCCGCGAACAAGCCCGAGAACATGATTCTCGAGGTGATTCCGGTGATTCCGCCGGACCTCCGCCCGCTGGTTCCGCTCGACGGTGGTCGCTTCGCGACGAGCGACCTGAACGACCTGTACCGCCGGGTGATCAACCGGAACAACCGCCTCAAGCGGCTCCAGGAGCTGAACGCGCCCGAGGTGATCATCCGCAACGAGAAACGGATGCTGCAGGAGGCGGTCGATGCCCTGTTCGACAACGGGCGTCGCGGCCGTGTGATCACGGGACCCTCGAAGCGGCCGCTCAAGTCGCTGTCGGACATGCTCAAGGGGAAGACCGGACGGTTCCGGCAGAACCTGTTGGGGAAGCGCGTGGACTACTCCGGGCGCTCGGTGATCGTGATCGGCCCCGAGCTGCGCTTGCACCAGTGCGGGCTGCCGAGCCGGATGGCGATCGAACTCTTCAAGCCCTTCATCTATTCGAAGCTCGAGCAGCGCGGCTACGTGACGACGATCAAGGCCGCGAAGAAGATGGTGGAGAAAGAGCGGCCGGAAGTCTGGGACATCCTGGCGGAGGTCATTCAGGAGCACCCGGTGCTGCTGAACCGCGCGCCCACCCTGCACCGCCTCGGCGTGCAGGCCTTCGAGCCGATGCTGATCGACGGCAAGGCGATCCAGCTGCACCCGCTCGTCTGCGCCGCCTTCAACGCCGACTTCGACGGCGACCAGATGGCTGTGCACGTGCCGCTCTCGGTCGAGTCGCAGATGGAAGCGCGCGTGCTCATGATGTCGACGAACAACATCCTGAGCCCGGCGACGGGTCGACCCATCATCGGACCCAGCCAGGACATCGTGCTCGGTTGTTACTACATGACGCGCGAGCGGACCGGCGCGCGCGGCGAAGGCATGCGCTTCTCGAGCGCGGACGAGGTGCGCTGCGCGTACGATGCGGGCGAGGCGGAACTCCATGCTGCCATCAAGGTCCGCATGGGCGGGCAGCTGGCGGATACCACCGTCGGTCGGCTGCTGCTTCGAGAGATCGTTCCGGACGAGATTCCGTTCGAGATCATCAATCAGGTGATGGACAAGAAGGCGTTGGGGGAGCTGATCGACCAGGCCTACCGGCGCCTCGGAAACAAGGCGACCGTGATTCTCGCCGATCGCCTGCGCTCGCTGGGCTACTACCACGCCACGCGCGCAGGAGTCTCGATCAGCATCAGCGACATGCAGATCCCGAGCGACAAGGACAAGTTCGTCGCGGCGGCAATGGATCAGGTGCAGGAGATCCGACAGCAGTATCAAGAGGGCCTGATCACGGACGGCGAGCGCTACAACAAGGTGATCGACATCTGGGCGCAGGCAACCGAGCAGGTGTCTCTGCAGATGCTCGAGCGACTCGGGACCGACATCGTCGTGGATACGGACGGCAAGGAAGTGCACATTCCGAGCTTCAACCCGATCTACATGATGGCCGACTCGGGCGCGCGGGGATCCGCCCAGCAGATGCGCCAGCTGGCCGGCATGCGCGGCCTCATGGCCAAGCCGTCGGGTGAGATCATCGAGCAGCCGATCACCTCGAATTTCCGCGAGGGCTTGTCGGTCCTCCAGTACTTCATCTCGACGCACGGTGCGCGCAAGGGACTCGCAGACACGGCGCTGAAGACGGCGAATTCGGGCTATCTGACCCGGCGCCTGGTGGACGTGTCGCAGGACGTGGTCGTGCGTGAGGACAACTGCGGCACCACCGACGGCATCGAGATCGGACCGCTCGTGGAGGGCGGTGAGATCATCGAGCCGATCGGCGAGCGCATCCTCGGGCGCGTGGCGCTGGACGACATCCTCGATCCGCTCACGGGGGAAGTGCTCGTCGGCTCGGGTATCGAGATCGACGAGGAGCGCGTGCGGATCATCGAGGACGCCGGTCTCGAGCGCGTGATGATCCGCTCTGTGCTCACGTGCGAGAGTGAGTACGGGGTATGCGCACGGTGCTACGGGCGCGATCTCTCCCGCGGCAATCTGGTCAATCTGGGCGAGGCGGTCGGCGTGGTCGCCGCCCAGTCGATCGGCGAGCCCGGCACCCAGCTCACGATGCGCACCTTCCACATCGGTGGAACGGCGACGCGGCGCGTGGAGGCCTCGCATGTCGAGGCGATCGTCGAGGGCGAGGTTCGCTATACGAATCTGCGCACGGTGACGGATCGGCAGGGGCGCCCGGTGGCGATGAGCCGCAACGCGGAGATCGGCGTCTTCGACGCCAGCGGCCGCGAGCGCGAGCGCTATCCGGTCGTCTACGGCGCGCACGTCCGGATTGCCGACGGCGCCCACGTGCAGCCCGGAGACATGCTCGTCGAGTGGGACCCCTTCGCGAATCCCATCCTGGCGGACGTCTCCGGTATCGTGAAGTTCGGCGACATCGTCGAGGGCTCGACGATGCAGGAGCAGGTGGACGAGTTCACCGGCTTGTCTTCGAAGGTGATCATCGAGTCGAAGGACCCGGAGCTCCGCCCCCGGATCTCCATCAAGGACGCGTCGGGACAGACGATCGCGCGGGCCCTGCTTCCGGTGGGCGCAAACCTCGGCGTCGTCGAGAAGCAGGAGGTCGCTGCGGGCGACGTGCTCGCGAAGATGCCCCGCGAGACGACGAAGACGAAGGACATCACCGGCGGTCTGCCGCGCGTCGCGGAGCTCTTCGAGGCGCGCAAGCCGAAGGACTTCGCGATCGTCTCCGAGATCAACGGCGCGGTTTCCTTCGGTCCCGACTCGCGCGGCAAGCGACGCGTGATCGTCACGCCGGATCTGGAGGATGCCGAGCCCAAGGAGTACCTGATCCCCAAGGGCAAGCACATCAGTGTGCACGAAGGCGATCGCGTGCGCGCGGGTGAGGCGTTGATGGACGGTGCCTCGAATCCGCACGACATCCTCAAGATCAAGGGCGAGAAGGAGCTGGCCAAGTATCTCGTGGACGAAGTCCAGGAGGTCTATCGGCTGCAGGGTGTGAGGATCAACGACAAGCACATCGAGGTGATCGTCCGCCAGATGCTGCGGCGCGTCCGCGTGAAGGAAGTGGGCGACACGGACTTCCTGGTGGGCGAGCAGGTCGAGAAGATCGTTTTCGAGCGGACCAACCAGCAGATGCTGGCGGAGGGCAAGCAGCCGGCGCAGGCCGAGTCTCTGCTGCTCGGGATCACGAAGGCGTCGCTGTCCACGGAGTCGTTCATCTCGGCGGCGTCGTTCCAGGAGACCACCAAGGTGCTGACCGAGGCCTCCATGTGGGGCAAGGTCGACCACCTGCGCGGCCTCAAGGAGAACGTGATCATGGGGCGGCTGATCCCGGCGGGCACCGGGATGGCTCGCTACCAGAACATCGGGATCCAGATCGCCGCGCCCGAAGAGCTGCGCGAGGGGGCGGTGGAGGAGCCGGCGGCCGAGCCGGAGAGCGTCTCCCGCCTCAAGGATGAGGGCGTCATCGGGGTTCCCCGGCTGATGGCGGCGCCTCCCCTGGGGAGTCCGGAAAGCTGAGGGCTCCGCCGCGCAGCGTGCGCGGCGGAGCTCCCTTCCGCGCCTGCCAATTGCGTTGACAGGGGTCGGAAGCTCGCTAGAATGCGACGGTTTTTCGGATAGGGACCGCTCGCCTGCGGTTCCCCTGTTGGCGACGGAGTGGTCTGCCCGAGGCGATGGCCTCCGGTCTCTTCGTCACTGCAGGTGGGGCACAGGGAGTGGTGTCTCTGCGTTTCCTGGTATCGCAGGGAGCGTTCGAAGCCGGCGACGTGGCTTCGATTGCGCTGCGATGCGGGAGGGCGAGCACCGAGGCCCGAGCGGGAATCACCCAGGCCGCGTGAACATCGCGGCCCCGTCATCCAAGGGATCCAAGCGAGCATGCCGACCATTCAGCAGCTGGTGCGCCAGAGGCGCCGCAAGCAGACGAGCCGTTCCAAGTCGCCCGACCTCATGCAGTGTCCGCAGCGCCGCGGTGTGTGTCTGCGCGTCTTCACGCAGACGCCGAAGAAACCGAACTCGGCGCTTCGCAAGGTCGCGCGTGTTCGCTTGACCAACGGGCGCGAAGTGAACGCGTACATTCCGGGCGTCGGCCACAATCTGCAGGAGCACTCGGTCGTGCTCATCCGGGGTGGGCGCGTGAAGGACCTGCCCGGCGTTCGTTACCACATCGTGCGCGGCACGCTCGACACGACGGGCGTCGCGGATCGAAACCGCGGGCGCTCGAAGTACGGCGCGAAGCGACCCAAATAGGCGCGCGACGGTGACCGTCCGGACGCCCGCGTGGGCGACCCGGTCGGTCGCGCGTTCGCGAGATCGGCGGCCCTCGGCCCCGGAGAAGAGCGAGTCCAATGCCTCGACGACGAGAAGTTCCGAAACGGCAGATCCAGCCGGATCCGAAATACGGCGACCGCATGGTCGGGCGCTTCATCAACGCCATCATGTCGGACGGCAAGAAGAGCATCGCGGAGCGCATCCTCTACGGATCCTTCGATGTGATCGAATCCAAGACCCGAAATGATCCGTTGGCGATGTTTCGCCGCGCCCTCGAGAACGTGCGACCGCGGGTCGAGGTCAAGTCCCGCCGCGTCGGCGGCGCGACCTATCAGGTGCCCGTGGAGGTGCGGCCGGAGCGAGCCATGTCGCTGGCGATGCGCTGGCTGAAGGGGTACGCGCGGACGCGAGCCGGCAAGAGCATGCGCGAGAAGCTCGCCGACGAAATCATCGATGCGGCCAACGAGCGCGGTGAAGCGGTGAAGAAGCGCGAGGACACGCATCGCATGGCAGAGGCGAACAAGGCGTTCTCGCATTACCGCTGGTAAGGGCGGACGGCGGAGAACCCACGAGATTCATCATGTCCAGGAAGGTACCGCTCGAGCGCACGCGCAATATCGGCATCATGGCCCACATCGATGCCGGCAAGACGACTACGACCGAGCGGATCCTGTACTACACCGGCGTGAATTACAAGATGGGCGAAGTGCACGACGGCGCGGCAACCATGGACTGGATGGAGCAAGAGCAGGAGCGCGGCATCACGATCACTTCTGCCGCCACGACCTGCTTCTGGAAGGACCACCGCATCAACATCATCGATACGCCGGGGCACGTGGATTTCACCATCGAGGTGGAGCGCTCGCTGCGCGTCCTCGACGGAGCCATCGGCATCTTCTGTGCGGTCGCGGGCGTGGAGCCGCAGTCCGAGACCGTCTGGCGCCAGGCGGACAAGTACCGAGTGCCGCGCATCGCATTCGTCAACAAGATGGACCGGGTCGGGGCGGACTACGAGCGCGTGCTCCGGATGATGCGGAGTCGACTCGGCGCGAATCCCGTTCCGCTCCAGCTGCCGATTGGGAGCGAGGATGGCTTCGTCGGCGTCGTGGATCTGCTGGCGCAAAAGGCCATCTACTGGAACGACGAGAGTCTCGGCGCCGTGTTCGAAGAGCGCGAGATTCCCGCGAACATGATGGAGGCGGTGGAGTCTGGACGCGAGCGCGTGGTCGAGGCGGTCGCTGATTTCGACGAAGCCTTGACCGCGAAGTATCTCGACGGTGAACCCATTTCCGCCGATCACCTGCGCAAGGCGCTGCGCGAGGCGACGCTGCGACTTCAGATCGTGCCCACGCTGTGCGGCGCGGCTTTCAAGAACAAGGGCGTGCAGACGCTGCTCGACGCCATCGTGAATTTCCTCCCTTCACCCCTGGATGTGCCGCCCGTCGAAGGGCTGAAGCCGGGCACGGAAGAGAGCATCCAGCGGAAGGCGGACGACAACGCACCGTTCAGTGCGCTCGCCTTCAAGCTGATGAGCGACAAGCACGTCGGACACCTCACCTACATCCGGGTGTACTCGGGCCACGTGCATTCCGGCGAGGCGGTCGTCAATGCCAATCACGGGCGCAAGGAGCGCATTGGGCGGCTGTTGCAGATGCACGCCAACAAGCGCGAGGAGATCGAAGACGCGTACGCGGGCGACATCGTTGCGGTGGTCGGACTGAAGGCCGTCGCGACGGGCGAGACGCTCTGCGATGCGAAGAATCCGATCATCCTGGAGATGCTCCAGTTCCCGGTGCCCGTGCTCTCCATCGCAATCGAGCCCAAGACCCAGGCGGACATGGATCGCCTGTCGCAGTCGCTGCACCGGCTCGCGCAGGAAGATCCGTCGTTTCGCTGCGCCGTCGACGCGGAGACGGGCCAGACGATCATCTCCGGAATGGGCGAGCTCCACCTCGAGATCATCGCCGATCGACTGGTTCGCGAGTTCAACGTGCGGGCGAATGTCGGCAAGCCGCAGGTGGCGTACAAGGAAACCATCACGAAATCCGTGCGGGTGGAGGGGCGCTACATCAAGCAGACCGGCGGCTCGGGCGACTACGGCGTGGTGGTTCTCGAGGTCGCGCCGCGCGCGTCGGGCTCCGGATTTTCCTTCGAGGACGGGACGCGCGGCGGAGTCGTCCCGAGAGAGTTCATTTCGGCGGTGCGCCAGGGATGCGAGGAGGCCACGCAGAGCGGGGTGCTCGCCGGCTACCCCGTTGTGGACGTCTTGGCCCGCCTCGTGGATGGCCAGGCGCACGACGTGGATTCGTCGGAGCGCTCCTTCAAGATCGCGGCATCCATCGGCATGAAGGAGGCGTTGGAGAAGGGCGCCTCCGTTCTGCTCGAGCCCGTCATGGATGTCGAAGTCGTCGTTCCCGAGGAGTTCGTGGGCGGCATCCAGGGCGATTTGAACAGCCGGCGCGGGCAGATCACCGGCTTCGAGTCGCGGGGCAACGCACAGGTCATCACGGCCCAGGTTCCGCTGGCGAGCATGTTCGGGTACGTGAACAGCCTGCGGTCGCTGACGCAGGGTCGAGGGACCTACACGATGCAATTTCAGCGCTACGCCCGAGTTCCGGACGAGGTCGCGGAGAACATCGTCTATCACTGAGTCGTGCGCCCGGGGGGCGCGCCGGAGAAGAACACACGGCGCCGAAAGGCGCCGTCTGGAGACAGGGGAGCACAGGAGACGCGATGGCGAAGGAGAAGTTCGAGCGAACGAAGCCGCACGTAAACGTGGGGACGATTGGACACGTGGACCACGGGAAGACGACGTTGACGGCGGCGATCACGCAGCGTCAGTCGAAGAAGGGTCTGGCGGACTTCACGCCGTTCGATCAGATCGACAAGGCTCCGGAGGAGAAGGAGCGCGGGATCACGATTGCGACGGCGCACGTGGAGTACCAGTCGGACAAGCGGCATTACGCGCACGTGGATTGTCCGGGTCACGCGGACTACGTGAAGAACATGATCACGGGTGCGGCGCAGATGGACGGCGCGATTCTGGTGGTGAGTGCGGCGGACGGTCCGATGCCGCAGACGCGGGAGCACGTGTTGCTGGCGCGGCAGGTGAACGTTCCGCACATCGTGGTGTTCCTGAACAAGGTGGACCAGGTAGACGACGAGGAGCTGCTCGAGTTGGTGGAGCTGGAGGTTCGGGAGCTTTTGTCCAACTACGAGTTTCCCGGGGACGACATTCCGATCGTGAAGGGGTCGGCGCTGAAGGCGCTGGAGAATCCGACGGACGACGCGGCGAACACGTGCATCGACGAGCTGATGGAGGCGTTGGACGCGTCGATTCCGCAGCCGCAGCGGGCGTTGGACAAGCCGTTCTTGATGCCGATCGAGGACGTGTTCTCGATCACGGGTCGGGGGACGGTGGTGACGGGCCGCGTGGAGCAGGGGATCGTGAAGACGGGCGACGAGGTGGAGATCGTCGGGATTCGGGACACGCAGAAGACGGTGGTGACGGGCGTGGAGATGTTCCGGAAGCTGCTGGACGAGGGTCAGGCGGGAGACAACATCGGGTGTTTGCTGCGCGGGACGGGCAAGGACGACGTGGAGCGCGGGCAGGTGTTGGCGAAGCCCGGGACGATCACGCCGCACACGAAGTTCAAGGCGCAGGCGTACGTGCTGACGAAGGAGGAGGGAGGTCGCCACACGCCCTTCTTCAACGGGTATCGGCCGCAGTTCTACTTTCGGACGACGGACGTGACGGGGGTTGCGACGTTGCCGGAGGGGACGGAGATGGTGATGCCCGGGGACAACGTGGAGATGGTGGTGGAGCTGATCACGCCGATCGCGATGGACAAGGAGCTGCGCTTCGCGATCCGAGAGGGTGGGCGCACCGTGGGCGCCGGCGTCGTCGCAGAAATCATCGAGTAGCAGGCCCGGGGCCGTCGGGGCGGAGTGCAAGACAATGGCGGATTTGAACTCACAGAAGATCCGGATTCGGATGAAGGCCTACGATTTCAAGCTGCTCGATCAGAGCGCCGGTGAGATCGTGGATACCGCCATGCGCACCGGAGCGCGGGTTGCGGGACCGATTCCGCTCCCGACGACGATCAACAAGTGGACCGTGAACCGGGGACCGCACATCGACAAGAAGTCGCGGGAGCAGTTCGAGATCCGGACGCACAAGCGCTTGATCGACATCCTGGATCCGACGCCGCAGACGGTGGATGCGCTGATGAAGCTGGAGCTGGCGGCCGGAGTCGACGTGGAGATCAAGCTGTAGCGCCTCTCGGAGCGCGGTCGACAGCAACGCGAGCGGAGCCGAGGTTGGCATGGCAACCGTGAATGTGGTGAGTGCAGACAACAAGAAGGTGGGATCGGTGGATCTCTCCGCGTCGATCTTCGAGGCGCCGGTGAAGCCGGATCTGCTGCACGCGGAGGTTTGCCGGCAGCTCGCCAAGCGCCGTGCCGGGACCCACAGCACGAAGAATCGCTCCAGGGTTTCCGGCGGGAACTCGAAGCCCTGGCGGCAGAAGGGCACGGGCCGGGCGCGTCAGGGAACGACGCGAGCCCCGCAGTGGGCCGGCGGCGGCGTGGTCTTCGGGCCGGTGCCCCGCTCGTACGAACACAGCCTCCCCAAGAAGGTGCGGCGCGCGGCGCTGCGCGGGGCGCTGAGCCTGCGGAACCGGGAAGGCGCGATCACGGTGGTCGACGATCTGACGCTTCCGGAGTTCAAGACGCGCCGCGTCGCCGAGATCCTGGGCGCCTTGTCGCTCGCCGAGGCGGGTGTTCTCATCGTGATCGACCAGGCGAACGAAACGCTCGAGGGCTCGGCGCGGAACCTGCAAAACGTGGCGGTCCTGCGCGTGGCCGGACTGAACGTATACGACGTGCTGCGCCACCCGAAGCTCCTGTTCACGCGGGCTGCCGTGGCAGCTCTCGATGAGCGGCTCGGGGCGGATCGCCCGCGAGGTACCGCCGCGACGGAGGAGGCAGCGACGTGAACCTGCATGAGGTGATTCGGAAACCGTTGGTCACCGAGAAGAGCAGCATCGGCCGCGAGGAGGGGAATCTCGTCACCCTCGCGGTGGATCCGCGCGCCAACAAGCACGAGATCCGCCGTGCGGTGGAGGCGCTCTTCAACGTCAACGTGCTCGACGTACACACGATGCGCATGCCGCGCAAGACCCGTCGGGTCGGCAAGCATGCGGGCCGCAAGGCGGAGTGGAAGAAGGCTCTCGTCCGGCTCGCCGCGGGGCAGACGATCGAGTTCTTCGAAGGGGTGTAAGCAAGGGCCATGGCAGTCAAGAGCTACAAACCGACGTCTCCGGGGCGCCGCGGGATGAGTGTCTCCGATTTTGCGGAGGTCACGCGGAGAAAGCCCGAACGCTCGCTGCTGGAGGGCCGCGTCAACAAGACCGGCGGCAGGAACGGCAACGGTCATGTCACGAGCTGGCATCGAGGTGGCGGCCACAAGCGCCGCTACCGGAAGATCGACTTCCGTCGCGAGAAGTTCGGCGTTCCCGCGGTAGTTGCGGCCATCGAGTACGATCCGAACCGATCGGCGCACATTGCGCTGCTTCACTATCTGGACGGCGAGAAGCGCTACATCATCGCGCCCGCGGGCCTGCGCGTGGGCGGCCAGGTGATGTCGGGCGACGGCGCGGACATCCGACCCGGCAACGCGCTGCCGCTGAAGCGCATCCCGCTGGGCACGGTGGTGCACGCCGTCGAGATGAAGCCGGGCAAGGGCGCCCAGCTCGTGCGTGCGGCGGGGCTCGGCGCGCAGTTGATGGCGCGCGAGGGCCGCTATGCGACGCTGCGCATGCCGAGCGGGGAGCACCGGCGCATCCACGTGACCTGTCTCGCCACCGTGGGACAGGTCGGCAACCCGGAGCACGAGAATCAGACGATCGGCAAGGCGGGGCGCTCGCGCTGGCGCGGTCGCCGTTCGAACGTGCGCGGCGTGGCCATGAACCCCGTCGATCATCCCATGGGCGGCGGCGAGGGAAGGTCGTCCGGCGGGCGCCATCCCTGCACACCGTGGGGCGTTCCGACCAAGGGACACAAGACGCGAAACAATCCGAGTACCGACAAGTACATCGTCAAGCGGCGGGGGAAGAAGTAGATGGCGCGCTCGCTCAAGAAAGGCCCCTTCATCGAGCCCAGTCTCCAGCGGAAGGTTGCGAGGAGTCAGGCATCGGGCTCCAAGCAGGTGATCCGCACGTGGTCGCGCCGATCGATGATCACGCCCGAGTTCGTCGGGATCACCTTTCACGTGCACAACGGCAAGCTCTTCGTTCCCGTCTTCATCACGGAGAACATGGTGGGCCATCGATTGGGCGAGTTCGCGCCCACGCGCAAGTTCACGGGGCATGCCGGCGTCAAGCGAGTGAAGACGAAGTGATGCCCGCGGATCCCCGCATCGCAGAGCGGAGTGAGTCACGATGAAGGTCAGCGCACGTCTGAGCAACTACCGAGTGAGCGCGCGAAAGGCGCGACTCCTGGCGGATCAGATCCGCGGGAAGGGCGTCGAGGAAGCGCTCGTGATCCTCGATCTATCGTCGAAGCGCTTCGCGCAGCCACTGGCGAAGTTGGTGCGTTCGGCCCTGGCGAACGCGGAAGAGAAGAACAGTCGGGAGCATGCCGGAATCGACATCGACAACCTGGTGGTAGACCGGATTCTCGTGGACCAGGGGCCGAGCATGTGGCGGATTCGGCCGCGCGCGCAGGGCCGCGCCACCTGGCTGCAGCGCAAGTCCAGCCACGTACAAATCGTTCTCTCCGAGGAGTGATCAGTGGGTCAGAAAGTACATCCCTACGGCTTCCGAATCGGCACCCTCTACGGGTGGCAGTCCAATTGGTTCGCGGAGCGCCGCTACGCGACCCAGCTGCACGAGGACATCGAGATCCGGAAGTTCATCAAGAAGAAGCTCTACCACGCTGGCATCTCGCGGGTGGTGATCGATCGCACGGGCGACAAGGTGGTTGTCAACATCCACACGGCGCGGCCGGGAATTCTCATCGGAAAGCGCGGCGCGGAGGTGGAGACGCTGCGTGCCGAGCTCGGGCGATTCTCGGAGAACAAGGAGTTCTTCATCAACATTCGGGAGATCCGCAAGGCCGAGCTGGATGCTCAGCTGGTGGCGGAGAACGTCGCGCTGCAGCTCGAACGGCGCGTCGCCTTCCGGCGCGCCATGAAGAAGGCCGTGACTTCGACCATGAAGTTCGGTGCGGGCGGCATCCGTCTGCAGTGCGCGGGGCGCCTCGGTGGCTCGGAGATGGGCCGGCGCGAGTGGTATCGAGAGGGGCGGGTTCCGTTGCACACGCTGCGCGCCGAGATCGACTACGGCTTCGCGGAGGCGAAGACCACGTACGGTGTGATCGGGGTGAAGTGCTGGGTATTCAAGGGAGACGTGGCGGACAAGGAGATGCGGCAGAACGCACTGTCCCAGCGCGTCGGAGAAGTGCAGGCGAGGTGACGCGATGCTTCAACCCAAGAAAGTAAAACACCGCAAGGTCCAAAAGGGGCGCATGCGCGGCAAGGCGTACCGCGGCGGCACGCTTGCGTTCGGAGATTTCGGCCTCCAGGCGACCGAAGCCTGTCGCGTCTCGGCGCGGCAGATCGAATCGGCCCGGGTTGCAATGACTCGGTACGTGAAGCGCGGCGGCAAGGTCTGGATCCGGATCTTTCCCGACAAGCCGGTGACGAAGAAGCCCGCGGAGACGCGAATGGGCAAGGGAAAGGGCAATCCCGAAGAGTGGGTAGCCGTGGTGAAGCCCGGGCGGATCCTCTACGAGATGGAGGGCGTCTCGATCTCCGTGGCGCGGGAGGCGCTGCGTCTCGCGTCCCACAAGCTGCCCATGGCAACCCGGTTCGTGCAGCGGGAGGCAACGACGTGAAGAGCCGTGAGTTTCGGGAGCTGTCGATCGAGGAACTCGAGGCGAAATCGCGCGAGCTACGCGGAGAGCTGTTCAACGTGAGAATCAAGAGATCGACGGGCCAACTCGAGAATACGGCGAAGTTGCGAACGCTTCGCCGAGAGATCGCTCGCACGGAGACGATTCTGGGCGAGAAGCGCGGGGCGACGACGTGAACAAGCGTGGAATGCGGAGAATGCTCGAGGGAACGGTTGTGAGCAACCAGAACGACAAGACTGTCGTGGTGCGGGTCGAGAGGCTCGTCCAGGATCCGCAGTACAAGAAGTACGTGCGGAGATATTCCAAGTTCATGGCCCACGACGAGTCCAATGCCTGCGACGTGGGGGATCGCGTGCGGATCATCGAACACCGCCCGCTCTCGAAGCGCAAGCGGTGGAAGGTCCAAGAGACGGTTTCCAAGGCAATTTCCGTCTAGCGGAGTGAATCATGATCCAACAGGAATCCGTATTGGAAGTCGCCGACAACTCCGGCGCGCGGAAAGTCGCCTGCATCCGTGTGCTCGGTGGATCGAGGCGCCGCTACGCCTCGATCGGCGACGTGATCGTCGTCAGCGTAAAGGACGCGATCCCCAACGCGCGGGTGAAGAAGGGCGAGGTGCGCAAGGCGGTGGTGGTGCGCACGGCGAAAGCCATCGGGCGGAGCGATGGCTCCTACATCAAGTTCGATGACAACGCGGCCGTGTTGATCGACGCGCAGCGCGAGCCGGTGGGGACGCGGATCTTTGGACCCGTAGCGCGCGAGCTTCGAGCTCAGCGTTTCATGAAGATCGTGTCGCTCGCGCCGGAGGTGCTCTAGGTGAGCGCTCGACTCCACGAACTGTATCGGAAGGAAATTGCCTCGAAGCTCTCGGGCGAGTTCGGCTACCGGAATGTGCACCAGGTGCCCAAGCTGGAGAAGATCGTCGTGAACATCGGTATCGGCGAGGCGGCCTCGAATCCGAAGCTCCTGGAGAAGGCGACGGAGGAGCTCTCCCTGATCACCGGACAGAAGGCCTCGATTCGCCGCGCGCGCAAGTCGATCGCGAATTTCAAGCTGCGTGCCGGTCAGGCGATCGGCTGCACGGTGACGCTGCGTGGCGACCGCATGTGGGAGTTCTTCGATCGGCTCGTCAACGTCTCGTTGCCGCGGGTGCGCGACTTCAAGGGAGTCTCGAGCAAGGCTTTCGATGGCCGTGGCAATTACTCGCTGGGAATCCGCGAGCAGATCATCTTCCCCGAAGTCGACTACGACAGTGTCGAGCGCATCACGGGGATCAACGTGACGGTGTGCACCACCGCGACCAACGACGCCGAGGGCAGGGCGCTGCTCACTCACCTCGGCATGCCCTTCCGGCAGTAAAGGGGGGAATGCTCTCATGATGACCGATCCGATCAGCGACATGCTGACGAGAATCCGCAACGCGGGAATGGCGCGGCACGTGGAAGCCGCGTGCCCGTGCTCGAAGGAGAAGCTCGCGGTCGCGCGGGTGCTCGAGAAGGCCGGCTTCATCTCGGATGTGAAGGTCGAGGCGCGCGAGGGCCACGCGGTGATCGTCCTCGGGATCCGTTACGACAAGTCCGGGCGCGCGATCATCGATGGGATCCGTCGTGTGAGCAAGCCCAGCCGCCGCGTCTACGTGGACAAGGACAGGATTCCGCGCGTGCGCCAGGGACTGGGTGTGGCGATTCTCTCCACCTCGAATGGCATCGTCTCGGACCAGGAGGCCCGGGAGCGCGGCGTCGGCGGTGAAGTCATGTGCGAGGTCTGGTAGCGATGTCGCGAGTCGGCAAGAAGCCCATCTCGGTCCCGGCCGGCGTGACGGTCGAGAAGATCGAGGGGGGTGTGCGCGTCAAGGGACCGAAGGGCACGTTGATCGAAGAGATTCCCGAGATGATCGGGATGGCGGTCGAGAGCGGGCACGTTGTCTTCGAGCGCCCCGACGAGAAGAAGGATACCCGCGCGATCCACGGCCTCGCGCGCGCGCTCGTCGCGAACATGGTGCGGGGCGTCGTGGAGCCGTGGGTGAAGGAGCTGGAGATCCAGGGCGTCGGCTATCGAGCGGATATGTCCGGAAGCGTGCTGAATCTGCAGCTCGGCTTCTCGCACCCGATGGAGATTCCGGTTCCGGAGGGACTCAAGGTCTCGGTGGATCGGAACGTCCTCGTGCGGATCGAGGGCATCGACCGATCGCGGGTGGGCCAGTTCGCGGCGGATCTGCGTTCGATCCGGCCGCCGGAGCCGTACAAGGGCAAGGGCATTCGCTACGTCGGTGAACGCATCAAGCGGAAGGTCGGTAAGGCCGCGACCGGAAGCGGCGGCGGCTGATCGAGGTTTTCATGGAGCGGAAGAGCCGGAACGAGAAGACGAGAAAGTGGCGCGCGCGCCGGGTGCGCACGGTGAGAGCGGTCGCGGGCGGAGAGCGGCCGCGCGTCACCGTGTATCGCAGCAACAAGCACATCTACGCGCAGATCATCGATCCCGCGGACGGGCGCACGATCGGCGCGGTTTCCACGCGAACGGCAGGAGTCTCGGCCGGGAAATCGGCGGGGAATATCGAAGCTGCTCGGATCGTGGGCGTGGCGCTTGCTGCGCTCGCTCGCGAGAAGAAGATCGACAGCGTGGTGTTCAATCGAAACGGATTTCTCTATCACGGTCGCGTCAAGGCGCTGGCCGAAGCAGCCCGCGAGGCGGGACTCAAATTCTGAGAGGCGTCGCGCCGCGGGGAGCGGCCTCTCGAGCGCGCTGTAGCCGGCGGCAGCGGCGCCGCGCAGCGAGGAAGTTCTGCATATGCCCAATCAATTGAATCCGAACAACTTCGAGCTCACGGATCGAGTCGTTCACATCAACCGCGTGGCGAAGGTCGTGAAGGGCGGACGCCGCTTCAACTTCAGCGCGTTGGTCGTGGTCGGCGACGGCAACGGCGTGGTCGGTGCCGGCTACGGAAAGGCCGGCGAGGTGCCCGAGGCGATCCGCAAGGGCGTCGAGCGCGCCAGGAAGGCGCTCATCGAGATTCCGCTCTTCGAGTCGAGGACGCTCCCTCACGAGATCATCGGGCGCTTCGGGGCCGCCCGCGTGCTGCTGCGACCGGCTTCCGCGGGCACCGGTGTGATCGCCGGCGGGCCGGTCCGCGCGGTGCTCGAGGCTGCCGGGATCAACGACGTGCTCACCAAGACGCTCGGAACCAACAACCCGATCAACGTCGTGAGGGCGACCATGACCGCGTTGCGGGAATTGCGCGATCCCGCGACGCGCCTGGCCGAACTGGGCCGGAGCGCTTAGCCGTGGCCGCGAACGATCGAATCGCCATTCGCTGGGTGAAGAGCCAGATCGGGTACGACCGCAGGCAGCGAGCGACGCTGCGCGGCCTCGGGCTGAAGCGGCTGAATCATCGGGTCGAGGTCGAGAACACGCCCGCAAACCGCGGGATGATCGACAAGGTGAAGCATCTCGTCGTCGTGGAGGAAGGGTGATGTTGGACCGGTTGACGCCGCGGCAGGGATCCCGCCACGCCACCAAACGCGTCGGTCGTGGGCCGGGTTCGGGCCTGCACAAGACCGCGGGCCGCGGTGTGAAGGGGCAGGGCAAGCGCTCACCGGGCCGTGAGACGCCCTTCCACTTCGAGGGCGGCCAGATGCCGCTGGCGCGGCGCCTGCCGAAGCGCGGCTTTCACAACAAGTTCCGCACGACGTATCGCGCCGTGAACGTCAGCTCGCTGGCGCCCTTCGCACCGGGTTCGGTCATCGATGCGGAGGCGCTGGAGGCCCGGGGGCTCATCAAGCACGGCCGCGACGGCGTGAAGCTCCTGGGCGACGGAGAGGCGCCCGCGGGCCTCGTGGTGCGCGTCCACAAGATCAGCGAGAACGCGCGCAAGAAGATCGAGGAAGCGGGCGGGAGCGTGGAGCTCATCGGATGATCGGAGGCATCCAGAACATCGGGAGGATCACCGAGCTACGGGACCGGATCCTCTTCACGTTCATGATGCTCGCGGTCTACCGCGTGGGAGCGGTCATCGTGACGCCGGGGATCAACCCGGAGGTCGTGCGCAACTTCTTCCAGCAGATGCAGGGCACGGTGTTCGGATTGTTCACCCTGTTCTCGGGTGGAGCGCTCGAGCAGCTCTCGATCTTCTCGCTCGGGATCATGCCCTACATCAGCGCGTCGATCATTCTGCAGCTGCTGACGGTCGTGATCCCCCAGCTCGACGAGCTGAAGAAGGAAGGCGAGCAGGGGCAGCGCAAGATCAACCAGTTCACGCGCTACGCGACGATCGGGCTCTCCCTGTTCCAGAGCGGGCTCATCGCACTCGCACTCGAGCGCGGACAGTTCGGCGCGGGCGCCGTGATCGAAGCGGGCTGGAGCTTCCGGCTCATGTGCATGATCACGCTGACTTCGGGCACGGCGTTCATCATGTGGCTCGGCGAGCAGATCACGGAGCGCGGAATCGGCAACGGGATCTCGATGGTGATCTTCGCGAGCATCATCATCCGCATCCCCTCCGCGCTGGTGAACCTCTTCCAGCTGATTCGAACCGATCAGTTCACCCTGCTCGGCACCGTGATCTTCGCGGCGGTGGCGATCGGGGTCATCTTCTTCGTCGTGCTCGTCGAACGAGGGCAGCGCCGCATCCCGATCCAGCACGCGCGGCGCGTGGTCGGCAAGAGGATCCAGCAGGGTGGGATGAGCTACTTCCCGCTGCGCGTGAACACCGCGGGCGTGATTCCCGCCATCTTCGCCTCGTCGCTCCTGATGTTCCCGCTCACGATCGGCCAGTTCTCGGAGGCGCCGACGATCCAGTCGTTCATCGACACCTACATGAACCCCGCGAGCCCGCTGTATCAGGTGGTGTACATCGGGCTGATCATCTTCTTCTGCTACTTCTACACGGCGATCATGATCAATCCGGTGGATGTGGCCGACAACATCAAGAAGTCGGGCGCCTACATCCCGGGCATTCGCCCCGGCAAGAAGACCGCCGAGTACATCGACCACATCCTCTCCCGCGTCACGCTGATCGGCGCGCTCTACATGTCGGCGGTGTGCGTGCTGCCCACCCTCCTGGCGGCGCGGGCCGGCATCCCCTTCTACTTCGGCGGCACGGCGCTGCTGATCGTCGTCGGCGTGGGCCTCGACACGATCGCCCAGATCGAGGCCCATCTCGTCTCGCGTCAGTACGAGGGCTTCGTGCAGGGCACGCGGATCCGCGGGAGGCTCGGCCGATGAGCGCGCGTCGCATCGTCTTGTTTGGGCCCCCCGGGGCCGGCAAAGGCACGCAGGCCGAGCGTCTGGTGGCGCGGCTGGGCGTTCCCCAGATCTCCACCGGCGACATGCTGCGCGCGGCGGTAGCGGCGGGGAGCGAGCTGGGCCGCAGGGCCCAGGCCGTGATGGACCGCGGCGAGCTCGTCTCCGACGACGTGGTGATCGGAGTGGCCGAGGAGCGGCTGATGCAGGAGGACGCGCGGCGGGGCTTCGTGCTGGACGGGTTCCCGCGCACGCTCGCCCAGGCCGAGGCGCTCGACGGCATCCTGGATCGCCTCGCGACCCCGATCGAGATCTGCCTGGTGCTGGCCATCGGAGCCGAGGATCTGGTCGCCCGCCTGCTCAAGCGGGCCGGGATCGAGGGGCGCAGCGACGACAACGAGGAGACCATTCGCAAGCGGCTGCGCGTCTACCGCGAGCAGACGGAGCCGCTGGTGGCCTACTACCGCGCCCGGTCCCTGCTCCGCGAGGTCGATGGCGCGGGCAGCATGGACGAGGTCGAGAAGCGGATCGGGGAGGCGCTCTCCTGATGGGCCGCGGGCAGCGCATCGAGATCCGGACGCCCGACGAGATCGAGGCCATGCGGGACGCAGCGCGTCACGTGGCCGAGATCCTGATCGAGCTGCGCGAGCGCGTGGCCCCCGGCGTGACCACCCGGGAGCTGGACGAGTACGCGGAGAAGGCGATCGCCCAGAGGGGTGTGCGTTCGTCCTTCAAGGGCTACGATCCCCTCGGTCTTCCCGCCTACCCGGCCGTGCTCTGTGTCTCCGTGAACGACGAGATCGTGCACGGCATCCCCGGTTCCCGAGAGCTCGTCGAAGGCGACATCGTCAGTCTCGATTTCGGGGTGGAGTGCGACGGGTTCCACGGCGACTCCGCGGTGACCGTTTCGGTCGGTCGGATCGGGGAGGAGACCCAGCGGCTGCTCGATACCTCGTCGCAGGCGCTGGACGAAGCAATGGAGGTGATGGTTCCGGGAAGGCGTCTGTCGGACATCGGTCACGCGGTGCAGCGCTGCGTGGAAGCCGCGGGCTATTCGGTGGTGCGCGAGTTTGCCGGTCATGGGATCGGGCGCAAGCTCCACGAGCCGCCCTGGATTCCGAACTTCGGCGCGGCCGGTCGTGGACCACGACTGGTGCCGGGAATGGTCTTCGCGATCGAGCCGATGGTCACGATCGGCCGGTCCGACGTGAAGATGCGCGACGACGAGTGGACCGCGGTCACCGCCGACGGCTCACTCGCAGCCCATTACGAGCACACGGTTCTCATCACGGAGGATGGACCCGAGGCCCTGACCCGGGTCGCGGGATCGCACTGAGCCTGGCGGGAGATCGAGACATGAAAGTTCGAGCATCGGTCCGAAAGATGTGTGACAAGTGCCGAATCATCAAGCGGCGTGGAGTCGTGCGCGTGATCTGCGAGAACCCGAAGCACAAGCAGCGACAGGGCTAGCGAGGAAGCCGGCGAGCCGGCTCACAGGAGGAAACACATGGCGCGAATTGCCGGAATCGACCTGCCGCGTAACAAGCGGATCGACATCGCGCTCACCTATCTCCACGGCATCGGCCACACCTCGGCCCGCGAGATCTGTGAGAAGGCGGAAATTCCGCCCGAATCGAACACGGATGTGCTCGCGGACGCCGAGCTGGTGCGGCTGCGCGAGATCATCGAGAGCGGCTACAAGATCGAGGGAGACCGCCGACGCGAAGTCGCGCAGAACATCAAGATGCTGATGGACATCGGGTGCTATCGCGGGTTGCGGCACCGCCGCGGACTTCCCGTTCGCGGTCAGCGAACGCATACCAACGCGCGCACGCGCAAGGGTCCCGCCAAGACGATTGCCGGCAAGAAGAAGCCGGTTGGCAAGAAGTAGAGAGGACGTTCCGTGAAGAAGGGCGCCAAGAAGAAGATCAAGAAGAACGTTCAGTCGGGCGTGGCCCACGTTCAATCCACCTTCAACAATACGATCATCACGATCACCGATCCGGGCGGAGGTGCGCTCTGCTGGGCGACGGCGGGCGGCCACGGCTTCAAGGGGTCGAGGAAGTCGACGCCGTTCGCGGCGCAGGTTGCGGCGGAAGAGTGTGCCAAGAAGGCGATGGAGCACGGCGTCCGGCAGCTCGCGGTCTTCGTCAAGGGACCGGGCGCGGGCCGCGAATCCGCGGTGCGCGCGCTCCAGGCGGCAGGAATCAAGATCACGATGATTCGAGACGTCACGCCGATCCCCCACAACGGATGTCGGCCGCCGAAGCGGCGGCGCGTCTAGGATCGGAGCGGAGTAGAACCATGGCTCGATACAACGACGCGGTCTGCCGTATGTGCCGACGGGAGGGGATGAAGCTCTTTTTGAAGGGCGATCGCTGCTTCACTCCGAAATGTGGTGTGGAACGCCGCAGCTATCCGCCCGGACAGCACGGGCAGGGCCGGGCGCGATTCTCGGATTTCGGTGTCCAGCTGCGCGAGAAGCAGAAGGTCAAGCGCATGTATGGACTGCTGGAGAAGCAGTTCGCCCGCACGATGAAGCGCGCGACCCGGATGAAGGGGCGCGCCGGAGAGAATCTGCTGGTGCTGCTCGAGCGGCGTCTCGACAACGTCATCTACCGCATGGGCTTCAGCACGTCGCGCGCCGAGGCGAGGCAGCTCGTTCGGCACGGCCACTTCCTCGTCAATGGAAGGAAGGCGAGCATTCCGTCGATCGCGCTCCGCGAGGGTGCGGTGGTGAGCGTGCGCGAGACGTCGCGCAAGGTCGCCCGCATTGCGGGAGCGCTCGAGGCGCTCGAGGGCAAGAGCGTTCCGCAGTGGATCGATATCGACAAGGACAACTTCACGGGAAAGGTGAAGACGCTCCCGGTGCGAGAAGACATCACGATGCCCATCCAGGAGCAGCTCATCGTGGAGCTGTACTCGAAATAGCGGGATCCTCGAACAAGAGGGGAAGGATCGATCCGATGAATCAAGAACTCATCGCAAAGAACTGGCGGGAGCTGATCCGGCCGCGCGATCTCGAAGCCGTTGCGGATGCGGCGACGGATGCGTACGGCCGTTTTGCATGCGAGCCGCTGGAGCGCGGATTCGGCATCACGCTGGGCAATGCGCTCCGACGGGTGCTGCTCTCGTCGCTGCAGGGCGCGGCCATCACCGCGGTGAAGATCGACGGCGTGCTCCACGAGTTCTCCACGATCCCGGGCGTCATGGAAGACGTCAGCGACATCGTGCTGAACCTCAAGGAGGTGCGCCTGCGCATGCACGCAGAAGGGCCGAAGGTGCTGCGCGTGCAGCGCAGCGGCGAGG
>Ga0224496_10000649_pt1 | contig 23679 bp, 26 predicted proteins | sample SF_Jul11_sed_USG_2_FD_168127 | JGI IMG/M metagenome (GOLD analysis project Ga0224496, IMG submission 168127) | Sediment microbial communities from San Francisco Bay, California, United States - SF_Jul11_sed_USGS_8_1 | ecosystem: Environmental > Aquatic > Marine > Sediment | place: USA...
TCATTAATTGAGCCCAGAGAGACTCGAGTTTGTATGGCTCTGAATTGAACTGTATTCCAAAAAATCATTCTAACTTAGTTAGAACAGTCTGTCCTATAAAGGGGCGTAATGTCTCATAGAGTGTTTTTCGTTACTTTTTATGATTTTTTTTGAAGATTATTGTCTAAATGTGAAAAAACTTTTCAAAATTATCAACTACGATCAGACTTTCTATCGGGAATTTATCGGTAGTTTCGGAAAAGTTTCAACAAAATCTCCGAATTGATACCGAATTGATAAAAAATATCAGAAAAGCAGCTAGTTCTAACTGCTTTTCCAACATCAGTATCTGTTTACTGTGTTGTTGTCGTTTCCATTTTTGTAATGGTTATACAACCACAATCCACCAAAGATTGCAATCATCACTACACCAAAAATCAAGAAGGCCTTCACAATTCCAGAGTTTCCAGTAATGTCTCTCCTTTCTCATCTTTGAGGTATTTTGCAAACTTTTCAGGCCTTTCCTTAAACTGTACAAAATTCTTCATGCTGTTTGTATGATATGTCCTAGGTCTTTTGTCAGGTCTTCTTTCTCTGCTCCACAGTTTTCTCTCTAACTAAAACATTATAAAATATAACAACGTAACAGACTTGAAATCTTGAAAAAGTTAATTAGATTAGGAGTTTCGTATGCTGGAGAGAGTGAGAACCTTCGGGCCCATACCTTTTCAATTAGTTTTAAAATAAGCCAATCCAAAATTTATTGGCCGCAATGAAGAATCAGAGTTATATCTGAATGGTGATTGGAAGGCATTTGTCTGAGCTGCCAATATTCATTTGTTAATTTGTATTTTTACTTTTTCTAAAATATTTACATCTACTAAATTTTGTTCATACAGTACTTCTGTGATCTGTAAAATATTGAGAATTGAATGCATGTTAACCCCTAATTCAGATAACACATGTTCAGCACCCTCCATTCTATCCACGATAACATATACATCTTTAACTGAAATATTGACTTCTTTTAGTGATTTTATTGCGTTCACTACTGAACCTCCAGTAGTTGCAACATCATCAATCATCACTACTTTCATTCCATCATAAATTTTTCCTTCAACTGATTTTGAAGTGCCGTAATCTTTTGGTTTGCTTCTTACATAGATTAGAGGTTTTACAGTTTCTATTGCTAATGCTGATGCAATTACCAATCCTCCTGTTGGGACAGAAACAATAGAATCAAAATTATCTAATCCTATATTTTGGGTAATCTCATTTTGAAGAAATTTCACCATTTTTCTAAATTCATGAGGATAGCTTGGGACTAGTCTTAAATCCACATAGTAAGAACTCTTTTTTCCACTTGCAAGTATAAATTCTCCAAATTTTATAATGCCTTTTTGATGCAAAAATATTGCAAACTCTTTTACAAATTCCACATCAATGTTAACTGCACTGGATTTATTTTGGTTTGTATTATTGATAAATTATGCCTGAAATCTGGTTAAATTATGGTGTCACTGATGTTGTTTTGGATATAAAGGCAGAAAATTTAGAGCAAAAAATTGATTCTGATGCAAAAATTTTGGAGGATTCTGCGATCAATGAAAAACTTAACTCCCTTGATTTGTCAAAACCAATAGAACTGGTAGTTTTACATAATTCAAAATCTGTTCAAAAAATTATTTCTTCTCTGTTTGCTTTGTGTGAGCAAAAATCAAAACCCTTTCCAAAAATTTTTGCTGAGAAAAAAATCCTGAATTTGATCAAAATGGGACTCCCTGAAGGAATCTCGATTAACGAATTTGATGACGTTGATATTTCTAATTCCAATCTTGTTTTTATGGGTGAAATGGAATTTGATGGATTATTTGGTTATGAAACAATTTCAACTCGTCTTATCAAAAAATTTGGTTTGGATTCTATGCTCTCTGCATATGCTAAAAGACAAGGAAATTTACCTGTACCTGGACAGTATCCTGAAAGTTTAGTAGAAGCAAAAAAATTCACTGATAAATTTGAAATTCATGGTATCGAAATAGTTGCAAATTCTCAAGGCATCATTGATTTTTCAATAGGTCATCCATCTGAAACACTTTCTACTACAAAAATTTTGGAATCTAACTCTATCAAAGATATAGGAGAACATAAGACTATGATTGTCAGTACAGGTAAAGATGCAAGTAATTTTGATCTGGGAAGATCCCTTTCATCTCTTTGGAATTGCTCTAGTGCAATAAAAAAAGATGGTCTTGCAATTTTAGTATCTGAGTGTAAAGGTGGATTGGGTTCTGATGCAATTCAACAATATATTGAGGATCGATTAACTTTGGAACAACTAAGAAATCCTGTAAAATACATTGGTGGAATGGAGGATTTATTATTTCTTTCAGAGATACAAAAGAATTTTCAGATTGGTTTAGTTTCAATTTTGCCTGAATTTTATGCCAAGAAACTAAACATGATTTCACTACCTGGAATAAAATATTCTATGGATTATATTCTAAAAACACAAGGAGCAAGGCAAAAGGTTGTAGTTGTTACAGATGGTGCTAGACTTTTACTAAGGTAAGAGACTTAGAAAATCTGTTGGTAATGGTGCACATAATATAGCTAACCCTATAATTCCAATATATGCAAATTTTCTGTTTCTTGACAGTGGTGAAATATCATCCAGTGGAGTTGCTCCAGGATTTCTTGAACTCATAATAAGAATTAACATTGCCATTAACCAATAATTTAACAAAACAAGAATTGCCATGCTTCCAAAAGTTGCATATCTGTGTAGTTTTGGACCAAGTAATGTTCGTGCCATATGTCCTCCATCTAATTGCCATGCTGGAAGTAAATTCAAAAATGTAATTAAAAATCCAATCCATGCAGCAAACATAACAGGTGTCATGATTACCTCGTGTCCCTCTCCACCTTTTCCAAACAAAGCCAAACTAGCAGTCATTAGTAGTGGCTCGCCCTGATTCCATTCCATTAATTTGGATTCTGCAAATAAACCTGCTGCAATATCTTGTTCCAATGTTGGTGCAGTATATGCTCCATAAATTGAAACTATGACTGCAATAATTAACCCTGCAATGGGACCAGCTATAGCGACATCAAATAAAATTTCTCGATTAATTGTTAATCCCTTTGATTGAATAAATGCTCCAAATGTGGGAATTCCAATAACTGGCAATCCCGGAATAAAGTAAGGCCAAGTTGTTTTTAGTCTGTGTTTTTTTGCAGCAACAATGTGGCCTAATTCATGAATTCCTAAAATTCCTAATAACGATAATGTGTAGATTCCTGCCATTTCTAGAGGATCTCCAATTTCTATAATGGAATTGGTTCCTGATGTTCTATAGTATCCATCAATCATTACAAATGAAATTACAACTGCAAACAATATTCTGGGAGTCCATGAAGAACTCATCCATCTTCTCTGTTTTTTTGGTGGGAATTTCTGAATGATTACATATCTTCCATCGTTCATCTCTTCTAATTTTCCTACATATCTGATATTTTCTAATTTTCTAGCTAAATCCTCAAACTTTGATTTGAAATCATAATCTTCTATTCTAAACTCTAAAGAAAATTCAGTTTTTGTAAAATCACTTACCTCAAATATTGATCTGACTAGTGAGATAATCTCTTCCTGGGAGGCGTCTTCCATCTGTTCATCACTATATCTTTCCATTAAATGGTCTTTTGGTTTAAAAATAAATATTGATACTCTTAACCTATAATATGCAAGTGATTCTTAGACAATTAGGGGATTGCAATATTAGAAGAGCAGAACCAAGCGATCTTATTTCTGTGATGGAAATTAATCTGAAAACCCTTCCAGAACATTATTCTGATTATTTTTATGAAAGTTTACTTGCAGAATTTCCAGAGGCATTCATTGTTGCAGAAATTGGAGGAAAACATGTTGGTTATATTATGTGTAAAACTGAATACGGATTTTCAAATTTTAAAAAATTAGGATTTGTTAAAAAAGGTCATGTGGTTTCTATTGCAGTTCTTGATGAATATAGAAAGAAAGGTATCGGAAGAGCACTAGTAGAAGAGTCCGTAAATGGTGTAAAATTGCGAAAGTGTGATGAATTCTATTTAGAAGTTAGATGTAGTAATAACGAAGCTGTTAGACTCTATGAAAAATTAGGATTTGTTATTAGACAACAATTAAACGCTTATTATCGAGATGGCGAAGATGCATATCTTATGGCAATTGAATTAGATTAGTTAAAACCAATAAATAACTCTCAAAAAATTCTTCGCCATGGATAAGCGTAAAGGAATGGGAATTACAATTTTTGTGCTTTGTATTGGTGGCTTTTTTCTTTATGCCTATTTGTTAATGCTCTCTGAATGGAGTCCCATCGTATTACAATTATCTGTGTTAATGATTGCAGGAGGAATTCTTGGCGTAATTGCATGGATTGGATATGTTATGGCAACAACAAAACCTTCATCTGCATCAATTACCACTGAAGATTAACTATTTGAAAATTTTCACATCCACTACTGTTTGATAATATCTAGGACCTACTGCTCTCACAATTTTTGAATTTAGAATTTCTGATTTAACTGGTGTGACTTGAAGGTAATGCTCTTCTGATAGTTTCGCAGCTTCTGATTTTTTATCGGCATGAATATGTGAATAATAATGAATTATTCCTCCATTTTTAGTTGTGCTAATTGCAGACTCTAAAAATTCATCAGATCTTTCTGGTAATAACATCAATGTTCTATCTGATTTATTCTCTAATTGTTCTTTGATAGTTTTTGACGCATCCCCGTTAATCGATATTATTTTTCCTGCTAGTTTGTTTAATTCTATATTTTTTTCACACAATTTTGAAGCAATTGGATTGATATCCAAACTATATATGATGCATTTTTTCTTTTTTGCAGACATTATTGAAAACATTCCAACTCCTGCAAACATATTAGTCACAATTTCTCCTTCTTGGATTAAATTTGCAATTCTTTCTCTTTCTGTTGAAAGTCTAGGTGAAAAAAATGCTTTTTCTACATCTACTATGAATTTACATCCAAATTCTTTGTATTCTGTCTCAGTGTTATCTTCTCCTGCTATGATCTCTAAATTTCTAGTACGAAAATCTCCTTCTACATCTGAAGCTTGATAATATACACTTCGGACAATTTTCACTTCATTTAGCAAAGTTTTCCCAATGATTTTCTTCTTTGATAATAAAGTATCTGGAATTCTTACAATGATTATGTCCCCGATCTGATCAAATGCTGAAATCAAATCTTCACTTTCTTTTTCAGAAAGCACACTTGCAAGTGCTTTTTTTAGCATTCGAGTCAATGTTTGTAATAGAAATTTCCAGATGTTTTCTGATCTTTATCTAATCTACTTTCTAGTTTGTTCACTCGAGGTCTAAGACTCCTTTCATCTCTTCTAAATGACATGTCAAGGGATTTTAGAAATCTGTTCATTGCTTCAGCCTTTCGCATTGGAGTTGTAGCTCTTCCCACGATTCCTGATTCTCCCTCAAAAATTACTATTGAATCTGAAATCAAATCCATTAACTGCAAATCATGATCAATAATTATTGCTGATTTTCCAAACGAACGGACAAATTTTTGAATGAATTTTGCAACTGCAATTCTGTCTTCTACATCTAAAAATGCGGATGGTTCATCTAATGCATACAAATCTACTTTCTGTAATAAACATGATGCAACTGCAACTTTTTGCAATTCTCCTCCAGAAAGATTCTTGACAGATTTGTTGTATAGTTTTTTAATTTTTAATGGTTCAAGTATTTGTTCTTCTTCCATGCTTCCTTCTACTGGATTGCCATTTGCTTTATCTAATACTGATATGACTTCTACATCAATATCATTTTGAAGATATTGAGGTTTGTATGCAATCTTGATTTTTTTATTAACATTGCCTGAATCTGGATTTTCAACTCCTGCAATCATTTTCATCATAGTTGTTTTTCCAAGAGCATTTGCTCCCATTATGCCTAGAACTTCGCCTTTTCTTACTTCTCCTGCTTCAATTGTTACTGAAAATGTTGGATATTTTTTTACTAATTTTGGGTATGTAACAATTGTACTTCCTTCTTCAAAAATGTCTGTAGTAGATGATGATACATCAAAAGAAAATTTTTTGTCTCTAAATCTAACATTTTCATTTGGCAAATAACCATCAAGAAAAACATTGATTCCAATTTTTGTAGATAGTATAGTTGAAACAATTCCATATGCCCCAGGTTCACCATACAGAACTTCGATATAGTCACTAAGAAAATCAAGTAATGTTAGATCATGTTCTACGACCATCACACTTTTTCCAATTTTTGCCAAGTTCTGAATTACGCGAGCAACACCTGTTCTTTGAAAAACATCATTATAGGACGATGGCTCATCAAAGAAATAAAATTCTGCCTCTTTTGATGCAGCAGCAGCAACTGCGATTCTTTGTAATTCTCCTCCACTTAATTCTTTTAAACTTTGTTCCATGGAATTTTCTAATCCTAATTCTTTGATTAATTCTCTAGAAACTCCTCTTTCATCATATTTGTCAAGAAGTTCTTTTCCTGTTCCGCTAAACGCTTGTGAGATATGATGAACCTGTTGTGGTTTTATTGATGCACGAATTTGCTTTTGTTCAATTTTTTCAAAATGTTGTTTAAGTTCAGTCCCACTATAGTATTTTAAAATCTCATTCCACTCTGGTGGATTTTCATATCTTCCAAGATTTGGTTTTAAATTCCCTGATAAGATATTCACTACAGTACTTTTCCCCATACCGTTTCTTCCTAATAGTCCCACAACTTCACCTTTTTTTGGTGCAGGTAATTTGAATAATCTAAATGAATTTGCTCCATACTGATGTATCTTATCCGTAGCCAACTCACTTGCTAGATTTACAATGGTTATTGCATCAAAGGGGCATACTTTGACACATATTCCGCATCCATTACAAATATCCTCGTCAATCTGGGCTTTCTTTGATTCTTCATTTAGAACAATACATTCTGCTCCTGATTTGTTGACTGGACAGTATTTTATGCACTCTAAACCGCATTTTTTTGGTTGACATAGGTCTTGATCTAAAACTGCTACCCTGTGAGTCATGTTGTAATCCTGTATTTTCTTTGCTTTATACCTATTTTGGGCATATTTGAAATCTGGCGTTACGTTAATAGATGAGAATTCAACACTATGTTTTAAGCCGGCCATAGAGTTAGGGTGCGACCCAATCCCATTCCGAACTTGGAAGTCAAACCTGACGTCGCTGTTGTGCTACTAAAATGCGAGAGCCTTTGGGAAGCAACAGTGCTGGCATTTTCTAATTTACAATCAATCTTTTAATATCCAATTATCTGGAATGATATGATTTCTATGAAAAATTGTACCGTGTGTGGTGAATCTTTTTCAGATGATATTCGATTTTTAAATCATATGATGGAAAAACATGGTTTTAGGAATCCAAATGTAGGCATACCTGATAGAAATAGTAGAGGATACTGATTCTATAACTTTTGTAAATAATCTAAAATTAATCTTACACCAAAACCTGTTGCTCCTTTTGGGTTGTATGGTTTTTCTTTAGTTGCTGTCTGAGTCCATGCTACCCCTGCAATGTCAAAATGGATCCACGGTGTATTGTTAACTGCCTTTCTCAAAAATGCTGCAGCCGTGATAGTTCCTGCGGCTCTTCCTATGCCCACATTTTTCATATCTGCAACATCTGATTTTATCATGTCCATGTAGTCCTGATTGAGTGGAAGCTCCCAAACATCCTCACTTGTATTCTTGGATGCATCATTGATCTTCTTAGTTAGTTTTTCATTGTTTGATACTATTGCTGCAACATTTGTTCCTAATGCTACAATACATGCACCTGTAAGAGTTGCAAAATCAATTATTGCCTTTGGTGAATATTGTCTCTCTCCATATGATAATGCATCAGCTAAAATCAATCTGCCTTCTGCATCTGTATTCAGTATCTCTGCAGTATTTCCACCATACAATTTTATGATGTCTCCCGGTCTATATGATTCTCCACTGGGCATATTTTCAACTGAAGGAATAATTCCTACGACATTTATTGGCAATTTTAATTCTGAAACTGCTTTCATTATTCCTAGAACTGTACACCCTCCACATTTGTCAAATTTCATTTCATCCATTTTATCTCCAGGTTTCAATGAAATCCCACCTGTGTCAAATGTCACAGCTTTGCCAACTAGAACAATGGGTTTTTCATTTCTTGATCCATTATTGTGTTCTAGAACAATTAGTTTAGGTTCATTTTTACTTCCTTGTCCTACTGCTGAAATCCCACCAAATCCTTTCTTTTTTAATTCAAATTTCGAAATTACATGGCATTTCATTTTATTCTTTTTTGAAATTATTTTTGCAAAACTTGCTAAAGTAGTTGGAGTACATTCATTTGGAGGTAAATTTGCAATACTTTTTGCAAAAATTACGCCATCTGCAATAATTTCAGCAGTTCTAATGGTCTTTGAAATGTTATTTGATTTAGAAACAATAATGGTGAGATCTGGGTTCTTCTCTGCCTTTTCTGCCTTGAATTTATCAAATTTGTATAGAGCCATTTTGGTTCCTTCCACAATCTGAGAAATCGACGAAACTGATTCATTAACAAAACTTGGAGGCAAAATTATTGAAAATTCTTTTAACTTTAATTCTAGTGCTTTTTGTACTATTTTCCCTGAAACATATCGTATGGTATCATTCGTAATATTTTCTTTTTTTCCTAATCCTGCAAGAAGAATTCTGTTTGTATATCTGTCTCTTGGAGATGGAATTATGCTCAATTTTCCCAACTTTCCTTCCATATCTTTTAGAGATTGATTGATTGATAATGCTATTTTTTTATCGATTTTGGTTAACCCTAATACTTTGTTTGAATTTTCTAAGACGAATCCGCAAAGAAGTTCTGTTTTCTTTTTTATGGAACTTTCAGCATTTATTTTCATTGTAATTGATGGTTTTCAAGTATTATTTAGATTTACTAGAAATCAATTCTTTTGCTATTAGTCAGTAAACTAGATGATCTGATAAAAACTGCCTTGATCGTTTTGCAGTCATGTCCACAATTACCGTCAATTTTACTAGAAATCAATTTTTTTGTTCTTTTAGAAAAAAATGATTTGAATAACGGTACTAATGCTGCTCTTCCACCATAAGCTCTTTTTGTATCAATAAACCAAAACATTTCCAATGCAGACTCATCTAAAATATCGTCTCTTATCTTTTTTCCAAAATCTGAATAATGACCTACTATTGTAATTTTTTCCCTTGTAAAAAATTCAATAACTTTTGCAAATTTTACACACAAATAACATTGATTATCAAAAATGACGATTGGTGCGTTTTCTTTAATTTTCATATAATTAGATACTCCCGATCAAATTAAAATCTTACAGAAGTAGATTTTTATTCAATTTAAAAAGAAAACGTGCTAGATGGGTCTTAATTACTATGAAATTAAGAAAAATATTCTTAGAGCCCGAAAGTTAGTAATAAAAGCAACTGCTCTTGCTGGTTCTGGACATCCTGGTGGTTCTTTTTCTATGGCAGAAATCTTGGGATGTTTATTTAACAAACATCTAAAATTTGATCCACAAAACCCACAATGGGAAGATCGAGATCGTTTGGTTCTTTCTAAAGGTCATGCTGCACCCGGTTTGTTTTCCAATATGGCAGTTATGGGATATTTTCCAGAGTCTGAACTTGATACTCTACGAAAATTTGGTAGTAGATTGCAAGGACACCCTGATCTAAAATGCCCTGGTGTTGAATTTTGTGGAGGTTCTTTAGGTACTGGATTATCTTACTCTATTGGAATTGCACTTGCTGCAAAACTTGATTCCAAAGACTATCATGTTTATACAATAATTGGTGATGGCGAATCAGATGAGGGTCAAATTTGGGAGGCAGCAATGACTGCTGCAAAATACAAGGTAGACAATCTTACCGTTTTCCTTGATAGGAATTTCATTCAACAAGATTCCTATACTGAACAAGTAATGCCACTAGATGAAAAATTAGAAGGTGATGATATTTCTGAAATGTGGAAGGATGCATCTCGCTGGAAAACAGGTGATAAATGGAGATCCTTTGGTTGGAATGTCATTGAAATTGCTGGACATAGAGTTGAACAAATTGATGCGGCCATTACAAAAGCAAATGCAACAAAAGGAGTGCCTACTATGATCATATCTAGAACCGTTAAGGGTAAATCCATAGAACATATGGAGGATAATCCTGAATGGCATGGAAAATCTCCTGATTCAGATGTGGTCCCAATAATTGATCTTGAATTGGATTCACAATTTATGATTGCTCCATCAATTATTGCGGGAGATATGACTCATCTAGAAAATGAAATTAAAAGATGTATTTCTGGAAGATCTAATTATATTCATCTTGATGTGATGGATGGTAAATTTGTTCCAAACAAAACTTTTGATCATACTAAAATTAAAGAACTAAGACCTCTAACTATAATTCCATTTGATACACACCTGATGATCAATGAACCTGTAAAACATGTTGGAGATTACATTGATGCAGGTAGTGATATTATTACAGTCCATGCTGAAGTAACTGATGAATCCAGTTTTGGAGAAATTCATGACTTACTCAAACAAAGTCAAGTCAGTGTTGGATTTGCAATAAATCCTGATACTGAATTGCCTGAGTGGTCTTACAAATTCTTGCCCACTATTGATCAACTTACTGTTATGTCTGTTGTACCTGGAAAATCTGGACAAAAATACATTGAAGGAACACACGCAAAGATGGCACGATTGAATTCTATCTTAAAAGAACACCATTTTTCAGGCTATATTGAAGCTGACGGTGGAGTAAATATAGAAAATATTGGTTCAATATTTGCTGACGGTGCAAGAGTCTTTGTTGGTGGCGGTGCTCTTATTGGGCAGCAAGATATCCGAACAGCTATTAGAGATTTCAGAGATGCAGTTTTAAAATCTAGACGACGTATTTTACTTGATAAGGCCCAGGAGATTGGTGGAACCGATTTGGTAAACAAATGGATTGGCCTGCATGTTGTAGGTGAAAAACAAGAACAAATTAAAAAAATTGCGCAAGAGGCAGAATACATTTGAACGAATTAATTATGACTGACATGCGTTCAGAATATTCAAAATCTCTGATTCAAGTTGGAAAAGAAAATCTAGATGTTGTTGTTTTAGGTGCAGATACATCTAATTCATTAAAAACTTCTGTCTTTGGTAAAGAATTCCCTAATAGATTTTTTAATGTAGGTATTGCTGAAGCAAATCTTGTTACTATTTCTGCTGGATTGGCTATATCTGGAAAAATTCCCTTTGCTAGTACTTATGCAATATTTTTACCAGGAAGAGCAGTTGATCAAATTCGAAATAACATCGCGTATCCTTCTCCACCAGGTAAAAAAGGCCTAAATGTAAAATTAGTTTCATCACATGGTGGTCTGTCTGTTGGACCTGATGGTGGTTCTCATCAACAAATCGAAGATATTGCAATAATGAGAGTGATCCCAAATTTCAGGGTTTTTATTCCATCTGACACTGTAACCGTCTCCAAACTAACTCGATTAATGGCAAAAGAATATGGTCCATTTTACATGAGAATGGCAAGATCTAAAACCCCATTAGTTCATTCAGAATCTCAAGATTTTCAAATTGGTAAAGGTATAACCCTGAGAGATGGTTCTGACTGTACAATTGTATCTTGTGGAATAACAGTCCAAATGGCTTTAGAGGCAGCTGAATCATTGCAGCAAGAAGGCATCTCCTGTAGAGTTTTGGATATGTTTTCGATAAAACCAATTGATAATGAATTATTAGAAAAAGCTGCACGAGAAACAGGCTGTATTGTAACTACTGAAGAACACAATATTGTTGGCGGAATGGGTTCGGCCGTTGCCGAATCTGTTTCTGAATCCTACCCCGTTCCTATAAAAAGAATTGGTGTACAAGATATGTTTGGAGAATCTGCTAGGGATAATGAGGTTCCTTTACTCTTGGAAAAACATGGAATAACATCTTTTAATATGGCAAAACAAGTCAAAGAAATTAGGAGCAAAAAATTATGAAGATTTTTCTTGATACTGCTAATCTAAACTCAATTAAAAAATTCAATGACATGGGCTTACTAGATGGAATCACCACAAATCCTTCTTTAATGTCAAAGGAAGGTGGAAATCCAAAGGATGTAATGGAAGAAATTACAAAAATTATCAAGGGCGATGTGAGTTTAGAAGTTGTCAGTACTGAGTATTCTGGAATGATTGACGAAGGTAAACGACTATGTAAATATGGAGACAACGTTGTAGTTAAAGTTCCAATGACTCCTGATGGACTAAAAGCATGTAAGTTACTTTCATCCGAAGGAATTCCTGTTAACGTTACGTTGATTTTTTCTGCAAATCAGGCTTTACTTGCAGCTAAATCTGGTGCAAAATATGTTAGTCCATTTATTGGACGATTGGATGATGTTGGTCAGGATGGTATACATTTGATTAAAGAAATTAAAGAAATCTTTTCTAATTATGATTTTGAAACTCAAATTCTTGTTGCAAGCATACGTCATCCAGTACACGTAGTGGATGCTGCAAAAATTGGAGCCGATGTAGTAACTTTGCCTCCTGCAGTGTTAGATAAAATGTTGCAGCATCCATTGACAAAAATTGGTTTGGAAAACTTTCTTTCAGATTGGGAAAAACTCAAAGCTGGAAACCCTAATGTTAAAATCTAACATCATATCTAAGAAAAAATCTTAAGTGAAAAATTGAGGATTATTATTCTGTACCTCTGTTTTTACTCTTTCTTGAACCTGTTCCTCTACCTGTAATTCTGGTCATTCCTTCTGTTGAAGGTCTTGCCTTTGGATCAGGAATGTCTCCTAATTTTCTTGAACCTGTTCCTCTACCTGTATGAACCATTCTATTTGCTGCTGCTTTTTTTCTAGCTTCTTGGACTTTCCTATATTCGTCTCCTGACCACTTTGAAGGATCGTCATCAACTTCAATGGTTCCCGTACCTCGTCCTGTTCGTATTCTAATTTTCCCCATATTTTAGGTTAAAATATCTCGTATTTATCTAATCTCATTTTTCATACCTGCAACCATTTTTGATTGCTTGTTTAATCTTTGTTAAGTTTTATAATTTTTTGAACAAAATATTATGGTGCATAGAACATAATTTTTGTTGATTACAAAAACAGTTCTGTATTTTATATTCTGATATTTACATTTGTAGTAATTTTATCTGATGATTTTTTGGACATTTGATTTATCATGCTCCTTATGATCAATATATTAACGAATATTACATCTACATCTATTTACAGGAAGACTAGAATAGATATCTTGGAAATATTTTCTTCCATGTAACTAATGTTTCGTCCAATTTAAATCCTAATCAAAAAACTATTCTCCAGATCCTTCAGATGTCACTTCTTACAAACAATATAATTCCAATAAATTACATTATCAACATGAAAAATCTTATGTTGAATTAAAACATGAATTTAGTAATTATGAGTCAAGTTGGAACCTATGCTATATAGATATGTTATTGATTTTGTTCATAATGAAATTCAGTTTGCTCAAGGAAATCAACTAAATGACAATCATACATCTCAATTTTATAATATTTCACTTGAAAATCAATTGGAATCTTTATCTTATGCTCAATTTATTTCTGGATATTCTGCAAATTTTTATCAAATTTTGTGGTGTTTGTAAATATGTTGGAAAGGATTCAAAGTCTTTTAGTGATAATTCTTGATATTTTGAATCAATCTCTAAAAGATTTATGTAAATCTACATGAAAAAATATAGAATGATTTAATTTTTAACTATTTATCCAGCCTAATTTTTTAAAATATACAAACATCAGAATTGCTGGAATTGCTGATGCAAGTATGATAATTGTGAATGTCGTAAAAGGACCTAGAAACATCAGATTATCTTCAATTCCACCTGGTAAACTCACGTTCATTCCATAAAATGTACCAATTACCGTTGCTGGAATCGCTAATGTAAAAATAATTGTTAATACTCCTAGTACTTTGTTTGTTTTTTCAGTGCTTAACACAAAGTCAGTATCTTTGTAAATTTCCATAGTTTCTCTTGATTCTTCTAATGTTTCAATTACCTTATCTATGTGATCAATTACATCATCAAAATATAGTGTAAGTTCCTCAATCTCCCTGTCTGAGTATCTATCAATATTCTTTGCAATTTCCAGTACGAATTTCTTTAATGGATTCGCTATTCTTCTCAACCTGTTAATCTCTCTTCTTAACAATGAGATACTTCTTGCTACTGATTTCCTTTCATCAAATACCCTGTCTTCCATCTCATCTAGATTTGCAATAATTTTTCTCGATGTATGTAAGAGATCATCTACTAACACATCTATTATTTCATGAAGTAAATGTCCTGGAGATTTTCCTACAAGCCTCTTTTTTATTTCTCGATCTGAATCAGTGATACATAATTCAACCAATTCAACCAATGGATTTAGATCTCCTTGATGTATAGTAATTAGAAAGTCTTTGCCTACAAAAATAGATAATTGACTGTTCTTAGATATTCCCACTTTTTGTGCCAAGGGTGGAAAATGTAAAATTACAAAGAAATGATCATCATAACTATCTAGTTTTGGAAGCTCAAATTTTGTTAAACAGTCTTCCACATTAAGCGTATTTAGGTTGTAATCTTTTGCAATTTGTTCTATATCCTCTCTATCAGGATTCTGAAGATCTAACCAAGTAAATTTTCCACCTTGTATTTTCTCCATCTTTTTTGTATTGGCATCCTCTTCTTGCACTCTCTTTCCAGTTCGCAATTTTTTGGTGATGAATCCTTTTTTCAAGTTGAAAAACACCCATATACAACAAATTTAAAGCGATCGGCTTTATTTTGTTGGAAAACCAACGTTTAATCGCAAATAAGAAATGTTTTGAAATCGAGTTCTACTTAAATGGAAGTAAATAGTTCATTCCAACCCATGTTAATCCAATTGCTATTGCCATTGCTACCCACCATAATCTCATACTACAAATTTTACCTAGTCAATAATAAATCTACAGTCTAATTACCAGCTAAAAGATTATTACTGGATAAACAAAGTTTCTTTCTTGTGGCCTTCGTAGTACAGTGGTTAGTATAGAGGATTGTGGATCCTCGGACAGGAGTTCGATTCCCCTCGAGGGCCCTCTCAAATTAATTCAATATCATAAAATACGTATTTTTATACGCTCCAAAAACTAGATTCAAATTATAATAGGAGCATGTTATGTATGAACTATAGTTTGAGGGTTGTTTTTATACCCACATGGAAATTTTATAATAAAAAACTTGTTTTTTTATAATACAAAAGGACGAAAAGACGTTACTGAAAAACTTGGTTTTGATAAATTTATTGAAAAGGGCAAATCCAAAGAAAAATGGAAAAAATGTAGGCAACAGTAATTCTAAATGAGAAAGGAATATCATAATATTCCTACATTTGATGGAGAGTATTCTCTAACTGAAATGTTTTATTCATATGATTTGATGTTTTATGAATATGACGTCTTGATTATTTCCAGCATTATTGGTATTAATATAATATCTTCATAGAAAGTAAATTAAAAAATATCTGGATGTTTTTAATCTGGAATTATTAAGAGATTCTATGACTGACAATAGTGATAATTATTTTACTGAATACATCTATTAGTTAATGTCTATGATCAAATGCAGTTCAGAATTCTGTAATAGTTGTATCAAAAATCATACGCATCGATGATTGATTATGTTTGTATAAGATTTAAGGTAAAAAATAAGACAATATTTTCTGACTGATCTTTGATTTTTATTACCATTTTTTAAATTTTTTATCATTGGCAGGTAATGAATCCTCTAATCTTTCAATTCGTGACATTGTATTAAAAGGAACAATCATTGCTTTGATTGTTACTATCCCTTCACTTTCTACTTTTGTTCTAGTATGGGTTGTTCTTGATGATTTATTATTAGGAGTGATATCTGGTGCTTTTGTTCATTTCATTGCTATGGGGTTCTCTTTAAAAATTTCTAAGAAAATATTAGTTAAAAAATAGATCATTTATTTCATCCTTCCGTATTTTCAAAATAATGGATCTCTCAAAAATTGAACATGATTTGATCTCTGAAATTAAATTACAACCTGTTCAAGCCAAAGTCTATTTACTAATTACATGTCATGGAAAAATGTCTGTACCAAAAATTGCCGAAAAACTAAACATATCTGAGAAAGAAGCTAAAAAAGCATCTAAGGATTTGGTGACTCTAGGATCTTTAATTGATATTACTGAGAGTGAATTTGAGGCAATGCATCCAAGATTTACTGCAGTTAATATGTATAGAAGAATGTGTGAGCGAGAAAATATAGTCTTTGGACGAAATAAAATTGTTGATAATATAGGAGGAATTTTAGAAAAGCCTTACGATGATGCAAGAACTAAATAATGCTAATGATGGATGACCGACATTGAGCGTTGACCCTGAAACTTGTAAACATCAGCCAGTCTACTTTGGAGTAGTGAACATCAACATAGATGAGAGAACTATTGGCTCTGTTGATGTTTGGAGATGTGGTGTTTGTAAGAAAAGATTTTGTGAAGAAAAACAATTGGGTATTGAAGAAATTGCTGATTTGGTGGGGATGCCAAAAATTGATCCTGATGCAAAATGGGCAGTAACAGTATGCAAATTACAACAAGGAAAATACAGATGGAAATTAGTGAGGCTAAAAGAAAATGGTGAAATAAAGCATGAATGCTTAGATGAGCAAATTATTCCACTTAAAATAAATAATTTCAAAATTGATGATGATAAGCATTGGAGTTTTTTAATTGATGATAATATCAACAAGGCAATAGAAATTTAATTTCTGAGATGGATCTTAAAGTTCACATTAATAATGTTCATGGAAGCCAGATGGCTGCAAAAATTACTGGACACTTTATTCTAGATAATAATGAATTTCGTTTTACTGCCATTGCGTTTGGTAGGATAGGTGGTCAAAACATTGGTGCAAAAATTTCAAAAAATACTGAAAAAGAATTAGAAAAACTAGGATATGATGTTGAAAATGTAATTCTTCTGCTTCAGAAGAATTTACTTCAGGGTGATTTGACTCTCCCGAAGGGTCTTAAAAAAGAGTCATTTGTTGATGACTAAAACTCTGCTTCTTCTAATGCCTTGGCACAGGAACAACTTCTAGTTTTAGGAATTTGATTAATTAATTCTGTTAACACTCTTTTTGTTTTCTCTACATTTTTTGATAATGTCTCTAAAACTTCTTTGGCAGTTACTGGTTTTTCAGCCCATACATCATAATCTGTTACAGTTGAAATTGATGCATAACACATTTGTGCTTCTCGTGCCAGTTGACATTCTGGAACTAGTGTCATTCCAATAATGTCCGCTCCGGTGGTTCTGTAGAATTTTGATTCTGCTTTGGTTGAAAACCGAGGACCTTCTATGCATACATAAGTACAATCTCTGTGCATTTTCAAATCTTGACTTTTCGTAACTTTTAGAATTGATGATTGCAATTCTGGGCAAAAGGGTTCTGCAACAGAAATATGGATTACTCTTCCTTCCTCTGAAAATGAACCGTCTCTTGATTTTGTAAAATCTAGGAATTGTGTTGGCAATGCAAAATGCCCTGGTTCTAATTCTTCTTTGAGACTTCCAACTGCAGACGGCGCAATAATTCTTGTTATTCCCAATTCCTTGAATGCCCAAATATTTGCTTTAAAATTTATCATGTGTGGAGGAATTGTGTGTTTTTTTCCATGTCTTGGGAGAAAAGCAATCTTTCTTCCATTAAAAATACCTATGGTGATGGTATCTGAAGGCTTTCCATAGGGTGTGTCTATATCAATTTCTTGTGCATTTTTGAGTAATCCCGAATCATAGATTCCTGTTCCACCAAAAATTCCAATCTCTACATCTTTTTCCACTAATACTTCACCAATGATTTACAATTATAATTGCTAATCCTTTTCATTCCGTTCAACCCTGTTAGTTCTATGATGAATGCAAAACCTGCAATTTTACCTCCTACTTTCTCAATTAATTTTGCCGATGCTTTTGCTGTACCTCCCGTAGCAAGCAAATCATCACAAATCAACACTCTCTGTCCTTTATCAATAACGTCTTTTTGAATTTCGACGACGTCTTTTCCATATTCAACAGAATATGCTAATTTTACAGTCTTTCCAGGTAGTTTTCCTGCCTTTCTAATCATTATCATTCCTTTGCTATATCTGGAGGCTAAAATGCATGCAAGAATAAACCCACGTGATTCAATTCCTGCAAATACATCGATATCTTTAGTATGAAAATATTTTGAAAACTCATCTGCAATTTCAGATAATGCTGACGGATCCTTCAATATTGGACTAAAATCTCTGAATAGAATTCCTTTTTTTGGAAAATTTGGGTATTCTGCTATTCTGTCTTTTAAATTCATGATTGTTTGTCTTCTTGGGTGGAATAAAATTGTTTGATACTATTTGATCTTAAAAGTTGTTTCAGCAGAATTAAATCCGTCTGCTACCTTTATTGTGTATGTTCCAGGCTCTGTGTCTTTAGGAATTATCCATGGCTGCTTGATTTCTCCCGATTTTGATGCTGGAAAAGATAATGTTTCTATTACTTTGTTATTTTCTCCAATAATTTCTAGTTCTACTGTTTGCTGAGCACCTATAACAGAAATATTCACTGTCTTTCCATATCCTGGAATGTCTTCGCCTTCTGAAACACTAACGATCATTCCTTCTGCTACGAGTGAGTTGACTTCGAAATCTACTGTATCAAAATTCGACCCGCTTGTCGCCTTTATTGTCCATACTCCTGAAATGGCATCTGATGGAATTCTAAACGATCCCTCTGAAATTTTTCCATTTTTATCTGAGAATGTTTCTTTTACTTTTATTTCCTTTCCATCTGGATTGCTCAAAGTAATTGTAAGAAGAGCATTAGGTGAAGTTTCTCCTAACACCAAAATTGGATCTCCTGTGAGATAACTTATTTTTGTAGTGTTAATATCAATCTGTCCGGATCCTGTTTGCAAACCAACTGTGAAAGTTTCTTCGTTCTGTTCTCCTCCTTTACTAACAACTGCAGTATATACCCCTGTTCCAAATCCTTTCAAATCAACAGTAAAGGATCCCCTTCCATCAGGACCTAGTTTGATAGATTGTGATTCTCCTTTTGGTTTATCTGAAGGATCGATAATTAACAAGTTAACTATTTCTGATGACTTTCCAGTTAGTGTGATAATTGCCTTATCTGTTGACTTGTAATTTAATTTGTCAAATTCTAAGTTAACTGGGATTGTTGGTAGCTGTCCTAATCCTACAAAAATTAATTCTTTTATTTTTTCTTGTGTTGCAACTAGGGTGTATGTTCCTTTTGTACTGCTTTGAGTAGTTTCAAATTCAAATTCTACAGTTCCAGATTCATCAATTTCAATAATGTCTGAAAAGATTTCCGTTCCTAGAGGATCCTCTATTGCTAATTCAATTGGTTTGTTTGGTATTGCTGTACCATTAAATTTCACAGTTTCTCCCGGTTCAAATTTCAAATTATTGGGTGTAATGTTGATTACTTTGTCTGACTCAATTGTCCAACTAATTGTTTTTTCTTGTTTTCCATCTGAAATAATTCCATTGTATTTGCCAAATGGTCTATCTAATGGAACAATAAGTGGTTCCAATTCCCAATTACCTTTATTATTAATTTCTGTTGTTCTGGTCCTTATTACTTCTCCATCTGGTCCGATAATCGTTATTGAAATTCCTTTACCTGGGGTACCTGTTCCAAAAATTTCTAGTAATTCCCCTCTATGTATGATGCTTGGAATACCTTGCACAGTTAGTTGGGTGTTCTCTGATAGAATTCTATTGGAAATATTACCAATTCTAAGACTGATTTTTTTTTCTTCACCTTCTTTATCTTTTATCATGAAATCTGCTCTATCTGCCTTTTGCTCATTTGGGATTTTCATAGTGGTCATAAAGTGTCCATCCTTATCTGTCACAAAACTTCCAATCTTTTTTGAATCAATGTAAAAGTCAAATTCTTGAGATGCTCCAAATTTATCACCTGTAACTCTAATTGATGAACCCACGTTTGGTTTTTCTGGGACTATTCTAAATGTTGATTCTGTAAAAATACTGTCATCCGTATTTTCTTTAACTTGAATGTTGTCTGAATTTTGAATTACTCCTGATAATTCTTTTGGTAATGCTTTTCCTGTGTCAATTTGTTTGTCTTTATTATCTAATGCTTTCCAATTAATACCTGTACTTACTTTATCTGTTTTAACACCAAATTTCACAGATTCTCCTTTTTTGATTGGTTCTGCAGATGTGAAAATAATCACTCCTTGTGGCGTTTTCTCTCCTATCCAATCTTTTTCAGTTTTAAAAGATTTGAAACTAAAATCACTTCCTACCCAAATCCTAAAAGTATTGATATCTTCATCTTGAAGATTTGTTAACTCAATAATGGTTGTCTCTTCTAGAGCAATACTTGTTACATCAATTCCTTCCGCATAAGATGGAATCACTGCAAATGTAATTGAAAGTATTATTGCGGTTAAAAAGGTAATTCCTCTAACTGAAGATCTATACACGTTCATCAAATTGCTCATCTCTCTCTTAAACCTTAAAGATTTTTCCATGCTTTACTATTTTTTAATTTAGTATCTCTTATAAGCAAACTTCTTAAATCTTAAGCCTTGGCCCTTTGAAATTTATTTGGATCAGGTTTAGCAGCTATATTTTGATATTGTCTTATTCTTTCAGCAATCAATCTATACAACGATCTAAATTGATCCTTAGTTTTGTCTGTAAGAAAACTAGTATCTTCAAGAGCAATTTTTTCACATATGTATCTGGTAATCTCTTCATTGTCAAATTCTCCCCAATCATCTTCTCTGTGGTCTTGCCATATTTTTTTCAATTTTTCTAATACTCCTTTGCCTTCTTTTGGTGTAACTTCTTCAGGTGTAAGGTTTGAAAATCCTTCACGTCTTAATTTTATTTCATAAGTCTGATTTACTGGATGCAAATAATCCTCAAGTGCAATATAATCTTCAATTGATTCTAGTTTCTTTCCTTCCTTTTCAAAGAAAATAGTTTGAATGGCTGAAAATTCATTTGATACTAACTGGGCAGAAATTTGCTTTGATTCTTCAGAATTATCTAATAATACAAATGTTCTGTATCCATGATTTCTGTAAAAAATTGCTAGTGGCAAAACAGAATTTTTGTTATAAGCTGCGACAACATTGAGAGGATTCATTGAAATATTTGGATCCTGTAAGAATTTATCAAAAGCATTAAGATACATTGCATCTGACATCGTCTCCACAATAATTATAGGTCTAGAATTTGTTCCAATTTCTCTATCTACGATAGATTCAACTTGTCCTCTGGACAATCCATATAGAATAGGTGTTAATGTTTTATCGTCTGCATTCCAATAATCGTAAAAAATTCTGCTGAGATGTTTCCTTTTATCTAATTCTACAACTAACAAGTTACCTGGTGTGTAATCAAATATCATAAATGGAGAATGTGTTGCATACAAAACTTGGTTTGATCCAGCTAAATTTTTTAACAAGTCTGAAATTCCCATTTGTTGAGTTGGATGAAGATTTCTTGCAGGTTCATCTAAAAGTAATATTGCTTCTTTTAATTCCGCCCTCTGTGTTTCAGCTGCAAAGTTGACGATAAATGAAAATGTCCATTTGAATCCCTCTGCTCTTCTATTTAATAATCCTGTGTTCGTTATTGTTCCATCTTTGTGAACATCTGAAATTACCACACTCATGATATTTCCTGGATTGTATCTCAAATCTACGTGGATAGGGTCTCCTTTCCATGCTGGATTTAGTTTATTGGTTAATCTATTGCTTGCAGCATTTAGAAGTTTAATGCATTTGGAAGGGCTTTCTTTTACTTCATCTAACTCTTTCATATTAAGTTCGGCAAGATAGAACAGATTTCTTACCGTCTCTGCTTTGTCAAATTCTTCAATGTATTCAATTGAATCTGCTCTTTCCCCTCTTTCTTCTCTGAGAAATTCATTAAGATTGATGTTGCCATAGATTTTTTTATAATCTGAAAAGTAAACAAACCTTGGATGTAAATCAGACGAAATAAAGTTCTCTAAGGCTGTTTTTATACTTTCACCGCTTAGCAAATTTGAAAATTGATTCTCCTGATTTTCATAGATTTTTTCCCACTCTTCAATAACTTTTGGTTCTTGAATTGCAATTACGTGAAACTGATTACTAAATTCCGCCATTCCACTATCAAAAGTCTCTTGATTCTTTGGAACTGGTCCTTCAAAGAATTTTGTATCAATTTGTATTCTGAGATGATTTGGAATAGTATCTAAAAACCCTAGAATCTGATTTGAGAAATTTTCCCATGAATTGATTCCTTGACTTTCATCTTCACTAAGTTCTATATCTTCAAATTCGTATTGAACTTTTGGTCTTCTATTTGTTCTAATCAATTTAATTTTTTTTATTTCTGGTAAACTTGGGAATTTTTCTTTTATCAGCTCTCTTTCATGTTGATTAAGATCAAATTCTCCTTCTGCTAATCTGATCTCTTCTTTTAACTCTTCATTCATTTCATCACAAAGATCTAAATCTGAAACCATTTCATCTCTATTTAACAAGGTTAACGCTTGAAGAATCGTGGTTTTGCCACTTTCATTCCTGCCAACAAAAGCTGCTAAATCCCCCACTGTTATCTCTCCAGAATCATGAATGCAACGATATGCTCTAACTCTGAATTTTCTTAGTCGCATCTAGCGATATTTAGTCAGCTACGATTTAACTTATTCGTCAAATTGATCTGAAGTTTCATATTTTGCTAAATTGATATAAGGGAATTATGGGTCTTAAAACCAAATGGTGTCTAAAAGAATTTTTGTAGTATTTGTATTGCCTGTGATCTTTTCAATAGTATTTGGCTCTGCCGTGATGAGTGATATCTTACAAAAACCCCACAGGGAACTAAACATGTGGCCGATGTCTTACTCAGAAGAGTCTTCATCTCATAAATCTTCAATTGAAATTATTGGTCTTTCGAAACAATATTCTGTCACAGTGCCCATAGAAATTCAAATTAAAGTTAATGACTCTTCTTTTGATTGCGGCGATCTATATATCACAATTTACTCATCTTCAAGTGATGTGGTTACTCAGAGTGGATTTTTTGAACAATGCTTTGAAAAAGGAAATTCGATGATTCCCGTTGGTGATAAATTCTCCAAAATAATTGACACCCCAGGCTCATATGAATTAGTGGCCGAAATGGTCTCAAAACAATTACAAAATCTTTCAATAACGGAAACATTTACTGTTAAATAGGCATGAATTTTTCTATGATAAATAAGAACTTGAATTTAAAAAATAAGGTGATTTGATGGCAAAGAAAAAAGATACTCTGATTGATGAATCTGCAAAAATAAAGGCAGAACTTGATGAATTGAAAAAGAAAAAGAAAGTTCTAGATTCATCCCCAAAGAAAAAAGCTGAACCAAAACCAGCAAAGAAAAAAGCTGAACCAAAACCAGCAAAGAAAAAAGCTGAACCAAAACAAGCAAAG
>Ga0224496_10000650_pt1 | contig 23609 bp, 19 predicted proteins | sample SF_Jul11_sed_USG_2_FD_168127 | JGI IMG/M metagenome (GOLD analysis project Ga0224496, IMG submission 168127) | Sediment microbial communities from San Francisco Bay, California, United States - SF_Jul11_sed_USGS_8_1 | ecosystem: Environmental > Aquatic > Marine > Sediment | place: USA...
TGAGACGTGCAAAGGTATATCGGTGTGGTCCCTTAGAATTCGCATCACTCCCAGGTCAGAACAAATAAGACCATCAGGTGGTAATTCCCGAATATTTTTGATGAAACCGGGCAGTTTTTTAAGCTCACCGTCATGCGCCAGCGCATTAAGGGCCAGATAGAGCTTCTTATTTTTATTGCGAACGAACTTGACTGCCAGGGTGATTTCATCCAGGGTGAAATTGTCCGCGGCGCTTCTAAGGCCAAACTCCTTTCCAGCTATATAGACCGCGTCGGCTCCATAGGCGAGAGCGATTTTCAACTTTTCTAAATTTCCCGCAGGTGCTAACAATTCGATAGTCATAAATCAATTTCACAAAAAACCGTCTGGCTAATAAAAGCTATTATAACAATTGAATAATTAAACTATTTCCCATCATGTATTCCCTTGATCTTTCTGACTTGAATTCCGAACAAAGAAAAGCGGTCGTTGAGACTGAAAAACCGGTTTTACTATTGGCTGGCGCAGGTAGCGGAAAAACCAGGGTCATTACCTACCGGATCGCCCATCTGGTTGCGAATCTTAGGGTTCCAGGCAAAAAAATCCTTGCCCTGACCTTTACCAACAAAGCGTCCAAAGAGATGAAGGAAAGAGTGGATCAACTCTTAGGGCCAAAAGCCAAGGGTATCCTCGTTACCACCTTTCATTCTCTTTGTGTCCGGTTTTTGAGAGAATACATCCACCTTTTGGGTTTCAATAAAAATTTTGTGATTTTCGACACCACCAGCCAGCTTTCCGTTATAAAAAATGTCTTTGATGAACTGGAGCTAGATGAAGGATTCTTTAAACCCAAACCGACCTTTTACGAGATCATGAAGGTGAAGGGAAAAGGGCTTGGACCCGAATATTATCTCAATCAGAAAAACGATCCCGACTCTCAGATCAAAGGAAAAATCTTTCAGCAATACAATAAAACCCTTAAGAGCTGTAACGCCCTTGATTTCGAGGACATCTTATACTTTACCCTGGATTTGTTCAAGCGGTTTCCAGAGGAACTCAGCCCTTTAACGAAGCGCTTTGATTATGTGATGGTTGATGAATATCAAGATACCAACCGGATTCAGTACCAACTCGTTAAGATTCTTATCGAAAGAACGCAAAAAATCTGCGTCGTAGGGGATGACGATCAGTCCATCTACGGCTGGCGGGGGGCCGATATCCGCAATATCCTTGATTTTAAGAAGGATTATCCCCAGGCCGTGGTCATTCCTCTTGAACAGAACTACCGTTCGACTCATATCATCTTAAAGGCGGCAAATGATGTCATCTCCAATAACAGCGACAGAATGGAGAAATCCCTTTGGACTCAAGATAAAAAGGGCGCATCTATCAGTTGGATCCAAAGGGAATCCACGGAGGAGGAGTTGGACGAGGTCGTCTACAAGATGAGGTGCTACAAGGACGATAATATTAAGAAATGGTCGGACTTCTCTTTTTTATACCGCTCCAATTTTCAGTCCAGGGCGATTGAGGAAGTTTTAAGGAACGCTGGTATTCCCTATCAGCTGATCGGGGGTATCAAGTTTTTTGATCGCAAAGAGATTCAGGACTGCCTGGCTTACATGAAATTTCTACACAATCTCAATGACGAAATCAGCCTTTTAAGGGTGATCAATTATCCCAAGCGGGGTATCGGTATCAGTAGCATCGGCTCTTTGAACGAGGCCCGGATGAACAGCGATTTCACTCTGTTTGAGATGATGGAGCAGGCGGAGGGGATCAATGGCTTGAACAGTCGCGCGAAAAATAATTTCAGGTCTTTTGTCGCATTGATCAGGGAATTCAAGGAAAAGCTGGACAATGAACCTTTTTATGAGGTTTTCAAGGAATTGTTCGAGCGTGTGGGTCTGAAAGATGAAATCGAGCGGGATGAAAAAAATGAGGAGTTAAGGGAAAGGAAGGTCAATAACTTCCTTGAGTTTCTCAACACGCTTTATCTGTATGGCAATAAGCGCGAGGGCGCGGGTCTGATCGATTTTCTGGATTATGTTTCTCTTTTTACCGACACCGATGATTATGATGGCAAGATCGAAAAGGTCAGTCTGCTGACCATTCACGCGGCGAAGGGTCTGGAATTCGATTATGTGGCGATCACCGGAATGGCAGAGGGACAACTGCCCAACCAGAAGGCTCTGCAGGAAAACGGCCTGGAGGAAGAAAGGAGATTGTTTTATGTGGCAATCACCAGAGCCAGGAAGATGCTCAGCCTGAGTATGGCTGATAGCCGCATGATGTATGGTGAGTGGATCGATAACCAGCCTTCCCGTTTTATCAGCGAGATCAACCCGGATCTCTTCGATACAAAACCTTTTGGCGATGAAGATCCCGCCTATAAAAGGACCAGCGCCAAGCAGGCGCGGAGTCAATTTTTTAAGCGGTTCGGTGGACCGTCTTGATCGGTGTATAGTTTCAACCTAAATCAGGGGGGGTGATGCAAACGCAATACATTCAGGTGGTAACGACGATCAACAGCAAAGACGCGGCCGATAAACTGGCCTTTGATATCGCAGAAATGAGACTGGCTGCCTGTGTCCAGGTGGAAGGCCCGATCAAAAGCACCTACTGGTGGAAGGGAAAGCTAGAGACAGACGAGGAATACCGGTGTGTCTTTAAAACGAAAGGCTGGCTTTATGACCTGCTTGAAGCAAGCATTAAAAAACTTCATACCTATGATACACCCGAGATTCTGGTTTTTCAAATCATTCAGGGAAACAGTCAGTACTTTGAATGGATGGATCAGGAACTGGACTGAAGATTAATCACGGAAAATTTTTGACAGAAAAAAACTTTCGTATTAAATATTTGCGAAATAGCACAAGCAAACATGAGGCCGCTATTAGATCAGCTAAAAACTGACAGGCAGCCTAAACGGAAAATTTTAATAGATATTGAAGGGGAATCACAGATGAGAACAAACAGCTTAATTAAGGTTTCGGTGAAGAAAACGACCGTTTTGTTAATAATGGGTTTAATGTTATGTGTTTTTAGTCCCGGTACTTTCGCTGAACTTCCGAAAGAGGGTCTTTTCGCCAAGATTTATACTAACAAGGGTGTCATCACGGCTAATTTGTTTTTTGAGAAAGTGCCCAGGACGGTTGCCAACTTCGTAGGGCTCTCAGAGGGTGGCAAGGAATGGGCCGATCCCAGGAACGGTCAGAACAAATTCACTCCCCTATACAAGAACCTCATCTTTCACAGGGTGATACAGGATTTCATGATCCAAACGGGCGATCCACTGGGTACCGGTTCCGGTGGACCGGGGTATAACTTTAAGGATGAATTCAATTCCAGTCTCAAACACAGCAAGGCGGGGATACTATCCATGGCCAATAGGGGACCCAATACCAACGGCAGCCAATTTTTTATCACGCATAAATCCACGCCTTGGCTGGATGGGAAGCACGCGGTTTTCGGAGAAGTGGTCGAGGGGATGGATGTGGTTTTTAAGATCAGGGGAAATGACAAGCTGGAAAAAATAGAAATCATCCGCAAAGGCGCTAAAGCAAAAAAATTCGTTACCAAAAAAAAGAAATAAGGACGTTTCCGGGCCGGATAAAATTCAGATGATTAAAAAGATCAAAGTTGATTCCGAGGCGAGTCACAAAACGCTTTGATGGGTTCAGGCAATATTAAAAGAGATTATGGCTTAAGCTTTGCTTTAATGAACTATCATCAATGAATAATTAAAAATTATCTGGTCTTTTGTGTTGAAATGCGTTATGTTTAACGAGTCGGAAAAGGTGAAAAATATAAGGCTGACCAGTCTAATTTATCAGCAGGTTAATAATCTTTTAAAGAGGTAATTGATGTCGCAAGTACTTTCACAAGATGAAGTCGATTCGTTATTAAAGGGGATTTCAGGGGGGGATATCGAAGATGACTTTGATATGCCGGATATGGATGCGGATGCCGTTATCCCTTATGACCTGACATCTCAAGACCGGATTATCCGGGGTCGTATGCCGACGCTGGAAATCATCCATGATCGTTTCGTACGGATGTTTCGTCTCACCTTGTCATCTGCCTTAAGAAAAGTCATTGATATCAGCGTTCGCTCCACCGAATTGATCAAATTCGGTGAATTTTTAAAGACCCTGCCGGTCCCTTCTTCCTTGAATCTATTTAGAATGAATCCCTTAAGAGGTAACGCGATCATGGTACTGGAGACCCGTCTGGTCTTCTCACTGATCGATATTTTCTTTGGCGGTACAGGGGAGTTGGAGGTCAAGGCGGAAGGACGAGATTTTACCGCGATTGAACAAAAGATCGTCAAGAGAGTGGTGATCAGCGCATTGGAGGATTTACAAAATGCCTGGAGGCCAGTTTTTGCTTTGCAGGTGGGTTATACCCGCTCTGAGATCAACCCGCAGTTTGTGGCGATCGTACCTCACAGTGAGGTCGTGGTGGTGGTGACTTTCGATGTGGAAATGGGAAAGGCGCCGATGACCTTAACGATTTGCATCCCCTATTCCTTGATCGAACCGATTAGGGGGAAGCTGGATTCAGGTTTTCAGTCCGACCAGAACGAAACCGATCATGTCTGGACGAACCGTTTTCGGGATAACATCGGAGAGGCCGAGATCGACCTGCTGGTTTTACTTGGGAAGACCGAGATTACGGTTAAGGATTTCATGGAAATGAAAGTTGGCGATATCCTGCCGGTGAACCATGAGAGCGTCACACCTTTAAATGTTCAGGTGGAAGGCGTTACCAAGTTCAGGGGATTCCAGGGAAGCTACAAAGGCAACAAGGCGATTAAGATATCAGAAATGGTCTATGTGCCGCCGGTGACAGAAGAATTCGCCTAATCTTTTTTAAGTTCCATGCTCTTCATGAAATCGGTCATATCCGTTTTGGTGACTTTTAGCAGGTAAGCCTTGGAGAGTAACCCTAATAACATCAAGGAAGATACCAAAAAAGCCAACCCCCCGAGCCTGACGACCAGATCCAAGCCGGAAAACAACCCTCCAATTAACAATATCGCCGAAGCCAGGTAGACCCACCATTGTTTTATAGCTAGCTTGTTGGACAGGATGTCTTTCATCAAAGGGATGTCAGGTTGTCCGATCATATTGCTGCAGCGGTGAAACCAAATCACAAAAGGCACAATTTTAAAGAGCATTCCGCTGGTCAGACTGATGCTGAACCCGATCAGGAAAAAAGCGGCAAAACCGATCAGTAACTCCTGATCCCCCAACCATAAAAACAGGAAGACGCAGACAAGCGATAACAGCAAAAAGACGAGCCCCGTCTGCCAATAAAGGATCGTCGAATCCTTCAGCTTTCGTTTTCTGGTTTTGATCATGTTATAAATATGACCGCAAAAAAGAATCATCGAAACCGCGCCCGGCAAACCCAAAATACTGAGATAACGGTTATCTAAATCCAAAAACAGTCCGATGGGCATGGCAACCAGAAAGATGACCTGTAGCGTCAGGAGCTGATAGGCCACCTTTAAGGGAAAGGAAACCGTAATGTAAAACATTGGGATGACATGAAAGCCTACCCCCATGATCAGGGTCCCGATCCAGCCGAAAAGTCCCATGGTGATGTGCATGCCAATTAGGTTACCTCGACTTATGGGAATATGCCACCAACCCGCGAGGTTGCCGATCAGCAAAAAACCCAGGGACAGGGTACCAAACAGGCTTAAGACAGAAATCCGCATAGCCCATATGGTCGGACGCTGGGCAGCCTTGACCAGTAGCAGGGCAATCGCCGCCTGAATGACGAAGCCGAGGATGCTAATCGTAAGCAAGCTTACGCCGGAGATCAAAAAAAAGGGGTAAAAGGTGTAAAGTCCAATGACCAGAGAAATGATGCCCAGAATATAAAGCAGGTGAATCAGTCTCGAAAATCCGATAAAAGTGACACTCCCGCCGACCAGAACAGGGATCATTTGGTAAAAGGCACCGAACATCACCATGGCAACCCAGCCCAGAGTGATCAGGTGCGTGAGGATGATGGTGTTGAGGTCCCAGGAACTTTTAAGGATGAGGCTTCCTTCAAATGCGATGTAAAGGCCGGCAATGATCCCAAAAAAAGGAGCGGTCAAAAAGAACCTGAACGGGATATCCTCAGGAGGCGACTGATCCAGGCTTAAGCCTTGATACATGGGCTAGTTCTCTTTCCAAATACGGATTTCGACATGACCGTCCGGTTTTTTTTCCACTTCGTAGCTCATCTCAAGTTCCTTGAGTTTGGTGAAAAGCATACCTGGCTCATGGCGGTTGATCATGATGATTTCCTCGTCCGCCTTTAAGTCATTGACCATTTGGAGAACTTTCACGAAGGGCTCAGGGGGCTGCATTTCGCGGCAGTCGATGGTGAGTGTTTCTTTTTTCATGAAAACTATTTCTGATAATCGATTGCCATAGCCCTGGCGATCAGTTCGGGGGTCTGCGGACCCAAATGCTGGTCTATCATGGGATAAAGCATGCCTTCTTCCTTGATGTTGTGCTGCTGCATCAAGACGACCATCGTCTCGCCGATGCCGGTTATGGTTTCCTTGTCACCACTTTCGACCGCGGTTTCCATTTGTTGCAAAAGGCTTATCATTTGTTGATGCTCCATTCTCATGACCATGGTGGGTCCCTGCACCATACCGGTTTCAGATTCAAACGCGGGAAACAAGACTTTCTCTTCGATATCGAAATGACGCAACATCCCTGTTATGAAATAAGTTATCAACTCGATTCCCTCTTCGGTTTTGCCGTCAAAGATCGCTGTTTCGCCATTGGCGTAGAGCCGGTCACACCTTTTATGATCCAAATCCATAAATGAAAGGATCGAACGGGTCAGGCCCGAAGCCGCGTCAACTTTAAGAAGTTCACCTCGCCAATAATCAGGACCGTTTTTCAGGGCGGCCCAAAAAAACTTCCCGGTATTTTGTTCCTGAAACGATTTGATTGTCTCATAGAAATCATTATCGCAAGAAACACTTAAAATATCGTTGCCTTTTAATCCCTCAAAGCCAGCGTTAATTTTCTCCAGGGCCTGAGTGGAGTCCAGATTGGATAGGTTTAAATCGTTCATATTAAAGTATCACTCCAAGTAAATCAGATCCCTGTCGGCAAAAAATGTATCCGGTTGTGATTTTATATGTCCGGTCCGTAGACTAACTGCCTATAAGATAATGCCAGGATCATCAGGTTTAAAAATATTGCTTACGGTAAAGTTTTATAAAAGTTTTTAAAAAAAAAGTAAACAAGCTTTTGGAAAACTTCTTTGATCCCCAACCCATGACAAACTAAAAATATTATTATCTTCCGCACTGACAAGACAGCGCTAAACAGTCACGGATCTAACAAATTTATTAAATCATTAAGAAATTCTAATTAGATGACGTGTTATTAAGAGAGTTCATCAGAAAAAATCTTGACTTAACTTGATTGAAAAAGAGAGGATGTCCACGTTGTTTTAAAAAACAAAATATCTTAAAGCATAGCGTTTGTATGACTTAGATTCTTCAATTTTCCGTCAATATTTAATCAGGGGGATAAATGGCAAGAAAAAAAATAGCTTTAATCGGAGGCGGCAATATCGGAGGCACTCTTGCTCATTTGGCCTTGCTCAAGGGACTGGGAGATGTCGTTATTTTTGATATCGCCGAGGGGATGCCGCAAGGAAAAGCGCTGGATCTTGCTCAAAGTGGCCCGATTGAGGGTTTTGACCTGAGAGTGACCGGTACGAATGAATATAAGGATATAGCCGGAGCCGATATCGTGATCGTAACCGCCGGCATACCCCGGAAACCAGGGATGAGCAGGGACGACCTATTGGGTGTCAACAGCAAGATTTTAAACCAGGTGGGAGAAGGAATCAAGACCTACTGTCCTAAAGCATTCGTCATCTGCATCACCAATCCTTTGGATGTGATGGTGGGAGTATTGCAGAAGGCATCAGGTGTCGCGGATAACATGATTGTGGGAATGGCCGGGATCCTGGATTCGGCCCGCTTTAGAACCTTTCTCGCTTGGGAATTCGGTGTATCGGTCGCGCAGGTCAGGGCTTACGTTTTGGGCGGGCATGGCGACAGCATGGTGCCGTTGACCAAGCTTAGCAACATCGCTGGGGTATCCCTGGACGATTTGGTCAAGCAGGGAAAAATCACCCAGGAAAGGTTAGATGAGATCATTGATCGAACCAGAAAGGGAGGCGGCGAAATCGTTGGTCTGTTAAAAACGGGTTCGGCCTTTTATTCTCCCGCCGCTTCGGCTATCCTGATGGCGGAGGCATATTTGTTGGACAAAAAGAATATCTACGCTTGCGCGGCGAAGGTAACCAAGGGAGAATACGGGATAAAGGAGTCCCTGTTCGTGGGTGTCCTGGTTAAGCTCGGTGCCGGCGGTGTTGAAGAAGTCATTGAAGTTCAACTTTCCGATAAGGAAAGAGAGGCTCTGCAGATTTCGATCAACGCGGTAAAAGAACTCAATGAAACCGTCGCGAATTTATAAATCAGCGATCTTATAAAGGAATTTGGATCAAAATTGAACCATTAATCTCTCTAGCGAAGTTAAACTATGAAGATACATGAATATCAAGCCAAAGGAATCATCTCCAAGTATGGAGTCGCGGTCCCGCAGGGTTATGTCGCCAAGTCGGTGGATGAAGCCGTAAAAATGGCTGAAAAATTGCCTACGAAAGTCAGTGTAGTCAAAGCCCAGATCCACGCAGGTGGACGAGGCAAGGGAGGCGGAGTCAAGGTCTCCAAGGGTATTGATGAAGCCAAAAAAAGCGCTGAAAGTATCCTGGGGATGCAACTGGTTACGATTCAAACAGGGCCCAAGGGACAGAAGGTGAAAACGCTTTTAATCGAAGAGGGGATGGACATTAAAAAGGAACTTTATTTTTCCGTTTTAATCGACCGATCAACCCAGAAAATCGTTCTGTTGGCCTCAACCGAAGGTGGAATGGAGATCGAAGAGGTTGCGGCCGAAACACCGGAGAAGATACTAAAGGAAATTATTGATCCGGCGATCGGTTTTAGGTCTTTTCAGGGACAGCGTCTGGCTTTCGGTCTCGGACTGGAACAGTACGGACCCAAGATGATAAGGCAGGCGACGGCTTTTTTTCAGGGGCTCTATAACGCGTTTGTCAATGAAGACTGTTCCCTCTTGGAGATCAACCCGGTGGTGATTACCGGTGACAGCCGGATTCTGGCCCTTGACTGTAAGATGGCCTTTGATGACAACGCTCTTTATCGGCACGCTGAAACTTTGGCCTTAAGGGATTTGGACGAGGAAGATCCATCCGAAGTGGAGGCCAGCAAGCATGATCTTAATTTCATCAAGCTTGACGGTAATATCGGCTGTATGGTTAATGGAGCCGGTCTGGCTATGGGGACCATGGATATCATCCAGCATTACGGTGGTTCTCCGGCGAATTTTCTGGATGTGGGCGGAACAGCGGATGAAGCCAGAGTGGAAGCGGCCTTTAAACTGATTACCCAGGATAAGAGCGTCAAGGCGATTCTGATCAATATTTTTGGCGGGATCGTCAGGTGCGATATAATCGCCCAAGGCGTGGTGACCGCTTTTAAGCATGTTAATGTCCAGATTCCGGTCGTTGTCAGGTTAGAGGGGACCAATGCCGATGAAGCAGCTGAAATTATCGCGTCTTCAGGTTTGGGTGACAAGCTGTTGATGGTCAAGGGATTTGAAGCGGCGGCCAAGAAAGCGGTGGAAGTCGCGAAAGCATAATAAAAGCACCTGAAAGATCGAATCGATATATAATTAACAAACCATACCAACAAGATGAGGTATTCAAATGAGTGTATTGGTCAATAAGGACACAAAAATACTGGTTCAAGGGATCACGGGAGCCCAGGGTTCTTTACACACCAGAGCTTGCAAGGCTTACTGTGATACCAAGGTTGTCGCGGGAGTTACGCCCGGCAAGGGAGGCATGGAATTTGAGGGGACCCCGGTATTCAATACGGTAAGAGACGCGGTAAAAACAACGGGAGCAAACTGTTCGATGATATTTGTGCCGCCTCCCTTTTGCGCTGACGCTATTTTAGAGGCCATCGAGTCGGAGATCGAACTTGTCGTGGCGATCACCGAGGGCATCCCCGTGATGGATATGGTTACAGTGGCTGATGCTTTGAGAGGCTCCAAGACGAGGTTGATCGGACCGAATTGCCCGGGAATTATTACGCCGGGTGAATGCAAGATCGGGATCATGCCTGGAAAGATCCATAAACATGGTGATATAGGCGTGGTCTCAAGGTCTGGAACCCTGACTTATGAAGCGGTTGATCAGCTAACCGCAGTTGGACTTGGACAATCGACCTGCATTGGCATTGGAGGTGATCCCATCAATGGAACTAACTTTATTGATTGTCTAAAAATGTTCCAGGACGACCGTAAGACCCGGGCAATCGTGATGATCGGCGAGATAGGCGGAAGCGCGGAGGAAGAAGCCGCTGAATTTGCCAAAGAGTACGTCAAAAAACCGATCGTTAGCTTTATTGCAGGGTTGACCGCTCCCCCGGGGAGACGGATGGGGCATGCGGGAGCTATCGTTTCAGGCGGAGAGGGAACCGCCGCGAGCAAGATCGCCGCCTTGGAAAAAGCTGGATTTCATATCTCTAGAACGCCAGCCCAGATTGGCGAGACCATGAAGAAGGCATTAGGCTAGGCATTATAAGCTCTTACAGTATCTGTTCGGGGAAATATTGTCTTAAAGAAGGGTATGATGATTCAATTATCTGTTACGAGGAATGTCTCATGAACCCAAAAAAGCACTGGATCGCGCCGTTGGAGTTTTGGGTGCTTTTTTGGCTTTTCATAATTATTGGATCACCGGTCACTTTATTGGCTAATCCCAAGCAAACCGCGGGTACTTCCAAACTACCTCAGGATTTGGTTTGGGAAAACGGCAGTCTTTTGCCGGAGTATGTCGATCCCAAGGCCAAAAGAGGCGGGACCTACTACACTTCGGTTTCGACCTACCCCTTGACCTTCCGGCTTTATGGTCCCAACGCCAACAGCGGCGGCTTTGCGATATTAAACCATGAGCTTTCAAATTGGAGTCTGACTTCGGTTCATCCGGTCACCAGAAAAGTCATCCCCCAGCTGGCGACTCATTGGGCGATCATGCCCGATCAGAGGACGGTCTACTATAAACTTGACCGGGATGCCAGGTGGAGCGACGGCAAACCGATCACGGCCGATGATTATCTTTTTGCCTTGGAATTCCAAAAATCCAAACACATCCAGGCACCTTTCTACAATCAGTACGTCAGGGATTATTTCCAGAGCATCGAGAAGATTGAGGATTATATCATCAAGGTCACCTCGGTTAAGCCTAGCTGGAGGATTCTTTATGAACTGGATCTGTCCCCACAACCCCGTCATTTTATCAAACTGGATAAGAATTGGGTTAAAGATTACAACTGGAAGGCCAATGTTGTTCCCGGTCCCTATGTTCTAAAGGAATATCGCCGGGGTAAATATCTGATTTTTGAGCGCGTTAAAAACTGGTGGGGGGATAACAAGGCACGGTATAAAAGTCGGTTTAATTTCGATCGGATTCACGCCCGAGTCGTTAGAACCCGAGAAATCGAATTTGAGCTGTTTAAAAAAGGCAAGCTGGATGTTTTCAGCGTGAGTGACGGGAATCGCTGGTTCAAACAGACCAATTTCAAGGATATTCAAAAGGGATACATCCAGAAACAACTGATTTACGTTGATGTTCCAGCCGGGATCAGGGGGATTTTCCTAAATACCAAGGACCCGCTCTTAAAAGATATCCAAATCCGTTTGGCTTTAAATCATATTCTTGATTTTAAAACCATCAATCAGAAGTTTTTATATGGTCTTGAAAAAAGGCAGAATCATTTTTTCGACACCTACCCGCCTTATCGTCATCCCGGGATTAAATCCAGGGAGTTTGACCTGCAAAAAGCCAATCAGCTTCTGGACAAGGCAGGTTGGGGTGGTCCAAGGGACAATGCCGGTATCAGGCAAAAGCAGGGCGTGCCTTTGAGTATCACCGTGTCCACCGGGAGTGAGGTCTGGGTAAAATATCTCGCCTTTATCAAGGAAACAGCCCTTAAGGCCGGTATCGACCTTCAGATCAAGGTTCTGGATGGAGCGGCACTTTTTAAATCCTTCAACGAAAGGACCTATCAGTCGATTATCTTAGTCTATACAGGAGGTCAGTTTCCAGGTCCCAGACAGTTTTTGCATACCGAAAATATTAAAAAAGGTACCAACAATCTTTTTCAATTTGGAACAAAAGGCCTTGATGAGCTGATCGAAACCTATGAATTTGATTTAAATGAGAAAAAACGCATCGACGCAATTTTTAAGATTGAGGAAATCGTCAAGGAAAACGCCATTTGGATTCCCTTTTGGAGGAAAGATCACTCCAAACTGCTATGGTGGAGATACATCAAGGGGCCTTCAGGTTTTATTACTCCTACTGGCTTTGATTTAAGCGTTTTATGGTACGATGAGGCGGCTGTGAAAAGCCTGAAGGATTACCAGGAGCAAAATAAGGCTTTTGACTTACTTCCCACCGAATCAGACCCTTTTCATGTGAACAAGCCCTAAAGCAGTTCGCTGGGGACAATGGCGGGCCGATTTTATTGTTTTGCTTTTTTAGATGACAGCCAATAAAAATCCATGTATAAACATGTAAACATTACACCAAAAAGATTTTATGAGGTTAATGGGCGGAAAGATTAAGTCTGATATCATTGTTATTATAAAACATATAGTACAATCTGGATTGAGTTTAAGTGTTTTAAATGAATATAAGAAAGACATAAAAAGAATTTAACGGGAGGAAAAAGTGTCCATCGAAAAAATCAAGAGAGGTTCTAACCAGATTCACCCAGAAAAACCGAGTGCCGTCGGAAGCAGAAACAGCCTTTATCGGGAAGATAGAGACGAGTACTCAGAGGCGAGCCTACTGGTTAATGAGGAAGTCGATAAAATCCTGCATCATTTCAGCTCGAAACTACCTCCTGAAGTCCTGAATAAAATTGATGTCATGGGGGGGATCAAGTCCAAGCTTCATAATTACTATAACCAGAACCTCCAGAACATGTTAAACCGCTATCTGGTTACGGTTGAGGACGAGCTGGGCAAGCAATACAGGGATATGCTCGATCAGGCTGAATTTGAGCAGTTGAATCGCTACACTCCTAGAATGATTTCTGATCTGCTTACGAAATTGGGCGGAGTCGCCAATTTCAACACCGGCAGTTTTGAAAAATCGATCGGCAATATCTATGGCCAGATGCAAAACCACATCAAGCAGGGAATCCTTGACCTTGAAAAAGATACCAATTCACTTTTAAGTCAAAAGCATGACGTGGGTGGATTTGTTCGCAAGGAAAACGCCTATGCTATCGTGAAGTGTTCTTTTAAGAACAACGGCATTAAACCAAAAACAGTTTTTGACGTTAAATTGGCGCTCAATATCCTGGACGCCGAGTTGTTTTTGCCGATCTATCATTACCAAAAACCGCTTCAGGCATTATTAAAGGAATTTATCTCAGATCATATCCACAAATTACTGGATGCCGAAATCGATAAGCTAAATAAGGATTTGGATTCAGACGGTTTGAGTGAATTGGACAGCAAGAGTATTATTTTTGAAAAATTTACGAGACTGGAGAAATATTTATCTTTTGAAAGTTCGACTTCAGATGAGAATAATGACTGCTATGATTTGGTGGCCAAACGATTTATAGACAGTCTTGAGTCGGCAACCTCCGAAATGCCGGCCAGCGAATTTGATGTCGGTAATATCCGAGATAACGTCAAGCACCTTTTAGATAAGGACAATGCTCAAAACCGGGGTTTTAATTATGTCGTGAACTCTTTAATGGAGGTGCTGGACAATACCAAGCTCGGTTACCAGTACGCGCATAATATGAAAAACGCCAGGGTTTGCCAGATCAGAGAGTATACTTCCTTAGACCAGGTAGAGCTTCCTGACGAGACCTTTGGCATTCGCTTGAGCTATTATGACCAGGATCAACTCAATGAAATGAGAAACGCTTATGATCTTCAGGCAGACGAACTGGCCAAAGAGATTAAAAAGGCGATGGACGTTATCAATAAAATCTATTCTGTGTATACCAAAGAACATAATATCATTAGTTTTGAAGACGTATCCAAGGAAGTACTCTATCAAATGTCGAAGCATACAAAGACAAAAATCAATGGGAACCGGGAAGAGGATGATGAAGACAAGCTGTGGAATGAACTGGTTTTTGTCCAGCCGGAAGAAAAGGAGAATTTGGCCAAGACGAATATCAATTTCACTAATATTTTAAAGAGACACATAAAAAAAATGAAACAAAAAGTGGTGGAAATTTATAAAAACCAGCACCCAAAGGAAAGGTTCATTTTAGAAGAAAGGATCAATTTTCTGGAAGACACCTTCCAGGCTTTTACTTCCAATATCAATCCTCATCAACTCCAACAGGGCCTGGTACTGGAGATCGATATCACATCGGTAAAAAGGAAAAGGACCACTATGGATACGATCTCTCATGTGTTAAACGAGTTTCTCTATAAGGTATCCAAGGGTTTCGTCGATAGAAGTATGCAGGATTATTTGAAAAACAATCCACTTCCAGAATCTGTACAAAAGCATCAGTTCACTTCCATTTTGCAGAAAATGGACGAAAGTTTAAACGAGCTGAAAGCTTAGTGGGAGAGGTTAATACCAACCTAAGGGATTAATCCAGGTTTACTTTTTTATCATTTAAAAGGTAGGCTTGGATTCTAGCCTCCATGGTGGTGATATTCTCAGGAGCGTCGAAGAAAATAATCTGAAAGGGAAGGGTCTGCTCGACCTTAAGATCAAGATTATTGTTCTCTTGTCCCATCTGGTAGTCTAAAAAGGATTTGATTTTGGACTTGCTCCAACTGCTAATTTGATCGTCAGTCAGATTATTTCCCGCATAAACCTTTTCCATGCCCAGAGTTTTTCCCTCATGATCATAAAGTATTCCCTTGACTTGGATGCCGCTTACTCTTTTGTCATTGGGGAAATAGTTCTGGAGCATGCCTTTTAGGACAAAGAATTCTTTGTTATAGTTCCTGTTTTTTATGTAGTCCCCTTCTAGGGGTTTGAAAATCGTAATCTTGGTTTTTTGTGTGGTTCCCGGCAAATCCTCGAAGAACTCTTGGCTGTATTTTTGATAAAAAATAAATCCAGCGGCCGAGAATACCAAGATCAAAACGAAAACAAAGCTGAACCAGGCTAAAACCTTAGATTTTCTTCCAGATTGTTTCTTCGGCTTCTTTGACTTTATGGGTTTCTTAGATTTTATGGGCTGAATTTTATCAGGTGCTATTTCCTTTACTATCTCTGCTCCAGCTTCCTCTTCATCAGTATTTTCTTCCAATAAATTTTCAGGTTCAGCCATATCGGGAAACTCGGTGAGTTCGGTCTCCTCAAGGTTGTCTTGCTCGTTGGTTAGTTCCTCGTCCTGTATCTCCGGCCAATCATTATCGGCATCTTCGGTCTGGGAAGCCGCTTCCATGTCATTTTCGGTCTCATCTGTTTGAGAGGGCTTTAGGAAGAATTTATCTTTATCATCAGGTGAAACACCTCCGATTTCCAAATCGCTGTCATCGACTTCATCGGACTCGGTTAAATCGATGGATTCCAGGTATTCCTCGGTTGGGCTTTTGAGACTTTTATCCTCTGCTTCAGGCGCATCCAATTCAAGGTCCTCATCCCAGTCATCAAGCGCGTTCTCGTCCAGCCCATGTTCTTGAGTGACTTCTTCCTCCTCTTCGCTGGAAAGGTCATCAAACAAACCGTCAACTTCAACCTGATTTTCCTCTGGGATATCAATTTCATCAAGGTCCATTGACTCGTCAGAAACAGCGTCGGCCTCAGATTTCTCAACTAAATCTGTATCCTCATGCAAACTCGGTTCTTGATCTTTGATTTCAGTTGGAGTTAGAGTATCTTCAGCAGGAGGGTTTGAAATCTCATCCGGTTCGGGCTCGTCCTTGCTGACATGGAACATGTGATCGCATTTACCGCAACGAACATTGATCACTTCATTTGTGAAGCTAGAAATGGGGATGGCATAAAGGGAATGGCACTTTTCGCATTGGATAACTTTTTTCTTTTTTTGGGGGTTTTCCGAATCGCTTTCTAAGCTATTGACTGAAATCGGTTTTGAACAATTGGCGCAGCGAACAAAGGAGTTTTGGCTTGGAATTTTTTGCTTGTCAATCTTATAGGTTGTTTCACAATGATCACAGGTCAAGAACATGAACCCTCTTAAAACAATGGGATTTCGGGAAAATATGAGTATCTGGGTAATAAGTACTCTAATTTGATTAATTAATCAATTATCTTAAGCAGAATTAATAAAATAACCGTTTGAAGTTCAATGAAACAGGTTGTTCACTTAATAATTATCAATGGAAAAAACATGGTATGATGAACTCCAGAAAGTATGTTAAAATAAAATCAGAGTTGCTTCTTAAAAAAAAAACAATAAAAAGGTCTCTTTTATGCATTGAGGAGTAAAAAATATTTTCAACGATAATCAATTCACCAATGGAGTGATAAGATGGGAAGGTTTCTACTTAAAAACATTTTTTGGTTTGCGGTAATTGTTCAATTCTGTTTGACGGCTTCTGTATCCGCTCAAAATAACCAAGGCAATGTACTTTCCGAAGTTAGGGTTTCTAATAATGGTAAAATGTTGGAACTTGTCGGGAGTTTTAATAAATCAAAATTGGGTAAGTTAAAAATAGAAAACTCTTTTGAAGATAAGTCGATATCGATTTTTCTGCCGTGGAGTGTTGTCGATCCAGTAGCGATCCCGAACAATGAGGTTAGCTTACCTGAGTCTGATTCACTTGATAGTCTTACCATAAATGAAAATATCTCTAAAGATCAAAAGGGAACCCAACCCAATGTTGAAGTTGAAATCCTGATCAATACCAAAAAAGATACTCATGCTTCTCAACTGGATGTGACTTCAAATAAAATCAGAATCAGCCTTTTAAATAAGGCCGAATATTTAAAGCGAGAAGAAGAAAGGTTAAAAGCGGAAAATGAACGAAAAGAACAAGAAGCAAGGGCAATGGCTCTAGAGCAAAGCAAGAAAGACGCAATCCGCATGGATCAGGAGAGAGCAAAAATGGAAGAAATAGCCAAGCAAAAAGCCATTGAAGCTACCGAAGTGATCGTTAAGCGGTTTAAGGAGAAAAAAATCAAGATGATGCAGGTTTCGATCATCAACGCAAGCGGCCACCCTAAAAGGGCCTATAAACTATCTGTTTTTTTAGGCAGACTTCAGAAAAATTACATAGAAAAGACTTTGGGTGCTAAAATAGATATCATCAATATTTCAAACTCGTATAAAAGCGACCAGTCTCAAACTTCAATTCACTTCAGGGATAATTATTTGAAACCGGCTTTATTCTTGGCGAATTTGATCCCAGGTGAACAGAGAATTATATCCATGGAAGACCAGACTCAAAAGACAGGGATCGACATCGAAATATTCCTGGGGAAGGATTACAACTAAGATTTATTTGATTCGGTATAATATGTTGCAAAAATGGACAAGTAACTTGCCAAATGCATCTTATAACTAAAAAACAAGGAAAAAAAATGCGGACACGGATACTTTACATTTGTCTGATGATGACAATATCGGTCTTGTTAGGAGCGAATACAACATTGGCTTTCCCTAAATACACCGACTCCCAAACGGCAATGGAACTGGCTAAAATGTTGGATGGAGGATCATTCGGACGGTTAAAGATCGCGTCGACTTACGTACAGAACGATTCCCATGACAAATATTTCATATCGGTCATCCTAAGCGATGGTAGCGCTCATAAATGGTATCTCAACGAAATATATAAATGGACCCGAGATGATAAAATCAAGTTGAAGGACAACAAAGCCCTGTTGTTTCTAGAAGCGGATGAAACCGATTTTGTGCCTTTGGATAAAAACAAGTTTCATAAAATCGCCTTGGAAGCGGATGTCTTTATTAAAACTTTTAAAGGGAAAGATCCCTTGTCAGGACAACAGTTTCGATACAAGGTGAAAACCTTTAACCTGATCGCGCCTCATGAAACATTTTTTGGCAGAGATAAAACCGGCAGTAAATATCGTTATATCCTGGATCTATTTAATGGAACGACGGAGCTTTTAACTTATGAGGACGCTTACGAAATCATGCAAAATGGGTACTTACTTGATGAAGCGGAATCCAAACAACCTACCTTAACCAAAGCTTACAAGGTGGAAATGATCAAACCAAACGCAAGGGGTTTTGATAACAATGGTGTTTCCCAATTTGGCATTGAGGTGTTTTTCGATCAAGATATTATTCTGGGAGATGGGCATTTCCCGTTTGAGATATATGAAAAGAAGACTTACAACAAAAGAACGAAGCGAACGACAAAGGATTTTGTGATTGACATCACCATCCCCAACAGTGAGTTGGGATCTTCAAAAATCAGCGGAATCGAAAGCTTGAAGTACTTGCATGATATCAAAGTCGTAAAAAACACAAAATACCCAAAGCGTCTATTTTTAAGAACGGCATTTAACCCGATCGTTATGGATTTGCCACCGGTGATCTATAAAAATAGATCCAACTCAATCTATGTCACCTTTTTTGACCGCATTGACCAGTCGATCGAGAGTGATGTTTCGCTTAAAACCGAGAATATATTGTTAAGAGAGGAAAAGGAATCTGAAAAAATAATCGAAGTCAAAAAGAAAATCGAAGATGAAGATCCTGAATACAGAAAGGCTTATCAAGAAGCGACCTCCTTAAAAAATCAGGCTGACTCCATCAAGGGAAATATACCTCAGATCAACAAGATGCTAGAAAGTGTCAAAAAATTCGAAGAAGCGGCTCTTTATGCCAAAACTGATTCCCAACTCTATAATGCCTTGGGAGACCGCAACCGCCTCAGAGATGAAATAATTAATTTGACGGTTAATCATATTGTTGACAAACTATCCAAGGATAAACCTGAAGTAGCGGAGATCAATGAAATGAAAGATCTTTTAAATCAGGCTGACTCCTTTACCGGTAAAAATGACAAACTGAAACAAATTGATCAGTTGCGTAAGAAATTAGATAAATTAAAAAGCGAATAAGTATGAATACGAGCGAGGGGAACCGCTTCTCTTTGACCAGAGAAGAGTTTTTAGATAATTTCTTACAGCTTTTAAACACCCTGAAAGGTTACCAGGAATTAATCTTAAAGGTTGAGGAAGAAGACCTTGAGGCCGCAAAAGTTAAGATTTTGGTGCAAGAGAAAATCAACCAACTTAAATTCGGTGGAGTCAATGTTCGAACGATGGAGATGATTGGAACCTACCTTCGATTTTCTCTTGAAAAATTCACGGGAGACAAACTACAGTTCCTGTTGCCTGATGAGCCAAACGATAGTTTCTTTAAGGTCAACGATGGCTTTTTGGAGCTTTCTGATAAAATCACTCAGATGGAGGGGGAACTCGAAGAGATTCAAGAAAAGGTTTATTTTCTGACTAAAACCTTACCTCCTCAAAGCATGGACAAGACCCGCCTTTTACTTAGGGCAGTCTCAAGTCTTTTTAAATCCATCGTTCGCAAGGATTATCAAGACATTGAAAATCACGTCAACCATATTCACCACCTTACGGCCAACAAAGATAGTTTTTATCTGATCAATGAGATCGGCCATATGGTTCGGGGGATTCATGATTCCTTAAAAGATTTTAGTGAGCATGTTCCAACGGAGAGTTTGGACCCTGGAATCGTGGATGACATGCCCGATGCGATCGATAAGCTTAATCTGGTGATCATGAGGATGGAAAATTCTGCCAACTCGACTTTGGATGATGTAGAGGCTTTATTGGAAAAAAACTCTGTGGAGCAAGAAACCAATCATGAATTGCTGGATGCGAGCAACAGCATATTGTCTAGTCTGGAGGAAATGAAAAAAGACGGACCTTCTTCCGGTGTAAATTTCGACGACCTCATTGAAAAAATAAATACTAAAATCATTGGTAAACTGCAAAACCATAGCGAAATGCTTAAAGAGAACGAAGCTGCCTATTTCAGGGTTATAGGGAACCAATCTTTTCAGGATATTACGGGTCAAACTCTTAAAAAAATCATCAGCTTTATCGAACAGTTGGAAATAAACCTGTTGAACATTTTACAAAAATACAGTGCTAAATTTGAGAAATCTTCCAAACATAAAGAAACAAAAGAAATTGTTGAGGATATATCACCACTGGTTGGTACGATTACAGATGATGGACTTGTATTGGAAGGACCTCAAGACAACAAACCTGACGAAAACAAAGGCGACGCTAAAAAACAGACCGATATTGATAATATTTTGGCTCAATTTGGCTTTTAGACGGCAATCCTACCTTAGTAAAACAATTCTTTATTCAAGACTTCCCGCAAAAATTAAAATAAATTCATCTAGCGGTGCGTTTGAGCGGATTTATTAAGACTAAAATAAAACAATTAACTGTAGATGAGTTAATCCTTTAATTGCCTATGAGTGGGGAGTTTAAGGATTTTTCCAGGGCTTTTAGGAACTGGCGCGTTTTTTACCAGTTTTGAGGCGCTTAATTCTCTTTGGTACTTTTCAAAAGGATTTTCCTTTCTTGTTTCGGTGCTTATTAGAGGCGCAACTCTTGGTTTTTCTTTTTTGATGAGTTGCCGTGTTTTTTCGGATATGTCGATTTTGGATAGGGGGTCCTTTTTAATTTTCATGGCCGTCAGTTTTTGAAAAATCCGACCGAGCTTATAGGTGTTTCTCATTTATCAACCACTGATATTCAGGGTGACTCCCGCTCTTTTTTGGATCTGTTTAGCGAAAGTAAGGAAATCAGGTTCAGGGATTGTTCGGATGACTTCACCGGTATTCTTATCGACGATGTCCACATATGTTTTGCCATCTTTCTCGTTACGGTAAAAACGCATTTCTTTCCATTGAATGCTATCTTCAATCATTTTTTTGACTTCTTCGACTGGTTTACTGTGGCTTTTTTCCAGGCGTTTTAATTCTTCGGCCCGGTTGATTTCCTTATTTTCTAAGTTTTCATCTTCTTCTTTCTTAATTTCAGAGTTTTTATCGGTTTTGTTTTGATCCAGATTTTTTCTTTCTAAAGAATTGGAAATCTGTGTGATTTGGACTTGTGAAGTTTTCATTCGAAACTCCAAATTAGGTTTTTTTATGAGTTAGCGTCTATTTCAATAGTAACGGATTTTCAATAAAAAGTATCCGCTATTTTACTTAATAATTTGATGGTGATGGTGTCAACTTATTAATCCATTTAATAAGATGTCATTTGACGTAGATAACCGGAAAGCTGATTTCCTTTTTTAAGTTTGTTTCGGTCTTCCTCCAGCTTCTTCTTGTTTTTCTCGATCAAATAGATCGTCTGCTGATTGTTCTCATAAATATTTTTTAAAATATCATTGATTTCCTCAACCAGGGTAGATTCCTGATCCGTTATTGAGATACCGGATTGTTTTTCTCTAAGGCCGATCATCTGGTCATTTCTCATAATTTGAGACAGATTTTTCTTGCGCTTTGAGAACCAGTGATCTTTGCCACCTTCCCCGCCGTCAATCGCGAAGCGCATTGAAAGAATTTGAAGTTGAGATAATAAATCTCTCTTTTTTTCCAAAAGGCCTTTTAAAATTAAATCTTGTTTTTTTATCATCTATTTGCCGATACAGAAATTTGAAAAAATATGATTTAATATTTCATCGGGAGTGGTTTCACCGACAATGCTTTTAAGGGAATCCAGGGCATTGGACAACTCCTGCGCCAAAAGCTCTTCGCCTAAGTTATTAAAATGTATATCCTGAGAAACCTTTATACTTTCAAGGGCGTTTTCCGCCGCACTTTTTTGTCTAAGATTGGTGATGAAACTGTCCTCGACAATGGTTTTATCACCCTGAAAAGCTATCTCAAAAAGTCGGCTCCTTAAACGGTCGATATCTTTTTTATTATGCGCCGATAGTTTGATTTGATTATAACCATTTAAATTTGTTGGTAAGGAAATATCACCTTTTATTAAATCGGACTTATTGAGTACCAGCAGTATCTTTACAGGGTTTAAATCAAGTTTCTCAACTTCAAACAGTTCAAAAGCCGGCGAAGACAGATCAATCACCCAGCAGATCAGATCGGCTTTTTTAAGGGCGTCTCGAGTTCTTTCGATACCCTTAATTTCCAACTGATCGTTCGTTTTCCTGATACCCGCGGTATCAGTCAGAGACACCATGATGCCATCCAGATTAAAGGATTCCTCGATTGTATCCCTTGTTGTTCCAGGGATGTCGGTCACAATGGCCCGGGAGGATTCCAGCAGCCCGTTTAACAAACTTGATTTGCCGGCGTTGGGTTCTCCGGCGATTACGACATTGTAGCCTCCTTTTAACTGAATCCCACGTTCAGCGGAAAAAATCATTTCTTCGATCTCTTTTCTTAGCTCTGATATTTTAGTTGAAATTATGTTTTTTTGAGGTAAGGAGATTTCTTCCTCGCCAAATTCAATTTCCGCGTTGATCAAAGATAGAATCTGAGTCAGATTTTCTTTTAAAGAAATGATTTTCTTGTAAAGCTTGCCCTTGAGCTGATGAACCGCGATTTCAAGTCCATATTTTCCGGTAGCTTTGATGATATCATGAATGGCTTCAGCTTTGGTTAAATCGATCCTGCCGTTCAAGAAGGCCCTTTGCGTGAATTCACCAGGCTCAGCCATACGGGAACCGTTTTTCATCGCTGCTTTTAAAACCATTTCACTGACAAAAATACCGCCATGACAGTGAATTTCAACGACATCCTCTCCGGTAAAACTTCTTGGCCCATACATAACGCAGGCGAAACCCTCGTCAATCTGCTGTTTCCCATCAATGATCCAACCATAGACCATTGTCCGGTCTAAGAAAGGGTTATCCAATGTTCTGGATTTCGGATGGAATATCTTCCTTAATGTATCAGTGGCAGATACTCCACTAATCCTGATGACGCAGATACCAGCTTCACCTGTGGCTGTCGCGATCGCGACAATGGTATCTTCAGTGTCTCTTTTGTTTATATGTTTAGACAATGTTTAAGTATTTGATCATAAGCCACGATTAAAGATAAGCCATTACCCTACTGGATATCTCTGACGAAAATTTTCCTGTAGTCTTCCAGAAACAGCTCAGAGAGTTGAGATTGCGTGTCCAACCTCATATTTTGAACGATCAGGTTCTGTAGGATATCGTTTTTTTGGTAGATGTTTTTTACCGCGAAATAATGCTTGTTCTTTTTATCGAAGCATTTTTTTATCGTTTGGGCCATATATACAGAATCCTCACTGGCATACCACGCAAAAAAAAGTTCGCTTTCCTTTCTGGTTTTGTAATAGGAAGCCAGAAAATCTTTCGCTTTTTGATGAAAGTCGTAGCTTGTATCCAGTCTTTTCTCAGCGCAACTCACCACTGTTTTTATAACGACTGGGGCTTTGGTTTGCGGCGCGCATGATGCCATGAATAGCAAGCCAACAATAATGAGTGAAAAATATCTTTTCATAAAAAT
>Ga0224496_10000651_pt1 | contig 23573 bp, 21 predicted proteins | sample SF_Jul11_sed_USG_2_FD_168127 | JGI IMG/M metagenome (GOLD analysis project Ga0224496, IMG submission 168127) | Sediment microbial communities from San Francisco Bay, California, United States - SF_Jul11_sed_USGS_8_1 | ecosystem: Environmental > Aquatic > Marine > Sediment | place: USA...
CCTGTAAGAAGATTTATATGGTTTTGAAGAAGAATGGATTGGTAGAGGATTAGTTTCATGACTCCTCGTCATTCCCGCGTGCATCTAGTGGGTGCCCATGTTTAAGCTTTAAAAATGCTTGTTCACATTAGAACCAAGCTGTGTTAAAAATCAACGCAGCTTCTTACCTACAACTGACGGATGGCGATTTACGGATAAGATAATATATTTAAGAAATATTCAAATGCCCAGAGTGAGCACCTGTGATTACTGCACTCTGCTGTACTGAAAAAAAAACTAATTTCAAGTTAGAAATTTAATGGAAAGGGACAAAAACATGAATAATTCAAGTAAAGAAATGCCAGATGATAAAGGTTACTTCGGTGAATATGGTGGGCAAATTATTCCACCACCGCTTATTGATATCATGAATGATATTGATACTGCCTATAAAGAAATCATTCAGACCAAAGAATTTCAAGATGAGTTACAGCAGCTTAATGCTGATTATGTCGGTCGTCCCAGCCCCATTTACTTCGCAAAACGCCTGAGCTCTGAAGTGGGTGGTGCTCGTATTTTCTTAAAACGTGAGGACTTAAATCACACGGGCGCTCATAAAATCAACCATTGTATTGGCGAGGCATTATTAGCGAAATACATGGGGAAAACTAAAGTTCTTGCAGAAACAGGTGCCGGACAACATGGTGTTGCATTAGCAACCGCCTGTGCATTGGTAGGCCTGGACTGTGAAATTCACATGGGTGAGATTGACATAAAAAAAGAACATCCTAATGTGACAAAAATGAAAATTCTGGGCTGCAAAATTATTTCTGTCACACGCGGAACAAAAACCTTGAAAGATGCTGTTGACAGTGCCTTTGAAGAATATCTGAAAGACCCTGTTAACTTTTTTTATGCCATTGGTTCAGTCGTTGGCCCTCACCCCTTTCCAAAAATCGTTCGCGATTTTCAAAGCATCGTGGGTAGAGAAGCACGTGAACAATTTCTGGCAAAAGAAAATAAATTACCAGACACACTCATAGCCTGTGTCGGTGGTGGTTGCAATGCTATTGGTTTATTTACCGCTTTTTTAGATGATGCATCAGTAAAAATGATCGGTGTAGAACCCGCAGGCAAAGGCCTTGATACAAACGACCATGCCGCGACACTAACGCTTGGCACAAAAGGCACGATTCACGGTTTTGAATGCTATACATTGCAAGACAATGAAGGCAACCCCCTGCCCGTCTACTCAATTGCATCAGGTTTAGATTACCCAGGCGTTGGACCACAACATTGTCATTTAAAAGATATCAAACGTGTGAGCTACGAAGCCATCGACGATAAAGAATGTCTCGATGCCTTTATGAAACTTTCTCGCCTGGAAGGTATTATTCCCGCACTTGAAAGCGCACACGCAGTTGCTTATGCCATGAAAATAGCAAAAGACATGTCAGGTGATCAAACCATTCTGGTGAACTTATCAGGCCGTGGTGATAAAGACGCCGATTTTGTCGCTGATTATTTGGGACTTTGATGTGGTTTGGGAGGAGCACCGTAGGATGCGGTGAATGTTTTTTTATGAACCGCATCATTCGTGGCATTTTTGCTTCGCCTTAACTTCAAATAAAACCTTCTCGACAGATGCGGTCCGCAAACTCACCACATCCTACAAAAAAACAAGATTCCTCGTCGCTACGCTCTGACGGAATGACAGAAATAAAAACCTAAAATTTCGGCCTCGGTACAAACGCCACTTCATCCCCATGTTCAATCAACGTATAAGGTTCTGAAAATTGACGATTAACCGTGACCTGAACTCGGTCATCGGCAAACAGCTCAGCCCACTTGCCTCCACGCTTACGCATCCACACTAACAGCGTTTCAACATTGGTAACAGAATCAGGGATCACGACTTCTTCTTCATTCTTGCCGGATAGTTTTGCCAGCTCGATAAAATAAACCAGCTTGATGGTGACCTTACCATCCACACCAACCAACCTGCCTTCACCACGTTGTAAATTATGCGCAGCAAGATCTTTTAAATACTTTGCCCAGTTCTTTTCATAATTCACACCCAGCTCGTGCAGACTTGCCCACGAATAAATACCGGTGTTGTGACCATCATCAAAATTAATTTTTAATGCATAACCACCCTGTGGCTCCATACTGGAAATATTCACCATTTCTTTTCCATGTACTGGTTTGGTCATAGTTTTAACTTCTGCCGAGGTGGAAAATACCCGCAAATACTCGCAGGGGTATTTGAAGCGAAAACCATCTGAAAAAGCCAGTTCAAGTAATCGGGATTTCTGATGCAAGCTAATTTCAGTAGGTGTAATGCTGCTTTCTTTTTCTGACATAGTGATGATTTTATTTCTGTACAGGTTAATTTGGCCGCTATTCTACCTGTAATTTAACTATGTTATAGCCCAAACATCTTAAGGATAATGATTCTCAATTAAAGCTCCCCATAGGGTCTTTTATCCTATTGATTTATATAAAAAAACATAAAACTATTGGCTCATAAGTAAAATTTATCATTGCAGTAATAAGTTGATTTGGTGTTTGCACAACAAAGAGTTATGGTGCGTATCCGAGATGACCGGTTTTCTTTGCTTTTTGACTGGTTTTGCGCCTAAAATATGACCCCTTTATTCGCACTTGGGGACAATACTCACAGGTGCTGTGACAAGATTTTCTCCCGCTGGTGGGGTGGCTACTTTTGCAGGTCGCTACACAGAGCCGAGAAGTTGATGCCTGATTTCAGTCGTCAACATGTGATTTTGATTCTAACGGACTTCCTGGTAAGTCTAAAAGATGAAGAAAAAGGTGGAAATTGATGTAATCACCGCTTAGTTCGGGAATTGCCTTGAAATCTACCGCAACTGCAATTGCAAAAACTAAAACTCTAGGAGTTAATAATAATGCCTACTTTTGTACGTACAGAAAAGTGTGATGGGTGTAAAGGTCAAGACCGTACGGCTTGCATGTACATCTGCCCTCATGATCTGATGAAACTGGACAAAGATGGTTCTGACACTGGTCATGCCATGAAGTCTTACAATCAGGAACCTGAGCAGTGCTGGGAATGTTATTCCTGCGTTAAAATCTGCCCACAGAACGCTATCGAATGTCGTCACTATGCTGATGTTGTTCCTTTGGGTGGTTCTGTACAGCCTCTGCGCGGTACTGATTCAATCATGTGGACAATCAAGTTCCGTAATGGAACTATGAAACGCTTCAAATTCCCAATCCGCACCACCGCTGAAGGCTCTATCGATCCTTATGCAGGTAAACCACAAGCTGACATGTCTAAGATCGAAGATAACGGTTTCTTCAATCACAATGAACAGAACGGTTACCGCGCTGGCGATCGTAGCGAACTGATCAATCTTTAATTAAGAGGTTTAAATAAAATGGCTGAATTTGGAAATCCTGAAGTCATCGAAGAAGATGTAGACATCCTTCTTATCGGTGGCGGTATGGCCTGTTGTGGTACAGCATTCGAACTTCCACGCTGGATCGAAGCATCAGGCGCTAACTTAAAAGTTAGACTGGTTGATAAAGCTGCTATGGATCGTTCTGGTGCGGTTGCCCAGGGTCTGTCTGCAATTAACACTTACATTGGTCCAGAGCAAGATCCTGCTGACTACGCTCGTATGGTTTCTAACGACCTTATGGGTATCACTCGTGACGATTTGGCATACGACTTAGGTCGTCATGTTGATGAGTCTGTGCATTTGTTCGAAGAATGGGGCCTGCCTATTTGGAAAACTGATGAAAACGGTGAGCGTTTTGACGGTTCTAAAGGTATGACATCTTTGAAAGATGGTGGCAAACCTGTACGTTCTGGTAAATGGCAAATCATGATTAACGGTGAGTCTTACAAATGGATCGTTGCTGAAGCAGCTAAGAAAGCTTTGGGCATCGAGAACATCAGTGAGCGTGTTTTCATCGTTAAATTAATCAACGACAAAAATGACCCAAGCAAAATTGCTGGTGCAGTTGGTTTCTCTACTCGTGATAACACTGTTCACGTTTACCGCGCTAAAGCTATCCTGTTAGCTGCTGGTGGTTGTGTAAACATCTTCCGTCCACGTTCTGTTGGTGAAGGTACAGGTCGTGCCTGGTACCCAGTATGGAATGCAGGTTCAACTTACTCAATGGCTGCTGAAGCTGGCGCAGAGTTGACTCTGATGGAAAATCGCTTCGTACCTACTCGTTTCAAAGACGGTTACGGTCCTGTTGGCGCATGGTTCCTGTTGTTCAAATCTAAAGCGACTAACGCCTACGGCGAAGCTTATATGGAAAAGAACAAGGCTATGCTGGATGACTATCCTCCATACGGTCACGCTGCGGTTCCTGCATCATGTCTGCGTAATCACCTGATGCTGAAAGAAATGAAAGAAGGTCGTGGTCCTATCTGGATGGACACCGTAACAGCTCTGGCTAACCTGGCTCAAACGCTTTCTCCACGTGAAGTTAAGCATCTTGAAGCTGAGGCCTGGGAAGATTTCCTTGACATGTGTGTTGGTCAATGTGGTATCTGGGTTGGTGAGAACATTGAGCCAGAGAAGAAAAACTCTGAGCTGATGCCTACCGAACCATACCTGTTGGGTTCACACTCTGGTTGTTGTGGTATCTGGACTTCAGGTCCTACAGATGTAGGCGCGCCTACTACTGAAACTGAAGCTGGCGTACCTGCTCACCTGCCACAAGGCTGGAACTGGGGCTACCGTGGTATGACCACTGTAAACGGCCTGTTCACAGCTGGTGACGGTGTTGGTGCTTCTGGCCACAAATTCTCTTCAGGCTCTCATGCTGAAGGTCGTATGTGTGCTAAATCAATGGTTAAGTACTGCTTAGATAATGCTGACTACACTCCTGAACTGGATACTCCAGTAGAAGAGTTAGTTGCTGCTATCATCAAGCCTGCTAAGAACTTCCTTGAGCATAAAGACTACACCACTGCTATCGACGTTAATCCTAACTACATCACTCCAAAAATGTTGCAGTTCCGTCTGCAAAAAATTATGGATGAGTACGTAGCTGGTGTTGCAACTTACTACAACACTAACGCCGAAATGATGAAAGTAGCCGGTGAAAAACTGGACATGCTTAAAGAAGATGCTGAAAAAATGCGTGCTAAAGACCTTCACGAATTACTTCGTGCATGGGAAAACTATCACCGCATTCTGACTGCTGAAGCTCATCTGAAGCACATCGAGTTCCGTGAAGAATCTCGTTACCCAGGTTTCTACTATCGTACAGACAAGAACTTTGTCGACGAAGAAAACTGGCATTGCTTCGTTAACTCTATCTATGACAAGAACACCAAAAAGTGGACATGCTTCAAGCGTGCACACGTTGATTTGGTAGACAAGTCAAAACTGTTCAAGGCTGGCGGCCACTAAGGCGCCACCCCACAACAGTGGGTTACTGGTCCGGGCGTCGTAAGGCGCCCGGATTTTTTTATTAAGGGATAACAAAATATACTTAATAAATAAGGTTTTATGATTTACCGAGCCTTGAAAAACAAGTCTTAAAACCTTATTTACTTCATTCCTGAATTCTACTAAACAGGAATATCGCAAACCCAAAATTTTATTAATATCAGGTAATGTTATGAGTGACGAAAAATTAGATCTTCCCCACAACAGCCCAGTTCAACCAACCCGTCTGGAGCTTGATGACAAAATAAAATTCCGTTGCCATCGTGGAATTTCATGCTGGAACCAATGTTGTGCGCAGGCAGATGTAACTCTTGCGCCTTATGACATTCTCCGTTTAAAAAATCATCTTGGTATAGATTCAACCAGGTTCCTTGCCGAATATTCAGTTCCCTTTGAAATTGATGCACACGGCATACCGGGCATCAAACTACGCACCGACGATTCAGGTGCCTGTCTGTTTATGACCGAAGAAGGTTGCTCGGTTTATGAAGATCGCCCTACCGCCTGCCGCTACTACCCTTCTGGTTTGCTTGCCATGCGTGCACTGGGTAAACCCGAGGATGAACAACACTTTCTGTTAATTAAGGAAGATCACTGTAAAGGCCACGAAGAAGATAACCTCATCACCATCGGCGATTACCGTAAAGAACAGGGTGTTGAAATTTACGATGAGCTGAATCGTGATTATTACCGCATCATTCTGAAGAAAAAATCAACTGGCCCTACCATTGGTGCACCTTCAGATATGAGCCTGCAACTATTCTTTATGGCCAGCTACGATGTAGACCGCTTCCGTCGTTTTGTCATGAGTGAAAGCTTCATAAAAATGTATGACATCACTGATGAACAGTACGACAAACTGGAAAAAGATGATATCGCATTAATGCAATTTGGCTTTGATCTGATGAGACAGGTATTTTTTGGTGAAATATCCATTAAAGAACGTGAAGGTGCCTGGGATAAACGCGCTGACGAACGCCGTGAGATTCTTGAGTTTCGTAAGCAAGCCGAAATTGAAGAACACCTTAGAAAACAGGAAGCAGCGCGTAAAGCCGCTATTGATTCCGGTACAGACGACGCTGAAATTTAATTTTTATGAGTATTTCTGTAAAAGTAGGCATTCTCTCAGATACACACGGTCATGTGGACGAGCGCGTTGCGGCGGTGATTGCTGATTGCGACTTTGCCATTCATGCCGGCGATATCTGCGGTGCACATGTGCTGGAAAAGCTAACCCCGCGTATCGATGTAATTGCCGTGGCCGGTAATAACGACCACGCAGCAATATGGCACGATGATGAAGCTGAAATAGTATCCACTCTACCTACATCAACTCAGCTACAACTACCCGGTGGCCTGATTATTATTGAACACGGCCATCGTCTGGGTAATCACCCCGACCACGAGCAGTTCCGCTGGGATCATGCTGAAGCACGATTGGTGGTTTACGGTCATACCCACAGGCGAGTTATTGACCAGACGGCTGAACCCTGGGTGGTCAATCCGGGGGCAGCGGGTAGTGTCAGGAATCACGGCGGCCCTTCCTGTCTGGTCCTTCATGCTTCTGAAAACAACTGGCAGATTGAAACTGTTTTATTTGCAGAGAGTGTCGCAGCATAAACCAGATTATTCATTGGCCACTAAAAAATGTTTTTTTAGCGCCAACCAATCACATTTACGCTTTTATATAAACCCAGCCTTCCTGTAGACGCTCCGGTATTATTTCTCGAGCTGCTTTATCCGTAGCCACGCCCGGCATCAAAACAATTTCAACGCCTTCACGTTCAGCCGCTTTAGCAATAGATTGCTTGCAGGCAAAAAATGACACATTACCGTAATCAGCCATTTTCTGGATACGCTCTATATAGGGTGAGACACCAAGCCTCAAAACATTGATACCCTCTTTGTTAGTGACAATGTCCAGTTTCATGGGCGTGTTGTTTTCGCGATAAGTAGTCAACAGGTGGTCAGCCTCAGTTAAGGCGGCATTAACCACCTGCACATCCCCTGAGTCTATGTGCAAAATAATTTTACGCTGCGCATGATCAACTGATACACGATTAGCAACATACTGGAATGTATTTACAGCAGAGACAGCATCTTCCGCGTATGGTGTGTACTGGTAAGTTGACCAGCCTAATAACACGCCTACTACCAGTGTCACAGAAGCGGCAATGGCTTTGGCATACATTGAACGATAACTTTCTTTTTTGGCATGCTCATAGCGCGATGGCGGCACTTCACTATAGGCGTAACCAACCAGCTCACGGACCGCTTTTAGCTGGCAAACGCGTTCGCGTAGCGATTTATCATCGAGCAACACCTGATGAATTTCATTCATTTCATCAGTATCTAACTGTTTATCGATAAATAAATTTAATTTTTCTTCAGTAATTTCATCGGTTCTCACTATTTAATCCTCCGCAACTTAAATCCAGCCAGTTCATCTGAACCAAAATCCAGTAACTGTTGTTTCAAGTTTTTACGCGCTCGAAATAATCGACTCATCACGGTTCCAACCGGTACATCAATAATTTCAGCAATTTCTGCATAACTAAACCCTGCGAAATCGGCCAATGTGACCACTTCCCGCAACGGCATAGGTAACTGTTCAATTGATGCCCGTACACGATCCACTATCTGAGCCTGTTGATAATTTTCGGCATGCTCAGCCTGATCTTCATCGTGCATTTCAATAAATTCAACGTTCCGACCTTTGACACGTAAATAGTCCTGCCAGCAATTAAACAGGATTCGATATAACCAGGTATCGATAGTGCCAATGTCACGCAACCCGTTTGCATTTTTTATCGCCTTGTATATGGTTTCCTGAGCCAGATCATCTGCCAATGCCGCATCATGGCACCACGAATAAGCGATGCGATAGAGCTTATTACGACGAGTGGCAAATTCCGATTTCAGCGAAAAAGCAGCCAGCATATTTTTAACTACGTTCAAAATACAATCCTCCTTTGCATATAGACGTATCAAGCTTAGATTTATTCATTATATTGTTAAACGAATTCTGTTTTTAACATGTTTTCATAACTTTCAGAAACGACACTATTCTATAAATCATTTCAGCACCGACAACCACTCCTTAACTCATTGATTTATAGCTCAAAAACCGTCTGACTCTATCTTTATTAGGCAGGATGACCCTGCTCAATCAATTCCTATATTTGTTTTAGTCTCCGGTTTAAAACGACGTTATACCTCAAACCAAAAACCGAGGCTTATCAACTCATCCTCAGCTATTTAAAACAACATTAAAAAATTCCTTTTAAGTGAAATTTAAAGTATGCATGAATAATTTCACTCTAAACCCGTCTATTCATTTAAGTGCTGTTAATAGCATCGAAACGATTAGATGTTTTTTAATAATTTATAAGCGGAGTCAAAATGAGAAATTTTTATACATCACTAGTCCTGCTGCTAGCTATGGCATTCATACTGCCAGTGCAAGCCGCAAGCGAGTTTGCTGAAAAACATGTCGTACTGCAAATTAGCGACGATGATCCTTTCAAACAGACATTAGTTCTTAATGTTGCCAACAACCTGATCAAACACTACGGCCAAGAGAAAGTAGACGTTGAAATCGTGGCTTTTGGTCCGGGCTTGCGTCTTTTGTTTGAAAATAATGCAAATAGCGATCGCATCAATAGCCTGACAACAAATAAAGTGATTTTTTCTGCCTGTGGCAACACCATCGAGGGCATGAGTAAACAACTGGGGCATGCACCTGCATTACATAAAGATGCCAAAGTTGTACCAGGTGGTGTAGTGCGAATTATAGATTTGGTCGATCAGGGCTATCAGCTGATAAAACCATAAAACCATTTTCAACGACGCACTGAAACTATTTCAGTAAATTGTAGCTTTTTGGAGAGATTAAGAGTGATAAAAATACAATCAAAAAACATATTAATTACCGCCGCTGTGATTGGCGCCATGACTACATCAACCGTACAGGCTGCTAACTGGCTAATGATTCAGGGCACAGAACCTTCTGGCGCAGCAGAACGCGCAAAAGTATGGGGTTTCGTACAGGCGCAATATCAGAAAAACACCAGTGATGAAAACACCACAGATCCAACAGGTGGTTATATTCCACCCAAACTGATTGGGCCCAACCTGACATCGCAGCAACAGTTCAATGTTAACCGCGCACGTATCGGTGTTCGAGGCACGGGCATGCCGCTCGACAGCAATATCAACTACTTTCTGCTCACTGAATTTGGCAACAATGGTATTACCGCGGGCAATAACGGTAGTGGTCACGTGACTGATGCGAGTATCACTTTGAACGAGATACCCGGCGCGCGTATTCGAGTCGGTCTGTTCAAAACTCCGGGCGCAGAAGAAGGCCTGCAGGCTATCCATGTATTTGACTACATCAACTTCAGTGCCGTGACTAACCAGATGTTGCTGGAAAGATACCCTAACCAGACCTATACAGGCAACATTGCACCAGTCACACTGCCCTCACCTACACCGTTAAACGGTTTCGATAAATCGGTGGGTGCATTCCGTGATACCGGTGTCCAGGTGTTTGACACATTCAAAATGTCTGACTGGGAACACAGCTACGCTGTGATGATTGGTAACGGCAATGGCCTTAACTTTGGCGATAACGATAACAACAAAGATACCTATCTGTACTGGTCATCCGAATTGGTATTTAGTGGCGAAGGCGCTCGTCGTGAAGGTATGAAGATGTTTGCCTGGACTCAGAACGGTAAACGACGCCTGGATAATACTAATGACAGCACACATAATCCAACCAAGTTCGATCGTGATCGTAGTGGTATTGGCTTCAAGTATCTGAAAAAACCTTTCCGCGTGTCTGCTGAATACATGAAAGGCGATGGCATGATCTTTGTTGGCCCAGATAAACCATCAATGTGGATAAACGATTCAGCCGGAGCAGTTGCCCAGGGTGTTGGCGATGGCGCTAACGGTAAAGCCAATGGTTACTACCTTGAAGGCGGCTGGTATATTCCTGGCTCAAAATGGGAAATTGACCTGCGTTATGACGTCTACAATCGCCTGACTGATGATGCTGCATTCGCAGCGGGGCCCAACATAGGTAAAAGCTTTGAGATGCAGTTCAAGAACATCACATTAGGTGCTCAATATCACATCAACAAGAAAACTCGCATCAATATGGAAGTAACGGACATGTCAGCGGAAGCTGTCGATTTTGGACCACCTTCAGCAAGCAACCCGAACAATAATCTGGACGGCCTTGATAAGGTGTATGCAGTACAGATCACGCATATCTTTTAATAAAGTTTAATGTGACTCCTCTCTTGCTTTGTAATTAAGCAAGGTACTCTCCCCAGGGCCCGAAAGGGCCCTGTTTTTTCTAGCTGGACAAAGTCAGGCATGATCCAATGATGACTAACATACGAAATATTTTAATACTGATCATGTTGATACTAGTGGCGACACAATCAATTGGCGATACTAACAGTCAAGGCTTGATAAAGATAAAGAGCCAATACACAGTAAGTATCACTATTGACAGGCTGGAACACGCAATCACAAACAAGGGCATGACGATATTCAAGCGCATCTCGCATTCTGATGGTTCCGAAGCAGTAGGCATGAAGCTAAGGCCAACAGCGCTTCTGATTTTTGGCAATCCCAGGGCGGGTACACCCATAATGTTATGCGAACAGACTGCAGCCATTGATTTGCCACAAAAAGCACTGGCCTACGAAGATAAAAATGGACAGGTTTGGCTTGCCTACAACGACCCTGCTTACATCGAAAATAGACATCATATAAAAGACTGCGAAAAACCACTACAAAAAATCAGTGATGCGCTAGCTACTTTCTCAAGAATGGCAACTGAATAAATATAATTTTTTAACTGTATATTTACTCTACAATTAGAAATAATATTTTCGAGTGACTGATAATTTTATAGCCGACAAATAATCAAGTACCATTTGCCGATTTTCGATCTTGCTAAAAATAAAATTATGCCCGCCAATCACCACCTGCAGTTTTTTCGGCTCTTTGGCCTCCTCGTATAAAGCTTGTACATGCGCAAAAGGAATAATTTCATCCTGTTTACTGTGCATCAGCATTAAAGGAATTGGCGACACATCGGCTATTGCATCCAGAGGTCGGTAGCTATTATCCACAGCAAAAGACAATGGCCACTGCAGCAGCCAGGTGAGCCAACTGGTGGCCAGCACATCCCGCGTCACCTGACGGTAATCAGAAAAAGCTTCAACCGTAATCAGTGTTTTTATTCTGTCCTTATAGTTACTATGCGCCACTGCATAAATCGCCAGGCTCCCCCCCAGGCTATGCCCCATAACGATTAGATTTTCATTTTTAGCTAGTTGTCTTACGCTGTACTCAATCATGGCTTCTGCATCAGTAATTACAGCATCAAGCTGTGCTATCCCTCCTGATTTCCCATATCCCTGATAGTCAAAAAGATAAACATCATAACCATAATCAGTTAACCAATAAACATTGGCGAAATGTGAGGAGATATTTTCACCATTACCATGAAAAAACAGGACAGTACCATGTACTTCATCCTTGGCTAGTAACTTCCAGCCATGTAGTTTAATTCGATCCTGAGTTTCTATTTCCACGTCTTCATACATCACACCCAACCGATCAGGCGTCGCAAACTGTACGTGTTGAGGCTGAAACAAAAAATGAGTGCAACCGGGCAACACTCCTAACAACATGATATTTAAAGTTATTTTCAATAAAATCAGGCTAACGTCACAGGCGTCATGAAGTTTTGCAATTTTTTTGATATAAATCACATTGATAAGCCTCAAGAGATATTGAGCACACATAAATGATCAACTTCATAAACGATTAAGAAAAAATTGAGCATTTTTTTGCTAATCTAGCCATGATTCAATGTATATATGTTAATGATTTTAGCAACTGTGATTAAAATTAAAAAAACCACACCACACTCATCTCAACATCAGTTATATAACGTTCATATTCAAACGTCCTGATAAAGCTTATCCTTAATGACTGATTATGGCCAAAATGAAAGGCCTGTTCAAAACCCGCTTCCTTAAAATCATCTTCTTCTCCTGCTCTATAACTAAGGGATTTTAAATTAACTTGGGTTGAGTTATTTGATGACTGGTACAAGATATTAATTATTGGTCCCAAGCCTCCAGAATAGCTTTTATCAAAACTATTAGCAGTGAGTGCCTTCATCTCCAGTAATGTTGACATGGTCAAATTGTTATTTAATGAAAAACTGTAACCTCCAACTACCGTTAGTGACATTGCATTTATTCTCCCTTGTCTTGAACTCACGCGCTCTACACTCCAATCAGCACCCCAAGAAAAAGGATTAAAGTAATCATTAATAGCGGTTAGTGACAGCACATTCAAAATTATAAATTTATCAAGCTCAAAACGTGAGTCTTCTTTAAAATACTTAAAACGAATATCACCAAAATTTATTTGTGCGCCTTTTGAATATCCATCTGGTGGATCTAGCACATCATGATAGGCAGGTCTCAATTTAACTGAAAGATATGACTCATCATCATATTCACCTATACCAACTGACAACCGTCTAGTTCTATGGCTTTGATCAGATCTCGTGTCAGGAACATAGACTGGGTCCCATTTGCCCACCATATCATGTTCACTTCTTGCTGCTAATAGCTCCCAATTATTTTTTGCATTAGAATCTCGTACTCCAGCATCATCGGATGCAAGGTATCTCGAATAATCATATGCCTGCTCAAATATTCTCGATTGTTTCTCTGCATTCATGCTTGCAATAATTGGGTTATTAATTGCAATAGTTGAACGCGCTAATTCAATTGTTAAGTTAATTTCTTCTTCAGTAAGTTCAAGTGCATGACTTTTAATTACTGTGGTGCTCGATGGACGATACTGCACTTCGGTTACGATACCCTGATCAACGACAGCACGTACAGTATCAGCAGGTATGGCACGCATATCAAATTGTGAGGTTAGATCCAGACCAGGTCGTGCAACTTCCATCAATGAAAGCATGTGATATGAGCAATTCTCCGTTAGAAAATAATAATCAAACGTAATATTACGAACTTCCCATGCATGACGCATTAATTGCTCAACCTCCTGTTGAGTATAATTAAGCGAGTACTCCCAAATATCTCTATTTTCAAAATCACTATATTCTTTAATTTTTTCATAATAGGGCACGATAGAAAAAACACCTGGGTAACCACCAAACATTCCTTTGTAAGTAAAAGTTAAAGCATTGTCATCAGTATTTGCATTGGCGGCATAATTTAAAGCATAGGATATAAGTGGAGAATTTTTTCTATAATCAGAGGGATTTACTCGCAATAAAGTATGCCCAAACATTGATGATGGGCCATTAATATATGCGGCCGGAAAAATAAGTGTTAGCGTTCCTGGCTTGATTTCTTGCGCCCAATTATCTAGCTCTGCACATTTACGCTCAATTAATTTTGACTTGTTAAAATTAAGATTTTTCTTTAGCCAGAAATAGCGCGCAGGGAAACGACATTGAGGATGGTCACCATCCACATTATCTATGAAGAATGCATTAATTGTTGCAATTAACTCTTCATCTGGCGAAGTCTTACCATTAGTTGCAAGAAAAAATCGGGGATCATCCGCCTGACTTTCAAAACCACCAAACAGAGTTTGTTTGTAATGAACTAACGAATACCAATAAGGATTCGAAGATAATTCCAGTTCTTTCGCATTATCAAGTAAATCTTTTTTATAATCCGTGCTCGCAAATACACTAATTGAAGATAACTCAGCAACCAGTATTATAAGAATTATTTTTATAACTGAGGCAAATCTGAACAAAGTGATTCAAACGGCAAAATACGTACAGAGGAACATCAAGGGGGTTAGTGAACTAAAAAATTAAATAATCGGACGTTATGGAAACCCATAACGTCCGACACATGATTACGCTACGTACTTAGCTAGCACTGAATCAGATTGCATTACTGCTTTCAGAGAAGCTAAAACTTCACCACTTGTGACGTCGTCACGGCTATAGATTTTTTTGAAATTTTCATGGCTTACAGTGTAAAAAGCAGCTTTATCTGCTTCTTCAATACCAATCAAAGCAGCCAGTGTTTCTAACGCTTCACCCTGGCCTGTAGACATATCACGCGCAACGCGCTCCATGTTTGCATCCAGAAATGAATCTGCAGCAGCACTAACAGTATCATTCTGATCACAGCCAAGAGTTCCGGTTGTCATACCAAAGGTCTGGTTACCAGAAATACCATTTGTGGTAGCCGCCAGAACATTAGGCGCGATACCTGATTGCCCATTAAATAATGTAGAGCCAAGTCCACAACCTGCACTATTAGCCTGAGCTACGACTGGTGCTAAAATCATTAAACTAGCAATTATCACTTTCTTCATGTGCATTCTCCAATAATTATTATTTAGTGGTCATCCCGTCCCGTGAATACATCCATGCCCACCGAATCTACACAAGCGCGCAGCGCCTGTCTACCATTAATTTTCATATTCCACATCAAATACTAATAATTACGCTTACACTAAATTTAGATGTAAAACATTCTAAAAATTGAGATCAGACATCCAAAGCATCCAGTTGAAATTTTCTTTATTCCCTCTGCATTGGAAACTTTCATAAACCACTGAGACACTACCACCTTTAGCTGCATCAACATACATTTTTGGAATAGCAATTGAATGCGACCTCAAAGCTGGTCCTGTACATTGCTTTATATCTTTAACACTGCCAAAGACCAAAATACCAAAAAAATCATTCTCTTCGCCGGCAACACTTACACGAACTCTTTTTCCTTGTTTTTTAGCTAAAATTTGTTTCCATCCATCAACCATAGGCGCTCTTGGATCTAACATATCAGCAATGGCGCGTTTACTGGTAAACGGAGTTTTAAAACGTTGGCCAGGCTTTAAAACGAAGGACTTATCTTCAGCTGTAATAGTTACTTCTGGAGACGATACAATCCCTCTTTCAATAGGTGTATTACCCGCACAACCACCTAGTAAAGCCCCTACAAAAACAACCATTAATAAATACATCTTATTTTTCAACGTTATATCTCCTTAATAGATTTAGATTTAAGTCTTACAAATTATGAGTTTTGCATTCTAACAAAAATTTAAAAGAATACTACACTCCCCTCTACCTTACGAAGCTGCCCCCCATCGTAGAAGCTAACCTTAGCCATATTATGTAAATTTAATATTTCGAAACTTGCCCCTAAAGGCCCGAGTTTACACTGGAGCTGATTTTGATCACCCCCTAGATTACGGCCTTCCAGATCTCCGCCACTCTTACGGGCTTCCAGATCTCCGCCACTCTTACGGGCTTCCAGATCTCCGCCACTCTTACGATCTTCCAGATCTCCACCACTCTTACGGGCCTCCAGATCTCCGCCACTCTTACGATCTTCCAGATCTCCACCACTCTTACGGGCTTCTAAATCACCACCTGTTCTACGAGCTTCTAAATCTCCGCCTGAAATTCGAGTTTCCAGATCACCACCGTTATTACGGGTTTCCAGATCACCTCCAACGCTACGTGTCTCTATATCGCCTCCAAATTGCCTTTCCACTATACATTGTCTTGGTACCATATAAACGTAACCCTCAATTATCACCAGAGGGGTCTGAACCTTTTCATATATATCACTCAACCCAGCCTCATCAACATATGGTCTTAATTTGTCCAGATTATCCATCGGGACGTGTGCTGCACAACCTGAAAAAAAACTAACAATCAGTACATAAAAAAAATATTTTTTCTTCATCCATTATTCCTCTATACAACATACAGAACTACGAAAATTAAGTGTTATAAACTTTAAATTAAACTCCGATGTTGATATATTTCTAAATAAAGTGCAAATAATCTACTTTATCCCCTTTCTTAACGACGTGCTCAATGGGTATTTCAACCAGACCATCCGCCCAGCAGGCTGAACTCAGCACACCAGACCCCTGATGTGGATACAATGTTGCCAGCAATCCCTGAGCTGATTCATTCAAGCGAACACGTAAGTATTCCTGCCTTTTTACGCTCGGCCACTCAAAATCTGCAATCACGTTCATTCTCATGGGCAAATATTTTTCTGCTCCCTGCAGTTTCAGAATCAGGGGTTTTACAAATAATAAAAAAGTAACGAATGTTGAAACAGGGTTGCCGGGCAAGCCCATGAAAATTGCTTCATTGACTTTACCATAAGCCACCGGTTTTCCCGGTTTCATGGCAATACGCCACATTTTCAGCTCGCCCAGTTGCTCCAGCGCAATACGCACATAATCCTCTTCACCCACCGAAACGCCACCACTGGTGATCACCAAATCTGCATTTGATGACGCTTTTTTTAATACATCAAGTGTTGCTTCGAGGGTGTCAGGCACTATACCCAGATCAACGATGTCGCAACCTAATGATTTCAGCAAGCCTTTAATGGTGTATTTATTAGAGTTATAAATCTGCCCGGCTTTCAGCTCATGACCCGGCTCAACAATTTCGTCACCGGTAAAAAATGTCGCCACCTTCAATTTTCTTTTTACCGAAACTTCAGCCAATCCCACTGAAGCCAGTAGACCCAACTCCTGGGGCCTGAGTTGATGGCCTGCTTTGAGTATCACGCTGCCCTGTAAAATATCTTCACCTGCACAGCGGACATTCTGCCCCATTGTTACAGATTTATTAATAGTAACCAGATCACCGACACGATCACAATGCTCCTGCATGACCACGGCATCAGCACCGGGCGGTATTGGTGCTCCAGTAAATATTCTCGCTACCGTGCCCACTTCGAGTTGACTGCCCATCTGTCCTGCCGGGATCCGTTGCGTGACTGGAAGCTGAATTCCCACTTCAACACAATCAGCTATGCGGATAGCATAACCATCCATTGCGCTGTTGTCGTAACCGGGCACGTTAATCGTAGAAAATACATCCTCGGCCAATACCCGGCCTAACGCATTTTCTATATCAATGATTTCTGACTGCTCGACAGCAGTGGTCGGCTCAAGAATTCGGGTAATCGCTTCGTCAACAGAAATTAATGACGGAGATGAACAACAATCTTCTGACACACTCACACCTACATTTTATGATTTATATTTTTCCAGCTGCTATTTTTCAAGCAGTCGGGGCATCAACTCAACCATGTTGCATGGTCCATTTCGATAATCTACCTGGGGGCCAATAATTTCATCCCAACCTGTTCGGCAGGCCCCGGTTGAACCGGGCAAGCAAAAAACAAAAGTACCATTCGCGGTACCACCCAACGCTCGTGAAGCCACAGTGGAAGTTTTTATATCCCGATATGAGAGCCAACGAAAGAGCTCACCGACACCTTCAATTTCTTTATCTAGTAAAGGCCTGATTGCTTCAGGGGTAATGTCCCTGCCGGTTAATCCGGTGCCACCGGTAGTGATAATAATATTGACCTTATCATCAGCAATCCAGCGAGAAACAATTGCTCTAATTTTATAGATATCATCAATCACAATGACTTTTTCTGCACATTGATGACCTGCTTCCGTCAAACGATCAACCAGAACCTTACCGGAAGTATCATTCTCTTCTGTCCTGCTATCTGAAATAGTCATTACAGCAATGTTAACGGGTATTAATTTACGTTCACTCATAAATACACTTCGTGCTGTCGCGTAGTTCTATTCAAATTGGATACTATTCTAAATTCAGGTGTTTGGAAATTGATACATGTCAAAGTCCCTGTTCACTAACCCAGTTAGAGTGATTTTCAGTTATTTTCCATGACATTTGTCATTAATTAATACATTTTGTATGTGGTAACGTAGCGCTCATTATCTGAGAATCTAAACTGACATTCAGGATAGAATCTATACCGTACATTGTTTTTTAACCAAGAGCAAAAGATGACAGCAATCATTGCTAACCAGGCCTCTCTTATTGATCCTTTTAGAAGAAAGATTGAATATTTGCGCCTGTCTGTGACAGACAAGTGCAATATGCGCTGTTTCTACTGCCTACCTAAAGGCTTTAAAGGTTTTGAGCAACCTGATCACTGGCTGACCTTTGATGAAATAGAGCGCGTCATTGGTGCTTTCGCCGAACTTGGTGTCTCCCGAATCAGGGTGACGGGTGGCGAACCACTGGTTCGCAAAAATCTGGACCAGCTCGTACATCGTATTAACAACCTTCCCGGTGTAGAGGATTTATCATTAAGTACCAATGCTGTACTGCTCTCACGTTATGCCCATTCTTTACACGAAGCAGGTGTTTCCCGCCTCAATATTAGTCTTGATTCACTCAAACCAGAAAAATTTAAAGAGATCACCGGTAGCGAACTACAGCCTGTACTTGATGGCATGATGGCTGCAAAAGCGGAAGGCTTCAGCCCCATCAAAATTAATATGCTGGCAATGAAAGGCATCAATGATGATGAATTCGAAGACGTCGTTGAATACTGTATAGAGAATGACTTCACTCTACGTTTTATTGAAACCATGCCTGTCGGAGGTACCGGCATCAAAGCCAGCGACCATTATATTGACCTGGCTGAAGTTAAAAATCGTCTAGCTCAACGCTTCGATTTAATTCCTGGCGTCATGCCTGGTGGTGGCCCTGCTCGTTATGTCCAGGTCAAAGGCACTGACTTACGCATTGGTTTTATTACGCCAATCTCACAACACTTTTGTGAAACCTGTAATCGGGTTCGCCTGTCTGTTGATGGTACTCTGTATCTTTGTCTGGGACAGGAACACAAATTCGAATTACGCCCCCTGCTTCGACAGGGGATCAGTAATGATGGACTTAAAAATGCCATCATTGAGGCCATTGCTATCAAACCTGAAAAACACGAATTTAAAGATCATCCAGGCCAGATAGTCCGCTTTATGAATATGACCGGTGGCTAAAATTTACATTTTCAAAAATACTAATTGAGAAATATTTTAGTTATATCCATCAATCACAATATCACAATATAAACTCATTACCACATTATAATTTAAAGTTAAAAACAATGACTGACGATCTTACGTTGCCAAAAAACTAACCTGCTCAGGTTAAATAACCAACATAATAATATTTTTCCCTTAACCGATACTTTTAACATGTATTTTTCTATATATACTGACTGAGAAAATAAGGGTACATCAATACAAAGGGCTCTAACTAACAATTATTCTTATATTTATTCTTATATTTTGATAGGATTAGCAGCCATGAATCTGGCCTGTAATAGAGCGACATAATTGTCAATGAGATTTCTTCAATTCACCCTAATCTCCTTTAATACGCACCATGATCAAAAACAAACTTAATGTAAATCAGCATATTAGCGTTATCTGTTTTTTAGTTGATGTATATCAAAGACAAACGAGGCATTTAAGAATATCGTCACCCACGTATGATTTCTAACAAAACACACAACTTCCAAATTAATAAGCACACACTTACCAACCGGAAAACCCAGGAGTTAAATCAATGATAAAGAAACTTAGATTAAAATACGGTGTAGCACTGGTTGCTGCATGCGTAGGCATGGCGACATCTTCGGGTGTGGCTTTTGCTAAAAAAGACGAGTTCAAACCTCTTAACGAGGCGGAGTTCGAAAAAGCCAAGAGCATGTACTTCCAGCGCTGTGCCGGTTGTCACGGCGTTCTACGTAAAGGCGCTACGGGCAAGGCTCTAGAGCCAAAACCAGATGCAGCCAAGAAAACCAAAGGTACACTCGCACTGGGTACAAAACGTCTTGAGAAAATCATTACTCTGGGCACCGAAGGTGGTATGAACAACTTCGACGATATCTTCAGCAAAGAAGAAATCAACCTGCTGGCCCGTTATATTCAGATGGAACCACCAATACCGCCAGAAATGTCACTGGCTCTGATGAAAGAGCGCCATAAGGTTTTTGTTGAGCCAAAAGACTACCCTACCAAGCCCATGCACGGCCGTAACTGGGAAAACTTCTTCATAGCCATCGAACGTGACGCAGGCAAGATCGCAGTCATCGACGGTGACAAAAAAGAAGTGGTTGCCCATATCTCTACCGGCTACGCGGTACACGTACTGAAAACGGTAGAACATCACCAGACCCTGCACGCCAAAGACGCTGGTCGTTTCTGGTACATCATGGGTCGTGACGGCATGATGACCAAAGTTGACCTCTGGGCGATGCCTGACAAGATGAAAGTGGCTCAAGTACAGGTTGCTTATGACGCACGTGACGTTGCCGTATCAGGTGATGGCAAGTACGTAATCGGTGGCGGTTACTGGCCTCCACACTTCGTTATTGCTGATGCCGAAACGATGGAGCCTCTGAAAGTGGTTTCTGCTCGTGGTGTTAACGTCGATGGCGAGTATGTCAACGAGTCTCGTGTTGCTGCGATTTATGACACTCCGATGGCGCCCAGCTGGCTGGTTGCTATGAAAGAGTTAGGTCAGATGTGGCAAGTAGATTATTCTGATCTTGACAACCTGCAGATCACCAAAATCGACTCAGCCAAGTTCCTGCATGATGGTTTCTTCGACCCATCCGGTCGTTATTTCCAGATCGCAGCAAACGCTTCTGACAAGATGGTGATAGTCGACACCAAGACCCGCAAACTGGAAGCCATGATCGATGTTGCTTCTAAACCACATCCTGGTCCTGGCGCTAACTGGGACGACGACAAATGCGGCCCTGTCAGTGGCACAACCCATCTGGGCGTTGGTAAAGTCAGTGTTTGGGGTAATGACCCTGCCGGCCATAAAGACCAGGCATGGAAACTCTGCTACACAGTTGATACCGACGGTGCTGGTGTATTCTTACGTACCCATCCTAAGAGCGATTACGTATGGGCTGACCAGACTAAACATCCTGAGCCTGCTATCCAGCAGTCAGTTAAAGTCATCGATAAGAAGACCCGTAAGGTTGTTAAAACTATCCAGTTGACTGATAAGAAAGGCTATGCAGCCGTTCATTTCGAATTCAACAAAGATGGCACTGAAGTATGGGCCTCTGTGTGGAATCGTTCAGACAGCCTGAAACCTAACGGTGAAATCATCATATTTGATGCTAAAACACTGGAAGAAAAAGCACGTGTTAAAGGACTTTACGCTCCTACAGGTAAGTTCAACGTGTACAACCGCGTCAACCACGTAACTTAATAAGCAAAAAAGTTACTATGTAGAAATAGGGCGGACATACATACAATATGTATTGTCCGCCCACCTTCTAAGCAGATAAAATGTTTATTACACAAGGGACTTTATAAAAAGGTCTCTTTTTTAATACACAATTACAAACCAAGGTAAGCTTTGATCATGCCCCATTCCTCAAAAAAATTCGGTTTAATGTCACGAAAGGTCCTGATGGGCACCACACTCGGCGCTGCCCTGTTTTTCATGATTATCGGTGTCATCTTCTGGGGCGGCTTCAATACGGCAATGGAAGTCACCAATACCCTGGACTTCTGTATCTCCTGCCATGAGATGGAAGAGAATGTTTTCCGGGAATATCAAAAAACCATTCATTACACCAACCGTAGCGGTGTTCGTGCAACCTGTTCTGACTGTCACGTACCACGCCCCTGGATACACAAGGTCGTACGTAAAATACAGGCCAGTAATGAAGTATTACACAAGATACTCGGCACCATTGATACACCTGAGAAATTTAATGAGCATCGCCTGGAACTAGCAAAAAATGTCTGGCGCGCGATGAAATCAACTGATTCTCGCGAATGCAGAAACTGTCATAATTTTGATTCCATGAAACCCGAAGATCAGAAAAAACGCTCACGTAACCAGCATGCCACTGCCATGGAAAACGGCAATACCTGTATTGACTGCCATAAAGGCATCGCGCACAACAAGATCCATGACAAGCTCACCGATGAAGAGCTGGATGCAATGTCCGAACCTGTAACAGAAAACAAACGCCCGATAGCGCCACAGTGGCAGGCATTTATTGATAATGGTAAAAAACTGGTTACCGACACAACTGAGGCCGCAACTGAAGCACCTGTTGCAGACGTCACTACAGAAACAGAACCGACCGCTGTTGAAGCTGAAAAAGAGGTCACCACAGAGCCCGCTAAAACAGCACCCGCTGCTTCTTCAACTGGCTCAGGCATTGACTGGTCCGGTATTGAACCCGCCGAAGTGATCCTGTTCTTCCCCGGTCAGGCTTCAATGGAATGGGTACTCAAGGGCAGCGATCATGGTGGTAAACGTGCCTTCATGACAGGCGATCGTTGCTTCACCTGTCACGAGGGTGAAGAAAAAGCGATCGGCGAGAAAATTGCCTCCGGTGAAAAAGTCGAGCCCACGCCTATCCCAGGTAAACGTGGCAGTATAGCGGTTAATGTGCAGGCTGCACATGATGCCGACAACCTGTACATGCGCTTCGAGTGGAAAGACGTTTCTCACGCACCTGTTTCTTTCGTTACAGGCGGCAAGATGGATCCGGAAAATCCGATCAAACTCGCAATCATGCTATCCACTGATAGCGAAGACGATCCAAAAGTGGAATTCACAGATCGATCTGGTTGCTGGCAGACCTGTCATCACGATGTTAACTACATGCCTGATCAGCCTGATAAATCGGCCCTGGCAGGTAGTCCACTCGACACCAGCAATGGCTTCACCAAGTACCTGAAAGAAAGCCGTACTGACATTGAAATTGAAGGCAAAGACGGCAAAAAACGTGGCGGCTGGGACAAACTGAAAGACGCCGCAGAAATTCAGGCGGCACTGGAAAATGGTTCATTCATGGACCTGCTACGTTACAAATCTGGCACAGGTGAATCTGAAGACGGCTACATCCTGGCAGAACGTGTCATGACCGGCGGTCAGGGTGTGAAATTCACCGGCAAACTCAATGCTGGCGTCTGGACGGTTGAAATGACCCGCAAACTGACTTCTGACAAACTCGGTGATATCAGCATGAGTACCGATCAAATGTACAATATCGGTTTCGCCATTCATGATGACTACAGTAATAGTCGTTTCCATCATGTCTCTCTGGGACTAAAACTGGGCTTTGATGACGACGAAGCAGAAATTAATGCCATAGGAAAGTAAGTATCATCTAACTCCTACTCAGGCCGCATGAACAGATGTTCATGCGGCCTTTTTTATAAACCTAACCTCAG
>Ga0224496_10000654_pt1 | contig 23545 bp, 22 predicted proteins | sample SF_Jul11_sed_USG_2_FD_168127 | JGI IMG/M metagenome (GOLD analysis project Ga0224496, IMG submission 168127) | Sediment microbial communities from San Francisco Bay, California, United States - SF_Jul11_sed_USGS_8_1 | ecosystem: Environmental > Aquatic > Marine > Sediment | place: USA...
GTTTCTCCCGCGCGCGCTCGAGGATCGCCTGCTGCACGGTGGAATGGCGCACCACGATCTCCTGCACGCGGTGGAGCGGCTGCAGAATCGGCCCCTCCACGACCTTCTCCTCGCGATACAGGAAGGTGAGGATGTTGCGGCGCAGCGCGCGCGTGACCGCGCTCGGTCCCTCCTCGCAGTGCGCGGCGCTGGCTTCGCGCAGATCGATGGGATCGCCCACTTTGACGTGCAGTCCCCGGTAGGTCGTCAGGAAGGAGATGACCTTCGCCAGGTCCGAGGGGCGCGTGAGCGCGCCGTACGAGAGGTTGAAGAAGCGCCGCCGCGCACGCGGCCCCTTGCGCCAGAAGAGCGCGAGCGGAACCACGTGCACCGGGCGCGGCGAGTCCCACGCCGCCTCCACCATCTCGCCGAGCAGGTCCCGCTCGGTCTTGCCGTTCGCCAGCGCGCGCTCCCGCGTGCGCAGCTGCGTGCCGAGACTCGCCGTGCTGAGAAACAGGAAGAACGAGCCACCGCTGCGCGTGAGCTGGCTCGTGGTCTCGCGCGCGCGCACGAGCTCGACTTCCTGCGCCACGCCGCGCGGGCGCTGCCATACGATGCGCAGCGCTTCGAGCAGCGGCCGGTAGTAGTAGAAGCGGATGCCGTTCGCGAAGCTCGAGAGCCGCAGTCCCTCGCGACGAAACAGGGTGTTGAACAAGAAGTAGTCGAGGCGACTCGAGTAGCGCATGACGTAGACGACGCTGCCCTGCGCTTCGAGCGCGCGCAGGCGCGCCACGGTGGCGTCGTCGAGGTCGAAGTGCCGGAAGAAACGCCGCGCGAAGAAGCGGAAGAAGAGATTGAAGCGCGGCGTCATCGCCGACAGCGGATCGCCGCGCGCCGCGTCGCCGCCCGGCCCGGCTGCGAGCCCCAGCCCGGCGGACCCGGCCGCGGGGGATCCCTCCGGAGTGCCCGGCGCCACCGGATCGACGGGTAGGTCCGCCATGACGGGAGAGAGGTACCATCCGGCGTGAAACCGGGCAATGAACACCGGGAGCGGTGGCGAACGGCGCGAGGCGCCGCAGCCGGGACGTACGTGACCCCGCCCGACGGTCGGCTATGTTGGCGCAGGCCGAAGGGCAGGCAGAGCCCGGGGAATCGGCGACCCGGGACGCGAAGATCCCGGAATCGAGGAGGACCGTGTGCGCTCATCACGCAACTACGCGCTGGCCGTGATCCTGGCCATCCTCGCGCTGCCGAGCCTGGCGCAGGCGAAGTTCATGTCATGCCGACTCGAGTACGAGGTGCACACCTGGTCGGTGCTCTACAAGAACGTCAGCGGCACGGGCACGATCACGTGCGACAACGGGCAGCGCGCGCGAGTGCGCCTCCAATTGCACGGAGGCGGCCTCACGCTGGGCGTCTCCGAGCTCAGCGGCGTGGGTCGATTCTCCCGGGGCCGAGACCGCGACGAGGCGCTCGGCGGCTACGGCTCACTCGAGGGACACGCGGGTGTGGTGCGATCCATCGAAGGGCGCGTGATGACCAAGGGGCCCGTCTGGCTGTCGCTCTGGGGCAAGGGTCGGGGCTTCGATCTCGGCTTCGCGTTCGGGGGATTCACCATCCGCCGCGACTGAGCGCGCCGGCTTCCCCGCGACGCCGTCACGCGAACAAGATGGTGCGCAATCGGGCGAACGGCTTGAATCCGATGCCCTCGTAGAGCGCGCGGGCGACATCGTTGCCTTCGACGACCGCGAGCTGGACGTGATCGGCGCCGTGGGCGAAGGCTTCGCGGCACAGATCGGACGTCCCCGCCGCGCCGAGCCCTCGGCGCCGCATGGCGGGCCAGGTGTAGATGCCCTGGAGCAGCCAGCCCTCGCGCCGCTGCACGTCCGCATAGCCGACGAAGGCAACGCGCCCCTCGCACTCGACCACGCGGGCGCGCGCCACGCGGCCGCGCACCCATCGGCGAAAGCTGCGCGCGTCGCCCGCGAAGGGATCGGGTCGATCCTCTTCGCGCAGACTCTCCCGGGCCGCGTAGACGAGCAGATCGAGATCCGCGCTGCGCGCGGGGCGGATGCGCCAGCCCTGCGCGGCGTCCACGAAGCGCGCCACCTCGGGGCTCAGCGTGTACGCGGTCTCGTTGCGATCGACGACGGCGCGCCGCCGCCCGTGGCGCGAGAGGCGGCTCCACATCGCCCCCACCAGCCGCGCGTCGCTCTTCACCAGTCCCACGCCCAGGGGCTCGATGAGCGGCATCACCGCGTCCAGTGTCTCGGCGCCGAAGCGCGCGTCGAAGACGATGCTCGGGCGCAGCGACACGACCCCAACCACTGCGCCGTCACGTGTGGCGACCGCAATCTCGCTGTGCGCCTCGCCGGGGGCCGGGTCGCAGCCGTGGCGCGCCACGAGATCGATCAGCAGGAGATTCTCGCGCGCGTCGGGCGCCAGGTACTCGAGCACCCGCTGGCGTTCGTGCGCGGCAAGGAAATGGGCCGAAAGCGGCGAAGTCATGCTCCTCGGGCTCTTCCGATCAATCGATGACGGCGAGCACCGTTCCCTCTTCGATGCTCTCGCCCTCCCGAACCCGAATCTCCACGACGCGCCCCGCACAGGGCGCCTCGATCGGGATCTCCATCTTCATCGACTCCAGGACGATCAGCACATCCTCGGGAGCGACCTGCGCGCCGACCTGCGTCTCGATCTTCCAGACGCTGCCCGCGATCTGCGCTTCGACCTGGATCGCCATCACGTCCCCCGACTCGGGTCCACACGCCGACCAGCATAGCCCCGTCGCGCTATGCTCCGCCCCCATGTTCGAGACCTTGACCCAGGGCTTCAGCGCCGCACGCGAGAAACTCTCCGGCGTGAGAGCGCTCACCGAGGAGAACGTCTCCGAATCGCTGCGCGACGTGCGCATGTCGCTGCTCGAAGCCGATGTCGACCTCGTCGTGGTGCGCGACTTCCTCGCGCGGGTGAAGGAGCGCGCGCTCGGGGAGCGGGTCGAGACGCGCGTGCGCGACGCATCGGGCCGAACCCACCGTGTGACCCCGGGTCAGCATTTCGTCAAGACCTGCGCAGAAGAGCTGGTCGCGCTGATGGGCCCGGTGGACGCGTCGCTGCAGCGCAGGAACGGGGTGGCATCGGTGATGCTCGTCGGTCTGCAGGGCGTCGGCAAGACGACCGTGGCCGGCAAGCTCGCGCGGCACCTGCAGAAGGAAGGCAGCCGGCCGCTCCTGGTGGCTGCCGACGTGTACCGCCCCGCGGCGGTTCTGCAGCTGCAGCAGCTCGGCGAGCGCCTCGGCGTGCCCGTGCACGTGGGGGCCGCCGGCGAAGCGCCCGCGCACATCTGCGCAGCCGCCGCCCGCCGGGCCGAGGCAGAGGGCTTCGACGCCATCGTCTTCGATACGGCGGGTCGACTCGCGATCGACGACGCGCTGATGCAGGAGCTCGACGAGATCGCCGCGGCGACCCGCCCCGCCAACGCCCTGCTCGTCTGCGACGCGCTCATGGGTCGCGACGCGGTAAACGTGGCCAAGGCCTTCAGCGAGCGCCTGAAGCTCGACGGGTTGATCCTGACCAAGCTGGACGGCGACGCGCGCGGCGGTGCGGCGCTGGCGATCAAGGCGGTGACCGGCGTTCCGATCAAGTTTCTCGGAACCGGTGAGACGCTCGATCGCCTCGAGGCGTTCCGTCCCGAGGGCCTCGCTTCGCGCATTCTCGGCATGGGCGACATCGTCGGCCTGGTCCGCGACTTCGAGGAAGTGGTGGACGAGAAGGAGGCCGAGGCGGACGCCCAGCGCCTGCTCAAGGGAAGATTCGGCCTCGAGGACCTGCTCAAGCAGCTCAAGATGATCCAGAAGCTCGGGCCGCTGCGCGAGGTCATGGCGAAGCTGCCCATGTTCGGGCCGATGGCGGAGCACGTCGAAGAGAGCCAGCTGACGGTGGTCGAGTCGCTGATCGGCTCCATGACGCCCGACGAGCGCGCCCGGCCCGAGATCATCGACAAGAGTCGCGCTGGACGCATCGCGCGCGGCAGCGGCCGGCGCAGCCGCGACGTGCGCGAGCTCGTGGATCGCTTCGGGCAGATGCGCGAGATGATGGCCTCGCTGGGCTCGAAGAGCGGTCTGCTGTCGCGCGTGCCCGGCTTCGGCAACCTCGCCGGCGCGGGGATGCCGGGCGGCTTCGCGCCCGGCGCGCTGCTGGGCGCAGGCACGAGCCGGCGCGAGCTCTCCAAGCGGAAGTCCAGCCAGAAGGGCAAGCGCAAGCAAGCGCGCAAGGCGCGCCGCAAGAACCGGCGACGCTAGCTGACCCCGCGGGGGGCGGGGGAAAGGACGCTTCGATCACAGGTTTCGACCGGAGCCTGCCGATTCACGACGCACCCATGATCCGCAACACCATCCTCACGTTGGCGCTGCTGCTGCTGTGCGCCGGCGCCGCGGCCGACGAGCTGCTGCCCCGGCCGGCCGGCCTGGAGCCCAACGTCCAGTTCTGGATTCGCATCTACACGCAGGTGGACGGAGATGGCGGCCTGATCCACGACGCCGAGCACCTCGACGTCGTCTACGAAGAGCTGCGCTTTCCCGACGGCCTGAGCGAGCGCGGCCGCGAGCGCAAGATCAAGCGCGCCAAGGAGGACATCCGCGCCATCCTGAAACGTCTCGCATCCGGCAAACGCTCGGGGCTGTCGACCGAGGAGCGGATCGTGCTGTCGCGCTGGCCGCGCGACGTCTCCGACGCCACGCTGCGCAAGGCATCGCGCGAGCTGCGCTTCCAGCTGGGACAGGCGGACAAGTTCCGCGCGGGGCTGGTGCGCGCCGGCGCCTGGTCGACCCACATCCGCGAGGTGTTGCAGGAGAACGGCGTGCCGACGGAGCTCGCCGCCCTCCCCCACGTGGAGTCGTCGTACAACCCGGCGGCCTATTCCCGCATCGGGGCGGCCGGGCTCTGGCAGTTCACGCGCGACACGGGGCGTCGCTACCTGCGCGTGGATCACGTCGTGGACGAGCGCCTGGATCCGTACAAGTCCACCGAGGCCGCCGCGCGCCTGCTGCGCGAGAACCTCCGCATCACCCAGGAGTGGCCGCTGGCCATCACCGCCTACAACCACGGCGCGGGGGGCATGCGGCGGGCGGCGCAGAAGCTCGGCACCCGTGACATCGACGTCATCGTGCGCAAGTACCGCAGCCGCACGTTCGGCTTCGCATCCCGCAACTTCTACGCGTCCTTTCTCGCCGCGCTCGAAGTGGACCGCAATGCGGCGCGCTACTTCGGCCCCTTCCAGCCGCACGCGCCCGTCGAGTACACGCTGATCGAGATGCCGCACTACTACCCGATCAAGAGCGTCGAGAACGCGCTCGGGATCGAGCTCTCGATCCTCCGCGAACACAACGGCTCCCTGCGCCCCGCGGTGTGGAAGGGCAGCAAGTACATTCCGCGCGGATTCCAGCTGCGCGTCCCGGCGCACCTGGTCCAGGAGCCCGTCCCGCAGCTGCTGGCGCGCATTCCCGCCACGGATCAGCGCGACACGCAGCACATCGATCGCTATTACCGGGTCGAGAGGGGCGACACCCTCTCGGCCATCGCGCGCCGCGTGCGCGTGTCGGAGAGCGAGCTCCTGGCGCTCAACAACTTGCGAAGTCGCCACCGCATCCGCGAGGGCCAGGTGCTGATCCTGCCCGGCGGCGCTCCCGTCGCGGTGCATAACGAGCCCGTGCCGGAAGATGGAATCTACCGCGTGCGGCGCGGCGATACGATCTCGATCATCGCACGACGCTTCGACGTGTCGGAGTCACAGCTCGTGGCCGCCAACGATCTGCGCAACCGCCACCGCATCGCGGTCGGACAGCGCCTGGTGATTCCCGGCGCTCCGACACCGCCCGTGGCGGCGGAGCCCACGACCGCCGCGCCGGTGGTGGTTGCCGCGGCTGCGCCGCCGGCCGCCGCCCGCGCGTCGGCCGTACCCGACGACAGCGCCGGCGCCGCGGCCGTGGTCGAGATCGCCCAGGCAGAGGCGCCCGCGCTCGAGGACACCGAGGCGGACGCGCTCGAGAACATCGAGGCGGACGCGCTCGAGGACGCCGAGGCGGGCGCGACGGAGAGCACCGACGTCGCGGTGCTGGACGCCACGCCGCCGGACACCTCGGACTACGCCGTCCACGCCAATGGCCACGTCACGGTGCAGCCCGACGAGACGCTCGGACACTACGCGGATTGGCTCGAGATCCGAGCGAGTCAGCTGCGGCGCATCAACGGCATGCGTTTCGAGGAGGACCTGGTGATCGGCAGCGCGCTGCGTCTCGACTTCAGTCGCGTCGCGCCCGAGGAGTTCGAGCGCCGCCGCCTGGAGCACCACCGCTCGCTGCAGGAGGAGTTCTTCGACGCCTTCGTCGTGACCGGCACCGAACGCCACGTGCTGCGCCGCGGCGATACGCTCTGGGAGCTGGCGACGCGCCGCTACCGGGTCCCGGTGTGGCTGCTGCGCCAGTACAACCCGGATCTCGATCTGGCTGCACTGCCGGCGGGGGTGGCGATGGTGGTGCCGGTGATCGAGCCCCGCCGCGGCTGAAGCGCTCGACCCCTCACACCTGGAAGAGCGTTTCGTCCGGCAAGCGGATCGCGGTGAGCGGGCCGCCGTACACGGCCCCCGTGTCGATGCCGATTCCGAACGGCACATTCCATCGCACCTGGAAGCTCGGATCCGGGGTGTGGCCGTAGACGAGCGTGACCCCGAGGCGGTGCGGGAGATCGATGCCGCCGCGGTCCCAGAGCAGATCCTCGCAGCGCGCCCTCTTCAGCGCGAACGAGACGTCGGATTCGTCGAGGAGCTGGCGGCCGATGCCCGCGTGCACGAACACGTAGTCTCCCTCCCGGTGGTGGAGCCTCAGGTTCCGGTAGAAGGCCACGTGCTCGGGCGGCAGCTCGAAGCGCAGGGGATCGGGGTCGTCGCAGTCGAAGTAGCCGTAGCTCACCAGCGTGCGGTCGCCGCCGTTCGCGAGAAAGGCATCTCCGGCGAAGTACTCGTTGCGGCGCCATCCCAGAAAATCGAGAAACATCGACTCGTGATTTCCGATCAGGAAGACACAGAGGTGCCGCCGCGAGAACTCGATCAGCAGGTCGACCACGCCGCGCGCATCGGGTCCGCGATCGACATAGTCGCCCACGAAGACCACGCGATCGCCGTGCTGCAGCGGCAGCGCCGCGAGCAACGCCTCGAGCTTCTCGCGTTCTCCGTGTATGTCTCCGACCGCGTACAGCACGTCCGCTCCCGCCGCGGGCCCGCGCGACTACGCCGCGCTCGCGGCTCTCGTGCGCAGGGCCAGCTGCCCGCACGCAGCCTGGATGTCCGGGCCGCGACTGCGGCGCAGCGTGACCGTGAGTCCGCGGCCCGCCAGCGCCGCCAGGAAGTCGTCGATCACGGCTGCCTCGGGAGGCGCGTAGGGGGAGTCGGGATGGGGGTTCATCGGAATCAGATTCACTTTCGACGGGATGCCCGCGAGCAGCGCCGGGAGCCGACGGGCATCTTCCACGGAATCGTTGACGCCGGCGATCAACGTGTACTCGAAGAACACGGGCCTACGGCGCGTCACGCTGTCGAGGCCGCGCAGCGCCCCCAGCAGCGCCTCCAGCGGATAGCGCCGGTTGAGCGGCACGAGCCGGCTGCGCACCTCGTCCGTCGTCGCGTGCAGCGAAATCGCGAGATTGATCGGAACCCGCTCGAGCAGGGCCCCGATGCGCGGCACCACGCCCACCGTTGAAACCGTCACGCGGCGCGGCGCCAGACCGAACGCCTTGGGGTCGATCAGCAGGCGCACGGCCTCGACCACCGCGTCCAGGTTGAGCAGCGGCTCTCCCATGCCCATGAAGACCACATTGCTCGGCGTCCGACCCGAGCCGACGACCTCCCGCATCCGACACACTTGATCCACGATCTCGGCGCTGGTCAGATTGCGCGCAAAGCCCATGGAACCCGTGGCGCAGAAGCTGCACGCCATGGCGCAGCCGATCTGGGTCGAGACGCAGAGGGTCGTGCGGTCCTCCTCGGGAATCCAGACGGCCTCCACGAGCAGATCGTCATGCGTGCGCAGCGCCGCCTTGGCCGTGCCGTCCGACGAATAATCGACGCGCTCGACCTCGAGCGCCCGCAGCGCCCAGCTGCCCTGCAGGTGGGCGCGCAGCTCGTGGGAGAGATCCGTCATGCCCCGCGGATCCTCCACCCCGCGCTGGTAGATCCACGCCGCCACCTGATCGGCGCGATAGCGCGGCAGACCCTCCGCGGCGAATTGGTCGCGCAGGCGGTCGAGCGCGAGGCTCTTGAGCTGCGGGCGCGCATTCATCGGGGCGAGCGTAGCTCGGAACGCGACCCGATCCACGAGACGGACGCCGCGGGGATCCGACACGCCGGCGCGGATTTCCGCGCTGCTAGACTGCGCAGCCGAAAGGGGGGAGAGCGCCGCGCGGCGCCCGACCCGCTCGCGCGGGCGCGCTGCGGCGGCGGGCAGCGCCCGGCACTCGAACCCACGGAGCACGAAGCGTGCGCATTGCCCTCGACCTGACGCCCTGCGTGAAGCCGCGCCGCACCGGTGTCGGCTGGTACACCCTGCACCTGGCGCGCAGCCTGGCGGAGCAGATCGGCCCCGAAGACCGACTGCTGTTGTGCACGCGTCTCTCGCGCTGGCGCATGCGCGAGCACCGGCCTGCATTGAGCGGAGCGCGCGTGAGCCAGCGCTGGTTCCAGGCGCCGTTCGGACCGCGCGGCGCGCCCGACGTGTTTCACGGAACCGACGCGCGCCTGCCCGAACGCTGCCGCGCCGCGCTCGTCGCCACCGTGCACGACGTCTTCAGCCTGGAGTGCGATGGCTACGCGCCGCCCGACTTCCGTGCGCGCAAGCGGACCCATTACGCCGACATCGCCGAGCGCGCGACCCGGATCCTCTTCCCGTCGGAAGCCACGCGCCGCGCTTATCTCACCCACTTCCCGCGCACCGAGACGCGCGCGCGCGTCGTCTACGAGGGCGTCGATCCGACCTTCGTGCCCACCCAGGGGTCACGCGCGGCGCAGGTGCGCAGCCGCCTCGGACTCCCCGAGAGCTACGCCCTGTACGTGGGAGAGATCTCGCTGCGCAAGAACCTGCCCGTGCTCGCCCGCGCCCTCGCGCTCTCCGGAACGAAGCTGCCCTGGGTCTGGGTGGGCGCGGATTCCTACGGCGCCGCCGCCATCCTCGAGGCGGTGGGGCACGTGCCCGGGATCCGGGTGCTGCGGCCGGGCTATCTGGCCTTCGAGGACCTGCCCGCCGTGTACAGCGGCGCCACGCTGCTCACCTTCGCGACACAGAGCGAGGGCTTCGGCTTGCCCGCGCTCGAGGCGATGGCGTGCGGCACACCCGCCGTGGTCGCGAACCGCGGCGCGCTTCCCGAGATCACCGGCGGCTGCGCACTCGAGGCGGATCCGGCGGATCCGCAGGCGATCGGCGCTGCGATCCGACGCCTCGCGCAGGACAGGGCGCTGCGCGAAGATCTGCGCCGTCGCGGCCTCGCCTGGGTGCGATCGTTTACCTGGCAACGCGCAGCGCGTGAAACGCTCGCCGTCTACCGAGACGCCGTCGGCGCCTGAGCCGGCGCCGTCAGCGCGATCAGGGCCGCGCGCTCCTCGGCGGCGCGCGCCTCGCGGCGCGGCCGATCCGGGATGCCGCCGTGGAAGAAGCCCTGCAAGACGCGCCATTGCGTGCCGTCCCGCCAGGCGTACAGATCCTCGGCGCGCGCCGGGAGGCCCGCGCGATGCAGCTGCGCCGCCGCGTCGAGCGCCGCGCGTTGCAGCGCCTCGTCCGGCGGCGCCCCCGCCGCGCGTGCCAGCGGCACCACGTCCGGCAGGCGCTCGACCACGAGCAGCGCCTCGCGGAGCCACCCGAAGCGCCTGCGGTGCATGCACGCAACCCCCGTCCAGGTGGGAATCTCGCGCACGGACAGCGCGTGCAGCCTCTTCCAGATGGGCAGCCAGCCGGGACGCCTGCGCCAGCGGACGAACACCTCGCGAGTCTCCTCCCCGATCGCCAGCTGCCCGACACTGCGGGATGTGCCGCGGGATTCTGCAGCCAGCGCCAGCAGCGCGTCGCCCGCCACCTCGCGCCGTCGCCAGATCGTCCACTCGCCGGCTCGGTCGCGTGCGAAGCGGGTCGAGGCGAGCACGCAGCGGCGGCTGCGGCTGCGCAGCCGAACCCGCTCGATGCGGCGCACCTGGTCGCGCACGTCCTCCTCCTCGCCCGGGGCAAGCATCTGCAGGGCCCGCTCGAACTCGTCCGCGCGCAGCACGCGCCAGAGAGCGTGCGCCAGCTTGCCGCGCATGCGCGGCCGCGGACGGCGTGCCGCGAAGCGCGGAAACCGGATCGAGTGCAGATCGACGAGTGCGATGCGCGGCACGCCGTCCTCGAGTCGCGCGAGCATGTTGCCGCCGTGCAGGTCGGGATGCAGGATTCCGGCGGCCCGCAGGCGCTCGTGCAACTCGACCGTGGCGCGCAGCAGGGGCGTGACATCCTCTCGTCGCGCGCGCAGCGCCTCGAGCAACGCGACGTAGGGCTCTCCGGGCGCTTCGGCGGCCACGAAGAAGGCGTCGCGCAACCAGAGCCCGCGACGCGCCACGCCCACCGCCAGGGGCAGCGCTGCCTCGATTCCCGCCTCGGCGAGCGCGACGGCGGCGCGCCACTCCGCTTCTGCGCGACCCGGCACGATCCAATACTTGAGCTGCTCGCGCAGGCCGCGCACCCGGTAACGCTTCACGTAGACGCGCTGTCCGGCGAGGTCCATGCGCCAGACGCTGCGCCCGAGCGAAGCCTTGATCGGGACGCTGCCCGCGATGCGCCCGGGATCTTCGGCAGCGCGGCACAGCGCGTCCACGGCGGGACGCAATCCGCGGCGCGCCTTCCACGCGAACCCACCGGCGGAAAAGTGCTCCACATCCAGCGCCACGATGTCCGACTCTAACACTTGCGGGCATCGCGCGTGGCGCGGCGACGCAGCGATCAGGCGAGCAACTCCAGGAGATCGAAGGTGGTGATGATGCCGAGGACTTCATTGTCCCGGGCGACGAGCACGCGATGCAGCTTGCCGTCCAGCATGCGCCGTGCGACCGATTTCACGTCGTCGTCCGGCGCAACGGTCACGATTTCGGTGGTCATGATGTCCTCGACGGTGAGCTCTTCGCCGACTTCCTCGTCCGAATCTTCCCGACCGGAGAGTGCTCGAATCAGATCCGTCTTGGACACGATTCCAATGATGCTGCCGCGGTCATCTTGGACCGGAGCCCCGCTGATGTCCTCCGTGGAGAGGAACTCCTCGAGGCTGGTCAGGGAGAGCTCGGGGCTCACCGCGAGAATCTGCTTCTGCATGATGTCCGCTGCGCGCATGGGTACCTCCTACTCGGAGCCAATGCTAGCGGTCTTCGGCGGCTGCGCGAGCCAGCGTCCGCACCGCTCAGTCGGGCCCCGCGCGTGTCGGGCGGCGCCGCGCGTAACCGAAGAAGTGCAGCGGGCGGCCGAGCGCCCTCCACTCCAGTTCGTACGCGGTCGGGCGTCGCCCGGGAACGTCCGCGCGAAAGGCGGCGGGGGCAAAGCAGTTCTCGAGTCGCGGCTCCGCCCGCAGGACTTCGTCGATCCACTCCGCGTAGCCCGGGTGGTCCGTGGCGACATGCAGCAGACCCCCGGGAGCGAGCCTGCGCGCCAAGAGCGCCACGAAGTCTCGCTGCAAGAGGCGTCTCTTGAAGTGGCGCTTCTTGGGCCAGGGATCCGGAAAGTTGATCCAGAAGGTGGAGACGCTCGCGTCGCCGAGTGTGTCGCGCACCACCTGTTCGGCCGGCGCCTGCACCAGCCGCACGTTGCGCAGCGACGTCCGCGCCAGGCGGCGCGCCATCTTGAGCACCCGCTTGAACGAGTATTCGATGCCCACGAAAGCGGTCTTTGGCTCGCGCTCCGCCAGCTCCATCAAGAACTCGCCGCGCCCGAACCCGATCTCCACCACGAGCTGCAGCGGCGCGGGCACGTCGCCCGCGAACAGCCCGTGCCAGCCGCGCCGCAACGCCTCGTCGACGCCGACGCGCCAGTCCGCACCCGGGATGTCGTGTTTGAGCGTGCGCGACACCTAGCGGGCGTTCCTCAGCAGCGCGGCCAGCGTCGGCAGGCGTGCGTGTCGCGGATGCAGCGTGACGCGGACGCGGTCCCGCGCGAGCCCCGCGAGCGAGCGCGCCTTGGCGAGCGCTTCGAGCGGCCCCCCGATCCCGTCCACCAAGCCCAGCGCAGCCGCGCGGCTTCCGCTCCAGACGCGGCCCTGCGCGACGCGCTCCACCGCCTCGGCACTGAGACCCCGCCCGCGCGCGACACGCTCCACGAACATCGCGTAGAGCGCCGACATCTCGTCGCGCAGCGCGCGGCGCTCGTCCGCGCGGAAGGTGCGCGCCTCCGACAACAAGCCCGCCCGCGCACCCCGCTCCACGCCGTCGCGCCCCACGCCGAGACGCCGGTACAGGCCCTCCAGATTGAGCTTGCCGCCCAGCACGCCGATCGATCCCGTAATGGTTCCCGACTCCGCCAGCACGGCGTCGGCCGCGCTGGCCAGGTAGTAGCCGCCGGAAGCGGCGACGCCGGCCATCGACGCCACCACCGGCTTCTCGCGGCGCAGCTGCGAGACGGCGCGCCAGAGCAGATCCGAGGCCAGCGCATCGCCGCCCGGGCTGTCGATGCGCAGCACCACAGCGCGCACGCTCTCGTCGCGGCGCACGCGCTCCAGTAGCGCGCCCAGGGCCTCACACGCGATGCCCTTCGACCCGCTGCCCCGGTGAATGGCGCCGCGCGCGACGACGTAGGCGATGCGCGGAATCTCGCAGAGCAGGGGGCGCCAGCGCGGATCCGCCCCGCGCAGCGCGTGCACGGTGCGCGCGTCGACGCGCTGCGCGCGCCGCGGACCGTCCCGCTGCGCGGGAGGCAGCGGAGTGAGCGCATCCAGGCGCCGCTCGATCTCGTCGGGATACACGCAGGCATCCACGAGGCCCGCCGCGAGCGCCGCGGGCGCGGTGTACGGGCCGCGGTCGATCAGCTCGCGCACGCGCTCGGGCTCGAGTCCGCGCCCCGCCGCGATGCCGTCGACGAGTGCGCCGAACCAAGCGTCCGCGAGCGCATCGAGCTGCTCGCGCTGCTCGGGGGACATGCTGCTGCGCGTGAAGATCTCGCCCGCCGTCTTGTGGGAGCCGATGCGCACCACCTCGGGACGCACGTCGAGGTGTGCGAGCAGGTCGCGCAGGTGGAAGGTCTCCGCGCGTACGCCGAGCAGGAAGACCTGGCCCGCCTCCGGGAGCCAGATCTGCGTCGCGGCGCTCGCCAGCAACAGCCCGCGCTCGTCGAGCCGTTCGGCCCAGACCACGACGGGCTTGCCGAGCTCGCGCACGCGGGACAGGGCGCGCCGCAGCGACTGGGTTCGACTCCAATCGGCCGGCGCGCCCACCAGATCGACGAAGATCCCGTCCACCCCGGCGTCGCGCCCGGCGGCGTCGAGGATCTGCAGCACCTCGAAAAGCGTCGGCTGCGGATGCAACGAGAGCTGCGGCGCCGCGATCTCGTCGAGCGGCGGCGCGAGCCGCAGCGAGATCCACAAGCCGCGGCCGCGGGGCAGGATCGCGCGCGCCAGCGCCCAGCGCAGCGCTTGCGCCAGGTTGCCGCCGATGCGTCGGACGATCTGCACGGGCTCCGTCATCGGATCTCGCAACTTCTGCGACTGTGCCCCGAACATCGCTCGGAGCGGCGCGTGCCGGGCCGCTCGGCCAGGCTGCGGCGTCAAGCCTACACCAGACGTCGCGTGCGGGCGCCGCTACTGCGTGTGCGCTCGCTCCTCGAGCATCCGGATGCGACGCTGGACGATTTCGAGCGCACCGTCGTCGGTAACACGCAGCCCTGCGCGCAGATTCGCCCGAGCGATGCGGGAGGCGGCGTGCGCGATGCGATCCTCGGTGGCCGGGTGGCTCGAGAGGAATGTCGGAGGCCGCGCGCCTCCCTGCCGCTTCAGCGTCTCGAAGAACGTCACGAGGCCGCGCGGCGCATACCCCGCCCGCGGCAGGACATCGATCGCAAAATCGTCGGCCTGCGTCTCCGCCTCGCGCGTGAATTGGTTCACGTAGGCCACCGCCGCCAGCTGTCCGAGCATCTGACCGCCCGCGGCGGCGTAGCCGCCGACGAAGATCGACGCTGCAACGGCAAAGACCTGGTAGACGATGCCGGTGTTCCGCTGGCGGTTGTAGTTCTGGGCGACGTGACGCTCGGCGACGTGTCCGACCTCGTGCGCCACCACGCCGGCCAACTCACTCACGTTCTGCGCCTGGAGAACCACCGCGGTGTGGATGTAGATGTAGCCCGCGGGCAGCGCGAAGGCGTTGAGCTCGGCGTCGTTCACCACGAAGAAGCGGTACGCGTAGGGCTGCGGTCCGGCCGCCGCCACGATCTCGCGACCGATGCCGTCCACGTACCGGACCACCGCCGCGTCGGTCACGAACTCGAGCTGGCCGCCCAGCTGGCGCGATGACTGCTCGCCGAGCTGCTGCTCCTGCGAGATGCTGAGCGTCGTGCAGGCGGGCTGCAGCACGAGCAGCCCGCACAGCGCGGCGGCGGCATTTCGCAGCGGTCGGTGTCTTCGGGTCACGCCGGGAGGATATCGCGGCGCGCCCAGGGCGGGAGACGGAGGGCGCGCGCTCAGGAAGGGGAGCTCGCGATCCGGGGCTCGCGCTTGCGCAGCGTCTCCGTCACGTGGCGGATGATCAGCAGCACCGCCCGATCGAAGTTCTCGTTGTCCACGATGGGAACGCCGTGGCGCTCCGCCGCGTCGAGCAGGTGATCCTGGATGCGCAGGATCGAATCCAGGTTCTCGAGGTAGCGATGCGCGGGGCGCCGCGCCTGCTCCTCGGCGCGCGTGGCGAACCGCGTCGCGTAGGCCTCGGGGTCGAGCGTAGCGACGACCAGGAACACCACGTGCGCCAGCTCGCCGTACGCGGCGGGATCGATCAGGCCCGGCACGACGGAGACGCCGTCGACGATCAGGCTCGTATTCTCCGCGACGGCGCGATCCATCGAAGCCCGGATCCCCACCGACACCGTGGCCGTCTGGGCCACGAATCCCTCGATGACGGGGTCGTCGCCGAGCGCCTCGGCGGGAAAGAGCTTGTAGGCGTCGTACGAAGAGCCGTGGATCGCCGGCGCGAGCTCCGGCGAGAGCATGATGCGCATGATCTGGCGCACCGAGTCCGAGGAGAGCACCCGTCCGATCGCGAGACGGTGCGCCACCTCGAGCGCGAGCGAGGTCTTGCCCACGCCGGCCGCGCCGCCGAGCAGCAGGATCACCGGACGATCGTGCCGCTGATGCTGACGCCATACCATGTAGCGCTCGGCGGCCTGCTCCCCCATTCTCCGCGTGAGCGCCTCGAACGCCAGGCTGCGCAGCTCGGAACGGTGCAGCTCCCGGATGCGGCGCCGGACGAGATCTCGTTCGATCTCTCGCGCGACGTCGAAGGCGTCGTTCGGATCGATCGCCGCGGCCAGGAGCGACTGCGAGAGCACGCCCTTGGAGAAGGGCTGGCCCTGTCCCTTCCCCTGGATCGCGATGTCCACCGGAGCCGGGAGGTGGCGCTCCGACTCGAACGGCGCGTCGCCGAGGATCTTGCGGATCTCGGAGACGATCTCGGGCTTGCTCACCACACGACGCCCGCGCAGGCGCGCACGGACCTGTGTGGCCACCCGATCGGCCTCTTCGAAGGACACCCCCCGCGCCATCAGCGAGTGGATCATGATTCCGCGCATGAACGGACGGCGCTTGCCGCCGTCCTCCACCAGGATCTGCGGCCCGGAGTGCCCGAGGTCGTCGTCCTCGTCCGGCGTCGCCGCCCGTCTGCGCTCGCGGGGATGCCCTCCTGACTCCGCCGCGGTCTGCGACTTCGCCTTCTGCGGCGACGTGCGCGGGCTGCGTGCGCGATCACCCTCTTCTTCTTTGCGTCCCATGGGGATCAGCCTACCCCAGCGCCGCAGTCCGCGTCGAGCGGACTCGGATCCGGTGAAAGACGCCGAATTTCGGGCAGATCCGCGGAAAATCCCTACAAATTTCTGCGCCATTGGGTTGACTTCCGCGCTGTTGCGGATCTATTTTGATTAGGTCTGGTGGTGATGGGGGTTCTCCACTGACGATGGGGTCGGCTCGCCGATTGGCTCGCGACTTGTTCCGAGCCTCAGACGTCGTGCAGATCGTCGAGATCTCGCGGCGGCAGCTGCAGTATTGGGCGCAGACCGATCTCGTCCGGCCGAGTGCCAAGACTCCCGGGGGCCACGGTAGATACACCTTCGAGGACTTGGTGGCCCTCAAGACTGCAAAACGACTGATCGATGCCGGCGTCTCGGTCCAGCGGATTCGGAATTCGATTCGTGCGCTCAGAAACCTCTTGCCGACCGTGCGACGGCCCCTCGCGGAGTTGATCCTCGTGGCAACCGGGGACGTGGTGCTCGCCTTCAAGGACGGCGCCGCGTTCGACGCCATCTCGGGCCAGCAGTGGGTTTTCGAAGTCGCGCGCTTCCGGCGCGAGGTCGAGGATTGGCGGCGCTCGAGCTTGGCGAAGCCTGCCCTGTTGCCGGCCCGAGTGACCCACCGCGAGGGGACGGCCGCTCGAATGGCTTGAGACTGCTGCCCTTGTCCGGAGTCGGATTGGCTCCGGATCGCCTCGCCGGCGCTCCGCGATTCACATGCCGTGGATCGGGAAAGTGGCGGTTGCCACGCTCCGGGTGGTGGCTGCCCAAAACGGCGAGGGGGACTGTCTCATGCGCGTGATCGCAATCGTGAACCAGAAGGGCGGCTGCGGGAAGACCACCACGGCGACGAACCTGGCGGGCTGTCTCGCCGCCGACGGAGCGCGCGTCCTGGTCGTCGATCTCGACCCGCAGGCGCACGCCACGCTGGCGCTCGGTATCGATCCCGAGAAGATCGACGAGAATCTCTACGAGGTGCTCGCGGGCGCGAACAGCGCGGAACGGCTCCAGGACGTCTGCATCGCGCACAGCGCAGCGCTCCACGTGGCGCCGTCGGGCATCGTACTCTCCGCACTCGAGCAGCGGTTGGCGTCGGAGCCGGTGGAGAGCCGCACGGATCGCCTGCGCGACGCGCTGGCCGGCCTGGGGGATGCGTACGACTTCGTGCTCATCGACTGCCCGCCGAACGTGGGCCTGCTCACGTTCAACGCGCTGCGGGCCGCGAGCGAGGTGATCGTGCCGCTCGAGACGAGCTTCTTCGCCATACACGGCGTGCAGAAGCTGCTCGAAACGATCGCGCTGCTCAGCGAGCGCATCGGACACAACCTGACCGTGCGCATCCTGCCCACGCTCTACGATGGTCGCACGCGCTACGCGCGCGAAACGCTGGCACAGATTCGCGAGATGTTCAGAGACATGTGCTTCGACACGGTGATCCGACAGAACGTGAAGCTCCGCGAAGCCGCGAGTCGCGGCAAGCCGATCGTCGCGGTGGCGCGCTCGGCGAACGGAACGGCCGACTACGCGGCGCTCGCGGTCGAAGTCGAGGCGGATGTGCCGAGCGACGCGGCCGAGGTGCCCGAGACGCTGGCGCTGGCGCCTTCGCGCGAAGTGGTCGTGCGCTTCCGCGATGCGCGGGCGAGCGATGTCCGCATTGCGGGCGACTTCAACGGCTGGGTGCCGGACAAGGGGGTGCGTTCGTCGATCCAGGCCGAGGGCCAGACGCGCGTGTGGACGAAGATCCTGCAGCTTCCTCCGGGCACGTACGAATACCGCTACGTCGTGGATGGCGAGTGGCGCGAGGATCCGAACAACCCGCAGGCGATCCCGAGCTCGGTGGGCGGCCGCAACTCGATCCTGGTCGTACGATAGGAGCGGATCCGTGCCGCGTGATCTCGGCGACGTGCTGCATTACTTCCTGCCGACCTCGGATCGGGGCGCTGGCCGCGCGGAGGAAGCCGTCGAGATCGGGCAGCGCTCCGAGCCGCTCCAGCGCCCGGCGGCCCTGCCCATCGTCTCGCTGCCCATCGACGAGCGCGACGTCGTGCGGTCCGCCTTTGCCTGGAATCTGACCGTCGAGATCGCGCGGCTCGGGGCGAGTGCCTGTCTGGTCGCTCCCGTCGCCAAGCGCTCGAGCGTCATCTGGCCGGACGAGGGCTGTGGCCCGGTCGGTGCGGAAGCCGTCTTTCCGCACGTGGACGGGCTCGGAGCGCTGAGCCGGGCCGCGCTCGACGTCGCCGTCGCACGCGCCGCCGATTCGAGCGACGGGGGCATCGTGGTGACCTGCGTGCCCCCCAGCTGGCTGCGCGCGCCGCACGAGGGACGTGCGCTGCTCCGCTGGACGTTGCTGTTCGCCACCACCGAGGCGCGCGACCTGCTCGAAACGTACGCGCTCGCCAAACAGCTGCTGCTGTCGAGCGAGGCGATGCGGGTGGGCATCACCATCCACGGCGCGCGCCGCGTCTCCGAGGCGGCGAACGCCTTCAGTCACGTGGCCGGCGTCTCGGCAAAGCATCTGGGACGCACCCCGGTGAGCTACGGTCTGCTCGTGGACGATCTGCACGTGTACCGCGCCATCGTCGCGCGCCGACCGATCGGCCTCGAGCATCCGCAGTCGCGCGCCGCGCGCGCATTGCGCGACGTCGCGCGGCTGGTGCTCGAGGATGCCCGACGGATCGCGCGTGTCTGAGCTGCGGCTCGCGGCAGCCCCGCCGCGCAGCGAGGGGCTGCGCCTGCTGCGCAGCCGCATCGCGGACGTGGTGCCCGGCTGGCAGGCGCTCGCGGAAGACGTGCTCGGCGCCGACGCCCGGATCGACCTGGTCGGATCGGAGCCGAACGGGGGCACGGTGCTCGTGCTGGTGGGCGAAGCGGGCCAGGATCTGGAGCTGATCGGCCGCGGGCTCGCCCAGCACGCCTGGGTGACGCCTCGCGTGGCCGACTGGCTCCAGCTCGCGCCGGATCTGCCCCTGCGCGCCGAGGCCGGCGTGCGGGTGGTGCTGCTCTGCCCCGCGTTCCGCCCCGAGGCCGTCGCGGCGCTGGGGGCCATGCAGCAGCCGTGTCCCCTGCTGCTGGGCACGCTGCGCTTCCTGAGAAACGCGGCGGGCGTCGAGCCGCTGATCGAGCCGCTCGAGCGCGTCGCGGCGCCGACGGAGACCCAGGACGTGCGCCGGCTGGTGGCGATCGCGCCCTTCCGCACCGGACTCACCGACGACGACCTCGCGCTCTCGAGCGAGGAGCACGCCGAGTTCGAGTAGCGTTCTGCGCGCCCGGCTCTCCCCCCCCACGGGGCGAACCGCGCGCTCGGGGACGCGTTGCGGCAGCGGTGACAATTTTTGACACCTGCGGCCGCTCATCGGCCACTCCCCCAATTAGGGTCGTGCCGTGTCGCGGCCGGGAAGATCGCCGACTCCCGCGCCTGCCGCCGGCACACGCGACCTCCCGGATCGCGCAGATCGAGATCGAGCGAGGGCGATCCGGCAGAGAGGAGCGGGCTCGATCGCACTGGGAAACTGGGAGGGAGGTTTCGCCATGGCGCATGCGCTGCGCTTCGATCCGCACGAAACGAGCGACGAGGCGCTCATCGCGCGCATCGAATCCGGAGACCGGCAGGCCTTCGACGTCATCTACGAGCGCTACTTCGGCCGCGTCTACGGCTTCGTGAGCCGGCGTCTGTCGAACCGCGCGGACACGGAAGACACGGTTCAGGAGGTCTTCTTCAGCGTCTTCTCGTCGCTGGCTTCGTATCGCCGGGAGGCGCCGCTTCCGGCCTGGATCCTGGGCATCGCGCGGCGCGTCGTGGCCAGCCGCTTCAAGAAGAAGCGACACCCGACGATCTCCCTCAACGCCGAGACCGAGCCCGAGACGATCGACCTCTTCATGCCGCTGCTGCAGCGAGCGGCCACCCCGCTCGAGCACTACGAGTGCCGAGAGCGGATCGGCCAGCTCGAGAGCGCCGCGGCGAGAAAGCTGACGCAGGAGCAGCTCCAGCTCTTCGAGCTGCACCATCTGCGGCACCGCTCGATCACGGACATTGCGTCGATCCTCCACAAGAGCGAGGACTCCGTGAAGTCGAACCTGTATCGGGCGCGCAAGGTGCTGCTGACCCGCTGAGCGCGCGGCGCGCGGTGGCCGGGCGTTGCCCTCAGAGTGGCCCGGCCGCTCCGGAATCGGCGCGCTGCGCTGCGCCGCTCGGCTGGGCACCGGCTGCCGGCGGCAGGCGCAGGGCCAGCAGCGTCCCGGACACCACGAGCACGGGCATGGCGGCGAAGTTCAGCAGCGGCACCAGACAGGTGAGGAAGCCGGCCGCGCCGAAGCCCAGCATCACGGGCGCATGCGCGAGCAGCCAGCGGCGCTTGGCGCGAAACGGCAGACGCCGTCGGTCGAGCGTGTAGCTCGCGTAGTCGAGCGGCAAGAACAGCATGGTGGCGAGCAGCACGGCGGGCGCGGTCACCACCTGCAGCGGGGGCACGATCCACCCGAGCAGTGCCAGGGGTCCGACCAGCGCCAGGAAGAAGGCCAGCCGCCGCCCCTCTTCCAACAGCGAACGCGCTGCATCGCCCAGCAACGCGCGCACCCCGGGCTCGGCGGCATCGAAGACCTCCCCCGTGAGCAGCCGCTCGACGCGCTGGGACAGCAGATCGTGAAACGGCGCCGCGAGCAGACTTGCCAGCAGATACGCCATCACCAGGCAGACGCCGACCAGCGCCAGGAACAACAGCGCTCCCGCCAGGTGCAGCAGCGCCATGGCGGGGCCGATCCAAATCCACGCGATCCAGGATCCGGCCTCGAGGGCGGGCAGCCAGAAGGTGGCTGCCGCGTGGAGCGCAGCCGCGTGTCGCACCACCAGCACGCTGGCCGTCGTGACGGCGAGCAACGACAACGCGAAGGGCACCAGCGCGAGCGTCCAGAGCTGCCGCTCGCGGAGCAACAGCCGCGCTCCCTCGAACGCCAGGCCGAACCCCGACGCCGCGCGGGCAAGCGTGGTCAGAGGAGTCGACACGGGCTGCTCAGCACACGCATCTCTGCCACTATACTCTGTCCAGCTCGCTTCCCGGAGGCGCCCCGTGCGGCGCCCCCCGACTGGAGATTCCAATGCATTTCCACACCACCGCGGCCGCGGCAATCGCGGGCGCGCTGCTGCTCGCCTCCTGCGCGACGCCCGGCGCCGCGCCGACACAGCAGCAGGATTCGCCGATCGTGGCTCGGGTCGACGGCACGGCCATCCGGCTGCAGGAGCTCGACGAGTTCATCAAGGACGAGCTCTTCGCGCAGCAGACGCGGGGAGGCGATCCGTCGCGCACGCATCAGATCCGCAGCGACGCGCTCGATCGGCTGATCGAGCAGCGCGCCGTCGAGGCGGCGGCCGCGCGGCGCGGCGTGGATCCGGAAGCCCTCGTGCGCGAGGAAGTCGAGGCGCTCGGCCCCGTCACGAACGAGGAAGTCATGGCCTTCTTCGCGGAAAACCGCGACCGCATCGGCGCCCCGAAGCTCGAAGACGTGGCACCGCGCATCCGCCAACATCTGGAGCAGGAGCGCACGCATCAGGCGATCGTGGCCATCGCGTCGCGCGCGTCGGTCGCGCTCGAGCTCGAGCCGCCGCGCGTGGAGATCGGAGGCGAAGGCCCCTCACTCGGCCCGGCGGATGCGCCGGTGACGATCATCGAGTTCAGCGACTTTCAGTGCCCCTACTGCCGGCGCGCCAGGCCGCTCGTCGCGGCGCTCGCGGCGCGGTATCCGAACGAAGTGCGCTTCGTGTACCGGCATCTGCCGCTCGAAAGCATCCACCCGCGCGCGCGTCCCGCCGCGGAAGCCGCGGCGTGTGCGCAGGATCAGGGCCTGTTCTGGGAATACCACGACGTGCTGTTCGAGAACCCCGAGGCGCTCGGAGACGTCGATCTGCGGCGCTACGCCCAGGAGCTGGGCGCGGACACCGCGCAGTTCAACGACTGCCTGAGCACCCGGCAGCACGCTGCCGAGATCGACGCAGACGTGGCGGCGGCCGCGTCGATCGGGGTGAGCGGAACGCCCGCCTTCGTCGTGAACGGCATCCTCGTCTTCGGCCTGCAGACCGAGGAGGAGCTGGATCGACTGATCCGCGCCGAGCTTGCGCGAACCCTCTGACGGATCGCGCGGAGGCGCCTTGACCCTCGCCGTCGAGGGGGGCACTCTCACGCAGTAGCGTCAGGCGGGATCGGGTCGAGTGGCAAGAGTCGAGTGGCAAGAATCGGGTCTCGAGAGGATCTCAAGACAATCTCAAGATGGAGGGGAGCGGTCACCGCATCGTCGCCATGTTCGGAATCGGAACCACAGAGCTCTTCATCATCCTCGGCATCCTGGTCGTGTTGTTCGGAGCGCGTCGTCTGCCGGAGCTCGGCGCCGGCGTCGGCAAGGCGATCCGCAACTTCAAGGCGGGGATCTCGGGCAAAGACGAGGTCGACGTCACGCCCAAGAAGGACGAGGTGACCGAGGGCAAGCCCCGCGGCTAGAGCGCGTCGGCGGCAGCGTCCAGGATCGGGCTTTCACGCAGGTGGATTTCCGCGAGGACGTCGTCCGCTGGCGAGTCCACCGAGGCCTGCGGCGCCGCCTCGTCGAGCATCTCGGCTGAGGGCTCCTGCCCGCGCGGTGTTTCGGTGAAGAAGCGAACCGAGCGCGCCAGCGCCGGCAGTGCCGGAATCACGGCCGCAACGCGCAGCGAGGCTCCCGGACGCGGCAGACGAGCAGCCGCGGCGATGCGCTGCAGCTCTTCGGGAGGCGCTTGACGCAGGAGCGCGTCCGGCGGCAGCGGTCCCACCGGAATCGGGGGTCGCTTGATGCGCTCGCCATGCGCGTCGAGCAGCATTGCGAACAGACTGCCAGTTGCGGCGCGCGGCATGCCGGGCTCGGCGCGCAGCGTGCCGGAGACCACGTAGAGATCGCCCGCCACCAGATTCTCGACGAAGCGGCTGCTGAGGTCTTCGAGCTGCAGGTGCGCGAGCCGCTGAGAGGCGGGCAGCGCTCCCGCCGCGCGCAGCGCGACGCCACCGTGGAGCCCGAACAGGCAGAGCCCTGCGACGGCCAACCAGCCCAGCGCGGTGCCGAGCGTGGTCAGCCACGCGGGCCGCGAGGCACTCTCCTCGGCGGCAAGCTCGGCCGGAGCCACCCGGGACGTCGGTCGCCGCGCGGGGATGAGCGCAGGCCCGGTCGAGCCCGGGCTGGGCACGGCCTTGCTCGGCACGTCCGCGAAGAAGTCCCACTCTTCGGGCTTGCCGAGCTCTTCCGCCGCGCGCGCAGGCTCCGGCGGGGGAGCGCGACGCCGCGGCTTCGAGGCGCTCCGGGAGACCGTCGCGCCAACCAGATCCAGGCCGCTGTCCTCCGAATGGAGCCCTTCCGAATCTGAGAAGGCATCGTGGATGCTTACGGGGGGTCCGCCCTGCGGGGGGGCGTTGTCGAGCTCGAGCCCGGAGCCCTCCCGCGAATCGCCCGCAGCCGACGCCCCACCGAGATCGCCGAACCCCGGACCCAAGCCGGCAGAGGCTTCTCCGCCCGGGGCGCTATCC
>Ga0224496_10000657_pt1 | contig 23530 bp, 16 predicted proteins | sample SF_Jul11_sed_USG_2_FD_168127 | JGI IMG/M metagenome (GOLD analysis project Ga0224496, IMG submission 168127) | Sediment microbial communities from San Francisco Bay, California, United States - SF_Jul11_sed_USGS_8_1 | ecosystem: Environmental > Aquatic > Marine > Sediment | place: USA...
GTGACCACCTGGGGGTGCAGTCGCTGGACGACGCTGTGCTCGCCGCCAGCCGCCGGGGACACTCCGCCGCCCAGGTGGTCACGGCATTCGAACATCTTCGGGCGGCTGGGCTGACGGTGGGCGGCCAACTGATGGTGGGTCTGCCTGGGGAGTCCACTGTTTCGGCACTTGCTTCCGGTCGTGCCCTGGCAAGGCTTGCTCCTGATTTTGTCCGCATCTATCCGGCCCTGGTGATCCGCAACAGTGCGTTGGCCCATCGGTACGCGGCCGGCCATTACCGGCCGCTTTCGTTGCTCAAGGCGGTGGCTGTTACGGCCCGCTTGAAAACAATTTTCGACCGGCACCGCATTCCGGTGGTGCGCATGGGACTGCAGCCTGCCGACTCGTTGACGCGGGACCTGGTGGCCGGTCCCTTTCATCCCGCCTTTGGCGAACTGGTGCTCTCGCGGCTTTTTTTCAAGCGGGTGCGCTCTCTGCTCGCCTCGTTGCCGCCCGGCGTCCCCCGGGCTCTGGCCGTGGCCCCGGCCGATCAGTCCATTTTGCGCGGCCCGCGCAATCTCTCCATGCAGCGATTGGCCGCCCTGGGGCTGGCCGAACGGCTGGAACTGGTTTTTGATCCAGCCCAGCCCCGCCATGCCGTCCGCCTTGTCGAGACACTATAAAAAAAGCGCCGGCCCCAAGCAGGGGCGGCGCTTCTTCGGATGATTCTGGCCTGTTGGTCAGATCATGTGTCCGAGCCGACCAAGCCGTAGCCGCGTTCGCCGTGGAGCGAGAAGTCGAGGCCAATGACCTCTGATTGCTCGTCGATCCGGAAACCCACGGTTTTTTCGACAACCACGCAGATGATGATCGTGGCCACCGCCGCCAGGGCAATGGTCGCGCCCATGCCCAGCAGCTGGATCTTCAGCTGGTCGATGGCGGTCCAGGCGCTGCCGGCCGCCGTGGCCGCGTCCTGCATCCAGGAGTCGCGGATGAAAAAGGAGAGGAGCAGGACGCCCAGTCCGCTGCCCACGCCGTGGATGCCGAAGCAGTCCAGGGAGTCGTCGTAGCCGAGTTTCATCTTCATGATCAAAGCGTAGTAGCAGACCACCGAGGAGACGGCGCCCAGGATGATTGCCCCCAGGGGCTGCACCACGCCCGCTGCCGGGGTGATCACCACCAGCCCGGCCAGGACGCCGGAAACAAAGCCCAGCGATGTGGCCTTTTTGAAGGCGAAAGCTTCGATTATCAGCCAGGTGAGGGCGCCGCTGGCGGCGGAAACCTGGGTCATGGTCAGCGCCCGGGCAGTATCGAGGCCGCTGTGGACGGTGGAGCCGGCGTTGAAGCCGAACCAGCCCACCCAGAGGAGGCCGGCGCCCATCATGGTCATGACCAGGTTGTTGGGGTGCATGGCTGTTTTTGGGTAGCCCCGCCGGGGTCCGAGGAAGAGGGCGACGATGAGCGCGCTGGTGCCGGCGGAAACGTGGATCACCAGGCCGCCGGCCAGGTCGATCACCCCGCCGGCGCCGGCGTTGAACAGCCAGCCCTCCGGTGACCAGATCCAGTGGCAGAGGGGGCAGTAGACCAGCAGGAACCAGAGGACGATGAACAGGCTGTAGCCCCGGAAGTAAACGCGTTCGGCCAGGGCGCCGCTGATGAGCGCCGGGGTGATGATGGCGAATTTGCCCTGGAACATGGCCAGAACGTACTCGGGCACCCCGTGGACGATGGAGTCGTCAATGCCGCGCAGTAAAAAATAATCCCAGTTCCAGCCGATAAAACCTCCCAGGGTGCTGTGGCCAAAGGTAAGGGCGTAACCGCACACCGTCCAGAGTACGCCAATGATGGCCATGGCCACGAAGCTGTGCATCATGGTGCCAAGCACGTTCTTGGTGCGCACCAGGCCGCCGTAAAACATGGCCAGTCCCGGCACCATCAGCAGGACCAGAGCGGTTGAGGTGAGCATCCAGGCGGTGGTGCCGGTGTCCACCGCGCAGGTGGAGTCGGCGCCGAAGGCCGCTTGCGGAATCAGGGTGAGGAACGGCAGGAGCCCGAGGGCCGTGGTTCGCAGACGCATGACAGGAAAACCCCTTGTTGGTGTTGGTTGTGGTTGACGGTAAAATTACGGCAAGCTATGCAAAAAAAATGCCCGTTAGGTGTGTTTCTTGTATGTCGCTGAATATATTGGATTTGTTCAGGGTCTCGGCCTGGGGCTTTTGGGGCGTGGCGTGGGGTTTGTTTACGTTTTTGTGATTGGTCGGGCGAGGATTTACAGAAATGTGATTTGCTGGGAGGGCGACCCCGGGGGCAGCGCTCCACCGGCAACGGCTTGGCAGGTTTGCGGGGCGGGGGGAGGTGTCCGGGGCCCCGGCTCAAACAAAACCGCCCGTGCCGGGGCGGCACGGGCGGGGTGTGGCCTTTGGAAGAGGCGGGGAGTTATTTCGGCGGCAGGCGTTTCGTCAACCCTGCTTCGTCTTGCTGGATGCTGGGGATGACGTGGCGCAAACCAGCATGTCCAGGTCCATGGCCACCGTATGCATCTGGGTAGCCATGGAATCCAGCTCCTCGGCGGCGGCGGCCGATTCCTCGGCGTTGGCGGCGTTCTGCTGGGTGACCTTGTCCATTTCGTTCACCGCCCGGTTGATCTGTTCGATGCCGTTGGTTTGCTCCTTGCTGGCGGTGGCGATTTCGCCCACCAGTTGTGCCACCTTGTCGCTGCTGGTCAGCACCTCCTGGAACGCCTCGTTGGTATTGCTGACCAGGTTGGAGCCTTTCTTGACGTCGGCCACCGTCCCCTCGATGAGTTCGGCGGTGTTGCGTGCCGCTTCCGCCGCCCGCATGGCCAGATTGCGCACCTCGTCGGCTACCACCGCGAAGCCCGCTCCGGCCTCGCCGGCCCGGGCCGCCTCCACCGCCGCGTTCAGGGCGAGGAGGTTGGTCTGGAAGGCGATGTCGTCAATGGTTTTGATGATTTTGAAGGTGTCTTCGCTGCCCTTGGCGATCTCGGTCATGGAGCGGGTCAGTTCGGCCATGGCGTTGTTGGAGGTTCGGATCTGCCCCATGGATTCGCGCATCAGGCCGTCGGCCTCCAGAGCGTGTTCGGCGTTGCGGCGGCTCATGGAGGAGATCTCCTCAAGCGACGCCGACGTCTCTTCGATGGAGGCGGCCGCCTCGGAGGCGCCTTCTGCCAGGGTCTGGCTGCCGGTGGTGATTTGGCTCGAGGCGCCGGAAACCTGGACGGCGGTGGTGTTGAGGGTCTGGGAGATCTGGTTGACCGGCCGGATGACCCAGCGGATCAGGGCCGTGTAGTTGCCAGCGACGATCAGGATCAGAATCAGGGTGCCGATGGAGCCCAGGACCATCAGCACCGAATTGATGCCGGCCACGAGGTGGGTGGTATCCAGCGCCAGCACCATTACCCCGATCTGTCTGCCTTGGTAATCGTTGACCGGGAAGGCGGCTAGGGCATTGCGGCCGTTTTCCACCACGGTGACCGATTTTTGGCCGCTTTCAAGGAGCGAGGTGTCGATGAGTGCTTCTATCCTGCCGTCCTTGGTGCCGGTAACGAGCACGAATTTGTCGGCGATCACCGGAAATTTGGCGGGATCCTGGAGGTTGCGGGTCACCGGCAACAGGTTGGCGTTCATGTAAAGGAGCAGATGCTGCCCTTTTGCCACCGCGCCCTGAAAGATGGGTTGGAAGTCCGCCAAGACCTCGGCCGAACCGAGCTGGCCGCCGCCGGCCGACTTGATCGGCACCAGGCCCCTGACCACGAAGCCGCCCCGGCCCAACTCGATGCCCTTGAGCGGCTGGCCGCTTTTGTTGACGTCGAGCACGGTCTGCCGGAAGCTTGAGATGTCGTCGGAAACATCGACCCAGGTGTTCTGGCGCTTGGCTTGTTTTTTACGCCACATCCGTGCCAGGCTGCGGCCGTTGGGAAGATGGAAATGGAGCTTCAGTTTTTTGTCGGCGTTGTCCGCGGCATATCCGGCCAGCATGGGGGCGAGGTCGCGGCGCAGCATTTCCCGCGCCTCTTGGGTCGCCGGGTCGGCCTCGTCGTTGATGTTGCCGGCCTGCGCCCGCTGGAAGGCCTGGATTACCGGCGGCAGCTTGCTGAACAGCGCCGCCATCTCCATGGCGTTCTGGCCGGTTTTGTCGATGGCCCGTTCGATTTCCGCCTTTTTAGCGGCCACCAGATCCTGGACAATCATGGATTTCATGGCGCCCAGTTTTTGGAAAACAAAGGGGGCGCCCAAGAGGCCGGAGAGGATAACCGAGGTGAGGAGCGGCAGCAGCATTTTTTGTTTGAGACTACAGACCATGATTTTCTCCCTCATGCTGGGTGACTGGGATATGGCGATGGGAAACAGACATGTAACTGAATCAGTATGTTACAATACGGGGAGTGGTAAATGGAAATATTAATTGCGTGGTCGCCGATTTTTCTCGGCCGGGATCAGGGGGCGGTGTTCAGTAGAGACGGTACTCCAGGAGCAGGCCGTCCAGGCCGCCGTTTTTGAGGGGGATTTTGCGGCTCGGCTTGAGGCCCACCGATTTGGCCAGGGCGCGGTCGCCCAGGTAGAGGAAGGCGGTGGAACCGGTGCAGTTTTTTTTGAGGAAGTCGCCCGTTTCCCGCATAAAGGAAGTCATGTCGCGGCCCCGTTCCAGCCGAATGCCGTAGGGCGGATTGCAGACGATGACGCTGTCGGTGATGGCGGGGAGAGTCTGGAACCGTTTGGTCGTCAATCGCACCGCATTGCCGCCCGGCAGCAGTTGGAGGTTGGCGGCCGCCGCCCGCACCGCTTCCCGTGCGGCGTCGCTGCCGCTGATCAGGCCGGCGGGCGGGGCGGTGATGCGGGCATCGGCCTCCGTCCGGGTCCGGTTCCACAGCCCTTGGTCGTAATCGGGCAGGGCGGTCAGCCCGAAGCGTTGGCGGAGAAAGCCAGCCGGGGTATGGGTGACGTGCATCAGTGCCTCGGCGAGCAGGGTGCCGGAGCCGCACATGGGATCGATCAGCGGCCGTTCACCGTGCCAGCCGGTGAGGTGGATGATGGCGGCAGCCAGGGTTTCCTGCATGGGGGCGGCCACCGACTCCTGGCGGTAGCCGCGCCGGTGCAGGGAGCCGCCCGAGGTGTCGATGCTGATCGCCGCCTTGTTGCGGTCGATGTGCAGGTTCAGCAGCAGGTCCGGTTGGTCGGTGTCCACGTTGGGCCGCCAGCCGGTGGCGTCCCGGAAATGATCGACAATGGCGTCCTTGAGGCAGAGGGCCGCATACTGGGAATGGCGGATGCTGCTGTTGGTGGTGATGGCGTCCACGGCAAAGGTCGTTTCCCTGGTGAACAGCGCATTCCAGTCGATCTTGCGCGCCGTCTTGTAGAGATACTTGGTGGAGTGGCAGTCGAAGCGCAGGAGCTGGGCCAGGATGCGGGTGGCCAGCCGGGTCTGGTAGACGATGCGGTAGAGGGTGGCCGGGTCGGCATTGAAGTAGACCCCCCGGTAGACCGGCTTGGGGTCGGTGGCGCCGAGTTCTGTAAGCTCTTCGGCGCCGATGGACTCCAGGCTGTCGGCCAGTTGGGCGAAGTAGCGGTTGGTTTTCTGGTAGGCGAACATGGGGTTCCTTGCAATCAGTGGTTTCGGGCGGCAAGCGCCTGCGTCATGCGGGACAGGGCCAGTTCGAGGGTGGCCCGTGGGCAGCCGAAGTTGAGGCGTACAAAGCCGGGGGCGCCGAACTCGCGGCCGTCGGAGAGCCCGACGCCCGCGGCCTCGAACCAGGTGGCCGGATCGGCAAGCCCGGTGGCCCGGCAGTCGAGCCAGGCGAGATAGGTGGCCTCCACCGGCGCCATGGTTATCCCCGGCATGGTGGCCACCGCGTCGACAATCAGCTGGCAATTGCCCCGCAGGTAGTCGAGCAGGGCCCGGTGCCATGGGCCGCCATCCCGGTAAGCGGCCAGCGCCGCCGTGTAGCCCAGGGTGTTGACATGGGGGACGATGCCGGCCATGGCCTGCCGGAAGCGGTGGCGCAGGCCGCGGTCACTGATGACGGCCAGGGAGCAGCCCAGGCCGGGCAGGTTGAAGGTCTTGCTGGGGGCCAGCAGGGTGATGGTGCGGCTTTCGATCTCCGGTGCCAGGGTCGCGACGGGGGTGTGCTCCAGGCCGGAATCGAGAATCAGGCCGTTGTGGATCTCATCCGAGCAGATTGCCAGATCGTGCCGCTGGCAGAGGGCGGCGATGGCCACAAGCTCCTGGCGGTCATAGACCCGGCCCACGGGGTTGTGCGGGTTACAGAGGAGCAGGAGCCGGGTGCGGGAGGTGATGGCCGCCGCGAGCCGGGCAAGATCCAGGGACCAGTGGTTGTTTTTTTCGGCAAGCGCCACGGTGATCAGGTCGCGGTTCGATTGGCCCGGGGCACTCAAAAACGGCGGATAGACCGGCGTGGTGGTGAGCACCGCATCGCCCGTCTCGCCCACGGCCCGGCAGGCGACGTTGAGGCCGGTGACCAGGCCCGGCAGCCAGGTGAGCCATTCCGGTTCGACCCGCCAGCCGTATGTCGCGGCCAGCATGGCGACGACGGTTTCGGTGAGTTCGGCCGGCGGCAGGGTGTAGCCGAAGATGCCGTGCGCCACCCGCCGGTGCAGGGCCTCGATCACCTGGGGGGGCGAGCGGAAGTCCATGTCCGCCACCCACAGGGGGATGATGTCCCGGTTCCGGTATTTGTCCCACTTGAGGCTGGCGGTGTGGCTCCGGTCGATGGGGGTGTCGAAATCAAAACAGATGGTCGTTCTCCCGGGAGAAGAGGGGCGTTGGCAAGCGAGCCTGTTGGTGTCTGACTCCATCTACCCCGTCCATCCCGCTTTGGCAAGGGAATCAGGCCGTTTTGTCGTTTTCCCGGGCCAGTGAGGCGAGCTGGCGATCGTGGAGCCGGTGCAGGGCCAGGAGGGCGATCAGCGCTCCCACCAGGGCCAGGAACATGTCGGTCTGGGTGTCCCATACGTCGCCCTGGATACCGAGAAAGGCCTCGGCGTCCAGCCCGATGGCGACGGCCACCCACCACTCGATGAATTCGTAAACCGCGCTGATGGCCAGGCAGATGCAGGTGACGATGAAGAACAGCCATTTGCCCTGTCGGAGCGGTGAGCGGCGCAGCAGGATTTCCCGGGCGATGATGGCCGGCACGAAGCCCTGCGCCAGGTGGCCGAGGCGGTCGTAATGGTTGCGGGGCAGGGCCAGGGCGTCGCGAAGCCAGCCAAACAGGGGCTCCCGGGCGTAGGTGTAGTGGCCGCCGATCATCAGGATGACGGCATGGCCAAGGATCAGCCAGCAGGTGAGCGGGGTGAGGGGAAAGCGTTGGCGGGTGGCCAGCAGAACCCCGAAGCCGATCACCGCCGGCGCGACCTCCAGCGCCCAGGTAAGCCGGTCAAAGGGGGTGATGCCGGACCAGAGCAGGACCGAGAAGAAGATGGCGAGCCAGAGGAGAGCGGCGGACGGGGTGCGGGGCATGGGGAATCCTCAACGGGGCTGATGCCATGGCGCATGCTGACAGCGTTATTGTAGGCGGTGGTGGCGGGAAAGCGCAAGGAAATCGTCCGGGGGGACAGGCTGGCGACCGGCTGGGCCGGCTTGCAATTTTGGCGCGAATCAATAAAGATGCATCGTATGTGGACCGCCATGGACATCATCGCCGAGCGCAGGATCGCCGAGGCCATTGAGAATGGGGAAATGCGGGGCGGAAGCCTCAGAGGCAAGCCGTTGCCGCCGGACGATTGCGGCCATGTTCCGGCGGAACTGCGCATGGCCTACAAGATCCTCAAGAACTCCGGTTTTTTGCCTCCGGAAATCGAGGCCCGGAAGGAAATCGAAAAGATCGAGGAGCTGCTTGCCGCCACCGATGACGAGCAGTTGCGTCTCCGGCAGATGAAGAAGCTTGAGGTGCTGCTCCTCAAGATCAATGCCATGCGTGACCGGCCCGTCAATCTCGAAGCCGACCGCGATTACTTCCGCAAGGTGGTGGAGCGCGTTCCGGTCAACGGTGGCTAGGTTCGCTGGCCGTCGTTTATTCCTTTCACGAATACCCGGAGCGGTGCCGGATATCCTTCGATGGTTCTGGTGGGATCGCCCGGGTCGATGAAGTCGGCGTACGACTCGAAGGTCATCCAGTCGGTGCGCCGTTGCTCGTCGCTGCTCATGGGGTGGCTGCAGAAAATTTCCACCTCGGTAAATCCTGCCCGCAGCATCCAGTTTTTGAGACACACGCCGGTGGGCACGAAATAGGTGCCCGGTACCTTGGCGTAGGTTTTTTTCGGAAAAAGTGCCACCGGCTCGTCGCCGGGGATCGCCTGGGACTCGACGATGAGCGTTCCCCCCGGGCGCATTGCCTGGCGGACCTCGCGCAGGCAGTCGATGGGCGAGACGCGATGGTAGAGAATGCCCATCAAAAAGACCACGTCGAAGCAGTTTGCGTAGAGCCCCACCTGCTCCACTCCCAGCAGCTCGGTGTGCAGATTGTCGAGTCCGGCCAGGCTGTTGAGGGTCTGAAAGGCGAAGTAGTGCTGGAGGTAGGGCTCGAAGCCGATGGCCAGGCGCGGTTTGTGGTGGGCCATGCGGAACAGGTAATAACCGTTGTTGGAGCCGATATCCGCCACCACCTTGTCGGCGAGATCCGGCAGCACTGGCAGCAGTCGCTGCCACTTGCGCTGGCTCCGCCACTCGGCATCGATGTCGATGCCGAACACTGCAAACGGCCCCTTGCGCCAGGGCATGAAAGCGTGCAGGGCGTCGTGGACCGTTTGCCGGTCGGTGGGTGAGAGTTCGGCCGCCGTTCCGATGCGCACCACGTCACCGCTCACGTCCAGGCTCCGGGCCCGGAGATGGGCCACCGACTCCAAGGGCTCGCGAAACCGGACGATGCCTTTTTTCTTGGAGGCGAGCAGGGTGGCGTTGTGGTCGCGCCGGGCGCGGATTTCCTGGTGGTTGGCCGAGGGGAGCAGGTCGAGATAGTCGCGGGGCATGGCGTTACTGGCGGAGGGGGATGGATGGGGTTTCACGGAGAGCTCTGTGGTCGGTTCGGCCGCGGCAATCAGCCAGGGCGTTGTTGATGGTTTTGGGGAACTGTCCCCGCGTGGGATGGAAAAGTCGAATCGTCCCGGTGTTGTAACTTTTCAGCAGTGCGGCGGGCAGGTTACGTTTTTTTTCGGGTTTTTCTTTCGCTGGCCATGTGGTGCAGAAGTGAATCGCAGTCGTAGAAGGCGGGAAGGCTGGCGGCGTTGAGGGGCAGGTTGCCCATGAAGGTGCGCAGGACGGCGGCGTATTCGCGGATCGCCTGGCGCATGGTCGTGGTGACGTCCTTGTAGACCACGGACCCCTCGTAGGCCAACAATGTGTGGCGTAAAAAATTTTGCAGAGTGGTGGTGTCCTTGAGCTCCTTGATGTTGCCCTTGTCGCCTTCGGGGACCACCACCGGGCAGGATTTGAGAACGGTGTAGACCAGCTGTGCCTCCAGCCGCTTGTTGAAAAAACGTTTGAGCATCGCGAAAAAGCCCACCATGTAGTATTTTTTGCGAATCTCGCCGGCAAACCGGTGCAGGTCGAGTTTGGATTCTGGATGCCGGAACTCCTCCTCCAGTGCGTCGGCAAGGCCGCGCAGCCAGGCGCTGAAAGCCGTTGCCTCGGCGAGCACAGTGTTGCCTGTCTCCATGATATTGATGAAATCTTCGTGGCGGCCCAAGTCGATGAGTGCGTTGGTGACCCTTTTCTTGACCTTGTCGATTTCCTTGAGGTAATCGGCGAAGTCTGCGGGGTTATTGCTTTTGACGAGCTTGCCGAATTCTTCCTTGACCGGCGTGGCCAGTTTTTCCAGCCCCCCTTCCTTGCTGTGCAGGACTCCCTTGACCCCCTCCAGGGCTTCCACCACCGGCGCGATGAAGTATTCGACTATTACCGCCGGGACCAGGCGACTGGTGTTCTCCGCCAGCTCGTCGGTGGTGGAGGCATACTGGCGGAGATGGGCCAGCAGGTTTGCTATTTTTTCCTGGCAGGGGCCGATGGGCAGCAGTTGCTTCTGTGATTCGCCCTGGACGGCATCGGGATTTTTGTCTTCCGACAGCGTGAATAATTGACAGCCGTTTTGCAGGAAACGTTGTTCCAGCGGATTGTTCGAGGTAAAGCGTTGGCGGATATAGCCCACCAGGTCCAGCAGGCAGAAGCGCCGGAGGTTGAGGTAGACGATCTGGAGGAGTTTGCCCGCCTGGTTGAAGTGAGCCATGCGGGCTTGATGTTCTTCGGCGGCGGTTTTGAGGGCCGTCGGCAACTCTTCGCTGTCGGCGCCGACGGCCAGGGTGTCGGAAATGGCATTGATGGTCCGGCGCAACTCGGTGACGGTGTGGTAGATGTCGTCCTTGATCTTGCGGGCGGGATGCAGGCGGAAGGCGATTTGCGCGTCTATCAGGCCCTGGAGATTTTTGCCGCCGGCCTGGGGGTGGAGAGAGGGGTTGCTCCGCACTCCGAAAAAGAAAATGAGATCGGCGTTTTCGGGAATGCTGATGTTGTTCCAGGCCTTGATGGCTTGATTCTGCAGCATTGCGGCCAGGCCGTCATCCATTTTCTGCAGCGAGGCCTGCAACTGGCGCAGCTCGGAATCGACTCTGGTTTGCATGCAAAAGATTCCTGTGTTCTTCTCTGAAAATGCCTGAAAAGTCGATGCATCCCGGCCAGTGGACCAAGGTCCCCCCCCAAAAAAAAGCCGCTATTCGGACGCATTTCCCCAAACTTTCTATTGTACTTTATTTTGTCGTGGGGCAGCCGTCAATGGCAAGTATGTATAAATGATTGATTTAGTACTTACTTGCCATCTGCAACGGTCTGTTTGTTCAATGGTGACGTGTCCGGTTGCTGCAAAGTGCTCACGCCTTCTGCGGACACGGAGTTTATTGCTGCTGTGGGGGAGCTTCCTTTTTTTACTGGCGTGTTGGGGTAAGGAGTTGTTATGTGAGGGCGGTGCGGGTGAGCGCGTCTCCGTGTCTGGATTTTTCCGGGCGTTCATTGTCCTCTGATGCCGTGCCGAATTCCGTTGCAGGTGGCTGGCAAATCCTATTCCGGTGGGGCCATTAAAATGTTTTACGATGGCGGGGGAATAGGGAAAAAAATTAACTGTTCTGCGGTGAATAGGCGGGGCAGGCGCCTTGTTTGCCTGTCAAATTGTTAGTGTTTCTGGGCGCATGGGTTTCGCGGTATGTTTTGTGCAGGTTGGGAATGGGCAAACGGGAATTTTTATGGAAAAAGTTCTGATAGTTGAAAACAATAAGGTTTTTTTGCAGCTTTTCACCCGTCACCTGGAGGGGAAAGGGTGTGAAGTGGCCGTTGCCGAGGATGGCTTGGAGGCGCTGGTGGCCTTGGAGTCCTTTCGGCCGCAGGTGATCTTTGTTGATCTGGTTATGCCCAGGATCAATGGTGAGAAGTTGTGCCGGATCGTGCGTGCGATGCCCGAGCTGAGTGGCATCGCGTTGGTGATCGTTTCGGCCATTGCCGTTGAGGGGGAGGTGGATTTTCTCTCATTCGGGGCGGATATTTGTATCGCCAAGGGGCCGTTCTCGATCATGCAGGTTCATATCGACACGGTTCTTGACCATGTCGAGGCAGGCCAGGTGGAGTTGTTGCGGGGAAATGTCTACGGAGTCGATGGGATTGTCCAGCGACCGATTACCCGGGAGTTGCTCGCCGCCGGGCGCCATTTTGAGATTCTCCAGGAGAGCATGGCCGACGGCTTTCTGGAGTTGACCCCGGACGCCGCTATTATTTCTGCCAATCCGGCCGCTGTCGAACTGTTCGAGGTCGAGGAGGTCCGGATGCTTTCCGTGTCGCTGCCCGATCTGTTTGAGGGGGAAAACAGGCGGCGGGTTCTGGCGGTTTTTCAGCGGCTGGCAGAGACGAGCGTTGCCATTGGCGAGGAGGAACCCTTGCTTGTTCATGGCCGCTTCCTGCTGCTCAAGTTCGTGCCTTTTGTCGATGGGAAGAGGCGGTTTGTCATGGTGCTAATCCATGATATAACCCGCAGCAAGAAAGCGGAGCTGGAGTTGCGTCAGCATCGGGACAGACTGGAGGAACTGGTGGCCGAGCGCACCGCAGCCCTGGAGGAAAAAAACGCTGTGCTCGGGCAAGCGCTGGCCGAAGTCAAAACCTTGAGCGGCCTGTTGCCCATCTGCGCTTCCTGTAAGAAGATCCGGGATGAAGGAGGTCGCTGGAGCCATATCGAGACCTATATCCGGCAGCATTCAGATGCCAATTTCAGCCACAGTCTCTGTCCGGATTGTGCCTGCAGACTCTATCCCGATATTTTCGGGGACGGCAACAGGCCAAAGAGCTGATCCCGCTGCTATCTGCTTCTAGTCTCTTTCCCGCGCCGTCGGGCAGCTCCGATTGGGATCGAGCAGGATCCGGCAGTCGGCCACCGAGCATCCCTTGCCCTGTTCATGGACCATCAGCGGATTGATGTCGAGTTCGGCGATTTCTGGGTTTTCGGTGGCCAGCGCGGAAAGCCTGAGCAGGCAGTGTTCGATTTCCTCCACGTCCCGGGGGGCGGCGCCGCGCACGCCGGTGAGCATGGGATAGGCCTTGATGGAACTGACCATGAACCGGGCGCCATTGTAGCGAATCGGCGCCAGCCTGAAACTCACGTCCTTGAAAATTTCCACGAAGATACCGCCGAGACCGAACATCAACAGCGGCCCGAAGAGCCGGTAGCGGTTGATGCCGAGGATCACCTCCATGCCGGGGGGGGCCATCTGCTGGGCATAGACGCCGATGATTTCGGCCTCCGGCCGGTTGTTGCCCACCGTGGCCACCATATCCGCATAGGCCGTTGCCGCCTCCTCCGGGGAGGAGACTCCCACCCGTACCCCGCCCACGTCTGATTTGTGGACGATCTGCGGTGAGACAATCTTGAAGGCACAAGGGCCGAATTCGGCGACCGCCGCTGCCGCTTCCTCGCTGCTGGTCACCAGTCGTGCCGGCAGCACTGGAAAGCCGTATGCTGCCAGGATTTCGTTGCCCTCCACCTCTCCCAGATACCGATTGCCCGTCGTCAGCGCCGCGTCGATCACTCGCCGCGCCCGGGGGCGGTCCACCGGGATGTCAAACTCCCGGTGGTGTGCACGCTTGATCCACCGGGCGTGCTGAAACAGGGCCGACATGGCCCGGGCGGCTGTTTCCGGGAAATGGTAGTGGGGGATGCCGTTGCGGGCGAGAATCTCCGCCCCCTTGGTGACATCCATCAGCCCCATGAAGGAGGCGACCACCGGCTTGCCGCTGGCGCGGGCCAGAGGGGGGATTACCTCGGCGGTGGCCTCGATCTCGGTCATCGACTGGGGGGTGAGGATGAAGATCACCCCGTCGACGTTGTCGTCGTTGAGCACTGCCGAGAGCGCGGCCTGGTAGCGGTCCGAGCGGGCGTCGCCGATGACGTCCACCGGGTTGTGGATATTGGCGGTGCTGGGCAGGTGGCGCCGCAGGCTTTCCGTGGTTGCGTCGCTGAACTGCGCCAGCTGCAGGCCCGAGTGGATGGTCACGTCGGTGGCGATAATGCCGGGGCCGCCGGCATTGGTGATGATGGCGATGCGGTTCGACTTGGGCAACGGCTGGTTGCCGAAGGCCAGGGCGTAGTCGAAGAGTTCCTCGATGGTCTGCGCCCGGAAAACGCCCGCCTGCTGGAACAGGGCATTGTAGACCGACTCCGAGCCGGCAATGGAGCCGGTGTGGGAGCTGGCCGCCTGGGCGCCCTCGGTGGTGCGGCCCGACTTGACCACCAGGATGGGGGTCGGGTTGGCGCCGCCGGTGATCTCGCGCACCGTCTCCACGAACTCGAAGCCGTGGCGCAACTCCTCCACATACATCATGATAACCTTGGTGTGGGGATCTTCGTGCAGGAGGCGGATCAGGGCCAGCTCGCCGATATCGGCCTTGTTGCCCACCGAGATGAATTTGGAAAACCCCATGTTTTTCTTGGCGGCGAAGTCGAGGACCGCCGTGCACAGCGCGCCTGACTGACTGATGAAGGCGATATTGCCGGGATTGGCGGTGCGGCGGGCAAAGCTGGCGTTGAGGCGGACGTCAGGGTCGGTGTTGATCAGCCCCAGGCAGTTGGGGCCGACCAGCCGGATGTGGTTGGCGTGGCAGATGTCGACGAGTTCGCGTTCGATGGCTGCTCCCTCCGGCCCCACCTCGCGGAAGCCCGCCGAGATGACGATGAGTCCGCGCACGCCTTTGGCCGCCGCTTCCCGGGCCACCGCCGGGGTCTGGGCGGCCGGCACGATCACCACCGCCAGGTCAACGGGGTCGGGCACCGCGGTGAGCGAGGGGTAGGCTCGCACCCCGCATACCGAGCGGGCCTTGAGGTTTACCGGGTAGATGGTGCCGGCGAAGTCGCCGTCGATGATGTTCTTGAACACGGCCCGGCCGACGCTGCCGGGCCGGTTGGAGGCTCCGATCACCGCTACGGAGTCGGGTCGGAAAATGGTGTCGAGGCCGGCCGGCGAAGCGGTGTGGCTCCGGTCGCAGGGGTCAAAAAGGGGCGGAGCAGGGGAGGCAGCCATGGCAATGTTCACCGGGGTTGAAGGGGCAAGTCTACAGGGATTTCTTGCGGAGCCGTCATTTCTTGCCGACCTGCTTGGCCACCTCGGCGATCAAGTCGCCCAGCGGTTTGCCGTTGGGAGCGGTGGCCGATGGGTTGATGGCCAGAACTTCTTTCCATGAGTCGATGGCCCCTTGGGGATCCTTGAGGTCATAGAGGTAGACCACGCCTCGGTTGAAGCGGCAGGCCTGGTGGTCAGGGGCGAGCTGGGCTGCCTTGTCAAAGGCGGCCAGTGCCTCCTTGGGCTGGCGGTTGCGGCGGAACATGACGCCGAGGTCGGTCCATACGTCGGGCTGGTTGGGCTCCAGTTTCAGGGAGCGGTTGTAAGCGTTGATCGCCTTGGTGAACTGGCTGGTATCAAAGTATTTGTGGCCCAGTTGGGTCCAGGCCATGACATTGTCGGGATGGACCGCGACATCTTTTTCCAGGGCGAGAATGGCGTCGCTGTCCTGGGCGCTGATGCCGCCGCCGGCCGGGGCCTGAACCTGGGCGGTGGGCGGGCCGGTCTGGGGCATGGTGGCCGGGGCCGGGCCGCCTTTGTAGACACTGAAGACGATGCCGCTCAAAAAGCCGATGACAAAGGTGGCTACGGCCACCATCAGCATGGTTTCCTTGCTGACGGTGCCGGTGTTTGCAGATGCTGCCATGAAAGTCCTCCTGGGGGGTTGGGAAAGTGGCGATGAAACGTCAGTCGAAACGGGAAGACGAAACGGAAGATGTCTTCCCTAAATCCGTGACGGCCTGAGAACACTAAAAATTATAACCTGTTTACCGTTTCGAACGGAAACTATCTTAGCATAAAGTTACTGTCCGTGGCCGGATTTTGCCGCCCCCCTGGCAGTGGTCGGTTTTCTCCCCGGGGAAGTGCCGTTTGACGGTGGCAGGCGGTGAGGCAAGGTGTGTGTGAGCCCCTGCATCCTTACCAGCGGCCGAAGATCTTTACGCCAAGAGAATTCTCTGTCGCGTCGGGCGCGATTTCCAGGCCATTGCCGATCTCGGTGGTAAACAGGAAGGTGGAGGTCAGGCTGATGGCGGCACCGGCCAGCACGTCGGCGCTGTCGTGGTCGTCCGAGTCGATCCTGCTCCAGCCGACAAAGGTGGCGGCGGCATAGGCAGGGAGGCCCAGTTGCCAACCGTACCGTTTATGGAGAAAGGAGGCGCCGGAAAAGGCGGTAGCCGTATGGCCGGAAGGAAACGAGCGGGTATGGCCGTTGGGGCCGTCATGCTTGACCGCCGCCTTGATGCCGTAAGTAAGCCCCACCGTGGTGAGCAATGCCTTGCAGAACTGCCCGCGACCTTCAGGGTCGTTGTTCCGGAAAGTCATGCCGTAGGCTGTTGCCGGCAGTATGACCCGGAGAATATCGGCGGCGGTATCGGTGCCGCTGGCCGCCATGCTCCTGGTAGATCCGGTCAGGACGGCGATCAGGCAGGCGATGACGAGCAGACTCTTTCCATTGCGCTTTGCGCCGGACATCACTGTTTCCTCCGTGGGGAACCGTGAAGGGCGCCCGATATGGTGGGGGGAGGGAGCGGGGGAATATTCTGGCTCAGACGTTGTCGGCCATCACCCATACCCCGCAGGGGCAGACTCCGGCGCAGAATCCGCAGCCGATGCATTTTTTCTCGTCCACCAGGTACTCGAACTCGCCGCCGGCGGTCTCCCGTCGGGAGATGGCGCCCTGGTAGCAGGCCGACTCGCAAAGGTGGCAGTCGCGGCACAGGCCGCAGGAAACACAGCGGTCCGCCTCGCCGGTAAGATTTTTCGGTTCCTGCCGTGCCTCGTAGTAGACCAGGTTGATCTGCTCGTAGGCGATGGGCTGGCGGTGGTCGGGCTGGTAGTCGGAGTCCATCATCAGCGCGTTCAGGACCTCGGCGCAGTCCCGGCCGCTGCCGATGGCGTGGGTGGCCAAGCCGCGGCTCACCACGTCGCCGGCGGCAAAAACCTTGAGTACGTCGGTCTGGCCCAGTTCGTTGACCTTGATCTTTCCGGCCGTGTGGTTGATTTCGGCGGTGAGGAAGGCCAGTCCCGTGCCCTCTTTGTCCTGGGCGCCGCAGGCGATGATCACCCCGTCATGATCCTTGATCAATCCGGCCAGGGTATCACGGTCCACGGTGGCGTTGGTCTGCACGGTAAGGGCCGCGGTAATGCGGGCGAGATCCTTGGTAAGGATCTCCCGGGCGAGTTTGCCTTTGGTCACCGCCTCCAGCAACCGGCCGCCCAATTCCTCTCTGGCCTCGTAAACCGTCACTGCGTGCCCCTTGCGCGCCAGCTGCCAGGCGGCGGCAAGTCCGGCCGGGCCACCGCCCACCACGGCCACCTTCCGGCCGGTGGCCGTGGCTGGCGCGGGTGGGGCTACCTCGCCGCTCAGCTTACCCAACCCCTTGATGTCCAAAGCTTTGTCCAGAAGTTTGCGGGTGCAGGCCTTCATGCAGAGGTTGGGGCAGAGTTCGCCGCATACCGAGGCGGGCAGCGGGCTGTAATCGAGGACCAGCCTGAGTGCCTCGGCCTCTTTGCCCTGGCGGAGGAGCTGGAACCGCTTGTGGGAGGGAATGCCGGACGGGCAGGCGGCCACACAGGGGGCGAGTTTTTCTTCGTTGCGCCACAGCGGCTTGGCGAGTCGGTCCTTGCCGGTGGCCACGTAGGGGGCCATGGTGAAGGTTTCCTCCACCAGATCGGCGAAGATACCGCCCTTGCCCACGGCCTTTTCCCAGTGCTGCCGGCGGAACTCCCTGGTGGACATCCGTTTGGCGGCCCGGCTCTTTTTCTCGGCCGGGGTAAAAGCAACCAGCTTCCGCCAGTCGGTGCGGTCGTGGGTGAGTTCGGGAAGATGTTCGCTGCGTTCGATGGCCTCAAGGTATGGCTTGATGTTTTCGGTGAGCCACTGCCAGTCTTGGTCGTTGAGTTCCAGGAGCTGGACGTCCTTGTCGCTGTAGCCCTTGATGGGGCCGCGGAAGTAGATGGTGCCGCCCACCATGCCCACGCAGGGCCGGTAGCCGAGGATGTTGTCGGGGTGGCGTGGATTGACGCCGCAGACCACGGCGATGCCGCCGGCCTTGAACTCGGCGAATGAGTCGCCCACGTCGCGGAAATACCACGACTGGAGCGGCTCGAAGCGCGGGTTCTGTTTGGTCATGGTGTCGCAGCGGGCGCCGCCGCCGCCCTGCACGTAGAGCGTCCCCTGGGCGCCGGCGTTATGGGCGCCGTTGGTGACGTCGCCGAGCACGGTGATTTTTGCGCCGCAGTTGAGCCAGCCCACGTCATCCGAGGCGCCGCCCCGGGCGATGACCTCGGTGCCGAACATGCCCATGGCCCCCAGGCGCTGGCCGATGGGGCCGCGCACGGTGATCCGCGTCGGTCCGTACTTGGGCCAGATGCGGCCGCCGATGCCGTGTTGGCCCTGGGCCGCCACCTCTATTTCCCGGGCGCCCCCCTTGAGGGCCGCCTGGATATTCTCTTCCAGGATCCGTGAGGAAACCCGTTTGCCGTCGATATTACCTTGTATTTTCATCGTTGAAACCTAGTTTTCAGTTTTAAGTGGTTAAGTTTTAAGTTGTTTTCGATTTGTTCAAACTTAAAACTTAAAGCTTAAAACTTGCGATTTTTAGCATACATAACTGATCTTGAGCCGCTCGGCGATGGCCGGGTCGGAAACGGCCAGGGCGTCGGACATGCCGATGGGCAGCTGGGTGGAGCGGCCCAGCGGGGCGAAGATCTTTTTCAACTCCACCTCGGCGGTTTTGAAGACGTCCACCACCCGCTCGGCAACGTGGTCGGCGTCGAGTCGCCGGTAGAGGCGCGGGTCCTGGGTGGTGATGCCGCGCGGGCATTTGCCGAGATTACAGAGGTTGCAGCGGTTCTTTTCGTCGCCGAAGCAGTCGGCCGCAGCCTGCATGATGTACTTGCCGATATCAACGCCGGAAGCGCCCAGCATGATCAGCGCCGCGGCGTTGGCCGCCAGATGCCCTTCCTTGCCCACGCCGCCGGCGGCAAAGAGCGGCAGCTCGTTCTGCTTGCCCTGTTTGACCAGCTCGAGATAGCAGTCGCGGAGGTTCGAAGCGATGGGGTGGCCCATCTTGTCCATGGAGACGTTGTAGGCGGCGCCAGTGGCGCCGTCCTCGCCGTCGATGGTCAGCGCCGCCGCGTAAGGATTCCGGGCCAGATTGTTCAACACCGCCAGGGCGGTCTTGGTGCCGGAGATCTTTGGGTAAACCGGCACCCGGAAACCCCAGGCCATGCTCACCGACTGGATCATCTTGGCCACCGCCTCCTCGATGGAGTACTTGGTCTGGTGGGTCGGCGGCGAGGCGAGATCCACATACATGGGCACGCCACGGATTTTGGCGATGAGCTTCAAGACCTTGTAGGCCATGAGCAGCCCGCCGTCGCCGGGTTTGGCGCCCTGGCCGTACTTGATCTCGATGGCCGCCGGGTCCTCGATCATCTCGGGGAGCGCGTGGATGATCTCGTCCCAGCCGAAGTAGCCGGAAGCGATCTGGGGAATGAAATATTTAAGGTAGCGCGATTTGAGCAGCCTTGGCGGCAGTCCGCCCTCGCCCGAGCACATCACCACCGGGATGTTTTCCACCTCGTTCAAATAGGCCACCCCCATGGCCAGCCCCTCCCACATGGGCGGCGAAAGGGCGCCGATGGACATGCCGCCGATACGGATGGGGAAGATCTCCCGCACCGGCGGGATAAAGGCGTCGTCGGCCAGATGGAGCCGGTTGCCGTCCACCCGCATCTGCAGGGATTCGGCCTGGGGGATGCGGCCCATCAGCGTACGGATGTGAAACTCGTGCCGGCCGGCGTCAAGCGCCGGGTCGGTGAGCATGGAAATCCTGGTGAATTTCAGCTTGTCGATGGTGCTGGTGGCCGGGTCGTTCCTGCGGCCGCCGCGTTTGTAAGGCACGCCGCCGCGATTCTTGTGGAAGAGGAACTTGTGGTTGGGGTTGTACTCGGGCACGATGGCCATGTTGGGGCAGACCAGGGAGCAGGTGCCGCAGCCCACGCAGTGGCGGTCGATGTCGCGTACCTGGCGGATGACGTGGGAGACGCGCCGGATGGTGGCCGGCAGCGGCGTGGCCCCGTCCGAGTGAACAATGCGCTGCACCATGGCCGACGGCTCGATGGCCTTGGTGGGACAGACCGCGGTGCATTTGCCGCAGCGGGTGCAGCGGTCTTCGCGCCAGTGGATGATATAGGGGAACTCCAGCAGCGTGAGCTCGCTGTTATGGTCTAACCGGCCAGCTGATTCCATACCTTGACCTCCTGCGCGCCGGGCGCGATGGTGACGAAATCATACCGCATGGGAATAATATCGTTGTCTTTGTTCCGTTCGGGAAGAACTTGATCGACGCCGCACTCCTCGCTCATCAGCGCATACTTGCCCGGCACGCCGCCAATGATGCCGGGCCGGAGCTTTTTGGAGTCCTGGGTCATGAAGACGGTGCCGTCGGGCATGAAGCCAATGATGCAGTTGGGGCCGTCGATGCAGAGCTGGCGGAGCGACCGTTTCATCAGCAGCAGAGCGTTGCCTTCGGGCCGTTGAGTAATTTCGGCATCCTTGAGCGGCGTGATCACGTCCTTGAAGTAGTGCATCGGGTAGCCCAACCGCTGGTTGATAAAGTGCATGGTGTGGCAGAAGACCTCGGAGTCCGAGTTGTAGCCGGTGTAGCCGGGAAAGCCACGACTGAGCAAATAATCGCGGTTGGGGACAAAGGCGGTGTTCTCACCATTGGTCATGGTGCAGTAGCCCTGCAGGAAGAAGGGATGGCAGGCGTAGAGGTAGATGGCGTAGTTGGTGTTCTGCCGTCCTTGCGCCAGGGTGGTGCGGGCCAGGAGCGGTTTCGTGTCGAAGCCGAAGAACTCGCCCACCTGCAGGGGGTCGCCCACCTCCTTTAAGGTGATCACATCGGGCCAGAAGCTGAACACATAAAGCTTTTCCGCCTGTTCGCCGGCGGCCCGCAGGGCCAGGCGGGTGCGGGTGAGCAGCGCCTCTTTTTCTTCCTGGGGCTTGTCGCGGTACTCTTCCGGGTACTGATAGGCCACCACCAGATAGTGGCCGCGTTTGGTAACCTCTGAGCCCGGCACCTCGGTGATCTGCGGCTCCCAGCGGAATTTCACCGAGAAGCGCTGGGATTCCATATAGTCGTCAAGGATGCGCTTCCCCTCGTCGGTGGCGATGCCCGACAGGATCGGGTACTCCTTGAGCTGCTCGAACTCGCCGCCCAGGTCATGCAGGGTGACGCCAAGGCCCGAGCCGTCATGGCCTTCCTTCATGGTGTCCAGAGCCATGATCGCTTCCATGACCGAGGTATATTCACTGGCGGTTATTGCGCTTAAACGGCACATGGTGTCTCCAAAAATGTAATACCCCCGTTAACTTGCCGTCGGTTCGGTTGGCCGCGCAAGATCAACGGGTTAAAGCGTAAATGGGTGATGGTGCCGGGTGCGGCTAGCCATCGCAGGGAGCGTTTTGCAAAAAAAAGGTCGCTCCTTCATGAACGTAACCCGCAAAAATAATAATTTTTCAGCAACCCTGCAAGGAGTTTGCCGGAAAAATGTCGCGGGCAAGCGGGGGACGCCAGGCGCGGCGAGGGGCAACAGAGCCCCCCCGGCGGCGTAAGCGGCTGCCGGGGGGGGGGCGGTCAGCAGGGAGGTATGGGAGGTTGTGGCCGTGGCGGAGGAGGGCCTTGTTCTTCCTACATCACATCCGCCGCGCCGATTTGGCGAGCCGAACCAGGTTCAAAAACTCGCTCCGGTAGCCGAAAGCATCCTTGCCGCGCGCTTCCTGGCCGATGGCAAGCACCTGGTCGTAGCCGAAATCACCGGTGTAGGGGGCGTTGCGGAGCAACTGGCCGAAACCCGCCACTGCCGCGGCAAACCGCAACTCGACCGGCACTGCGGCAAATTCGGCAAACTCCGCCGCATGGTCCACGGGCTTGGTGATCAAGAGGCTCGAGTCGGAGTCCGGCAGCTTGTAGCGGATCTTCACGAAGGCGTACTCGCTGCTCTTCGTGGCCGCAGGTTTCTTGGCCGTCTCTTCCCGGTAGCGCAGCTCGTCGATCAATTTGGCACTGCTCCCCACCGGGGTGATCTCGTAGAGCGCGGTGACGGTGTGGCCCGCCCCCACCTCGCCGGCATCCACCTGGTCGTTGTTGAAGTCCTCCCGGTTGAGCAGCCTCGTCTCGTAGCCGATGAGCCGGTAGTCATGCACCATGGCGGGGTTGAACTCCACCTGGATCTTGACGTCCTTGGCAATGGTGAAGAGCGTGGCGGAGGCCTCGTCCACCAGCACCTTGCGCGCCTCGTTGAGGCTGTCGATGTAGGCGGCATTGCCGTTGCCGTTCTGGGCCAGGGCCTGCATGAGGGCATCGTTGTAGTTGCCCTGGCCAAAGCCCAGCACCGAGAGGGAGATGCCGGTCTGCCGCTCACGCTCGATATAGCTCTTGAGCTCCTCCTGGTTGGTGATGCCGACATTGAAGTCGCCATCGGTGGCCAGGATCACCCGGTTGACCGCCTTCTTCTGGAAGTTTGCTTCGGCAAGGGAGTAGGCGAGCTTGATGCCCGCCCCGCCGGCCGTGGAGCCGCCGGCCTGCAAACGGTCCAGCGCCGCCAGGATCTTGCCCTTCTCCTTCACCGGGGTGGGGTCGAGTACGGCCCCGGCCGCGCCGGCGTAAACGACGATGGCCACCGTGTCTTCCGGCGCCAGGGTATCCACCAGGAGCGCCAGGGAGTTCTTGAGCAGCGGCAGCTTGTCCGGGCTGTTCATGGAGCCTGAGACATCGATGAGGAAGACCAGGTTGGCGCGCGGCTTTTCCTTGCCGGGCAGCTCATAGCCCTTGATGCCGATGTGGAGGAGCTTGGTCCCCTTGTTCCAGGGCGAGGGGTAGACGGCCACGGTGGGGGCAAAGGGCTTGCTCCGGTCGCGGGGCACCGCGTAGTCGTAATCGAAGTAGTTGATCAGCTCCTCGATGCGCACCGCGTTCTTCTGCGGCAGCACGCCGTTGTTGAGCTGCCTGCGGACAAAGGCGTAGGAGGCGGTGTCCACGTCGATGGAAAAGGTGCTCACCGGCTCTTCGGTCGCAAGTTTTACCGGGTTGGGTGTGGTTTTCTCAAATACGTCCCGGCCGCTGTCCCGGTAGTAGCCTGTTCCCTCCTCGCCTGCCTGGCCGAGGGTGGCGTGATCTGCCATGAGCGGCCTGCCGGGCCGCATTTTCTTGGGCGCCAAGGACTTGAAGGCCACGGCAGGGGGAGGGGCGGGTGCCGAGGCTGCCACCTCCGCCTCGGCCACCCGGTCCTCACGGGCGAAAAGCTCTTTTCCCTTGGCCTCGGCCAGGGGTCGCCTCTTGTCTGCCGACCGACTCATGGCTTCTTCAAGCTTCTGTATTTCGTTTTGGGCCGCGGCGGGCGGGCCGGGCTCGGCAGTCGGGGTCGGCTCTCCCGGGGTGGTGAGGGTCGCCACTTGTTCCGGGGCTGTTGGTTCGGTGGCCAGGTCCGTTGCCTTGTGGGGCCGCATGAAGAGCGGCGTGCTGAGGGCAAAACCCAGGGCCAGTACCGCAATACCGATGGTTGCCAATCTTCTCGTTGTCATGATGGGCTCTCCTGTGCTTGGGGTTACAAGTTCGAGGATTTTGCCCATTAGACGAACGATGAAGGATGAGCCTTGGCGCTTTTTTTCCGCCATGCCCTTTTTTTGCATAAAGAGCTCTGTCGCCTTGCGGATCGCCTCTTCACGGCGGTTCGTATCCGGAGGCGGGATCTCCTGTTGTCGGAAGGCCTTCTTGAGGTCGTCGTCGTTGAAGGTCATGCTAACAGCCTCTTCAATTTCTGTTTGGCCTTGAAGATGCGCCACGAAATGGTGGTCTCGGCGCAGCCCAGGATCTTTGCCGCTTCCCGGTGACTGACCTCCTCGCCGTATACCAGCACCATGG
>Ga0224496_10000658_pt1 | contig 23496 bp, 20 predicted proteins | sample SF_Jul11_sed_USG_2_FD_168127 | JGI IMG/M metagenome (GOLD analysis project Ga0224496, IMG submission 168127) | Sediment microbial communities from San Francisco Bay, California, United States - SF_Jul11_sed_USGS_8_1 | ecosystem: Environmental > Aquatic > Marine > Sediment | place: USA...
GCTGGAGCGGGTGCGCCTCACCCGGCTGCCGTGTTCGCTGCTGCTGCTGGAAACGACCACCAATGGCAACGGGGCCGCAACTCCGCCGCAGGAAACGACTACCGACGCAATCAAGGAATGCCTCCACCACGCCGACACCCTGGCCCGCCATACCCAGGCCACGTTCGCCATCATCCTGCCCGGCACCAACCTGGGCAAGGCGGTGCAGCGGGCCAAGGCTATCGATACGGCCATCGGCCGCCAGACAAAAACGACGGACAACGCTGCTCGCATTGGTATCGCCCTCTGCTATGCCAACGACCAGTTCGGCGCCGAACAACTGCTGGCCCAGGCCGAGGCGGAACTCAATCGCAGCCGCCAGCCCGGCGCCGACCACATCTGCCACGTTTCCGGCATCCGCGCCGAGGACGACTGCCAGGTCTCAGTGGAAGAACGGGCACAACTTTTCGGTTTTCTGGTAAAGGACACCAACTGACATGCACACGACATCCGACAACAAACCTTCGATTATCTGCATCAGCAGCGGCAAGGGCGGGGTGGGCAAAACCTCCTTCACCGTCAACATGGCGGCGGCCTTAGCGCAGATGGGGCAAAAGGTCCTGCTCATCGACGGCGACCTGGGGCTGGCCAACGTGGACGTGGTGCTGGGGATCAACGTCCGCCACAACCTGCGGGAAACCATTGAGGAAGGCCGCGACCCAGCGTCCATCCTGGTGGAGGTGCAGCCGGGCTTTTCCGTGCTGCCGGCCAGTTCCGGAGTGCCGGAGATGGCCAACCTCTCCTACGAGGAACAGATCTTCCTCACCAACACCCTGGAGGGGATCACCGGCCGCTTCGACTTCGTCCTGGTGGACTCCGCCGCCGGCATCGGCGACTCGGTGCTCTGGTTCAACAACTGGGCACAGACCAACATCGTGGTTCTGTCGCCGGACCCCACCTCCATGACCGACGCCTACGCCCTGATGAAGGTTCTCAACTCCCGCTACGACCGGAAAAATTTCTTGCTGATGATCAACAGCGTCAAGAGCAAAAAGGAAGGCCAGGCGGTATTCGACAACATGAGCCTGGTCCTGGACAACTTCCTTAAGATCAAGCCGGCGCAGTTGGGAATCATGCCGCTGGACAGCAATGTCGCCAAGGCGATCCGAACCCAGAAGCCATTTTTCCTTACCTTCCCGGAGAGCAAGGCGAGCCTGGCGATTTCGGAAATGGCCGCCACCATTGTCCGGCGGGAGCACTGACCTTGGGCGACAAGCGCCCTGGCAACTTTTTTGAACAAGAGCAAAGACTTTATCCAAAAAATCCGGCTATAATGATACGCATGCCAGCCATGCACGGATCTTTTTCAAGCAAGAGGGAACAATGTTTGTCATCGGTAATTTCTTGAGCGCCATCGCCTCACTCGTCGATTTCGTCCTCACCGCCTACATGTGGATCATCATCGGCCGGGCTCTGATTTCCTGGGTGAATCCAGACCCATACAACCCCATTGTCCGCTTCCTGCGAGATGTCACCGACCCCGTCCTTTACCGAATCCGGCGGGTACTGCCGCTAGCGGTTGGCGGCATCGATTTCTCCCCCATGATCCTCATTGCCGGCATCATCTTCCTGCGCGGCTTCCTGGTCCCAACCCTGCAACGGCTGGCCATCACCATGGGCGGATGAAACGCAATTGCACCTGAGTTTTTTTACATGCTCACCTCTTCTCTCGCAAGACCGGCCCAACAGTTCCCCAAAATCTTCATCGCGAGGAGCCGACCATGACCCTGACGCCGCAAGAGATCCAAACCCAAGAGTTTCACGTGCGCTTCCGTGGCTTTGACGTTGAGGAGGTCGACGGCTTTCTCGAAAAGGTTGCCGCAGATTTTCTGGCCCTGATCGAGGAAAACAAAAAACTCACTGCCGAGCTGGAAACACTCAGCCAGGAGATGGCCACCCACCGAAGCCAGGAAAAAACCTTCCAGCACGCCATCCTCTCGGCCCAGCAAATTGCCGATGAAATGAAAGAAAAAAGCCGCGTCGAGGCGGATGAACTCCTGAACGAGGCCCGCCGGGAAGCCGACGGGCTCAGGGAATCCGCCAATGCCGAGATCTCCGCCCTGGAGACCGAGGTCGACCGCCTGGAACGACTCCGCTCGGAGGCCAAAAACGAGCTGCGGCGGATGCTGGACAGCTATATCGCCATGGTCGACCAACCCCTGCCGCCAAGGGCGGCCATGGCCGAACCAAGCGAAGCGCTGGTGCCCCCGGTTGCCGAGGCCGCACCCATGCCCCTGGCCCCCGAGGACTCCACCGAGGAGACGGAGGAAGAAGAAGATTTCTCCGATCTCTATCAACGCATCGAGTTGCCCGACGAAGATTCCACCACAATTATCCGCCAGGCGTTTACAAGTGACACCGAGGGCGCGGACAGCACCACCGAGGCGGAGTTACCCCCTGAGCCCCGCGTGGCTGTGGACCAGCCGCCCCTGGCCGCCATTCCCGACCTGGACGACGAAATAATTTTCAGCCTGGAAGACCCCCTGGACCGCCAGGAGCCGTCAGTGACCTTCGACGACCTGGAAGAAGACGGAAAAAAATAACCTCGCCCCGCCATGGAGTGCCTCAGAGAAGAAAAGGATGGCGCCCTGTCGTTGACCGTCTATGTCCAGCCCAAGGCCTCAAAAAACCGCCTGGCCGGACTCCACAACGGCGCCATGAAGCTCTGCATTACCGCGCCGCCGGTGGACGGCAAGGCCAACGCGGCGGTGATCACCTTCATGGCCAAACTCTTCCACCTGCCCAAGGCCAGCATCGCCATCCTCAGCGGCCACCAGAGCCGCACCAAGCGACTGCAACTCACCGGTCTCACCCTTGAGACGGCGGAGGCAATCCTCGCCAAGACGCTTTCGTGAATTTTGGTATTTTGGGAACGATGCAACCATCATACCCCGCCTAATGCATGACGACAAACCACATCCACCTGTCCATCCTTATCGACGAAATCCAAAACACCAGCCGCCCCCCCTGCTGCCGCCGATACGGCTTGAGGTTTGCATCTCTTCGGATTATTATAACAAATTCCGGTGGATTACTATCCGCCTTCAGGCGTCTCCTTATCACGGCAACGAGCCTCCGGCATGACCACCACCAGAATCGGCATTCTTTCCGACACCCACCTCGACACGGTTTCCGATTACTTTAAAACCGTGGCCAAAGCCTGCTTTGCCGAGGTGTCGATGATTCTCCATGCCGGCGATCTCACCAGCCTGGCGGTGCTCGATGTCTTCAAGGACAAGGAAGTCCACGCCGTGCACGGCAACATGTGCTGGGGACAAACCTGCAAAGCGCTGCCCACCCATAAAACCATCGAAGTAGGCGGCTTCACCATCGGCCTGGTCCACCGGGTCGGCAACTCCTACCACTTTGAAGACCAGCTCATCGAGCTCTTCCCGGAGGCGGACTGCATCGTTTACGGTCACACCCATCACCCGGTCTGCCACCAGGTCGGCAATATCCTCTACATGAACCCCGGCAGCTTCTTTTCCTCCGGCCGCTACGGCGCGCCGCCGACATACGGCATTCTGGAAATCGACGGCGCATCCATGCGCGGCTCGATCCATCAGGTAGGACGATGAGCAAAACCCTCTGGACACCGTGGCGGATGGCCTATGTGGAAGGCAGCGAGGGACGCAAGCCCGGCTGCCTGTTCTGCATCGATGGCCACAAGAACCATGACAAAAAAGAGCTGCTCCTCTACCGCAACGAGACGGTTTCGGTGCTGATGAACCGCTTCCCTTACGCCAACGGCCATCTCCTGGTGGCCCCGACCCGGCATTTGGCCGACCTGACCGACCTTGACGAAAAAGAACACTCCGCAATCATGCGCATCTTGCAAAAAAGTGTTACCATTCTCCGCGCTCATCTAAAGCCCCACGGCTTCAACATCGGCCTCAACCTCGGTGCAACCGCCGGGGCCGGTATCGCCGCCCACCTCCACTGGCACATCGTGCCCCGCTGGGACGGCGACCACAACTTCATGACCGTGCTGGCCGAGGTGCGCACCATCCCCGAACATATCGACAACACCTTTGACCGGCTGCTGCCGGACTTTGAGAACCTCGCCCGGCCAGAACGACTGAGTAAAAAAGATGAGTAAACCGCCTGCCAAAATAACGCCGATGATGCAGCAGTACCTTGAGATCAAGGCGCAGCATCAAGACGCCATCCTCTTCTACCGGCTGGGCGATTTCTACGAGATGTTCTTTGACGATGCCGAGATCGCCTCGAAGACCCTCGGCATTACCCTCACCTCCCGCAACTCGAAGGACGACGCAAACCGGGTGCCGCTCTGCGGAGTGCCCTACCATGCCGCGAGCGGCTATCTCGCCAAGCTGATCAAGGCGGGCTTCAAGGTGGCGGTCTGCGAACAGGTGGAAGACCCCAAGGAGGCCAAGGGGGTGGTGAAACGCGAGGTCGTGCGGGTGGTGACCCCGGGGCTGGTCACCGAGGAACAACTCCTGAACGACAAGGAAAACCGCTATCTCGCCGCCGTCTGCCGCAAGGGAAAACTCTGGGGCCTGAGCCTGCTCGACCTCTCCACCGGCGAGTTTCTGGTCACCGAGCGCGACGAACTGGCGGCCCTGCTCGACGAATTGACCCGCATGGCTCCCTCCGAGGTGCTGCTCCCAGAAACGGCGGCCCAGGATCCCGAAGGCGCGGCCGACCGCCTGACCCAAGCCCTGGACCAGGCGCTTCCCAACGGTTGCCGCACCCCGCGGCCGGAATCGAGCTTCTACCCGGAAACAGCCCGCCAGGCACTGCTCGACCACTTCAAGGTGGCCAATCTCGCCGGATTCGGCTGCGAAGAGTTCAAAGCCGGGGTGGCCGCCGCCGGCAGCCTGCTGCTCTACCTCCAGGAGACCCAGAAAACCGAACTCGACCACATCGAGCGGCTCACCCCCATCGAACTCGACCGGGTGCTGCTCATGGACGACTCATCGCGCCGTAACCTGGAACTCACCCAGACCATTGTCGGCGGCAAACGCGAGGGGTCGCTCCTGGCCACCCTGGACCTCACCGCCACCCCCATGGGAGCAAGATTCCTCAAAAAAAGCCTGCTTCTGCCCCTCCAGGATCCGGCCGCCATCAACCAGCGACTGGACACAGTGGAGCAGCTCTACCTGGACAGCGCCCGCCGCGAGATCCTGCGCGAACTGCTCGGCCAGGTCTATGACCTGGAACGGCTCAACGGCCGGGTGGTGCTTGGCAGCGGCAACGCCCGCGACCTCTCTGCCCTCAGGGTTTCCCTGGAGCAACTGCCGCGCTTAAAAGAGGCGCTCACTCCCTGCTCCGGGCTGCTGGCCCAAATCGGCACCGAGCTGGATGAGCTGACCGACTTGCGTGAACTCCTCGGGGCTTCCATCCGCGATGATGCGCCCATTACCTTGCGGGAAGGCAACCTGATCCGGGCCGGATTCAACGCCGAACTGGACGAGCTGGTTGCGATTCTCCGCGACGGCAAGGCGCTGATCCTTGGACTTGAGACCCGGGAACGGCAACGCACCGGCATCAACAGTCTCAAGATCCGCTACAATAAAGTGTTCGGTTACTATCTTGAAGTGAGCAAGGCGCAATTGGCCAACGTGCCCGACGACTACATCCGCAAGCAGACCCTGGTCAATGCCGAGCGCTTCATCACCCCGGAACTCAAGGAGTTCGAAGACAAGGTGACCGGCGCCGAGGAGCGCCGCCTGGCGCTGGAATACCGCTTGTTCAGCGAAATTCGTGCCCGGGTGGCGGCGGAAAGCTCGCGCATCCTTCAGGCCGCAGGCCACATCGCCCGCATCGACTTCTTCTGCTGCCTGGCCGAGGCGGCCCACAAATACCACTACACCAAACCGCAGGTCAACGACGGCCAATCCATCGTGATCAGCGAGGGCCGCCACCCGGTGATCGAGCGGTCGCTTCCCGCCGGCCGCTTCGTGCCCAACGACATCCGCCTCGACCAGACCACGGACGAAGTGCTGATCATCACCGGCCCCAACATGGCCGGCAAATCCACGGTGCTCCGCCAGACCGCCCTGATCACCCTGCTGGCGCAGATGGGCAGCTTTGTGCCGGCCACCGAGGCCGAAATCGGCGTCGTCGACCGCATCTTCACCCGGGTGGGGGCCATGGACGACCTGCGCCGCGGCCAATCCACCTTCATGGTGGAGATGAATGAGACCGCCAACATCCTCAACAACGCCACCGAACGCAGCCTGGTGATTCTCGATGAGATCGGCCGCGGCACCAGCACTTTTGACGGCCTTTCCATTGCCTGGGCGGTGGCCGAGGAGCTGGTCAACAAAAACGGCCTGGGGGTAAAAACCATCTTCGCCACCCACTACCACGAACTCACCGATCTGGCCCGGACCAGTGAGCGGGTGAAGAACTTCAACATCGCGGTACGGGAATGGAACGACACCATCATCTTCCTGCACAAGCTGATGCCGGGCGGCACCAACCGCAGCTACGGCATCCAGGTGGCGGCCCTGGCCGGCGTGCCGGCAAAAGTAGTGGCCCGGGCCAAGGAACTGCTGCATAATATTGAGAAAGGTGAGCTCACCCGCCACGGCGAACCGAGGATCGCCACCGCCTCGGCCCGGCAGAACCGCAAGCAGCCCAGCCAGTTGCACCTGTTCGCGGCCAAAGACGATCCACTCCGGGAAAAAATGACCGAAATCCGCCCCGATCAGCTGACGCCACTGCAAGCCCTGAACCTGCTCTATGAGTTGAAGTCCCTGGCCGATGAGTAATCTTTCCGCCGCATACCACCGTGCCGTCCGGCCGCTCCTGATTGCCGGCCTGCTGTTGCTGCTGACCGCAAACAGTCTGGCCGCCGCCAACCTGTCGGAAGAGAATCTGCTGGCCAAACGCTACCGCCTTGCCAAGGCCTCCCTCCACAACCTGACGGTGGACACAAAAAACGCCGCCACCCCGGCCGCCTGGCAGAACGTGGTCAAACGCTTCACCGCCATCTACCACGCCGATCGCGAGAAAAAACTGGCCCCCGGCTGCCTCTTTCTGCTCGGCCTGACCCACGAGGAAAAAGCGCGCCGCACCGACAATCCGGTGGATCTTGGCATGGCGATCACCTACTACCGGGACCTGGCCGACACCTTCCCCCGACACAGCCTGGCCGACGATGCCCTGCTCGCCATGGGCCGCATCTACCAGGAAGCGAAGCAGGACAATGCCACGGCGGCCAGGACTTACGCCCGGCTGGTGGCCCTCTACCCCCATGGCGATCAAAGCCGGGAGGCTGCAGAGCGCCTGCTGGATTTGAAGGGCGCGGCCCTTGCCTCTGCCGACGCACCGCCGCTTCCCGTGGCGCCGGCACAGACGGCCACTGCCACTGCGCTCCCCACGGAATCGGCAGCTGGGGCCACCCCGGCAACTCCCCCCTCGGAGCCCGCTCCGTCTCTGGCCGGCATGGCCACCCTGCAACCCCTCAAACACTGGTCCAACAACGACTACACCCGCATCGTCATCGAAACCTCCAAGGAGGTTGCCTACACAAAATCACTGCTGCCCAGGAACGACGACCTGCCCCGCCGCCTCTACGTCGACCTCGACAACTGCCGCCTCACCCCGGACCTTGCGCCCTCCATGCCCATCGGCGACGGACTCCTGAAACAGGTTCGCAGCGCCCAGTTCGCACCGAGCACTGTCCGGGTGGTGCTGGACATCGAGTCCATTTCCGACCACAAAATATTCAGCCTCCACGACCCCTTCCGGGTGGTGATCGACGTTAAGGGAGATCGCCCCAAGGAGGAAAAAATTCAGGAAATCACCAAAACCGGCAAGCAAAAACCCGGGCCGCCCCCCAGCCTCGCCCAACAGCTGGGCCTGGGAATCAGAAAGGTGGTCATCGATCCGGGCCACGGCGGCAAGGATCCCGGTGCCGTATCGCCCTCCGGCATCAAGGAAAAAGACGTGACCCTGGCAGTGGCCACGCAGGTAGCCGCCATCCTCCATCGCGACCTGCACTGCCAGGTAATCATGACCCGCTCCCGTGATGTCTTCGTGCCTCTGGAGGAACGGACCGCCATCGCCAACACCAGCAAGGGCGACCTCTTCCTCTCCATCCATGTCAACGCCGCGCCCCAGCCCGAGGTGAAGGGCATTGAGACCTACTTCCTCGACCTGGCCCGCACCAACGACGCCATGGAAGTTGCGGCCCGCGAAAACGCCACCTCAACCGGCCAGATGAGCAACCTCCAGGCAATTCTCATGGATCTTATCCAGTCCACCAAAATCAACGAGTCGGCCAAACTCGCCGAGTGCGTTCAGGAAAACATGGTCAACGGCCTCTCCCGCCGCTACTCAGGAATCGGCAACCTGGGCGTCAAACGCGCTCCTTTCGTGGTCTTGATCGGTGCCCAAATGCCCTCGGTGCTCACCGAAATCGCTTTTTTGAGCAACCCGGAAGACGCAAAACGGCTCAAAAACCCCAAATTCATCACCGCCGTGGCCGAAGAAATCGTCACCGGCGTTTCCATTTACGCCCAGCAATTGAATGTGGCGAGCCTCCAGTTCCGGTAAAGGAAGTCGCCACGGCCAGCGCCTTCAGGGGGCTGACCCGCACCCTTCCCCTGGCTTCCCTGTGGGCATAAAAAAATCTCCCGGCACCAATTTGTGCCGGGAGATTTTGTGTCCATCTTTTGCAAAACCGCGAACTACTGCTCAGCAACCACCCGCCCTTCCTTGAGATCGCGCCCCTCCAGATACCGGATGATGGACTCGGCCGCTTCCTTGGCCTGAAAAACCGCCTTGGCCACGGTCTGGGGACCGAGCACGGCATCGCCGCCGGCAAAGACTCCCTCCTTGGAGGTCTGCATGGTGACCTCGTCTACGATAAAGGTGCCCCAGCGGGCAAGTTCCAGGTCAACGCCGGCATTGACCGTCGGGTCCATATCCTGGCTGATGGCGGGAATGATGGCGTCGGCCTCGATCATGAAATTCGACCCCTCCACCACCACCGGCCGGCAGCGGCCCGAGGCGTCGCATTCGCCCAGCGTCATGCGAATGCACTCTATTTTGGTGAGCTTGCCATTTTCGCCGTGGATCTTCACGGGTGCGGCAAGCATCTCAATCTTGACCCCTTCCTCTTCCAAATGATGCACCTCGGCCTGGGAGGCGGGCATCTCCGCCTTGGTCCGGCGGTAAAGGATGAAAACCTTGTCGGAGCCGGTACGAAGCGCGGTTCGGGCGCAGTCGATGGCCACGTTGCCGCCGCCCACCACGACCACGTTGCGACCCAGATTGAGGTTCTCGCCGAGATTGACCCGCCGCAGGTAATCGACCCCGTGCAGAACTCCGCCCAAATCCTCGCCCTCGATGCCGAGTTTACGGCTCAAATGAGCGCCAACCCCAATGAACACCGCGTCAAAGCCATTGTCGAGCAAATCCTGCACGGTCTTGTCCTTACCGATGGCGACCCCGGTTTTGATCTCTACGCCACAGTTCCGCAACGCCTCGAACTCGGCATTGATGATATCACGCGGCAGTCGATAGGCGGGAATGCCCATGCTCAACATCCCCCCCACCTCGGGCAGGCTCTCAAAAATGGTGCAGGGATAACCAGCGTGGGCCAGATAATAGGCCGTGGTCATGCCCGCCGGGCCCGAACCGACAATGGCCACCTTCTTGTCCTTGGGCATGGCGCATGGCTTCATGATATCTTTGTTATTGGCCACCATCCAATCAACCAGGTAGCGCTCGATCATGCCGATGGCCACCGGCTCACCCTTCTTGCCGCGAATGCAAGACCCCTCGCACTGAAACTCATGCGGGCAAACCCGGGAGCAGATGGCGGGCAGGGAATTGGTCTCGCGATCCTTCCAGTAGGCCTCCTCGACCTTGCCCTCACGCAACAGGGCAATAAAGCCGGGGATATCGTTATGAATGGGACACCCCTCGCGGCACTTGGGCTTCTTACATTGCAGGCAGCGCTCAGCTTCCTTGATCACCGTCTGGTGATCGAAACCGGCCACCACCTCATCAAAATTGGTAATCCGCTCCTGGGGCTTGAGCTCCGTGGTCTTCTGCCGGGCAATAGCTAAACGTTCCTTGGGATCCATCATCTCCTCCTCAAAAAAAAGGGCTCCATGCCGGGCCACAAAGGGCGACAGGGAAAATTTCAAAAAAGCACATCAATACAAGATGTTACAAACTTATCTAGTCTAATATGTTTTGCGTATCATTTCACCAATAAAACCCTTTAAAGGAGTAAAATTTCTTCTGCCAGCCCCCGTTCCTTTCCATAAAAAACAAACGGTTAGTTGAGGATATTTTCCTGAAAAAAATTTCGTTTCCTATTCTTTTTTATGCTAGACTGAAATAAATTTACCTGGCTCGGACTATTATCTTGTAAAAATTCATTTACATAGCTCTCTTTAAAAATCAAATATCGATGGTATCTTTATGAAGGCCGAATTCATAAATCCCTTTTTACATGCCACCAAGAATGTTTTGGAGACCATGGCCCAGACCCCGGTTAATGCCCAAAAACCAAAGCTTAAGGACGGCACCACAACTTATGGCGAGGTCACCGGTATCATTGGCATGGCCTCGGAAACCGTCTCCGGCACCATGGTGGTCAGCTTCACGGAAAAATGCATTCTCAAAATTGTCGGCAATATGCTCATGGAAGAACCCAAGGGCAAAATCGACGATGAAATCATCGACGCCGTCGGAGAACTGACCAACATGATCTGCGGCGGCGCCAAAGCGGAACTAGCCAAACTCAATCACAAATTTGATCTGGCAACTCCGACCATGGTGGTCGGCAAGGGCGTGGAGATTTCCCATTACTCCAGCGAGCCAACCCTGGTTATCCCATTCAACACCGATGCAGGAGACTTCGTCATCGAGGCGAATCTGACCGAAAAGCCCTGAAAAATCGGTCGGCACCTGACCGTTCGCAATTCGCAGACCAGATGGCGGCTGAGGGTGGCGCCCCCCGCCCCCCTCGCCTCCCTTTTTCCGCTCCAGCAAGCCACGCCCAGCTCCAGAAACCTTGCCCTCCTGAACCACCACCACACAAGAAAATCGCAACTGTTCAGCCGCACCGCATCCGGCTGTCGCGCTTTGCTCGCTTGCCGGCAATGCTGCTTGAACAGTTACGCACGAGGGGTGATTCGAAAAATTCTCCACCAGGAGAGAGCGTCGACACCTAATACAACGATGCCGCAACTGCCCTCTGGCCGGCCGGATTTTTGCCGAAGGGAAACTCCGTGGCGCTGAGCTAGGCAATGGGCAAAAAATCAGAACCAAAAAAAAGGACCGTGCCTTCCGGCACGGTCCTTAGCATAACGGAACAAAAACGGTAACTGCTCAGCAGAGGCTCAAATGCGATACAGCTGAGCAGTTACAAAAAACACTACTTGGCCTCGCGTTCCGACGCCTTGAGACGGGAAAGCGCCCGCTGCAAAGCAGCCTCGGCGCGAACCCGGTTGACATTTTCCTGTTGCGATTGGGCCTGAGCCAACCGTTTTTCAGCCCGTTCCTTGGCGCGCAGGGCGCGATCAACGTCGATCTCACCTCCCCGCTCTGCTGATTCCACAAGGAAGGTCAGCTTGTTGTTGGAAACCTCACAGAAACCGCCGCTCACCATCATCAGATCCGCAACCCCGTCCTTCCGATAGGAGAGAACACCGGTCTTGATGGTGCTCAAAAACGGGGCATGATTGGCCAAGACGCCGAACTCGCCGCCGTAACCGGGAGCGGTAACGATGTCCACCGCGTCACTGAAGACGGCACCCTTGGGAGTAACCACTTCTAATTGTAACTTCTCTGCCATTGGTATCCCTCTGTGTGCATGACGGGGTCAAAGGATGGAAGACGAACGGCACAACCTAGATGTTGAGCCGCTCGCTCCGTGATTATCACCCGTTAACTGGTCTTAGGCCGCAGCCTTCTCCTTGTTGGCCTTCTCGATGGCCTCCTCAATGGAGCCCACCATGTAGAAAGCGGTCTCGGGAAGGTCGTCATGCTTGCCGTCAAGAATCTCCTTGAAGCCGCGCACGGTATCCTCAACCTTGACGTACTTGCCGGCCATGCCGGTGAAAACCTCGGCAACGGTAAAGGGCTGAGAGAGGAAACGCTGGATCTTCCGAGCCCGGCCAACGGTCATCTGATCTTCCTCGGAAAGCTCGTCAGCGCCGAGAATGGCGATGATGTCCTTGAGGTCCTTGTACTTCTGAAGAGTTACCTGCACGCCGCGAGCGGTGAGATAGTGCTCCTCGCCGACCACGTTGGGATCGAGAATACGGGAGGTGGAGTCCAGGGGATCCACCGCCGGATAGATACCGAGCTCGGCAACCTGACGGGAAAGAACAACGGTACCGTCGAGATGAGCAAAGGTGGTAGCCGGCGCCGGGTCGGTAAGGTCGTCGGCAGGTACGTAGACGCACTGCACAGCGGTAATGGAACCCTTGTTGGTGGAGGTAATCCGCTCCTGGAGGGCACCAAGGTCGGTGGCCAGGGTCGGCTGATAACCAACCGCAGAAGGAATACGACCAAGCAGAGCCGAAACCTCGGCACCGGCCTGGGTGAAACGGAAGATGTTGTCTACGAAGAACAACACGTCCTGACCTTCCTCGTCACGGAAATACTCGGCAGCGGAAAGACCGGTAAGCGCCACCCGGGTACGGGCTCCCGGAGGCTCGGTCATCTGGCCGTAAACCAGGGCCGCCTTGGGAAGAACGCCGGACTCCTTCATCTCGCGGTAGAGATCGTTACCCTCGCGGGTACGCTCGCCAACACCGCAGAAGACCGAGATACCGCCGTGATGCATGGCGATGTTGTTAACCATCTCCATCATGATAACCGTCTTACCACAACCGGCACCGCCGAAGAGGCCCATCTTGCCGCCGCGGGGGAAGGGAACCAGGAGATCGATAACCTTGATGCCGGTCTCGAGTACGTTCACCTCGGTGTCCTGATCGGTGAACTGCGGCGCCAACTTGTGGATGGGCCGTTTCTTGTCCGAGGAGATGGGGCCAAGGCCGTCCACCGGGCGACCGACCACGTTCATGATCCGGCCAAGCGATGCAGCGCCGACCGGCACCTCAATAGGAGCCCCGGTCTGCCGAACCTCCTGACCACGCATCAGACCGTCGGTCTGATCCATGGCGATACAGCGACAGGCGTTGTCGCCGAGATGCTGGGCAACCTCGATAACCAGGTTGTCCGGCTCATCATCAATACCCTTGTTGGACACATACAGGGCATCCAAAATCTCCGGCAGCTGACCCGGCTCAAACTCAACGTCGACAACCGGGCCGATTACCTGCACAATTTTACCATTCTTTTGATCACTCATATGCCAACCTGCCTCCTCAGCATCTTGTCTATTTCTTGATCGTCAGGTGGTGGCAGGAAGGCTTGCGGCCTCAACCAACCACGCTGAACCGTTATTTACGCTGAAACTATCCCTTCAATGCCTCGGCGCCGCCGACAATATCCATCAGCTCGCCGGTAATGCCAGCCTGCCGCGCCTTGTTGTAAACCAAGGTGAGCTCGCTGATCATATCCTTACAGGCGCTGGTCGCGTTGTCCATGGCGGTCATCCGCGCCGCCTGTTCACTGGCACCGACCTCGAGCATGGCGTGGTAGACCATGACATTGAGGTAGAGGGGCAGCAGCACATCCATGATCTCGGCGGGACTGGGCTCGTAGATATAATCGCCTGCCGCTGCGTCGCTCTCTTCTCCGGCCACCGGCTGCACCGGCAGCAACGGCTCTTCCACCGGACGCTGTACGGCCACACTCTGAAACTTGCCGTACACAATGTGAACGGCATCAGAGCCGCCAGACAGGAAATTCGCCGCAGCTTCCTGGGCAATGGTCCGGGCGTTGAACATCTGGAAGGTACCCATGATGTCCGCATAAGACTCCCGGATCAAACCAAACTTGCGGAAATAGTTGCGGCCTTTCTTGCCCACGCAGACCAGGCTGACCTTCTTGCCTTCGGCCTGATACTTGGCGATGAGCTTTTCGGTCATCTTGAAGATATTGGTATTGAAGCTGCCGCACAGGCCGCGGTCTGAGGTAACGACGATCAACTCGATGGTCTTGACGTCGCGCTTCTCCATGAGCGGAAACTGCCCGGAGTCCATGTTGGCGGAAAGGCTTCCCATGGCAGCGTTGAACTTCTCGGTGTAAGGCCGGAAGTCCTCCATCTTCTGCTGGGCACCACGAAGCTTCGCAGCCGCGACCATGTTCATGGCCTGGGTGATCTGCGAGGTCTTCTTCACGCCACCTATTTTTTGTTTTACTTCGTTCAAACTGGCCATTGACTCGCCCCCTGCTTAGTTGAGGCCCTTGGTTGCCTTGAAGGACTCGCTGAAGGCGGAAATGGCCTTCTTCATCTTCTCTTCCAGGGCGCCGTCGATGGCCTCCTTGTCGCGCAGATCATCAAAGACGCTGGGCTCGTTCTGCTCAATGTACTCGTAGAGACCTTTCTCAAAGTCAGCCAGGGTATTAACCGGCAGGGCATCAAGATATCCCTTGGTGCCGGCGAAGAGGATGGTGACCTGCTTCTCCATGGGCAGCGGGTTGTACTGGGGCTGTTTCAGGATCTCCACCAGACGCTCGCCGCGGGTGAGCTGCTGCTGGGTAGCCTTGTCCAGATCGGAGCCGAACTGAGCAAAGGCGGCCAGCTCGCGGTACTGGGCGAGGTCGAGGCGCAGGGTACCGGCCACCTGTTTCATGGCCTTGACCTGGGCGGCGCCACCGACGCGGGAAACCGACAGACCGACGTTAACCGCCGGACGGACACCGGAGAAGAAGAGGTTCGGCTCCAGGTATACCTGGCCGTCGGTGATGGAGATAACGTTGGTGGGAATAAAGGCGGAAACGTCACCGGCCTGGGTCTCGATGATCGGCAGGGCGGTAAGAGAGCCGGCGCCCAGATCGTCGTTCACCTTGGCGGAACGCTCGAGCAGACGGGAATGGTTGAAGAAAATGTCACCGGGGTAGGCCTCACGTCCCGGCGGCCGGCGAAGCAGCAGGGAGAGCTCGCGGTAGGCAACCGCCTGCTTGGAGAGATCGTCATAGATGATCAAGGCGTGCTGGCCGTTATCGCGGAAGTACTCACCCATGGCGCAGCCGGCAAAGGCGGCGACGTACTGGAGAGGTGCCGGATCGGAAGCACAGGCGGCAACCACGGTGGTGTACTCCATGGCACCGTGCTTACGGAGGGCCTCAACCACCAGGGCGACGGTGGACTTCTTCTGGCCGATGGCCACGTAGATGCAGTGCACGTCGGTGTTCTTCTGGGCGATGATGGCGTCGACGCAAAGAGCGGTCTTGCCGATCTGACGGTCGCCAATGACCAACTCGCGCTGGCCGCGGCCAACCGGGGTCATGGCGTCAACCGCCTTGGAACCGGTGTAGCAGGGCTCATGTACCGATTTACGGGCGATAACGCCGGGAGCGAGCACCTCGATCTTGCGAGTCTCCTTGGCGGCAATCGGACCCTGGCCGTCGATGGGGAAACCCACACCGTCAACAACGCGGCCTTCCATCTCGGGGCCGACCGGCACCTCGGCGATCTTGCCGGTCCGCTTGACCACGTCGCCTTCCTTGATCTTCCGGACGTCACCAAGGACGGCGCAACCGACGTTGTCGGCTTCCAGGTTCAGGGCCAGGCCGAGAATGCCGCCGGTGAACTCCAGGAGCTCCATAGCCATGCAGTTTTGAACACCATGGACACGAGCAATACCGTCACCAACTGAGATTACGGTTCCAGTTTCGCTCAGATCGACCTTGTTCTCGTAGTCCTTGATCTGCCCCTTAATGATTTGACTGATCTCTTCGGCTTTAATCTGCATTGTCTCTATTCACTCCCCTTAATGGATTCTTTTAAACCAGCGAGTTGTGTCTTGATGCTCCCGTCCAGCACCAAGTCCCCTACCTTTGCAATAATTCCGCCTAAAATCGAGGGATCGACCTCGGCCTTCAGCACCACCGACTTGGAGGTAATCTTTTCAAGGGTCGCCTTGACCTTACCCTGCAATTCGGCGGAAAGCTCGGTAGCGGAGACAACCGTCCCCTGGCACACATTTCGATCCTCATCCACCATGGCCTGAAACACCTCGGCGATATCCGGCAGCACCTCGGCCCGCTTCTTCTGAATCAGCAGGTTGAGGAAGTTGCCCATCTCCTGGGTGGTGTTCAGCGCCTGCACCAGGTGCTCCATGACCTTGGCCCGCACATCCAGCGGATAGAGCGGATTGGTCAGGGCGTCCCGGACTTCGGGGCTGGAGTTATACAGCTCCGCCATCTCCCCCAGCGCCTTGGTGTACTCGTCAAATGCGCCAAGCTCCTGCCCTACGGCAAAGAGCGCTTTGGCGTAACGCTTGGCTAAAATCGTATTTTTCACTGCAAACCTCCCACCTTGTCAAGGTACTCGGCAACCAGCTTGTCCTGGTCGGCAGGCTGGAGATTCTTGCGGATCAGCTCCTCGGCCATGGTGGCGGCCTGGTCGGCAACATCCGCCCGCAACCGCTGCTTGGCAACGGCCAGCTCATGCTGCACCGCCATCTCGGCCTGACGCTTGATATCACCGGCGGCGCGATGGGCGTCGGCGATGATCCGTTCCTTCTCGGCTTCGGCCTGGGCAACGGCGCCCTCGACGATGCGCTTGGCCTCCTCGTCGATACCGGAGAGCTTGGCCTCGTATTCCTTGTAGAACTGCTCGGCCTCGGCCTTGCGGGCCTCAAGCCCCTCGAACTGCTCCTTGATGGACTCGCGCCGAGTCCGCAGGGCATTGGCAATGGGCTTGCTGGTAAACTTCACCAGGATGATCACCAGACCGATGAAGTTCAGGGTCCGCCACAGGAGATCCTTGAGTTTTTCCGGAGTCACACTGCCGTGTGCCCCACCGTGTGCCCCACCATGCGCGGCTGCGGCCCCATGCGCCGCCTCGGCCGCGCCGTGCGCCGCTTCGCCGCCGGAGGCATAGAGCACTCCGGCCGCCACCAGTACGCCGGCGACCGTCAGTGCGGCAAGGCCAAACTTTGCCCACTTCCTGTTTGTATTCATCTTAGAGAGACCTCCCCAAAATTTTACCCGCCATCTCGCTTGCAAACCCGTCGATCTGGCCCTGCAACTGCTGCTGGGCACCGGCAAACTGAGAGGCGATCTGAGCCATTTGTTCCGCCTTGGCGGCGTCGGCTTCCTTGCGGACCTTGGCGAGCTCCTCGCCTCCGACGGCCTGCGCTGCGCTGCGAGCCTCATCAAACTTGGCCTTGGCAACGGCACGGGCCTCCCGCATCTTGCGCTCAAAATCATCAAGGCGCATCTGGGCGTTCTTCTTGAAATTCTCGGCATCCTCGCCAAGCTCGGCCATCTTCTTCTGGCGTTGCTCAAGAATGCTCCGAACCGGCCGATAGAGCACCGCATTCATGATCACAATCAGGATCAGAATGTTCACAATCTGGATCGGCATGGTAATGTCAATATCAATCATCGCCCCGCTCCTTAAAAATTAAAAAAATTTACACCCCGGCCCCAGGCCGGAAATGAATGGTCGTTCATAATTTACCAGGATTTTACTAATCCATATTCCAGGGGCTGTCAACATTTTTATAGTCGCGACACCTCCACCCAGCGAGTCCGGACAACATGGCCGCAGAACGCTGTTTTCCAGTGCTATCACCCCTGGTCGCCAGCCTGCGCCGCCACAATCCCGGCCACCGCCGCGATGGCATCGGGAAGCTTGGCCACCTCGGTGCCGCCGGCCTGGGCCATGTCGGGACGCCCCCCGCCACCGCCGCCAACCAACGCCGCCACCTCCTTGACGATTTTGCCGGCCTGGAATTGCTTGATTAAATCCTTACTCACCATGACGAGCAGCGCCACCTTGCCATTGAACACCCCGCCCAGCACGGCAATACCGCTGCCCAGCTTATCGCGCACCCGGTCACCCACCTCACGCAGCGTCTTGGCCGAGTCGAGCTCCACCTTGAGGGCCACCACCTTGACGCCGGCCACGGTCTCGGCTTCCGCCACCACCCGGTCCAGGTCGGCAAGGGTAACCGACGCGGCAAGACGGCTCACCTCTTTTTCCAGTTCCTTTTGCCGGCCGAGAAGCTTTTCGATGCGCCCCCGCAGCTCGGCGACCGGTGCGTTGAGCAGCTCACCCAAGCCCGCCAGCTCCTTCTCAACGTGCTGAAAACGGGCAAAGGCATCGGCACCGGTCACCGCCTCGATGCGGCGGACGCCGGCGGCAATACCGGCTTCCGTGACGATCTTCAACAGGCCGATGGCGCCGGTGGCCGCCACGTGGGTGCCACCGCACAACTCGCTGCTGGTCTCACCGATGGAGACCACCCGCACCGAGTCGCCATATTTTTCACCAAACAGGGCGGTGGCGCCGCCGGCGATGGCCTCGTCCCGGCTCTTGAGCGCGGTTTCCACCGCCGCGTTCCCCCGAATCTGATCGTTGACCCGCTGTTCGATGTCGCGCAACTCCTCGGCCGAGACCGGAGAAAAATGGGTGAAATCAAAACGCAGCCGGTCCGGCTCCACCAGCGAACCCGACTGCTTGACATGGTCACCCAGCACCGCCCTGAGTTCGGCCTGGAGCAGGTGGGTGGCGGTGTGGTTACAGGCGATGCGCTGCCGCCGCCCCTCGGCCACCAACAACTCCACCTCCTCGCCCACCCCAAGTTCGCCCGCCACCACCTCGGCGTGGTGGACGATCAGGCCCTCGCCCGCCGTCACAGTGTCGGTGACCCGCGCCTTGCCGGCCGGACCGACAATCTCGCCATGGTCGCCGCGCTGGCCGCCCGATTCGGCATAAAAGGGAGTCTGCGCACAGACCAGCAGAAGCTTCATCCCCGCCGTGGCGCGGTCCAGCGCAACGCCCGAGTCGGCGGCCACCAGGCCGGTGACCGCTGCCCTGGCCGCACAGGTCTCGTAGCCCAGGAAGCCACTCTTTTCGCCCCGCTCCACCAATGCCCGCAGTCCGACCGGCAACTCGGTGAGCCCCGCCCCCTTACGGGCGAGCTTTGCCCGCTCGCGCTGCCCGGCCATGGCACCATTGAATCCCGCTTCATCAACGGTGACCCCTCGCTCGAGGGCCACGTCGCGGACGATGTCCACCGGAAAACCGTAGGTATCGTACAATTTAAAAATAAAATCGCCGGCCACCTCGGTACCGCCAGCTCCGGCAAGGCGGTCGAGTTCCTCCTCGAGCATGGCCAGACCGTGGTCCAGGGTTTCAAGGAAACGCTCTTCTTCGTTCAGCCCCACCTTGACGAGCAGTTCCCGGGTCTCTTCGAGATGGGGATAGGCGCCCTTCATCAGCTCCACCACCACAGCGGTGATCTCGGCAAAAAACGGCTTGTCGAACCCCAGCGCGCGGCCGAAACGGATGGCCCGCCGCATAATGCGCCGCAGCACGTAACCGCGCCCCTCGTTGGAGGGCAGCACGCCGTCGGCCACCAGAAAGGTGGTGGCGCGGCTGTGGTCGGCGATGACCCGCATGGCCATGTCGTCCTTGTCGCTCCCGCCGTACTGCTTGCCGGCCATGGCCCCGATCTTGGCGATGAGGGGCGAAAAGAGATCGGCGTCGAAGTTGCTGTGCACCCCCTGCACCACGGCGGCAATCCGCTCAAGGCCCATGCCGGTATCGATACTGGGCTTGGGCAGCGGGGTGAGCTTGCCGGTCTCGTCGCGGTAGAACTGCATGAAGACCAGATTCCACAACTCCAGATAGCGGTCACAGTCGCAGCCCGCCTTACACTCCGGTTTGCCACAGCCCACCTCGGGGCCCTGGTCGATCAGGATCTCGGAGCAGGGCCCGCAGGGACCGGTGTCGCCCATGGCCCAGAAGTTGTCCTTCTCGCCCAAGCGAATGATTTTCCCTTTCGGCAGATCATCGATCTTTTCCCAGAGGGCAAACGCTTCGTCATCCTCCTCGAAAACCGACACCCAGAGCTTGTCCTTGGGAAGCCCGAGCACGCCGGTTAAAAACTCCCAGGCGTAGCTGATCGCCTCTTCTTTAAAATAGTCGCCAAAGGAGAAGTTGCCGAGCATCTCAAAAAAGGTGTGATGGCGGGCGGTCTGGCCGACATTCTCCAGATCGTTGTGCTTCCCGCCGGCCCGCACGCAGCGCTGGGCGGTGGTGGCCCGGGAATACTCCCGCTTGTCCTCGCCCATGAAGACCCGCTTGAACTGCACCATGCCGGCGTTGGTAAAAAGCAGGGTGGGGTCGTCGTGGGGCACCAGGGAGGAGCTTTCCACCACGGCATGGCCTTTGGCCGCGAAAAAATCCAAAAACTGTTTACGAATATCGTTTCCGGTCATCTCTTGTCTGTTGTCCAGGCCACCCACCTCGGGGGAGGGAGATGGCCTGTTCCTCGTCGTCTCTGCGCCCGCGCCACGGCGGGGCATACCTTAAAAAATAAAAAAACGTCGACGGTTCCGCGCCCAGGCGAAACCGTCGACGGCCAGTCCTTGCACACCCTCTTACGGCCGCTCAGCCCTCGGCCTCGACCGTGGTGCCCTTGCCGGCGGCGGACACCCCCAGGCCGAATCCCAGCCGCACCTTCTGATCGATCTCGGCCATCATCTCCGGCCGCTCCCGAAGGAACGTCTTGGAGTTTTCCCGCCCCTGGCCGATCCGTTCGCCGGAGTAGGAATACCAGGCCCCGCTCTTCTCGACGATATCCTGCTCCACGGCCAGGTCGAGCAGATCGCCCGACTTGGAAATGCCCTCGCCATAGACGATATCGAATTCGGCCTGTTTGAAGGGCGGCGCCACCTTATTCTTGACCACCTTGACCTTGGTCCGGTTGCCGATCACCTCCTGGCCCTCCTTGATGGCGCCGATACGGCGGATATCGAGGCGCAGGGAGCTGTAAAACTTCAAGGCGTTGCCACCGGTGGTGGTTTCGGGATTGCCGAACATGACGCCGATCTTCATCCGGATCTGGTTGATGAAGATGAGCGCGGTGTGGGTCCGGTTCAAAATACCGGTGAGCTTACGCATGGTCTGCGACATCAACCGGGCCTGGAGGCCGACGTGGGAATCGCCGATGTTGCCGTCGATTTCGGCCTTGGGCACCAGGGCAGCCACCGAGTCGATGACGATGATGTCCACCGCACCGCTGCGGATGAGGATTTCGGCAATCTCCAGGGCCTGCTCACCAAAATCAGGCTGGGAAACCAGCAGGTCGTCGGTATTGACCCCGAGGCGAGCGGCGTAGTGAATATCCAGGGCGTGCTCGGCATCGATGAAGGCGGCGGTTCCGCCCAGTTTCTGGGTTTCGGCAATGGCATGCAGGGCCAGGGTGGTCTTGCCCGACGATTCGGGTCCATAGATCTCGGTGACCCGGCCGCGGGGAAAGCCGCCAACGCCGGTGGCGATATCAAGGCTCAGGGCGCCGGTGGGAATCACCGGTACCGCCTCGACCTGGCTGCTGCCCAGCCGCATGATCGAGCCCTTGCCAAACTGTTTCTGAATCTGATCGATGGCCGTGTTCAACGTCTTACTTTTATCGCTGGCGCTGCTCATGGGGCGGCTTCTCCATTTTGAACGTGGGTTCGAGGCCCTTGGGCCACATTTTCAGACAGGAACAAGCATCCGCACCAGGAACCGACAGGGGGATGCAAATCAATCAAGTTTGCTACCACTCCGTTCTCTTTTTTGCAAGGGATTTGCGCCCCCACCGGTGCCAGGCCGCAGCCCCCTCCGCTCCTGCGGGGAGACGACACCAGCCTACGGCACCAGGGGCAGACCGAGCAGATGACGGCGAACCATATCCAGGCCGGCGTAACAGGCCTTGGCCTGCACCTGCCAGCGCACCCCGGAAAAAAGAAATTGGACGGCATGAATGCCACCCGGCTCAGCCAGGGAAAGCCAGACGGTACCCACCGGTTTTGCGGCGCTGCCGCCGCCAGGGCCGGCAATACCGGTGACCGCCAGGGCAAGATCGGCGCCGGTGGCCCGTCGCGCCCCCCGGGCCATGGCCCGGGCGGTGGCCTCACTCACCGCGCCGTTTTCCTCAAGGACCGCACGATCGACCCCCAGCAGCTGCTCCTTGAGCGCGTTGCTGTAGACCACCATCCCACCCAGAAAATAATCGGAACTGCCGGCCACCGAGGTGACCTTGGCGGCGATGCCGCCGCCGGTGCACGACTCGGCGAACGCCAGGGAAAGGCCCTGCTCGCGGAGCAGATCCCCCAACACCTCTTCGAGCAGATCGCCATCCTCGCCGTAACAGTATGGGCCGAGAATGGCGGTGATCTCGCGGCCATAGTCGGCAAAAAGGGCAGCCGCCTCGCCCACCGAGGTACCGGTGACGATGAGCGACACATGCACCTCGGGCAGCACCGGGTAGTAGCCGATGGTCACCCGGCGGTCACGCCCCTCGAGATGGCGCAGCCGGCCGTTGATGGCGGTTTCCGGCATCCCAACCACCCGAAACACCTTCTGATGCACGGTGCGCGGCTCACGCCCGGCCCACACCGCCAGCCGGGTGATCACCGTCTCCAGCAGCAATTCCTCCATCTCGTGGGGCACACCGGGCAGGAAAAAGATCGGCTTGCCGTCGTGGACCAGAAAATAGCCGGCCATGTTGGCGTCGCTCTTCAACTCGTGGGCGCCCTGGGGCAGCCAGGCGAGTTTCTCCACCGAGGCGCCGGCCTGGGCCGCCCACTCGCTGCACTGCTCCTCGATGCGCCGCAGGATATCGGGATGGAAGGTGGTTGGCCGGTCCAGGGCGTCAGCCACCGCCTCGTTGGTGAGGTCGTCGCTGGTCGCTCCCAGGCCACCGGTGACGATGGCGAAATCGGCCCGCGCCAGAGCCCGGTGCAGGCTGCTGGCGATGAGCGGCGCGTCGTCACCAATGGTGGTCATGGCCACAATCTCGTGACCGGCGGCAAAAAGATGGCCGGCGGCGAAGTGGCTGGTGGTGTTCAGAATCCGGCCCGAGGTCAACTCGTCGCCGATGGCGATTATTTCACCCAACATGGCTCGTGCACATCATCAATAAAGAAAAATTTCCGCGGCAGTGCGCTCGCCGGGAGCCTCTCCAACCTTGCCGCCCGGCACCGCTTTGGCCGCTGCTCTCAAAACCGCCTCAACCGATCATCGTCCCGAAAACGTTCTCCCCCTCGACCCGGTCGACTCGCACCGTCACGACCTGGTTGCTCACCTCGGCCGGGGCCTTGAAGAGGATGGGGACGTAATTCTCGCTGAAGCCGCGCATGCGGCGGTATTTGTTCCTGGCGTTTTCGGCCAGCACCCGGTGCTCAGCCCCCGCCTGTTGCGCGTAGAACTCCGTCCGTTTTTTATGATCCAATTGCTTGAGGATCGCAACCCTTTCTTCCTTGACCGCGCCGGGGAGCTGTTCGGCCATTCCCGCCGCCACAGTGCCCGGCCGCGGCGAATAGGGGAAAACGTGCAAATAGGTGATGGGCAGCGAATCAAGCAGGCTAAAGGTATTCTGAAAG
>Ga0224496_10000659_pt1 | contig 23487 bp, 28 predicted proteins | sample SF_Jul11_sed_USG_2_FD_168127 | JGI IMG/M metagenome (GOLD analysis project Ga0224496, IMG submission 168127) | Sediment microbial communities from San Francisco Bay, California, United States - SF_Jul11_sed_USGS_8_1 | ecosystem: Environmental > Aquatic > Marine > Sediment | place: USA...
TTTTGAATATGGGGAACCCACAAAGCTATGTCCTGATTCTCATGGATGGGGACCAGATGAAATCTCCGCACTCGTTCCGTGGAAACGGTCACGGCACAGTGATCCGCTCGCAAAGAGTCTTTATCCGCGAACGTATCGGCCCAAAACTGAAAAGTGATCCTCACATCATCAAGGTCTTGATGCGGGAAAATGTAAGAATGGGAAAGAAAGGGGGATGACCATCCCGGAGGCCTGTCATCGTTATTCAATTGCCCATCATAAATCGTGACCTCGAACGGTTCTTCTTTGGCCAGTGCCGCCCCCGGCATCCAGACCAGCAGCACGACCACCATCACACACCATTTCATGAGTGTCCCCTTTACCTGTCATAGATGAAAGCGTTATTCCAGGTTCTTGAGCTGCGTGAGCGTGCATCTAAACCACGCCTCAAGGCGGCGAGCTTGCTCTAACGTCACCGAGGATTGAGAGGCCAACGCCGCAAACCACAACACCCGCTCTTCAATATGCCTTCTGGCCTTTTTCGGTAATGGCTGGGCTAAAAACCCCATCAACCGCTTGGCTTCTTCCAAACACAACCCCCGGAACCGTTGAAGGCGCTTCGGGTCCAAAGGAATGGGGATTTCAAGACTAAAGTATTTATCAAGGATTTCTATGACTTGTTTTTTGTGCGCCTTCGTCGGCATCATTTCCCCTTTCGTTACTCTCAAAAGCCCTCGCCGCTTCAAAATCCCCAAGCCCAAATGGATGAAATAATCATTCTTCTAACCCGAACCCGGACCAGTTTACCCCCGTAAGAAATTGCGTAAATTTGGGGATCATATTTGTGGGATTGGCATAGACGAAATTCTTTGCAACATACAGGTTCGGAAGGGCCTCACCATATTCGAGCTTGTATCGATGATTCACACAGACCCGCACCCCTTTGTTGGGGGCACTCCCATCGCGTTTCCAAAGGAAAATCGCATGCTGTGCCCCGCCGCAGGAAAGTGCATGCTCTTCGACCTGAAATACTGTGGCGTAGGGGGTGGCAGCTATAGCCCGACAAAATTGGGTTAACGTGGCATACATCCAGTGTTGAGCCTCATATTTCACGGGCATTGCTTCAAGGTGTTTTGCGACGCTCGTCCATTCTTGTGAAAAACCACTTTTCATATGTTTCCCCCTCAAATACTCTCAAATAGGGTCCCCTCGAAAATCGACGTTCAAAATGCCCATTTTCAGCGGGTTTTTCGTGGTGGTGACACCCTCTCAAATAGGGTGTACCCAAAATGAGAACCGGAATAGCCGTCCCGCTCCTTTTCCTAATTCCATGTCTGCTGACCCGGTTCTTTCCCGCTCAGACCAAATTGCAGGTTGCCGTATCCTTCTGCCGCAAACATTACCATTTCCCATGCTTCTTTCATTCCGCGTTCTTCTGCGGTTCGCTGAATCCCGTAATACACCATCAGTGCATACGCTTCGTGTGGGTCCATCCCAGACTCCCGAACAATTCTGGTCATCGCCGTTGCAAACTCACTCATCTTCTCATCTTGGTCTTTGTTCATCATGACTCCTTTCCCTCAAACCCTACAAGAAATCCCGCCTTGTTTTCTATTCTGTCTTGACCAGCAAGCCATATCTGATAATAGTCTTTCTCAGGTGTGCCGAAGCTCGTCGGTAGGTGGCTTCTTTCTGGGAAGGTTCGTTAGATGCCAATCCGCTCCACTTCATCCAAGGACAACACTTCCGAGCGTCGATCATAGAGACGAGTGGTTTTAGGGTCGGCATGACCAGCCATCGTTTGCGCATGTTCGAGTTTCGCTTCAGGGTTCGAGAGATACGCGGTGATGCCGGTTCCTCGGAATGAATGATTACACATCCCAGGATTTTCAATCCCAGCCTTATTCGCTCGTCGCTTAATCATCAGGAGTGCTTCTGTTCGATGCAATCGACTTCGGGTCAGGGCCTGTGTCTCCGGCTTTCGTCCGCCATTCAATCGCCTGAACAGTGGCCCTTTGGGATCGTTTTCCATCCCGCCAGCATTCATATACTCTTTTAGATAGAGTTCCAAATTGTGGTGGCATGGCATCTCCAGGTATTTGCCGCCTTTCTCATGCAACCGCACCCACAGCCGATGGTGTTGGACAAATACGTCGTTGACGTTCATGGCCAGGGCCGCACTAATTCGGGCAAAGGTATAGGTCATGAGCGCGATCAACGCGCGATCACGCAGCACACTGATTGAACCGCCTGAGAAACTTTCAAGAAATCGCCGTGCATCCGAGGCCAACAGAATGGGGGTCTTCCCTTTGGAATAAGAATACTTGGGGCCTTTCACCACGGTGGCTGGATTCGACGGGACAATCTGTCCGATCACCAGCCAGTCAAAGAGCTTTTTGACGGCGGCCAAATGTTGTTTGACGGTTTGTGGGTTTTGCGTCTGGGTTTTCCCTTCCACCCAGGCCGCGATATGGACGGGTTGAATATCCGCTAGGCAGACAATCCCATGTTCGTGCAGCCATCCAAAAAACTGGCTCACGGCTCGGGCATAGGCTTCGCGGGTATTGCGATTACGGATTTGGGCGGTAAAGAATTCGAGGAAGCGTCGAAAGGCCTCCGGCCCGGCCTCCTGAATAATGGCGGGAACCGCGAAGGCCTCCATCCTTCGGGGCAATGGGCTTCCCTCTAATATAGAAACGTCTGTGCTCAGGTTCTCCTCCTCCCCTACTCAGCTAGCAGTATAGCATAACGGCCTTTATGCTATAGAGCAAGGTCAGGGTTTCCGCTGTTTCATTTCTGGTTTCAGGCAGATTCCAAGAAAAGCCAAAATTGCGTGAAAAAGACCTGGGTTAAAAAGGAGTTCCTATTTTGGATTTTAACTAAAGCAAAAATTAAAACTGAAAGCAAGAAAGCTATCCTTATATGTTTACTGGACTTCCGCTCTCGGCCGAGAGCGGACTGTTAACCTGTGCCCAAGCTGACACTGTCGGAATGGTTGGATTGTTTTTTGTCACATAGTTTTTAGAGAGCAGAAACTCTTAATCAACATGTGTCTGGTTCACGACCTAGGAACGTTCTTGGATGCGTATTTCTTCAAGCCTCATCTTCGATTGCCGCTGGGCGGTGCCCAGACCCGACACGGCTCAGCTACCCCAACGCTTCCATGCGATACATAATCACTTTAAAGGAAACGGCTTTCCTATGTTTCAGAAATCAAAGTGAGCCATTTTCCTCTGGAAAAAATACCCTGTAACGTAATACGCTATCGGTAGACATCCTATAGTTATCCACCATTTCTTTACCTTTTAAGGAGGGGGTTTTAATGCAGATTTTCACCTTTGTATTGATGAGTGTCTTGGTGTTTTTTGCGGGCAATCCAGAGCGAACCATCGCGGCAGACGCCCCAGTGCATGGCACGTTTGCTTTGTTCGAGGTTGAACCGACCTGGACTACGCTATCTTCTGACGAAAAGACCAAAGGGGTTCAGGAAGCAACAGCGCTGGTTGAGTCCTTTAAGGATCGGATCACCTTCGATTCGTATTGGACGTATGGATTGACAACCGATTCCCATTTCCTCATTCGGCTCCAATCCTCGGAGGCGAAGATCAATCAGGAACTGCTCACTCAGCTTGCAGGGACAGGGCTAGGACGCCACCTCGATTTGGAATTCACCATCAGCGGCATCACTAAAGGGTTGAATTATGCGCCAGATTTCCCGGACCTCTTGGCTCAACTCAAAGCCGCCAAATATGAGGGTGATCCATCGACCTACATGATTATGATGCCCACCAGAAAAAGCGCGGAATGGTGGAATCTATCGAAGGAAGACCGTGTGGCGTTAATTCGGGAGCACACGGTGCCCACCATCGCCTACTTAAAAACGGTCAAGCGGAAACTCTTCCATGCCACAGGATTGGCCGATGCCGATTTTATTACCATCTTTGAAACCAATAACTTGGAGGATTTCAATAATCTGGTTTTGGCCCTTCGCATGGTCAAGGAAGATAAATATAACATCCGACTTGGAAGCCCTACCGTGTTAGGAACGTTGAAATCTTGGAACGAGGTGGGAGCCTTATTGGCAAAATAATGCTTGTTGACTGATTGATAAACAGGATGGCTTCACGGTGGTTCCTGCCCAACACCATTAAGCAGGAACCACCAAAAAAGATCCTTCAATCAAGTTCTCCCTAATGCAAGATAGAACCTGATACCATCGCGTTTTCTACAACGACGATTATCACATCATCGAATGTCTGCTAGGCATCAGCAAATCGTCCGTCTATCGGTATTTGACTCTTTCAAAGTGAAAGCGTTACAAATTCTTCATGGCCACAGACAACCGTTCTCCACAGGAAGCCGAATTTTTTAAAAACCTTCAGACGGATGAATGCGGGAACAAATTCTTCATTGATAAACAGGGCCGTAAAATGATTTATGCCGGGACAGCCCCGACCAAGGAAGACGCAATTGAAGCCATGCTTGAACGAGCCGTGGAAGATGAAATGCGCCGCCGCCATCCAGACACGTATCAAGAACCGAAAAAAGGCACCGCCTAGCCGCCCTTTCCTTCCTGTTTCCTCCATGTGAGTGTTTTCTGTCATTCTGGGGAAAATGGCCGTTTTCCTTGATGCCCGAGATTGCCCGTGAAGGCCGATCAAATCTTTTCCGTGATGTTTAGCACTCCCTAAAATTGGCCCCTGCCCTTCGTATTGTCGTTCATGGTTTTTTCAGGGCCTTGCGCCCGGCACCGCCCACGCCATCCATTTCAGTCCCTTCCATTCCTGTCATGTTCGGCTGCTCACCCGGCGCGGCGGCGCTCGCCTGAACCATTTTCTCCGGGTTGATGAAATTGGCTTCCGTTCCTTGTGAGAAGCCAAGTTTCAACAACCAACAAAGGAGAAAACATCATGGCGACTTTAGAAAAAAACCCACCTGTTCACAAAATCCAAAACGGACGGGTCCAAGCGTCGATCTGGGAGCAGACTTCCGAAAAAGGCAAGTTCCTCTCGGTGACCTTCAAGATCGGGTATCAACAACAAAGCGAGTGGAAAAACGGCCATTCCTACCAAGCGCATGAATTGGATGCGCTTATTGATACCGCCATCGATGCGAAGGAATGGATGCGCCAGCATCGTCTTTCCAAAGCCAAAGCCGCCTAGCGTGGCTTCCCTGCCCCCGGCTGGATGGTCCGGTCGGGGGATCATCACTTCATCGAAAGGACTTTAATCATGAAAACCTATACATCATTTGCCACATCCCTCCTCACCCTTTTAGGCGAGGATCAAGCCGTCAAATTGACATCCGAAGGCTTTATGCCGCTGAGTATTGAAGATATCGGTCCCACCACTGACGGTCATCGGCAAATTGCCTTATCCCATACGGGCATCCAAAACGGTGATCTGATGCGTGATCCGGAAATGGTCTTTCAAATCATTTCCCATGAAGGCACCACACAAGCCGAACCCCTGTCATTCCGCAATGACTATATGGGCGTGTATCAGGAGGTCTACCGCTACAATGACCAAGGCAAGCCGTCCCATGTCGATAATTCCCTCAAGGCCGAATTGAAAAGCTTTGCCCGGATGTGGTTTCGCAACTTGAAACATCAAGGCTTCTTTGCCGATACCGTCACCCGCGAACGGCTCTCTTAAGCCGTTCATTTTCACCCCTGATCGTTTGCGGTCAGGGGTTTTCTTTTCCCCGTTTTCGAAACGTGGGAGGTTTTCCCAAAGTGGCCATCCCAAACCCCGCATGAGCATTTATGGTTTATTTGTGACTGTGGGAGGGATTCCCAATAACAAAAAAAAGGGCTACCAAAGGGGCAATTTTTTGCGAAATTTTACCCCCTGATAGCCTCTTTTGATATTTCCGTGGGAAAGGTGGCGGTTCGAGTTAAGATCGCTCTGTGAGCGTCTATGGGCGAAAGAAATAGGTTTTACTGACCATTTGTTTAATCCTCAACATCCTGGAGGCCTTCATATTGATAAGCCATTTGTAGCCGCTGTTGTTCGCATTCTTCAGGCGTCAAATAAGACCATGGTGTAATACTATCATTGGCGATGACCCTAATTTTGTGATTGTAGTTTTGGTCTGGCAAGCCAACCAGCCTATTCCACATGAACGGTTTGATTTTAAATTCTCCTTTATCATAATCATTCTTCCAGTTTTTCAAAACGCAATTCCATTTATTTTTCTTTCATCAAATTCTTTTTTAATAATTCAAAAGCTTCATTGTATTGATCCATAAGATCAGGGTGAATTTTAGCAATCCTGGTCATATATTGTTTTTTTAAATCCTTTTCAGAAAAGGGTTTTTCGATGCCTAATAAATCCATGGCTTCTTTTAATAGAAACTGGTCAGGATCATATTCATCATAGCCGGTGCCGTCATATTCGTCCGGATTAAATTGTTTATCATAACTGTGAAATAACACGTAGATGGAGGTTTTCACATTTTCGGCCAGGTCTTCTCCTTGTGGATGTTTTAAACCAAATTGCACAATCATTTCTTCGGTCATATCGGATTCGTCTACAAGCCAGTCCATTGTGGTCCAGTACCATTGCGGCATTTCAATCGTTTCTGTTTCTCCGCCAGGCAGTGGAACTTCACGGCGCACGGATTTTGTAAAAAATTCATCTCCTTCTTTAAACATAGCCTGATCCATCAGTTATTAACGTTTCGGTTCGTGATTTGGGGCCGGCGGCTCGGGTGGAGGTGACGTAGCTTCTTTAAAGTCCTTTTGAAGTTTTACACTGGCCTGATCCAATTTACTACCCGGTTTTTGTGACGGCGGCTTAACCTGTTCCTGAGCTTTCACTTGGCGTTGATGGGCAGCCACGTCTTTTTGGTGTTGCTGGTCGGCCAATATTTGTTTTTTGACCTGTTCTTCCATGGCGCGTTGTTGAGCATTTTCTTGTTGAGCTGACCCTTCTTTTTGTCGTGCCATTTGTTCATGTTGCTGCTGTTCTGCGGCCGCCTCTCGTTTAATCTGATATTCCCGAAATCGCCGTTCTTGTCTCACTCTTGCTTGCAACATTTGAGCATCCCCTTCCCGGCGCATATTGCCATCTGGCCGATGCTCTAAGGTATTTTTGTGATTGCGAATTTCTTCAGCGACTAAATTTTTTCGCATCTGATCGCGTAATCGTTCGGCTTCATTTTTTTCCGGGGAATTTGGGTTTTTATGCTTATCAAATTCCAGACCTAAATCCGGGGCATTTTCAAAGAGCTTGTCATCTTCACGCATAACCCCCCCTTTTTATGTACGCAGAAAAAAGCCGCCTAGTCCTTTAGAACTAAGCGGCCTTTCCGGTATATCACCGTCGCACTACCAGAGGCTTGCCAGCATGGTAGCGGATACACTATAGCCCGTTTCTTTTGGTACAATCCACATTCCCAATTCAGATATTCAGAAGAAATTTTAGCCTTTTATAATAGGATCCCCCTGTGTTTCATCTTTTTTGGATTGTCGGCACGATAGCTCTTGGTTTCTATGCCGCGTTTGAAGCCAATTACTTCCTTCTTCCTTATATAGAACATCAAGCCTTAAGAATGATTGCCTGTATCGCTATTGGCGGCGGTACGTATTGGACTATTTATGTTCTCGGCTTTCGCATATTTCACCCCCTCATTCGTTCTCTAAGCAATCCCATTAATCCGATCCAGCGACAATTTGATGGATTTGCGGCCCGGCTTCTTCTTTTTTCCTTAGTAGCTCTTATGACCGGCCTTCAAATGTATCTGTTCTTGCCCATAATATTAATGGTGACGGCGGCCTTTTGGTCATCATCCAATACCTTTCCCCTCTTCATCTTTATTCAAGAAATCTTTTCAATCCCCGCCTGGATATTTTTTATTGGTTCGGGGGTGTTCGCCTTAGCCCTAATCGGTGATTATTTTGGCAATCAGACCATGCACCCGAAAGATTGGCGCGGCTTAGTGTTTGGCTATACCCCCATTTTTCTGTTCTTTATTTTTTCCTTTATGGGGATTGATCGAAGTGGCGGAGCCGCCACAGAGGAAAGCGTGATTTTAATGCCGGTAACGGTGTTATTTGATGGTAAATTTGATCTCAGTTTCTTATATCTCGCGTATCTCGCAATTCCTATCTTTGTATTGTCAGCCCACCCGGCGGCTTTCTCGGTCATCATCGGATATTGGCTGTTTCTTTCTTTCTTTCGCACCATTCATGAGCCGGGTTGGTTTTTTAAAGTCGCCAAAAAAACCACGCGGCTACGTGATCATTTTCGACGCGCTGCCTTTGGCCTGGGTGGATCGAGTAGTTTCGCCGGGTTTTGGAAAGAATGGGAATTTCCTTATTACAAAAGCGCCCTCCTCCTGGGAAAGTCCCTATACGGCAATTTATTTATTGGCCTCGATGATGACCGGCATTTTGTCACCATTGCCGGCTCACGTGGCGGCAAAGGCATATCTTATATCATTCCAAATCTGTTGCTTTGGTCGGACAATATCATTTGCCTGGACCCTAAAGGCAGCAATACCGAAGTCACGGCTCGAAAACGGGCCGACCATCATAAACAAGGTGTTCATGTCATCGACCCCTACTCCAAAACCAGTGTGAGAAATCTTCACCGGCGCTACAACCCGTTGCAAGAGATTGATATTTATTCGCCGGATTGTGTGAAGCAAATTGATATTATCACCAGTGCGTTAATCGTCTCCTCTGGTGATAAAAATCGGTACTGGGATGAAGCGGCCGAGAAAGTCATTAAAGGCTTTATCGCCCATGTGCTGACCGATCCCACCTTTGAGGGCAATCGTTCCCTCGTTGCGGTCTATAAGGCGCTTCACCAGCCAGCCGAGGCATTCAAGGCGATCTTACAAACTATGGCGCAAAACCCAGGTTGTAATGGCCTAGCCCGTGAATCCGCCGCCATTCTTTCCAATGCATCCGGGGAACACCGTGGCAGCCTGCTGGGCACCGTGTCCACGCATATTAAATTCCTCGAAGACCCTCGCGTTCAGGATTTATTAGGCGGTGAGAGCGATTTTTCGATGTTTGATCTTCCCTCAAAACCAGTGTCAATTTACCTGGTCCTAGAAGGCAATGATCTTCAGCGGCTGAACCGTTTTGTCCGTTTGTTCATCCTATTGGCGTTTTATGCCATGGAAAATCCAAAAGGCGGGAGGGCCAATCGCTCACGCAAAACCTTATTTATTCTTGATGAATTTTATTCATTGGGGCATATGCCGATCCTTGAAAAAGCGGCCGGCTACGTTGCCGGTATCGGCGTCAAGCTCTGGCCTATTTTACAAAATATCGGACAGCTTCAAGACCTCTATGGGAAGAATTGGGAAACCTTCATGGAAAATGCGGCGGCTGTACAGGTGTTTTCTCTGGCCGGCCAAGGCACGAAAGACTATGTAATGCAAAAACTCGGCAATACCCGTTCCATGGTCGATGATGTGTCACAAATGGCCTATGAGAAAAAATGGGGTCAAAACGCAAATTACCGCACCTCCTCGTCCTATCAAATCAGGCCCCTACTTGATCCGAGCGAACTTGAAAAAGAATTTGCCCGTTCTCGTGAATTTGGTCTGATTTTCCCGACCGGGGAAGACCCTTTTGTGGTCAAGCGAGTGCCCTATTTTCAATTATTTGATAAAAGTATGTACGACCCTGACCCGGATTTTACCGGGCCGGCTGCTAAGCCCCTTCATTATGGGTGGACCACCACAAACTATTTTGGCTCCAACAGCCCGATCCTTCTTAAGGCAGCGGAAAAGCATGCCGCCAAACCCCTGATCGGGGAATTACTGGATGCACCAGGCCCTAGGCTTGATATACCTGTTGAAGCCCTGCCTCCATTGCCGTTTGATCTGCCGGCCGCCATCACATTTCCAGAACTGCAATTGCTGCCGCTTGTCACGGCCGCCACGGTCCCTATTCAGGAAGACGAGCCGGTAACCAATGATGCTGAAGCCTATCAAGATGCCCTGGACCTCATGGGATTAAGCGAAAGTTTCACCGTCCAGGAGTTGCGGAAAAAATATGCCGGCCTGATTGATACCGTCCATGGTGATGTGTTGCCTGATTTAGAACAAGCCTACTATATTCTCAAAGACCCGAAGATGATCCAAGCCCATCAAAGCACCAATACCCGCACCCAAGATTTAAAAGCCTTGGCTTTGCCTGATCCCTTTACCAAAGAAGATTTACAAACGGCCTTTATCGAAAACCTGAATGATTTGCCGGCCGAAGAATTAAACGCGGTATATGAAAGGCTAAAGCTGGCTTAGCGTTATGGACAGAACCAAAGCCCTGAAACTCTTACGGCTCTCAGAGCCTTTTTCTTCCGCAGAATTGGAAGCCGCTTATTCCACCCGGTTAGGCAATATTCATGCGGATTTTCAGGACCAGGTTAAAATAGCGTATGGCTTCTTGGCCGACGAGCTGCAAAAAACTTCATCGGCCCCGCCAAGGCCGGCCACCCCTCTTCCTGTCGCACCGACTGACCAAGCCCGAAGTTTTTTCTTTCAGCATAAAGGCGTCTTGATTACCCTAGTTCTTTTTGGATTGGCGGCCTTGGTTTATATTTGGCCGCAAGTACGCCAGTCGTTAAAATCGCCAGAGCCACCTATCCGAACAATTACCGAAGATGGCAAAACCTTTACCGGGCATATTCGAAGCGGTAAACCGCACGGAGCCGGCACTTTATCTAACAAAGAAGGGACGAAAATGGTTGGAACCTGGGATTCGGGTAAGAAACACGGCCAGTTCACAGAAACATACGCAGAGGAAGGCGCTACTATAACCGGAAAATATGTCCAAGGGAAAAAACAAGGCATTCATACAATCACCACTGAAAATGTTGTGATAACTATCATGTACAAAGATGATGTCTCCCATGGCCCCTTTACAAGACAATACACTTCCAAAAATTTAGGTCCGGTTATCAGGGTTTCCGGCATGTATGAAAATAATAAAATGGTTCAGGGCACGATCAACTACAAAGATAAAAGCCAATATGTTGGCGAAATTGGCGAAAAAGAAACGCGGCATGGCCAAGGAAAATATATCTTAGCCAATGGCATCATTCATGAGGGTGTATTTGAAAATGACCTGCGCCACGGCCCTGGCATAGAAATCAATCCAGATGGGAATCGTTTCAAAGGCACCTGGACGCATGATGTTCTCTCTGGTGAAGTGACGATTACCTATCCCACGGGATTAACGAAAGTCACCACCTATGTAAATGGTAAAGAAGGAAATAATGAAGAAGACACCAGAAAGGCTATTAAGGAATTTCTCGAAGATAGTAACCTTTACGAATTCCACAATGGCAATTATGAAAGTCCTAACCTAATGGCCGAAGCTGACGCATTGCTGGAGAAGATAAAAGACGTGGAAAATTCCTATCCGCCGAACGCTACGCCAAGTTTTCAGGATATTTATGAAGAGGAATTTGAAGCATATACGGCGGCAAAAAAAGAATTGAATATTGAGAAAATAACCAGAAAAGCTATTCAAAAATTATTTGAAGATAATCAGGTTTTCGAAGTTTTTAATGCCCGGCAACAGGGAAAAACTTTAACACCAGAGCAAAATGCTGTAGTTGCTCTGATGAAGGAAGAGATGCCCAAAATCCTAGCCTCCTATACAAATGAAACGCCCAGTTTTCAGGAACTTTTGGAGGAAGAAACTAAAAAATATGTTATCCCATTAGCAGATAAATTGGGTCTTCCCAGAGGCGATATAGAAGAGGTGCCTCAAGAACCCGAAACTCAAATCAGTCAATTTAGTTTGGAGCGAAAGCCCTGCCAGGACCCTTCTCAGATCAATATCAAAGATATTGACGTGAAATCATTTATGAGAAATCCCAAGAAAAAATTTGTCTTACCGCCCTGCCCAGAAAATTCTTTTCCGTGAAATCTTAACTCGGCCCATCATCCCGATTAAGCAAATCTTCGCCCGACCACACAAAATCCCGTTGATCGTCATTCCAATCGGCCAAGTCTTCATCACTGGCAAATTGCTTTAAAAGCTTATCAATACCGCGCATCATCAATCCTTGGTCTTCTACATAGTTTCCACGTCGAGCATTGTAGTGTTTATTAAATCGCCAGCCTGACGCCAAATCCTGCAAAGTATTAGACCGAAATATCTCCCGTAACCCCATTGTCTTATCTGCCTTCTCATCGTTTTTCCTTTTACCAGAATATAGTATAAATACGTATGATGTAAGAAATATTAATCTGTTCTGGAAATAGAATGGCTTACAGAAACCCCTCGATCATCATACCGGCAGTAAAACCCTTTTTTCTTTATATCACTGTTGCCCTGTATGCTAGGCCCGGCCGGCTATGAGGCCATAAAAATGTGCCTGGCGATTAGCCAGGCGCAATCTTTTTTTGTTTGTCAGTATTCACTTTTATGTCTTCCCGGTCCTTGCCCCGGACCCATATCAGCCATCTTTAAGGTCTACCACCAGGCGGAAGCGATTCAAGAAAAACCACGCACTTTTTTTACATTTTTGAAGGTCTAGGAAGGAAAATAAAGATGAATTTTTTTCTGGATTTGCTTCCTCGGTTCCTGGTGGTGAACAGGCCTTAATGGCTGAAATGGATCAGTCAGGGAACTTAAAGGAGACGAAAAATGTTAAATACAGAAAACTCAACGAAAAAAGGCGCAGCACCTAGCTTATATGCCTATTACGTCACAAAGAAGGAAGGCCAGGATAAAACCTTCTGGACCCGCACCGGGGCCGCGTGGGTACATAAAGATAAGAAAGGATTTAATCTTCGCCTGGATAATGGAAGAGAGGTGGTTCTACGCATACCGAAACCTAAATAATCGTTACTTTCAGGCCTCGATCTTTTCTAAGATCGGGGTCTTTTTCTTTTTGAAGATTGACCGCTATTAAGCGGTCGCCTTTTGCTTGTCTTCTGTTTTTTCTTTCCGGTGTTGTGGTGGGATATCGGGAAAGAGTCTGCGGTCGTCTTCTCGGGTGAGATAGCGGTCGAGGAGCCGGGTAATTTGATCGTAGAGTTCCGGTTTGCTTTCAGCTTCGGTCATGAGGGTGGAGCCGACAAGGATTTTGCGGCGTGTGTCGAGTTTGCGTTCGGTTTGCTTGTCTCGGTTTTTGGCAAGGGCAATTTGCTTGGCGATTTTCGCTCGTTGTTGTTCGAGCTTTTCAAGGCGGGTTAGGGGCTTTGATTGTGAATCATCGGTTGTAGTGGCCTTGTGGATAGATTTGATGCTTGGTTTATCAGTCATGATACGCAGTTACTCCAAAGTGAGGGGTTGATTCGTGTGTGGGTTGCTCCGTGGTTGTGGCGTGGCGTTAGTGTTTGGAATCATCGGTTGTGGATGAATCGGGTTGAGCTTAGCGCGGTTGGTAGATTGGGGTCAATATCTTGTGATATTGTGTGGTGGTTAAATCCCGTAAGGGCGCACTTATACATTACTGCGTAACGTGTGCTTGAAAGGAGCGGTTCTCGCTTCTCTCGTTTACGAACCTTGAGTATCTTCTAACTGGTCGCGTCTCTGTGGCAATTTACCATTACTCGGCCAAGGTGATTGGCCGTTCAACAGGACGAAGCGTTACCGCCTGCGCAGCCTACCGTGCTGCCCAGGACATCCACGATTCCACCACGGGATTAGACCATAAATACTCTCGGCGCGGCGGGGTGATCGAAAGCGAAATCATCACCCCGGATGATGCGCCGGATTGGGCCACAGATCGGGCCACATTGTGGAATACGGTCGAGGCCAAGGAAACCCGCAAAGACGCCCAGCTTGCCCGTGAAGTGGAAGTGTCCCTACCCCATGAACTGAGCCATGAACAGCGCCGCGCCTTGCTTGGCAGCTTCGCCCAAGATCGCTACGTGTCCAAGGGTATGATTGCCGATATTTCGTATCACGCACCGGGCAAAGGTGGTGATGACCGGAACTACCACGCCCATATTTTGTTGACCCTTCGCCCCTTGAATAACCATGGCGAATTTGCCAACAAAAACCGGGACTGGAACCACAAACAAAGCCTTGTCCAAGACCGCGAAGCATGGGCTGAGGCGCTTAATCTCGCTTTGGAGCGGGTTGGCTCTCAGGACCGCGTGGATAGCCGCAGTTTTGAAGAACGCGGCATGCAGCAAAAGCCGACCAAGCATCTTGGTCCGGATGCCACCGAAATGGAGCGCCGGGGGGAAGAAACTCGCATCGGGGATGAGAACCGCCAAGCCGAATACTGGAACCGGGAATTGGCTGAGTTGGAGCAGCAGGAAAAGATTATCGACTTGGCTATCGAGCGCGAAAAACGCCTGATTGCTGCCGAGCAACAGCGCAAGGCCGCTCTTGCCCTTTCACGCCACAAGGAGCCGCCACGCGAGAAGGGCGCAGCCGCCGAAGATCGGACCGCCCTACTCGCCCAGCGGCACAATGCCCTGCATCTGAAACACTTGGATGAACGCCGCGCCTTGGAAGCCCAGATTGACCAACGGCGAGCCGAGATGGAAGCGACCGGAAAAGCCTTTTACGATAAGGCCGGGACACAACACGCCCTCACACAAGCCCAAGACGACCTCAGGAAGGCCCAAACCTTCATGGGCCGATTGTCGGGCCGTCAGCAGGAGGCTTTTGAGCGTGTGGAGGCGCTACGGCTGAATTTAGAGGATATTGAACGAAGGCAAGGAGAGCGAACAGGCTTTTTTGATCGTAACGCCCAAGAACAGCTTGCCGCCCTTGAACAGCGGCACCAAGTCGAACGGCAACGACCCCCCTCCCCGCCTTCGCATGATCAGGAAACCGAGGACTTCCGGCCCTACACGCCGGATGCCCCTGCCCCACGCGCCGTCAATGACCGCTCACGCGGTCACGGCCCCGAGCCGGATTCCGGGCCGTCTTTTGATCGGTAATGTCTCCTACCCTACGATCATCAAATCATCAGACCGTATCAACGTATTAAATTAAAATAATACGAAATTATGATCGTAGAATAATGCGATATTGTTATCTGCCGTAAATTAGTTCGGATGATCCTATTAAAATAAGAACGTACGTTCCTACGAAATAAAGAAATTACGAAAACCAGAAAATTAAACCGTCACAAGATGAAAACCTATTAAAATACGAACGTAATTTATTATTAAATAAAAAACGTACGTTTATACGAAATTATTTATTGAGTATCCTACGATCTTGATTTATTATGGCCCTACGATCATCCGTTATCGTGTCCTTCCGTTTCTAACTTCCTACGAAAAGAGAAAAATATGAAAGTTGTATCCATCTGGAATCCGAAAGGCGGGCAGGGGAAGAGCATGATTGCGCTCAATCTTGCCGCTGCCGCCGTTGCGATCCATGACATGAAGCCGTTTGTGCTCTGTCGTGACCCGCAAGGTACGGCCATGCTGGCGTATAAAGAAGGGAATTTACCCTTTATCGTCGATTCTCATTTCCCGACCGACGGGGATGAATATGATTTGGTCATTGCCGATCATGTCGCTGCCGATTGGGAAGTTCCACCCGCACCCACGGTCATTATTCCGACCAAGGCCGACCGCACTCAATATGCCACCTTTGTTGATGCCTTAGAACGGGCAGAAAAAGCCACTAATCCCACGCGCCGGATTATTCAAATAATTACAGACGGTAATCCATTATTACCTTTAGAGCGAACGGTGATTAAAGCCATGAAGCGGGCAGGGGCCTTTGAAATTCATCGTAGCGGGGTGTATTCAAAGGCGGCAGAGGAATACCGCTCAATCTTTGATCCCAAGATGAATAAATCCTACCGCGTCAAAGATAGCCGAAAAGAATTTGAAGCCATTCTTTCCGCTGTGCTCAGTTCGCAAAGTTCCCTTAAGGACACCCAATTAGAAAAGGAAAAAGCCCATGCCTAAAACACAAACCGACGAAGTGCCGCTCGATTGGATGAAAAAAGAACAGGACCGTTCAAAAACTCAAGGAGCAGGGGAGGGGAATTTAGTGAATACCGCCGTTCCACAGCCCAAGGAAAAGAAGCTGAAATTGGAAGTGAAAACCTCTAGTGACAAAATGCCGTTTCTCGATCGCATTCAAAAAGGCTTTCATCCGACTAAGGATAGAGCAGAAAAGTTTGATATCCTTGTCGCCACTCAAAAACATGCCTCTAGAAAAAAAGGGCCAGACCTGATAGATGAAGCCTTAGACCTTCTGTTTGAAAAATATGAAACCAAATGAGTAAAGCTCTCACCGTAAAACGGCGTCAGCCACCAAAAAAACCACAAATTTCTGAACAGCTAAGTATGTTCAGAAATTTCTATGGTGATTCGAAAGACCTTTCGAACACCATCGAGATGTGGGACGCCATCCCAAAATATGCGGTAGCGGGCCGTATTCAAGCCAGTATGCGTGATGAGAAAGGCAATCTGCCCCTGTATGAGCAAGAGTTTGTGTATACGCCGACCTATGCAAACCGTCCAGAACCTTTGCACTGCAAGGTTATTATTCAGCCAGTCAAAATTAAGAACAAGGACGGTACCTCGACGGATTATTATCCATCGGCTGATGAAGAACTTGTTGAGGAGGTGTTAAAAAAGATTTTTTCAGATCGGGAATTTGGGGAACTTGCCGAACACGATCCCACACAGAAAAAAAGCAAGGTCTGGTTTACACTCAATATGGTTCAAAAGGAATTAAAGGAGCGCGGCAGAACACGCAGCCTTGATGAGATCAAACAATCCATTGAAATTTTAGCAAAAACTGTGCTGGAAGTCGGACTATTAAAAGATCGTTCAAGAAGAGGGCTTTTGTACACCGGAACCATTTTACAAGACCTCACTCGTCTGACACGCGAAGATTATCTTATCGATCCCAAACAATTATGGTGCGCCCGTCTTCCAGAACCCATCAGCGACAGCATTAATAATATTTCTTACCGTCAATTCAATTACGGCACCTTGATGGATTTAAAATCTCCGCTTGCCCGGTGGTTCCACAAGCGTTTATCGCATAACTACATCCAAGCCAACCACCTGAATAAATACACGATTTCCCAAACGACCATTGAACGCGATAGCGGACTGGTCAGGCACCCGCGTAAAGACCGCAGAATGGCTTATGTTGAAGGCGTTTTACAGGAATTAGTTGAGGCCAATGTTCTCGAAACTTTTGAGGCAGAAAAAGCCCCTACAAACACAGGAAAACGAGTGCTCAATGTCAAATATCATTTGCAGCCGAGTTTTGATTTTGTTCAGGAAATGAAAAATGCCAATGCCCGTAATCGTGATTCTCAGAAAGGGACCGTAAAGCTTTTGTAGGGATATAGGTTTTCAGGACATTTTTAAGAGGAAAGGCGGGCAGGGTTATAGGTTCTCAGGACAATTTAACCCTTTAAATACAGGTAAATTACGAGGGATTTTTTAAATTAGAGTGCCTAAAAGCCCATAGTTATAGGTTTTCAGGACATTTCAGGCAGAAGTAATAGGTTCTCAGGACAGAAAGTAATAGGTTTTCAGGACACAAACATATAGGTTTTCGGGACATTTGAGGAATAGGGGAGTGATATCCACAGATTCGGCCTTGTTTAATTAGATCAAAGAGATAGGTTTTCAGGACATTTCAACACAAAAGAGATAGGTTCTCAGGACATTTTCCCAATAAAGATAGAGGTTTTCGGGACATTTCACCCACAAAGATAGAGGTTTTCAGGACAATTTGGACAAAAGTAATAGGTTTTCGGGACATTAAGTAATCCATAAGTTATTGATTTTTAAAATTTTTTTAACCCTGCCAAGCCTCTTATTCTTTAACCTTATTATAATCTCTTTTAATCTTGTCCGTGTCCCACCTAACAACCATTTCCTCTCATCAGTCGGTACCCATCTTCCTTTGCTCATTCGTGGCTCCTCGGCTTCGCGTTTTCGGAACGCTACGCCAGTCGCATTCATAAATTGACGCCTACCCTTCGTTCGCCTCTGGCTCACTACGCCCCATGCTCCGCATGGCCTTTTAAAATATGATCTCCCCAAACCTCGATAAAGTTAAAAAAAAGACTTATGAAAAGATCAGATGAAGGAAAGAAAGAAAATGCGGCTTTAAAGGGTAAAAAGGCGCAAGATTCGGACCACCGTGCTTTGTGGTGAACCTCGTTTTGCCTTCAAGGGGAGCAGGGGGAAAGATCGGGACATGACCGAAGCTGCTTTCTTCCTTCTTCGCCGAAGAGTGCCTAGCCCCATCCTCACGGCGTCAAGGGACGCTCACGCTTCTGCCCTTGACTATCCGTTCCGGGTGGCGCTCTCGTGAACGTGTCGGCTCCGAAGGCATGTCAGGCTTGTTTTTGTCTTCCAAAGGCATGCGGGGGAGGGGATAGGGACCCGTTTTTCTTCATAGGCGTTTTTTGCTGGACGGCTCACGGCGAATCTGGCTAGGTGGATTCCATCAATTCACCACTGAGTAGGAGTAATGACCATGGCTGAGAACGTTCAATATAAAATTGCGGTCCCTGAAAAATATCAAGACAAAGACGGGAAGGAACAAACCGCATGGACCACGGTCGGCACCGCGTTTCAAAACGACAAAGGCAGCATTTCTTTAAAATTACCCGGTAATATTGCTGTTTCCGGTGACGTGGTGTTGTTCCCGAAAGATGACAAGACGCCAGACCAATAGAGCAGGGAGGGCGTATGGGGCATGTCCCGCGAAGACATCAAGCCGGGAATGGCCTTCCGCTCGGCGTATGTCGAAGGGGATATTTTTCTCTTTGCCTTTCCATCCTCGATCATTGAAGGTGACGGCTTGTATCGGCGGTTTAATAGGGCAGGGGGCTTTATTGAAAATGGCTGGTATCGCTTCCACCAAGCCGCCAATCATTTACAACGGGCAAAAGACTATGATTTGGTCAGATAACCGTTATTGTGGAAATAATTAATATCGAAAACCTTCCTCATTTAACTGAATTAAGATAAAGTTTCCCAAAGTCTTATAAATCGGAGTTCATAGAAATGACGATTGCCGATGGATTTATGATTTTAGCGGTTTTGATAGGGCCAATAGTGGCCGTTCAATTAACCCGCTATCTGGACAACAGGAAGGAAGTCAGAGAGAGAAAGCTACAAGTGTTCAAGACACTGATGGCAACTCGCGGTTACACGGTATCATGGGATCACGTTGTGGCTTTAAACCGGATAGATCTCGAATTCGACAGAGAAAATAAAAAGGAAAAAGCGGTAATTGAGGCTTGGAAAGAATACCTTGATTTGTTAGGAAACAAAGACATTACGGGAGAACAGTGGGGTGTTAAAAGGATCGATCTGCTCGTCGAGTTACTATATAAAATGGCCTTAGTGCTCGATTATGATTTCGATAAAACACACATTAAAAATTCCAGCTATACCCCTATAGCCCACGCTCACATCGAAGACGAACTATCCGCAATTAGAAAGGGCCTCATAGAGTTGTTAGAGGATAAACGAGCACTTCCGATGTTTGTCAAAAATTTACCTCCATCCACTTCATCAACTGAGTGATAATCGTCATTGTGTAAAGTATCAATGACCACTCCCGACCCAGGCTGTGTGAAAACTCAAAATAAGCAAAAATTCAGGGGCACCAAAACCATTAGGAAACGGAGATCGTTCAATATGCAGCCTCCTGTGAAGCCAATATTTTGAGCTGTTCATTCATTCGTGAGTTTTCACACAGCCTGGAACCAAAGCAGACAATGAATTTCACGCTGGTGTCAAAAATTACACTCCATCTGATAGAGTCCAGAGCAGATTACAATTGCTCTGCAAATGACCTTAAATCAAGTGCCTGTGGGCTGGCTGGCACGAGCGCACTAATAATCGACCAAAGTTTCTAGAATTAACCAAATTGCAGCCGATTAGCCTAGCTAATGACAACAAAAGAAAACCAGATTGAACAGGATCTGGTCGCTAAGCTGGCCGACCTCAAATACACATACCGCCCGGACATCCGCGACCGCGCTGCGCTGGAGCAGAACTTCCGCCAGCATTTCGAGGGCCTGAACCGCGTCAACCTCATTGACAGCGAGTTTCACAGGCTGCTGGAGCAGATCATTACACCCGACGTTTTTGCCGCTGCCCGCCATCTGCGCGAACGCAACAGCTTCGAGCGCGATGACGGCACGCCGCTGTACTACACCCTGGTCAACATCAAGGACTGGTGCAAGAACAGCTTCGAGATTGTCAACCAACTGCGCATCAACACCGACAACAGCCACCATCGCTATGATGTGATTCTGCTCATCAACGGTGTGCCAGTTGTGCAGATCGAGTTGAAAACCCTCGCCATCAGCCCCCGCCGAGCCATGCAGCAGATCGTCGATTACAAGAACGACCCCGGCAATGGCTACAGTAAAACCCTACTCTGCTTCCTGCAATTGTTCATCGTCAGCAACCGCAGCGATACCTGGTACTTCGCCAACAACAACAGCCGCCACTTCAGCTTCAACGCCGACGAACGCTTTCTGCCGCTCTATCAGTTCGCCGACGAAGACAACAAGAAGATCACCCATCTGGACAGCTTCGCCGAGAAATTCCTCGCCAAGTGCACCTTGGGCCAGATGATCAGCCGCTACATGGTGCTGGTGGCCAACGAGCAAAAGCTCTTGGTGATGCGCCCCTACCAAATCTATGCCGTCAAGGCCATCGTGGAGTGCATCCACCAGAACTGCGGCAACGGCTACATCTGGCACACCACAGGCAGCGGCAAGACGCTCACCTCGTTCAAGGCCTCCACCCTGCTCAAGGACAACCCGGACATCGATAAATGCCTGTTCGTGGTAGACCGCAAAGCCCTCGACCGGCAGACACGGGAAGAATTCAATAAATTCCAGGAGGGCTGTGTCGAGGAAAATACCAATACCGAAACACTGGTGCGGCGGCTGGTCTCCGACGACTACGCCGACAAGGTGATCGTCACCACCATCCAGAAGCTCGGCCTGGCCCTTGATGACAGTAAAAAGAATGGCAACAATAAGCGCAACTACAAGGAACGGCTGGAACCGCTGCGCAAGCAGCGCATAGTCTTTATCTTCGACGAATGCCACCGCTCGCAATTCGGCGAAAACCACAAGGCCATCAAGGAATTCTTCCCCAACGCCCAGTTGTTCGGCTTCACCGGCACGCCGATCTTCACCGAAAACGCCAACTATCAGCAGATCGAAGGCCAGCAGGCATCATTCAAGACCACCCAAGACATCTTCCAGCAGCAACTGCACGTCTACACCATCACCCACGCTATCGAAGACCGCAACGTCCTGCGCTTCCATGTTGACTATTACAAGCCCGAAGGCAAAAACAAACCCAAGCCGGGCGAGGCGCTGGCCAAGAAAGCCATTGTTGAGGCGATTCTGACCAAGCACGATGCCGCCACCAACGGGCGCAAGTTCAATGCCCTGCTGGCCACGGCCTCGATCAATGACGCGATTGAATATCACGCATTGTTCAAGACCGCGCAGCCAGAAAAACAGACTGAAGACGGCGACGTCCAGCCGCTGAACATCGCCTGCGTTTTCTCGCCTCCCGCCGAAGACAACAAGGATGTGAAGCAGATACAGGAAGACCTTCCGCAGGAGAAGGTCGACAACGAACAAGAACCGGACAAAAAGAAGAAGGCACTCAAGGCCATCATCGCCGACTACAACGCGCGCTTCAACACCAACCACAGCATTGGCGAGTTCGATCTCTACTATCAGGATGTGCAAAAGCGCATCAAGGATCAGCAATACCCCAACCAGGACGTGCCCCACGCGCAGAAGATCGATATCATCATCGTGGTGGACATGCTGCTCACCGGTTTCGACTCCAAATACCTCAACACCCTCTACGTGGACAAAAACCTCAAGTACCACGGGCTGATTCAGGCGTTTTCGCGCACCAACCGCGTGCTCAACGACACCAAACCCTATGGCAACATCCTCGATTTCCGCCAGCAGCAGGAGGCCGTGGATACGGCCATCGGGCTCTTTTCCGGCCAATCCACCAAACCAGCCAAGGAGATCTGGCTAGTGGACAAGGCACCGGTGGTCATCGGCAAGCTGCAAACCGCCGTGCAAAAGCTGGCCGACTTCATGCAATCTCAGGGGCTGGGCAACAAACCGCAAGAGGTGCCCAACCTCAAGGGCGACGCCGCACGCGGTCAGTTCATCAACCTGTTCAAGGAAGTGCAGCGCCTCAAGACCCAGCTCGACCAATACACCGACCTCACGCCGGAAAACACCCAAACCATCGAGCAGATACTGCCCAAGGAGCATTTGCAAGGCTTCAAGGGCGTCTATCTGGAGACAGCCCAGCGCCTGAAAGAAAAGCAAGAAAAAGGCGGCAGCGATGCACCAGGAGGAGTGCAGGAGCTTGATTTCGAGTTCGTGCTGTTTGCCTCCGCCGTCATCGACTACGACTACATTATGGCCCTCATCGCCCGCTACTCGCAGCAAACGCCAGGCAAGCAGAAGATGAGCCGTGAACAGCTTATCGGCCTGATCCAGTCCGATGCCAAATTCATGGACGAGCGCGACGACATCGCCGAGTTCATCGACACGCTGGAGGCGGGCAAGGGGCTGGACGAAAAGGCCATCCGCGACGGCTTTGAACGCTTCAAGGCGGGCCAGCACGCCTGCCAACTGGCCGCCATTGCCGACAAGCACGGGCTGGACACCACCGCCCTGAAAACCTTTGTGGACAACATCCTGCGCCGCATGATCTTCGACGGTGAACAGTTGAGCGATTGCTCGCCCCGCAAGACCTTGGCTGGAAGGTCCGCACGCAAAAAGAGCTGGCACTGATGGAAGACTTGATTCCGCTGCTGCACAAACTCGCCCAGGGGCGCGAGATTTCAGGGTTGGGAGCGTATGAGCAATAAGGAAGAAAAGAAGATGAAGTCAGTGGCAAAACCCGCACTTGTGCCCAAACTGCGCTTTTCTGAGTTTCGGGATGCGGAGGAGTGGGATGCAAAGAAGCTGTTTGAGGCATGCTACGTTAACCCTTCCAATGAGGGTCTACCAGAAACCTTTGTTTACATTGACTTAGAATCCGTAGTCGCTGGAAAACTAATTTCCAAGACAAAAATTTCCCGAGAAAATGCCCCGAGTAGGGCGCAAAGGCAACTAAAGAATGGGGATGTTATTTATCAAATTGTTCGCCCTTATCAGAGAAACAATTTTTTCTGCAATTTTGATGATAACAATCACTATGTCGCATCAACCGGATATGCTCAACTCAGATCATTTGGCGAAAGCAAGTTTTTATATCAACTAGTTCATACTGATGATTTTGTTAATAAAGTCATAGCTAAGTCTACCGGCTCAAACTATCCAGCCATTAAATCATCAGATTTGGCTGAAATAGGTATTGTCATTCCCCAGCTTCCAGAACAACAAAAAATCGCCGACTGCCTCTCTTCCCTCGACGAACGGATTACCGCCGAAGCCCAAAAACTCGACATGCTCAAGGCCCATAAAAAAGGGCTGATGCAGCAGCTTTTCCCCGCCGAAGGCAAAACCTTGCCCAAGCTGCGTTTTCCTGGGCTTGCTGGACCTTGGAAA
>Ga0224496_10000660_pt1 | contig 23486 bp, 23 predicted proteins | sample SF_Jul11_sed_USG_2_FD_168127 | JGI IMG/M metagenome (GOLD analysis project Ga0224496, IMG submission 168127) | Sediment microbial communities from San Francisco Bay, California, United States - SF_Jul11_sed_USGS_8_1 | ecosystem: Environmental > Aquatic > Marine > Sediment | place: USA...
GCATGCGGGGCGACTTCTTCCACGACCACGGTCGTTGGCAGTCCGCCTGATGAGACTTCGTCGAGTTCGGCGATTACCCCCCAAACCAGCATTATCGGCGGAGAGGCCACCATGGGCATGCGGGAAACGTTTCCCGACCTCGGGCGAGATCACTTGTCGGACGAAGACACGGCCGCCGTTGTCGCCGGCACGCTTGCGCCGCCCGAATACAACTCCGTCCCTCCCACCTCAGGCACCCACGCTCCGTTCTGGGCCCCGTGCGGCGTTTACATCGAGGCGATCCCCGACATTGTCCAAATCCACTCGCTCGAGCATGGGGCGGTGTTGATTCAGTACAACCCCGAAATCGATCCCGCCGATATCTCCGCACTCGAAGAGTTTGCCCGTGAAAAAGGCGCCCACGTGGTTGTCGCTCCGAACCCGGCGGTGGTTCCCTATATCGTTTTGACCGCCTGGACCGTTCGGCTGGAGATGTCTACGCTCGATCTGGCCGCCGTCGAAGGGTTTTGGCTTGACTACGCCAACGAAGGGCCCGAGCGGGTCCCCTGTCCGTTCGAGGTCGACGAGTCGGCCGGGCAGTCCACCTAGATCGCCCCGTTGGTTAGCCGACCCGGAACGAGAACTCGTAGACGCCGGGATCGGGAATCCCCACCCGGGTATCCCAGACGATCCGCACTCGCTGCTGACCGGGCTCCCATTCGCGCAACAATGAACCCAGAGCCGACGGTTGCCACGAGTACTGCCCGGTCGCTTCTATGACCCTGACTTCGGATTCGGGGACCCGGACCCAGTTGGCGGCCAGATCTCCTGATCCGCGGAAGTCGATCCAGATCTCCACCCGGTAATCAACGGGAACGTCGATCTCGATGGACGTCTGACGTGGCACCTGGCTGTCTGGTTCGGGGCTGAGACCTTCAAGGATTTCGGGACGGGTGGCGTCCGAGGTGGTGGCGCCAGTCAACGCCCACCCCAGGCCCATCACGCCGAGCAGCAGCATGCCTAAACCAATGAATACCAAACGATACTGTCGATCCGTCATCGAGGGCGAGTCTAAAGCGGTCTGTTCCCAACCTGACCGGGCCGACCGGCTAGCGTGACGTCGATGCGTATCAACCCCGTACTGGCCGCCCAGGGCTCGTATCCCATGGCCCAACTTCAGGACAAGGCGCGTCAACTACGTGCCGACGGTGCCCCTCTGATCGATTTCTCCATTGGCGATCCGCGCGAGCCGACCCCCCCGGCAATCGCGCAGGCGTTACGCGACGCCGTTCCCGAAGTATCCCAATACCCGACAACTGCCGGGCTCCCCGAAACGCGCCAAAGCATCGCCGATTACGTCGAGCGGAGATTCGGGGTGGCGGTCGACCCGGATACCCAGATCATCCCGACATCGGGTTCCAAGGAAGCCATCTTCTCGACCCCGTTGGCGTTCGTGGACAGAAACGCAGGCGACGTCGTCATTCAAGCCACGCCCGGATATCCGGTCTACGAACGGGGTGCTGAGCTGGCCGGCGCCGCCGTTCACACGGTCGTGCTCGACGGTGACTTCGTTTTTCGCGCCGAACTGGTGCCCGACGACGTTTGGGAGCGCGCGTCAATGGTGTGGATCAACAACCCCCACAATCCGACCGGGTCGGTGATGACCAGGTCCGACCTTGAGGACTTCTACACCAAAACCCGTGAGACACAGACCTGGCTGTTGGCGGACGAATGCTACGTCGACCTCTACGAAGGCGTGCCGCCAACTTCGGCCCTGGAAGTGGCCGACGCCGATCAGTCAGGCTTGTTGTCCTATCTGAGCCTGTCGAAACGATCAGGCATGACCGGGTATCGGGCGGCGGCGATTGTCGGCGATGCACGCGCCATCGGTCATCTCAAAGCTTTGCGTTCTTCGGCGGGAACAGCCTCGCCAGAGTTTGTTCAAGCGGCCGCCCAAACTGCCTGGTTGAATGATGAACACGTCGCTCCCCGGCGGGAGACGTTCGCGACAAAAAGGGCAATTCTGCGCGAAGCGTTCGAGGACCTCGGCTTCGAGGCCGTAGCTTCAACCGCCGGCCTCTACCTGTGGGTGCGGGTGCCGGCAGCAATGGACGACGTGGCGATTACTGCTCGATTGCTTGACTCGCATGTCGTCGTGTCGCCCGGTCGAGTTTTTGGTCCAGGGGGAGAGGGATACCTACGGTTGGCGCTCGTGCCGACCGTCGAAGAATGTCGAGCAGCAGTGAAAGTGGTGACTGAATGTCTGACCGCCAGTTGATCGAAACCGCCTACGCGGGCAATGACCTATCGGCCGAGGTCCGTCAGGCCGTCGAACGGACCATTGCCCTGCTCGACACCGGACAGGTACGTGTAGCCGAAAAAACCGACGGGGAATGGGTGGTCAACGATTGGATCAAAGAGGCAATCTTGCTCTACTTTCGCATGACGGAGCTCCAACCCATGCAAGCCGGGCCGTTTATGTATTACGACAAGATCCCCACCAAGACCGACCTGGCGGCCCAGGGGGTGCGGGTCGTGCCGCCGGGCACCGTCCGGTATGGGGCCTTCTGCGAGCCGGGTGTCGTCGTGATGCCTGGCTACGTCAATATTGGCGCCTACGTTGGCTCGGGGACGATGGTCGATACGTGGGCCACGGTGGGATCCTGCGCACAGATCGGCAAGGACGTGCACCTGGCCGGAGGTGTGGGGATCGGTGGAGTGCTTGAACCACCCAACGCTCGCCCGGTGATCATTGGTGACGGCGCCTTCATCGGCAGTCGCTGCATCATCACCGAAGGGGCGATGATCGGCGACGGTGCCATTCTCGGAGCGAACACGACGCTCACCGCCACGATTCCGATCTACGACATGACGACCCGCGACAAGATCGAGTATCGCGGCGAAGTGCCGGAACGGGCAATCGTGGTTCAGGGCACCCGCCCCCGCGAGTTTGCCGGTGGGACCGCCTACCTGCAGTGTGCCTACATCATCGGCTACCGATCTGAGGAAACCGACAAGAAGGTCAGCCTCAACGATGCCCTGCGCACGTTCGGAGTGAGCGTATGAGCGACCTGCTCGACACGCTTATCTGGTTGGTGGACGTTCCTTCAGAAATTGGCAAGGAAGAGCAGATCTGCAATGAACTTCAGGGGCGCTTTTCGGCGACCTACGCCCATGACGAAGTCACCCGGGTGGGCAACGGTCTGGTGGTCGGTCGATGCGTCGGCAACCCCCTCATCCTGCTGGTCGGTCACATCGATACGGTGCCGCATCAAGGTCAGCCGAAGGCGTACGTAGCCGATGAGCGACTCCACGGTCTTGGGGCCTCGGATATGAAGAGTGGTGTGGCGGTCATGATCCATCTGCTTGAGGACCCAGCCGTCATCGACGGGCCCTACGACGTTGTTGGGGTCTTCTATGACAAGGAAGAAGGACCGATCGCGGACAATCAGCTCGCCACGATTCTGGACGCCGTCCCATTCTTGACCGAGGCCGAGTTCGGCATCGTTCTTGAGCCGACTGACCTCACCATGGAACTCGGTTGCAACGGAGCGATGAACGCTCTGGTGAAGTTTTATGGACGGTCCGCGCACAGTGCCAGGCCATGGTTGGGCGAGAACGCGATCACCAAGGCAGCCCCGCTACTCGCCAAGTTCGCCGCCAGGGAGCCGAAACCGACCAATCATGGCGGCCTTGATTTTCTGGAGGTAATGAGTCCCACCCTTGCCAAAGGCGGGGTGAGCCGCAACGTGATTCCTGCCTACTTCGAGTTCAACGTTTCCTATCGATTCCCGCCGACGCTGAGTCTTGATGAAGCAGAAGAACACCTCCGGGCCTTTTGTGCTGAGGCCGACGAAATCGAGGTGACCGATCGGGCTCTTGCTGCCCCGGTACCCGAAAACAACCCTCATATGGATCGTCTGGCGGCGATCACTCGTGCCCCGCGTGGTCCCAAGCAAGGCTGGACGGATGTGGCCCGTCTTGCCGAGTACGGTATCCCGGCGATCAACTACGGACCGGGCGAAGTGGCGATGGCTCACCAGCTGGCCGAATCGGTACCGATCGAGAATCTTGCCGTGGCCTGGGGTCACCTACGCACGTTGCTGACGGAGTAACCCGATGACGATTACGGCCCCCTATGGTTCGTGGGATTCCCCTTTGAGTGCCCGGCTGTTGACTGAGGCAGGTGTCGGCCTCGGCGGTGCCAGCATGGTTGGCGACCGGCTCTACTGGGTCGAAGCTCGCCCGACCGAGGCCGGTCGCATCGCCTTGGTTCGGCGCGAGCCCGATGGCACCACTCTGGACGTCACCCCGATCGGCTTCAACGCTCGCACTCGAATTCACGAATACGGTGGCGGAGCGGTCGGCATCGACGGCGATGTCGTGATATCCGCTTCGTTCCCGGATCAGCGGGTCTATCGACTCGATGGCGCCGACCCGGTTCCGATCACTCCTGAACCCGATATCGCGGCCGGCGCCCGATATGGCGATTTTGCCTTCCATGGTGATCTGGTGATCTGCGTTCGAGAACTACATCGGGTCGACGGCGAACCCATCAATGAAATCGTCGTCTTTCCGGTCGATGGCAGCCGCCCGCCGAGACCGATCGTCAGTGGACACGATTTCTTCTCGAATCCCCGGGTGAGTCCTGACGGATCCCGAGTGGCCTGGTTGGCTTGGGATCATCCCCGCATGCCGTGGGACGGAACCGAGCTTTTCTTCGGAGACATTGGCGCGGATGGAACTGTTTCGAACGTTGAGCCGGTGGCAGGGCACGCGACCGAATCCATCTTCCAACCGGAGTGGTCGCCCGACGGGTTTCTGCATTTCGTGTCCGATCGCACCGGCTGGTGGAACCTGTACCGGCGCGAACCCGACGGAACCGACACCGCATTGTGTGAGAAAGATGTCGAGTTCGGGCATCCCCAATGGGTGTTCGGGATGCGCCGTTACGCCTTCCTGCCGGACGGTCGAATTGCGGCCGTCTACCAGGAGGACGGATGGTTCCGGCTCGGGGTGATCGACCACGAGGGGATGCGGACCGTCGACCTGGATCGCTCCGATCTCGCACCCTCCATCTCCGTTGGCGGCGGGAAGGTTTGGCTGGTGGGCGGGGGACCGGCGCTGCCAGATGCCGTGTTCGGGGTCGACGTCAACTCGGGTGCGGTTGAGATCGTCAAGCAAGCTTTGTCGGTTGACTTCGATCCAGCTTTGTACTCGACACCTGAGAACATCACCTTTCCCACCACCGATGACGCCGTTGCTCACGCTTTTTACTATCCGCCGAACAACCCGGGCTTCGAGGCGCCAGAAGGTGATCTCCCCCCTCTGGTGGTTATGTCCCATGGTGGACCGACATCTGCCACGACGGCGGGCTTCCGACTCGAGAAGCAATACTGGACGTCCCGGGGGTTCGGAGTCGTCGATGTAAATTATCGAGGTTCAACCGGTTACGGCCGCGCGTATCGCAACGCGCTCGGAGGCCGCTGGGGGATCGTCGACACGGACGACTGCATCGCGGCCGCCAATTTCCTCGTCGCACGCGGAGACACCGACCCCACTCGGTTGGCGATTCGTGGTGGATCCGCCGGCGGGTACACGACCCTGTGTGCGTTGACGTTCCACGACGTGTTTGCGGTCGGCGCCTCATACTTCGGTGTCGCCGACTGTTCGGCACTCGCCGAGCACACCCACAAGTTCGAGTCCCGGTATCTTGATGGTCTCATCGGGCCGTATCCGGCCGCCGAGGCGTTGTACCGGGAGCGATCGCCGGTCCATCACACGGACCAGTTATCGACTCCCATGCTTATCCTGCAGGGTCTCGACGATGAAGTGGTACCGCCCGATCAAGCCGAGCAGATGGTGGCGGCGCTCAAGGACAAAGGTATTCCGCACGCCTATGTCGCCTTCGAGGGAGAAGGGCACGGGTTTCGAATCGCCTCGAACCAGATAACCGCATTGGAGTCAGAGCTGTCGTTTTATGCCTGGGCGTTCGGATTTGTGCCGGCCGGGGACATTCCTCCGGTTGAGATCGTTCAGTAATCATGCCAAGGCTGGTCGGGGCCCTCACGATCGCGGTGATTACGTTTACTGCCTACGGTTTGGCCGTCGACAGTCCATTCGTATGGATCTACGTCCCAATCACGATTGTGCTGGCGGTGGCCGTGTTCTTCATACATCGATCGGTGGCGCTTTCCGCAGCGAGCCTGTGGGCATTGGTTGCCGTGGCCGTCGGCAACTTGGCTGGTGGTATCTATCTGGTCGATGGCCAACCTCTCTACGTCAAGCGTCTTGTCGGTGACATCCGCTATGACAAACCGTTCCACACGGTCGCTACCGCCGTAGCCGCCTGGGCGGCTTATGAAGTCGTTGCCAAATGGGCGCATGGGCGGGCCACTCGCCCGGCCATCGCTGTGGCGTCGGTCCTCATCGCCGCCGGCATCGGTGCCCTCGTCGAGATCATTGAATTCGTCGGCTCGGTCGTAATTGAGAATGCCAACGTCGGCGGGTACGGCGACACGATGCTCGACCTGGTCGTCAACACGGCCGGTGCTACCGCGGCAGTGATCCTCCAGGACCGCCGCGTTGGCGGGGGTTGAGATTACGGAGGTCGGTCCCCCAGCGAGCGAAGCGAGTGTTTGGCTTTTGGGGGTTGAGACAACGGAGGTCGGTCTCCCCAGCGGAAAAAAAGTGGAGCGTCCGGGGAGAAGGTTCCTGCGGCCCGCAGGGCCGGAGGTAGAGGGGCTCGTTCTCCTCTCCGAGCACGCAAGCCAACCTGGTTCTCCTCTTCGAGTATGCAAGCCAGCTCCGTTTCCAACAACGACGAACGTGCTGTCTGTGACGCTTCCCCAGCTGGCCGAACCGACAGAGCGGCTAGTCGCGCATTCTCAGGATGAGTTGTTGGAGTCCAGAACCGGCGTCGAGGTGGGTCGAATGATCTTCGAAACCGCAGCGGCGATAGAACGTCAGCGCTCGTTCGTTGGCCTCGAAAACTTCGACGAACAATGGATTGTGCAGTGACCGGGCGTGCTCTACGAGGGCCGCTCCTAGCCCGCGACTCTGATGATCAGGATCAGTGAATAGGCCGCCAATGAGGTCATCGAGTATCGCCATGAATGCCCGGATGGCGCCGTCGGTTTCAACAACCCACACTTCTGCCGGTCGAAGAAGACGGCGGATATCGTCTTCCATCTCCCGCCAATGGCGCTCGGGTAAGAACGACTGACCGGGAATCGTTGACGCAAGCCAGACCCGTATTACAGCATCCTCATCGGCCGGCTCATATGGTCTCAAGAGATGGGCGCCGCTAGACATGCGATGCACGATCCAGCTCTAGTAGTCGGCGAGTTTGCGGATGGCGGCTTCGATCTTGGCGGCGGTGGGTCGGTAGGCGTCCTCTAGTGGCGGGCTGAACGGGACCGGGGTGTCGAGGCCGCCGATGCGGACGATGGGCGCGTCGAGGGATTCGAAGGCTTCTTCGGCGATGAGGGCGGCGACTTCGGCACCGACGCCGACCATCCGGTTGGCGGCGTGGACGATGATCACCTTCCCGGTTTTCGTTGCCGTCTCGAGGATGGCGCTTGTATCAAGAGGTTTCAGGGTTCGCAGGTCGAGGACTTCCACGTCAATGCCATCGTCGGCCACGAGGTGGGCAGCCTCGAGGGTCGTATGGACCTGGGTACCGTAGGCGATGACGGTGACGTCGCTGCCAGGGCGTCGAATGGCGGCTTTCCCGATCTCTGAGACGTACCCGCCACCCGGGACGAGTCCTTTGATCGAGCGATACAGGGGCTTTGCCTCGAAATAGATGACCGGATTGTCGTCGCGGATCGCCGCGGCCAGGAGTCCCTTGGCGTCGGCCGGTGTCGAGGGGGCAACAACCTTCAGGCCAGGAGTGTGCACAAACCAGGCTTCCGGATTTTGGCTGTGGAAGGGACCGGACCTGATGCCGCCGTCGGATGGTGCTCGAATCACCCACGGGACCTTGCCGATGCCCCGGTAGTGTGACGTGGCGGCGAACTGCACGATCGAATCGAAGGCAGATGAGATGAAGTCGGCGAACTGCATCTCGACGACCGGTCGCAGACCCATCAGAGCCATGCCATTGGCCATTCCGGTGAATGACAGTTCGGCAATCGGCGTGTTGATGACCCGCCGGTCTCCGAACTTGGCGGCGAGGCCCTTGGTGGCCTTGAAAGCGCCGCCGAACTCGCCGCCGACATCCTCGCCCATGACGAGCACGTTCTCGTCTCGATCCATTTCAACGAATAGGGCTTCGGTGATTGCCTCCAGGTAGGTGAGAGTTCGGTCATCAGATGCGCGATCGACGGTATTGGCGAACCCGAAGTTGTCGCTCATGCGTACACCCGTTGACCAACCGATGCCGGGTCTGGCATGGGAGCGGCTTCGGCGACGCGAACGGCTTCGGCAATCTCGACGGCGGCTTGCTCGTCGAGCGCGGCCAAGTCGGCTTCGGGCACGCCGCTCTCGATGAGGCGAGCTCTGAACGTCAGCACCGGGTCCCGTTTCTGCCACTCGGTGAGCAACGCTTCGGGAACATACTCGGCACCATCATGGATGGCATGACCGAGCATGCGCATTGTGCGAGCTTCGATAACGGAGGGTCCGCCGCCTGATCGAGCACGTTCGACAGCTTTGGCGGCGGCATCGTAGACGGCCTCAACGTCGTTGCCATCAACCGTTACTGCAGAGAGTCCGTACCCTGGCAAGCGACCGGCGATGTCGGCCACTTTCATCTGCTGGCTCAAAGGAGTGGAATAGGCGTACTGGTTGTTCTCGATGATGAGCACGAATGGGGCGTTGTATAGCGCAGCCATGTTCAGCGATTCATGAAACGCGCCCGAACATGACCCGCCGTCCCCGACAAATGTCATCGCGACGCGGGACTCGTCGCGGTATCGGAAGGCCATCGCCGCTCCAAGAGCGGTCGGAATTGCCTGAGGAATATGCGAGATGAACCCGATGATGTTGAGATCGAGGTCGCCCAGGCCGTGCAGGTTGGAGTCGCGACCAGCGCTGACGCCCATCTCTCGGCCGAGGAGGTTGCCGAAGATGCGCTCCGGGGCCATACCACGCAGCAGGTACGTACCCAGATCGCGATGCATCGGAGCGACGACGTCGTCGGGGCCAAGCGCCAGGCCCGCCCCCACCGACACGGCTTCGTGGCCTCGCTCGGAAAACGTTCCGCCGATCCCACGGCCCTGCTTCCACATCGCCACCATGGTCTCGTCGAAGGTGCGAGTCAGGGTCATCCATCGGTATGCGGTGCGCCGGGTCGTTTCGTTCATCGAGATCGAATCTACCCGGACGGTCGCGCCGTTCGCTACCACGGCCACGACCGATGGCTGACTAACGGGTGAATCCTGCGAGGAAGGAACTCAGATTGTCGCCGAGGTCGTCGGTCAAGTATCCGCCTTCTTGCACCAGCACCGTTGGCAGCTTTAGGGCGGCGATTCGATGGGCGATCCGGCCGAAACCCTCGGTAGTGATCTTCATGCCCTGAAAGGGATCGCCGACGTGGGCGTCAAGGCCGAGGGCCACCACCAGCGCACCTGGGCCGAAAGCGCCGATCCGGTCAATGGCCTCCTGGAGGGCGGCGAGGTATTCCTCGTCGCCGGTACCGCGGTTGAGAGGCAGGTTGAGATTGCTCCCGAGACCGGGGCCTTCGCCTCGCTCGGCGGCATAACCCCAAAAGAACGGATAGAACCGGACCGGATCAGCATGTAACGAGATGGTGAGGACGTCGTTGCGTTCGTAGAAGATGTTCTGGGTGCCGTTGCCGTGGTGCACATCGATGTCGAGAATGGCCACTCGCTCATGGTCAGAGCGCAGCACCTGGGCGGCAATAGCTGAGTTGTTGAAATAGCAGAACCCGCCGGCTTGGTCCCGCATGGCGTGGTGGCCGGGCGGGCGAGCGAGCGCATAGGCAGCGTTCGAACCGGTGAGAACTTCGTAGGCTGCGTGGATGGCGCTGTTGGCACTCCACCGGGCGCTGTCCCACGTCTCGGCGCCGATCGGTGCTGCGCCGTCGTACACGTGATAGCCGACCTGGCCGACCGCCGAGGCGGGATAGCCGAAGTCTCGACGATCCGGGTGAATGTTCGGAATGACGTCCTCGGAGGCGCCCGGGATGCGCTTCCAGCGGGTGTAGATGTGTTCAAAAAAGTGCAGGTATTCGGCCGAATGCACCGCCGAGATCGGGGCGAGTCCGTAGTCAGACGGGTGTTCATGGGTCAGTCCGCTGCTGAGACACGCAGCCAGCAAACGTTCGGCGCGTTCGGGTACCTCAGGATTGGCCTCTGGTGCGCCCGAAGACAGGATCAGACCGGGATGATGACGCGCCTGTTCCTCGGCAAAAATGACCTTCATTCGATGCGCGCCAGGCGAGCGAAAGCCGGACCGTCGGCTTCGAATAGCCGTTCCTCATCGGCCGGGCTGAGACCAACCTCCTCATAAAACCCCATGGCGTGGGGGTTGTCGGTTGCGACCGAAAGCCGCAGGTGGGTAGCGCCGTCGAGCGATGCCCGCCGGGCGGTTTCGGCAATAAGCCTGCGCCCCAAACCCGATCCACGTTCAGAATCGGTAACGACGAGATCCTGTAGATAGACGCCGCGCTCGCCACGCCATGACGAGAACGTGTAAAAGAACAGCGACAGGCCGATCGGCTGCCCATCACGTTCGGCGATCAGGGCATAGAAGGCCGGTGGTTCTTCGAAGCCCATGGCGAGGAAGTCCGCTGCTTGGCTGGTGACGACTTCTGGGTGACCGGTCGACCAGGCGAGGTGAGTGATGAGGTCGAAGATGTCATCAGCATCAGAGGCCACGGCAGGCCGGATTTCGAGGTCGTCTCCAGAAAAGAGGTTGTCGGTCAAAAGTTCACCTGTTCGGCACCTTTTAGCTGGAGCATGTTTCGTGCGTCGGTAGGCGAAGCGATCTCGAAGCCGAGTTCTTCGAGGATTGTGCGGATCTTGGTGACTTGTTCGGCGTTGTTGGTCGCCAGCTTGCCCCGACCGATGAGGAGACTGTCTTCGAGTCCGACTCGAACGTTGCCGCCCAGGATGGCTCCGATCGTGGCCAGGGGGATCTGCATCCGTCCGGCCGCCAGGACCGAAAACTGATAATTGTCCCCGAGCAGTCGGTCGGCGGTGGCCTTCATGTGCATCAGATTCTCGGGGTGGGCGTCGATTCCTCCCAGGACCCCGAGGACGAACTGGACGAATACCGGCTTGCTGATCAGCCCTTCCTTCAGGTAGAAGGCCAAGGTCTGGATCTGACCGACGTCGTAGCACTCGAACTCGAATCTGGTCCCGTGCTGATTGCCGAGTAGGTCGAAGATTGTTTCGATATCGGCGAACGTGTTCTTAAAGACCACCTCCTTTGTGGCGTCGAGCAGCTTGGGTTCCCAATCAAACTTCCACTCCGAATAGCGTTCCTTCATCGGGAACAAGCCGAAGTTCATCGAGCCCATGTTCAGCGACGCCATTTCGGGCTGGGCTTCTAGAGGAGCGGCTAGCCGTTCCTCTAGCGTCATAAGCGAGCTTCCGCCGGTCGTGATGTTGATGACCGCATCGCACTGTTCTCTGATGCGGGGCAAGAACTTCATGAACACCTTGGGGTCGGCGGTTGGCTGGCCCGTTTCCGGGTTTCGGGCATGCAAGTGCAAGATGGCGGCGCCGGCGTTGGCCGCTGCGACCGCCTGAGCGGTTATCTCCTCGGGGGTGATCGGCAAATGCGGACTCATCGTTGGCGTGTGGATGGAACCGGTGACCGCACAGGTGATGATTACCTTTCGAGCCATGCGGTCAGCTCCGCTTCACGCTCAGGCCGGCTGCGTCCGCAAAGGCATCCAAGCTCTCCACCAAGAGGTTCATGATTTCGTCCAGCTGTTCGCCCGTGACGATGAGTGGCGGGCACACCATGAAGTGGTCGCCGATGGTTCCGCCTCTGGTGCGGCGCGAGTAGATGATGAGGCCCCGTTGATACGCCTCCTCCACCAGCGCAGTGTGTGCGTTCAGGTCGGGTGGCAGCGGCTCCATCGTTTGGCGATCTGCGACGAGTTCGAACGCCAACAACAGGCCCTTGCCCCGCACGTCGCCGATGAATGGATAACGATCCATCAGTGATGTGAGCATCGCTTTGAGCTTTGTGCCCTGGACAGCGGCGTTTTGGATCAAGTCGTTATCGATGAGCTCATGGAGAACCGCCAGTCCCGCTGAGCAGGCGAGCGGATTACCGGAATAGGTGTAGCCATGGGCGAACCCGCCATTGGCCATGACTGCGTCGACGATAGTGCGGTCGGCGGCCATGGCACCCAGAGGTGCGTATCCGGCCCCGAACCCTTTGGCGAGCGCAACGATGTCGGGCCGGAGGTCCCAGTGTTCGCTTCCCAGGAATCGTCCGGTTCGACCGGCACCGGTCATTACTTCGTCCGCGATCAGCAGGACTCCGAACTCCCTGCAGATTTCCTCAACTCGGCGGTACCAGGAATCCGGGGCGACCAGGGCCCCGGTCGATGCTCCTCCCACCGGCTCCATGATGAACCCGAGCACAGTCTCGGGTCCTTGACTCAGGATCTCATCTCGCAAAAGTTCGGCGTAGCGCACGCCGCGTTCTTCATGAGTTAGTTCGTCGTGGTCGAGATAACAGGTGGCTGCGGGAACCTTCGGCATAACCCGGATCATGTCCCCGAACGGTTCCACGAACTGGTGCATTCCGGTGATCGCTACCGCGCCGAGTGTTGATCCGTGATAGGAAGGAAAGAGTGATATCACTTTCCATCGTTCGGGTTGGCCTGTGGCAAGAGCGTATTGCCTGGCCAACTTGAGGCAGCTTTCGATTGTCTCGGATCCGCCCGAAGTAAAAAAGATCCGGTCCAAGCCGTGTGGCATCAACGAAGCCGTGAGTGAGGCGAGGGACTCGGCGGCGTCGTTGACGAAATGGGTGCGATAGGCGAACGTCGTAGCATCCATTTGCCGTTTCATCGCCGCCAGCACGCGCGGGTTGGAATGGCCGATGTTGGACACCATCGGCCCGCTCGATGCGTCGATGTAGCACTTGCCAGAAACATCCCACAGATAAATACCCTCGGAGCGGCTTACGGTGGGCCGGCGGTTTCCCGCTTGATAGAAAAGATGACTCTCGGTTGCTCGGTCAGTCCCCGTCATCGTGCGCGTTAACCGTCCTTCTTGTGTGCGCTCTCAGAGCGGAACTATACGCCAGCCGCGAGGAGACATGAGGGTCTGCCGCGGAGGCCGATACCGGCGTAAGATCGCTCACGCGGATCAGGAGGTCCTCGCGCATGAACCAAGTCGTGAACCAGCAAAGTGCTCGTGAGGCATCCGGATCTGGCGGATGAAGACCCCGGTCGTCTACTCGCCGGATCATGCTTTGCACGATGCCGACACCGGCACGTGGGTTGGCGTCACCATTCCCAGCGAAGAGGTGCCCGCTCGGATCGAAACCATCGTCGCCACCCTGCGGGCTTCCGGGCGCGAGGTCGTCCCGGCCGTGTCTCACGACGACTCGATCCTCACTGCCATCCATGATTCTGACTTCGTCGAATACCTGCGCGACGCTTATGCGCAATGGGTCGCTTGGGGGTACGTGGACGATCCCGGCCAACCGCAGGTCACGGCCTATGCGTTTCCAACCAACCGCGTTCTCGGGCCGCATCCGCTTCGCCTTCCGACTTCGCCCGGTGCCCTGGCCGGGGTCTATGCCATGGATACGATGACCCAGATTGGCAAAGGAACATTTGCCGGGGCACGTGCCGCCGTCGATGCCGCACAGACCGCCGCCGACCTCGTCATCGCCGGGTCCCCATCGGCCTACGCGGCCTGCCGGCCCCCCGGTCATCACGCGGGTGCGGGGTTTTTTGGCGGTTCCTGTTACCTGAACAATGCGGCTGTGGCCGCTCAAACCATATGCGACGCCGGACTGGGCCGGGTTGCCATCATCGATCTCGACGCCCACCACGGAAACGGAACCCAGCAGATCTTTTACGAGCGTTCCGATGTTCTCTATGGCTCGGTTCATGTCGATCCCGCCCGAGGATGGTTTCCCCACTTTGTGGGTCATGCCGACGAAATCGGGTCCGGTGATGGGCAGGGTGCAAATCTCAACGTGCCGATCGAGCCAGGAGAGGGTGACGAGGCGTGGCTAGGAGGAGTCGACACGCTGGTCGAGTTCGCGCAGAGCGCTGGAGTGACAGGCGTGGTCGTGTCGCTCGGCGTCGATGCCGCCATTTCGGATCCAGAGAGTCCACTTCAGATCACCGAAGCGGGCTTCGCCAAGGCTGGCGAACGGGTAGCTTCCCTCGCACTGCCAACTGTTTTCATTCAGGAAGGCGGCTACGACCTGGCCACACTTGGTGCCTTGGTCCGGGCGACGCTCGACGGGTTTGATGATGGGAGAGGATTTTGAACGTGCGGGATACGGAACGAAGCCGGTGGGTCGGAATAGATGAGCACGGTGGTGTTCCGAGCCTTGTCCGCCCAGACAAACCCAAATCCGCGCATTGGAGTCTTGACGCCATCGCCGCTGTCGGGCGACCGCACGATCCGGTCGTCTCGCCTGACGGGCAGTTCGTGTCTGTAGTTTTCGACAGGGACACGTCCGATATTTGGATCGTCCCTCTGTCAGTTGGGCGTCCGTACCAGCTAACCACTGGACGCGAGCCGGCCGCCTACTGGGAAGACGATCCGGCCACCTGGTCGCCCGACGGGCAGCGTATCGTCTACACCGTCGATGGTTCGGTTTGGGTCGTGCCGGTCAACGGAGGCCTCCCAGCCAAGATCGCGGCTGGTTCCTCGCCGGCGTGGACCAGCAATACCGAGATTGTGCTCGTCGTCGACCGGGATGGCGAGAGCCGTTTGGCAAGGACGAACGTCACCGACCCGTGGCCGGTGGCCATTACCGAACCTGGCCAGAACGTGGCTGGCGTGTCTGTTTCGGCGAATCATGGCGTAATCCTGTACGTGAATTACCGAAAAGACGACCTGCAAAACAGCGAAATCTGGATGCATGATCTGGCAACTGGCGAATCAGTTCGGTTGACTGACGAACCGGGGATGCACGACCAGGGTCCTCGCCTGTCCCCGGACGGGTCGACGGTGGCGTTCACATCCGAGCGAAGCGGATGGAACGAGATATACCTCGTCAGCATCGATGGCACCTCTCTCAGAAGGCTCACATCCGACGAAGCCGACTTCTCAAGCCTGGACTGGAGCCCCGACGGAGGCCACCTGGCTGCAACACGAACCAAACGCGGTGTGGGTGATCTAGTCACGATTGCGGCGGGCTCCGGGGAAGTCCAGTTGCTGGCGCCGGGCGGGGAGTGGGCCGGGTCGCAGTGGGCGACCGGCGGCATCGTGGGAATTCATGAGAGTCATGCGACACCACCCCGGCTTGCTCAGGTTTCGGCCGATGGAGCCGTTCGCACGCTTCTTGACTCGGTTCCGGCATCAGTTCTCGTCGCTCCCTGCGTGCCGTATGAAGACGTGCGGTATAGGTCTTTCGACGGAACGGAGGTTCACGGTTTCCTATTTCGCCCGCCCGAAGCGAAGCGCGCTCCGGTCGTCGTCTATCCACACGGCGGCCCAACCTCGGCATATACCGACGCTTGGGATGGCCACGCCCAGTACTTTGTTGATAAGGGTTATGGCTGGTTCGCCATCAACTTCCGGGGCAGTACCGGGTACGGGCGAGAGTTCGAGCGAGCCAACCATGGGGTGTGGGGAGTCGCCGATACCGAAGACTGTCTCGCCGCCGCCGACTACCTTCGTACCCTCGACTGGGTCGATCCCGCCCGTATGGCGATATTTGGCGCAAGCTATGGGTCGTATATGGCCCTGGCCTCTCTGGCACGGGATCCTGAACATCGATTTGCCTGTGGCGTGGCCAAATACGGTGATTCCGATATCGCCACCTCCTGGGCCCAGGGGGACCGGGGGGGACGAGAGGATCTGGAAAGAATGATGGGTAGACCGGCCGAGAATCGTCAGGCGTATCGTGACGGTTCACCTCTCTCGATCGTAGCGCAGATCTCCCGTCCGCTTCTCGTGGCGCATGGCGAACAGGACGATCGGGTGCATCCCGACCAATCGGCGCAACTCGTCGACGAACTTCGCCGCCTCGACAAGACGTTCGAGTACGTCACGTACCCAACCGAAGGACACGGGCTGCTGCGGGCCGGCCCGCAGATTCATTTCTATGAGCGTCTCGAACGCTTCCTCGACTGGTATCTGATGTGAGTCAGCCCTCGAAGAAGCGATTACGCGACATTGGCGTAACCATCGGCCAGCTACCGACCGGCCCGCTCAACGCCATCACCGACGTTGCCGGCGTCTGGGTGGGACATGAGACGGTCATTGCGGACCATCCCAACTTGGTTCGCTCCGGGGTCACCATGATCGTTCCCCGCGAGGGTCAGATCTGGTCCGACTTTGCCTATTGCGGCACGGCGATCCTCAACGGCAACGGCGAGATGACCGGGATCCCGTGGATGGATGAGTCCGGGATGCTGGGGACGCCTATCGGCCTCACCAATACGCATCAGGTAGGCATGGTTCGAGATACGCTCGTCCGCCACCTCGCTGCACATGATCTGGAACGTAGTTTCTTCCTCCCGGTCGTCGCCGAAACCGACGACAGCCATCTCAACGACTCGGATTCGTTTCCGCTCACCGAGGTTCACGCTGCGACAGCCCTGGCGAAGGCCGGTCCGGGGCCGGTGGCAGAGGGAAACGTCGGTGGGGGCACCGGGATGATCTGTCACGAGTTCAAAGGCGGGATCGGAACGTCTTCTCGGGTGGTCGAGATATCCGGTGAGGTCATTACCGTGGGAGTTCTTGTCCAGGCGAACTATGGGATCCGTGAAGATTTGAGAATCGATGGTTTCCCGGTTGGGCGCCACCTGGGTTTCGATGTCATTCCGTCGGCATGGGATGGCGAAGATCAGCGCGAGAGTGACGGGTCAATCATCGTCGTCATCGCAACCGACGCGCCGCTTTTGGCTGACCAGTGTCGTCGGTTGGCCCGGCGAGCGACCGTCGGTCTGGCGCGTGCCGGTGGCTATGGGCATGACTCGTCGGGCGACATCTTCGTGGCATTCGCGACTGGCAACCATCTACCTGTCGGCGAGAAAATCCATACGGTGAGAACACTGCATCATGACCAGATGACCCCGCTGATGCGGGCTACAGCAGATGCCACAGAAGAGTCGATTCTCAACGCGCTCTGCGCAGCGGAAACCATGACGGGTTTTGGTGGCCGGACGGCCTATGAGTTGCCGTTGCCTCGGGTTGAGTCGTTGCTCTCGGAATGGTTTGATCCACCGCGGTAGGGCCCGGTTTTCGATCGAAAAATTTGGTCTCCTTTGGGCGCCATCGGTGGTCTTGGCCGGATAGTTTCCGTCTGACAACTTACCGGAGGTTCCGCCCATGAGACGCATGGCCGTCTTTATCCTGTTCGCTCTCTTCGGGGCCGGTATCGCCCCGGCTGCCTTCGCCCAGGACGCTGAGGTCGTCCTCCGGATCGGGCTCACCCAGGACTGGGAAACCCTAAACCCGGCGGCCGGATTTGCCGTCAGCGAGTACGAAATCTGGAATGTCCACTACGCCACGCTCACCGACAAAGCTGCGGACGATTTTGCGCCCATCGGTGGGTTGGCTGAATCGTGGGTCCCTTCCAATGACGGGTTGACGTATACATACACGCTACGGGACGGCTTGAAGTGGTCCGACGGCGAACCGCTAACGGCCGAAGACGTGGCATGGAACGTGAACACGTCGCGCGATCAAGAGTGGGACAACATGTTGTCAACCGTCATCAATCTCGATGCCAAAGTCATCGATGATCGAACGGTTGAAATCACTTCATCGGTGCCCGATCCCAAGCTGCCCAATATGGACATCTATCTGGTTCCAAAACACATCTGGGAGCCGATCGCAACCGACTACGACTCAACGGTCGAATACGACGGTTTGGACGGGGTGGGGAGCGGCCCATTCGTGATCTCGGAGTTCACGAAAGGTCAGTCGGTGGTGATGGTTGCCAACCCGAACTATTGGGGTTGGGAGGGTGAGACGCCGCCAATCGACCGGGTCATTTTCCAGACCTTCGCCAACCCCGACGCAATGGTGGCCGCCCTGCAACAAGGCGAGCTTGACGCGATCCACGGGTTCCCGGCTGGATCAGCGGCCACGCTGGAGGCGGACCCCAATATCGAAGTGGTCGCCGGCCGGCAAGGCGGATTTGACGAGATAGCCATTAACGGCGGCGCTGTCGTCGGGCAGCCGCATCCGGCGCTCCTGGACCTGGAAGTACGACGGGCCATCAGCTTCGCGGTTGACAAGGAAGCGGTGATCGAGGATCTGTGGTTCGGTCTGGCGGGACCGCTTGAGACGATGAGTCCCGGCGCTGATGAGGCCAAGTGGATCCCCGAGATCCCGGCCGACAAGGCGTTCACCTACGACCCGGATCGAGCCAATCAGATCCTCGACGATGCCGGCTATCTCGACACCGATGGCGATGGAGTTCGGGAAATGCCGGACGGAACCAACCCGATAGTCCTTCGCCATGCCGTAAATACCGACGGTGATCTTGCGGGACCGATCGGCGAGCTCTTCACGGGTTGGATGCAAGCGATCGGAATTGGCGTCGAACTTGCCTCCTACGATCAAGATGCGCTGTTTGGGGTGATCATTGAAGGCGACTATGACACGTTCTTCTGGGGTTGGGTTCCCTTCGTTGACCCCGACCCAATGTTGTCCTACTTCACCGAAGCAGAACTCGAGTCGTACAACGATGCCAACTGGACCGACCCGCGCTATGAGGAGCTGTATCTCGAGCAGAAGGTCGAGCTTGATCCTCAGCGACGGATCGACATCGTGCACGAGATGCTGACCATTTTCCACGATGCGGCTATCTATATCCCGATGTACCTCGGGCCTGACCTCCAGGCGTACCGTACGGACACGTTTGAGGGATGGGTGCGCCAACCGGCCGAGGTCGGTCCGGTCATGTTCTCGAATTCGTCTCCGAGCTATCGATTGCTCCGACCGGTCGGATCCGAGGCGGCCGGTGACTCCAACGACGGAACCAACTGGGTGTTGATTGGTGGACTGGTGGCCATCGTCGTCGTGGGAGGCGCCTTGGCTGTTGCGAGAAGGAAATCAACCGCCGACGATCGAGAATAGGTGCTGGCGTCCGAACAACCTGAAAGTCGGGGGCGAAGCCACTTCATCTTGAAGAAGGTGCTGGGTTCGCTCCTGACTCTCGTCTTCGTTTTGGTGTTCAACTTCGTTCTGTTCCGGATCGTTCAGTCCGATCCGATCGGTTCGTTGTTCAGGGGAAGAAACGTGCCGGCGGCGAAGATCGCAGAGCTGCGGACCGCTTTTGGGCTAGACGAGTCGCTTTGGGTTCAGTTTTGGGCCTATGTCCGCCAGACGTTCCAGCTCAACTTTGGGATTTCGTATCAAAGTCGCCAGCCGGTCTGGAACGAGATCGTCTCGGCCATCCCGGCAACGGTGGCATTGGTCGGGATCTCGGCTGTGTTGTCCGCAGTGATCGGAACGATCGGGGGTGTCATAGCGGCGTGGAGAAGGAACACGTGGAAAGACCACGCCATCACGTCGGGGACGATGGTGTTTTACTCGATGCCTGACTTCTGGCTGGGGATGATTCTCCTCGTTGGGTTTGCCGTGGTGCTCGGCTGGTTCCCGGTCGGTGGAATGACCGATGCCGGCTCGACGGCCACCGGGCTGGCACTCCTGCTTGATCGGCTCCATCACATCTTCTTGCCGGCGCTCACCCTCACCCTTGCCTATCTGGGGGAGTACGCGCTGGTCACCCGCAGTTCGCTGCTCGACGTGATGGGGGAGGACTATCTCACGGTCGCCAAGGCAAAGGGGCTGCGCGATGTCGTCGTTCGGAATCGTCACGCCGTTCCGAATGCGCTCCTTCCGGTGGTAACCCTCACTGCCATCAACTTCGGATTTGTCCTATCGGGAGCGATCGCGGTAGAAGCGGTATTCTCGTGGCCCGGACTCGGCAAGGCGACCGCCGACGCGATTCGAGGCCCCGATCTTCCGATGCTGCAAGGTCTATTTCTGCTGTTCAGCGCGGCCGTGATCTTCTTCAATCTGCTTGCTGACGTCGCCTATGCCTGGCTCGATCCGCGGGTGGAGCGGGCATGACCAGTCTGGCGATGCAGAGACGAAGAGCTACCGCCGGACGGGTCCTTGGTCAGTTCCGGAGTTCCAAGCAGGGCGTGATCGGCTTTTCGGTTTTGCTCGTCTTTGTGGTGATCGCCCTCGCCGCACCACTTCTTGCCGATGTTCGCGAACTGAACCCGGTATACGCCCGAGCGAGTGGTAACCCGCAGTGGGCGTCGCCTGGCGAGTTCGGTGCGCTCGGTACCGACCACTTGCGACGTTCGGTTTGGGTGCAGTTTGTGTGGGGTTCACGCGTCAGCCTCTTCGTCGGTCTGGCAGCCACCATTCTGACGATTTCGATTGGCTCGGTGGTCGGAATCGTTTCGGGATTCGTCGGAGGTCGCCCGGATGCGTTCCTCATGCGTATCACCGAATGGTTTCTCGTCATCCCCTTCCTCCCGCTGGCGATTGTGCTGGCTTCGATCCTGGGTCGGAATGTCTGGAACATCATTCTGGTGATTGGCGTCACATCATGGCCGTCCACCGCCCGGCTACTCCGGGCCCAGGTTCTCACCGTAAAGCAGCGATTGTTCGTCGACCGCGCCCGCTCGCTGGGTGCCGGAAATGGTCACCTCGTCGCTCGTCACATCCTGCCGAACGTGAGTGGCTTGATCCTGGCCAACGCCACCTTGGCGGTGCCGATCTCCATCCTGACCGAAACCACACTGTCTTTTCTTGGACTGGGCGATCCGTCGTCGCCCTCGTGGGGCAAGACACTTGAAGAAGCGTTCGTCAATGGAGCAATGGTGCGCAATGCCTGGTGGTATTTCCTCCCTGCCGGTCTCGGGATCTTGATCGTGGTTCTGGCATTCACCCTCATCGGTCGAACGCTCGAGGAAATCGCCGACCCGCGGCTGGGGCGCTCCCGATGAACCGGCCAGTCCTGTCCGTCAAAGACCTGGCGATCACCTATCACTCGGCGTCTGGCCCCGTTCCGGCCGTTAGGGGCGTTACTTTCGATCTGGCGGCAGGCGACTCGCTGGGATTGGCCGGCGAGTCCGGGTGCGGAAAGTCGACGCTTGCCAATGCACTCCTCCGTTTGCTGCCGGACGGTACCATCACGTCCGGTCAAGTGATGATTGACGGGCGGGATCTCTTCGCTTTGTCGCCCGGCGGCCTTCGTGCGGTGCGATGGACGACAGGGGCCATCGTTTTTCAGGGTGCCCTCCATGCGCTCAATCCGGTCCAGACCGCAGGCAAACAGGTTCGAGAGCCGATGCTGATCCATCAAACAGTCGGGTCCGAAGACGAAGCCCGGGTGCGAAGCCGTCAGCTATTTGAACGGGTCGGATTACCTGCCAACCAATTGGACGCCTATCCCCACCAGTTATCCGGTGGGCAGCGCCAGCGAGTCCTCATTGCGATGGCGCTGGCATGCGATCCCCGGCTGCTCATTGCCGACGAACCCACTACGGCGCTGGATCTCATGGTTCAAGCCCAGGTGCTGGCGCTCATCGCCGAACTGCGCCGGGAGAGTTCATTGAGTCTGATCTTCATCACCCATGATCTGTCCGTTCTCACGTACGTAGCCGACCGATTGGCAATCATGTACGCAGGGAAGATCGTCGAATCCGGTCCCAGCCTTTCCGTCTTTGAAAACGCCACGCATCCGTACACGCGGGCGCTGGCAGCGGCTTTCCCGACGATTGGTGATCAGACTTCGCGCCTGGCTCCGTCGGGCCTGGCCGGCGATCCCCCAACTCCAGGCGCTCTCCCGGCAGGATGCCCGTTCCATCCGAGGTGTCCGCTTGCCGAGGACCGATGCCAGACGGCCGAGCCAGTCCTGCGCAAGGCCGGGCAAGCCCACCGGGCGGCGTGCGTGTTGGTATGAGCAGCATTGTTTCACTTCGAGACGTGCATGTGCACTTCGGCGCGTCGCGGGCGGTTGACGGTGTTTCAGTCGACGTCAAACCGGGCGAAGTGCTTGCACTGGTCGGTGAGTCCGGTTCTGGCAAAACGACCCTGATCCGGGCCGTGCAAGGCCTTCAGCCGGTGACCGCCGGTGAGATCATCTACACGTCGGCGGCCGGAGCGACGGCCGGGCCGGGCCGAGGCAACCGTGGTGTCCAGATGATCTTTCAGGATCCCACCGGGGCGCTCAATCCACGTCAGACGATCTATGAGATCGTCGCGGAGGGCCTCCGTATCCGGAAGGAATCGCAGAATGAAGTCGAGCGGGTCGGCCGGGCGTTGTCCCGGGCGGGCCTGCGGCCTCCCGAACGGTTCTTCCCGATGTATCCCCACCAGATCTCGGGCGGCCAGCGTCAACGGGTGGTCATTGCCGGGGCCATGGTGATGGAGCCAGATCTGCTGTTGGCAGATGAGCCGGTCGCCAGCCTTGACGCGTCAATTCGCGGTGAGATACTCGCGTTGATGCTTGAACTGGTTGGGGATACGGGTCTATCGATCCTCGTCGTAACTCACGACCTCGGGTTGGCGTGGAACATTGCCGACCGGGTGGCCGTCATGTACCTCGGAAGAATCGTCGAACTAGGGCCGACCGAACAGATCCTTGGAGAACCGAGACATCCCTATACGCGGGCCCTCCTGTCGGTGGTTCCCGAGACGACCCGAATGGAGCAGCAGATCCTCGTCGGGGAGATTCCGGATTCGCGTCGGGTACCGGTGGCCTGCCGCTTCCATCCGCGGTGTCCGCTCCTGCAATCCGGGATGCTGCCCGCCGAGGTGGCCAGTCGTTGCACGACCGAGGACCCAGGGCCGGTGGATCGGAACGCGGGCTCAGCGGCAGCCTGCTGGGCGGTGACGTAACTTCGGACCTGTCGGATCCGCTCCTCCTCAGTGCGACCTCTTGTCAGATCCACCGGCGGGGGATCGCTTCGGTCCAGGTCTTGTCGAAGACCGTGTGCCCATTGTGGGTCGCAGACACCCGTATCTCTACCTGGAGGTCTTCTCTCCCTCCGATGTGTAGCGAGCCAGAGCTGGTGACGTCCCAACCCGGGCGGGAGAGTCCGAGGTCGGACCTGGAACGGACGGCGGTGCTTGCGGGGTCGTCGTCGGCGACGGCCACTTCCCACGTTTGGTCGGAGCGGTACGTGAGGTCATTGCGGTCGGGTTGAAACTGTGTGCTGCGCACCCGCCTTCGGAAAGTCGTTTGCCCGGCCGCGGCATCGACGCGCCAGTCATCCCCATCGATGAGAAACTCGACAGAAGCCGCAGGAGGGTCCTTGGCGGGTGGTACGACGACTCGTTCGGAAGCAAAAGGAACCGTGGGGATGACGAGTCGCGATTCCCCCGGAACAACGGTGATGGTGA
>Ga0224496_10000661_pt1 | contig 23476 bp, 20 predicted proteins | sample SF_Jul11_sed_USG_2_FD_168127 | JGI IMG/M metagenome (GOLD analysis project Ga0224496, IMG submission 168127) | Sediment microbial communities from San Francisco Bay, California, United States - SF_Jul11_sed_USGS_8_1 | ecosystem: Environmental > Aquatic > Marine > Sediment | place: USA...
AAGCTCAAGGAACTCAAGGCGTCCATTGAACGGGCGCTGGGTACGGGCGGGAATCACTGACCCGCGCTGGGGGAAAGGGTGCGGAAAGAAGGGGGAAGGTGATGGGACAAAATTTGCTGGCTGGATTTAAATCGATCTCCAACTCGCTGCGGCAGAGCCTCGGCGGGGCCGGCAACACCGTCGACCCCAAGACCCTTTTCGCGCATTTCCGGGCGGTGCTCGACGGCAACAACCGTTCCCTGGAAGTAATCACCGACATGGGCGAGAAGTTCGGCGGTGATTACCTGTTTGACATCAATTACACCCGGAGCGCCTATGAGTCGCTCTTTGAGGCGATCTCCGGCTCGATCCGTAATTTCTCCCTGCTCACCAACGACCAGTACCCCCAACTTGCCGAGGTACTGTCTCGCATCGATACCCTGGTGCAGCGGATGTTCGCCTCGAGCGGCCCCGAGGGCGGTGCGCTGGTCATCCCCTACGCCGGAATCACCTGGGACATGGCCGAGGAGGTGGGCGGCAAGAACTACCACCTGGCCGAGATGGGCAACGCCCTCCATCTGCCGGTGCCCGAATCCTTTGCCATCACCACCGCCGCTTTTGACGCTTTTGTTGGGTATAACAACGAATTGGGAGAAATGCTGGCCGGTCTCTCCGCCACCGCCATTGATGATGCCGCGCTGGCCGCCCTGCGCGCGGCGGTGCTGGCCGCGGCCATTCCTCCCGAGTTGGAGCGCGCCTTTGCCGACGCCACCGCCGTGATTCGTGACCGGCTCGGCGCCACCGCCACCCTGGCGGTGCGGAGCAGCGCCGAGGAGGAGGACGGCGATTTTTCCTTTGCCGGTCAGTTCGAGTCGGTCTTGAATGTTTCCTGTGATGCCGCTGCCGTGGGTGAGGCCTACAAGGAGGTGGTGGCAAGCCTCTTTGAGCCCAACGCCATCGCTTACCAGCTGCATCTGGGGTGTGACCCCGGCCGCCTCAAGATGGCCGCGGCGGTGGTAACCATGGTGGACGCCCGCGCAAGCGGGGTCATCTATACCGTCGCCTCCAGCGTCGAACCGGACACCATTTTGGTCAACGCGGCCTGGGGGCTGGGCACGGCAGTGGTGGATGGCCGCACCGACGCTGATCTGTTCACGGTGGCCAAGGGCGAGGCGCCAAAAATTCTCTCAAGCCGGGTGGGCCGCAAGGAGGCCATGGTGGTCAACCGGGGCGCGGGCGGCATCGAAACCGTGGCCACCCCGGCCGAACAGCGGGATAAGGCCAGTCTTTCCAAGGCCGAGGTGCTGGATCTGGCCAGCCGCGCCATGGCCATCGAAACCTATTTCAAGACGCCCCAGGATATCGAATGGGCCATTGATCGTGACGGCCGTTGTTTCATCCTCCAGGCCCGGGGACTCAGGGTGGAGAGCGTGCCCGAGGAGCCCGTGGCCGGGGAGGGGGGCGAGCCCATCGCCACCTCGCATCTGCCGGTGCTCCTTGAAAATCAGGGTACCGTGGTTCAGAAGGGAATTACAGCCGGCAAGGTCTTCGTGCTCAAGCACGCCGATGAACTCGATCAGGTGCCGCGCGGCGCCATCCTGGTCGCCCGCCATGACTCGCCCCATTTCGTGCGGGTGATCCCCTTTCTGAACGCCATCGTCACCGATGTCGGCGCCCCCACCAGCCATATGGCTTCCATCTGTCGGGAGTTCAACGTTCCCACCGTGGTCAACACCGGCGACGGCACCGCGCTCCTCGGCCATAACGAGGAGGTGACCCTCATGGCCGGTGACGACAATCAGGTGACGGTCTACGCCGGCATTGCCCACGAGTTGCTTCGCGAGCAGCGGCAGACGGCTCTCAAGGTGCGCGAACTTTACGAGTTCCGGCGCCAGAAGTATGTGATGCGCTACATCGCGCCGCTCAATCTGGTCAACCCCCTGGAGGAGGAGTTCGCGCCGGGCAAGTGCAAAACGGTGCACGATCTCATCCGCTTCATGCATGAAAAATCGGTGCAGGGGCTGGTGGAAAGCGCCACCCGGCAGGGGCGGGGGCTGATGGGGGTCTTCGGCGGCAAGAAGGGGCTGCGGCGGCTTGATCTGCCGTTACCCATCCAGGTGCTGGCCATCGATCTCGGTGGTGGCATTGCCGACGGGGTCGGCCGCGGCGCCGTGCCCCTTGAGGGACTTGTCTCGGTGCCGCTGCGGGCGTTGATCAAGGGGATGATGCACCCTGGGGTCTGGCACGAAAATACCCTGGCGCTGGCGGGCAAGGATCTTCTCTCCGGCATGACCCGCGCCGCGGATCTGACCGGCAACGGCGCCGCGGCCGGGGCCAACCTGGCGGTGATCTCCGGCGATTACGTCAACATGAGCATGCGTTTCGGCTATCATTTCAACATGCTCGACAGCTACTGCAGTGCCACGCCACGCAACAACCACATCTATTTCCGTTTCGTGGGTGGTGCCGCAGCCATCACCAGCCGTTCCCGCCGCATCCAGATGATGGCCAGTATTCTTGCCGAGAGCGGTTTCATCATTAAGACCCAGGGCGACCTGCTGGTGGCCCGGGTTTCCAATATCAGCCGCGCGGACATTGAGCGCATTCTCGATCAGACCGGCCGCCTCATTGCCTTCACCCGCCAGCTCGACGCAGTGCTCGACAGCGACGCGGCGGTGAAACGTTTGGCCAGCGCCTTCCTGGCCGGCGACTATTCCATTTCTGCCTGATTTTTTTTTGTAGCGCGTCCCTGTCCTGCCAGAATCAATTCCGGTCACAACCGAATTTGGTCCTGCTTCTGCAGGTTTATGTTTACTTTTTTATTTTCGGTTGTTAAGTTTTTAGTTTGTTAAGGAAATATTTTCTTAGTCCGTGGTCGTTGGCCTGCCTGGCCGGGTGGCGACCCGGCGTATTTCGGAAGGCCTTTTTTTGTCGTTGGTGCCTGTCTTTCTTTTTGGGGCGGTGGGCGTGCGGCGGGGGCCGATCATCAACCAGGAAGAGGAGAGGGTATGGAAAGGAAAGTGTTGCGAAGGATTGTTCCCCTGGCGTTTTCGGTTGCCCTGTTGGTCGGTGGCCCGGTGCTGCCGGTGGGACCGGCAATGGCCGGGGCTCAGGCGGCGGCACAGCAGGCCAACGTCTTGAAGGGCAAGGTGGTCGGGCTTTCCAAGAAGGCCAGGACCATCTCCATTGAGGTCGGGTCTGGCAAGGATGCCAAGACCATGATGGTCAAGTTCAACGATCAGACCAAGGGCATCGAGCATGCCAGCAAGGGCCATGCGGCGATTATCGAGTTCTCCGGCGAGGGTGGCGATAAGATTGCCACCGTGATCAAGCCGAAACTTGCCAAGCTGCCCAAGGGCACCGTGGAGATGCAGCCCGAGGAGCTGTCGGCGTTGATCGCCAAGGGCGACCCGGCAAGCTACTTCCTGGTCGATTCCCGGCCCGCTGCCCGGTTTGCCGAGGGCTCCATTCCCACCGCCGTCTCCATCCCGGTGCCGGTGATGCAGAAAGAAGGCGCCAAGCTTCTGCCCGCCGACAAAAATAAATTGTTGGTTTTTTTCTGCGGTGGCGTCACCTGCGGCATGTCCACCAAGGATGCCGGCATGGCGGTGAAGCTCGGCTATACCAACGTTCATGTCATGTTGAAGGGCGTGCCCGGTTGGAAGAAGGCGGGCCATGCGGTGGTGGCCAGCGAGAAGTTCGTGCAAGAAGGCAACATCGTGTTGCTCGACCTCCGCGACCGGCAAGCGTATGAGGCGGGCCACATGGCCCGGGCGCACAATATTCCCCTGGCCCAACTCGCCACCAGCGACGATCTGTTGCCGGCCAGTCCTGCCGCACCCATTGTGGTTTACGGCGACCAGGGCCAGGCCGAGGCGGGCTACAAGGCGCTGGCTAAGATGAAGCGGAAGAAAATCGCCCTGGCGCCCCAGGATTTTGCCGCCTGGCAGGCCGCCGGGAACCCCGTGGCCACTGGCCCCACCCCGGCCGAGATCCGCTGGGTCCGCAAGCTGGGCAAGGATGAGGTAAGTATTAAGGATTTCCTGCAGGTTGCCAAGGCACACCCGGCCGACAAGCTGATCCTGGATGTGCGTACCGACGCCGAGGCGGCCGAGGGCCATTTTGCCGGCTCGGTCCATATCCCCCTTGATCAATTGGCCGCCAAGATGGCCACTCTGCCGCAGGACAAGGAGATTCTTGTCCACTGCACCACCGGCGCTCGGGCCGAAATGGCCAGCACCGAATTGCGCAACGGTGGTTTCAAGAGCCGCTTCCTGGTCGCCAATGTTGAGTGTGAGGGCGCGGAGTGCGAGGTCGGCGAGTAGTGATGAACGAGGATTGAGCGATTTTCGTTTTGTTTGCCCCAATCGCGGGGGCGGCCATCGTTGCCGCCCCCGCGATTTTTTTGGTGCGAACGGCCCGCAGGGTCATGATTGTCATGAGGGATATTTTCTTTTGTTTCAGTATGTTGGTGCGTTGTCGGTCGGGCCGCGCCGCGTCGGACAGGGCGTGGAATATTTTCTCCTTGACAGGGGTTTCGGCCGGATATATATGAAGCGAAAGTCGGAGGTAATCTGAGGACCTGTTCCTGGTTTTTCGGGTTGCCGAAAATGCCGATTTCCTCCCGATATCCGGGTCGTATGGCCGGTGAAGCCGGCCTTGTGTGGCGTCCGCCACTTCCTCTACACTTCCATGTTGCATCCCCATACCGAGGTTCGTCGTATCGACGAGCGGATTGGTTACGGTGTCTTTGCCACGGCGCGCATCCCCAAGGGGACGGTGGTCTGGGTCCAGGACCAGTTCGACCGGGTCTACACCGAGGCCGAGGTGCGGGCGCTCCCGCCGGTCTATCAGGAGATCCTGGAGAAGTACTGCTTCCGCAACTGTGCCGGCGGCTGGGTCTTCTGCTGGGACATCACCCGTTTCGTCAATCACAGTTTCCGGCCCACCTGCCTCACCACCCCTTACGGTTTTGAAATCGCGGTGGTGGATATCGAGCCGGGCCAGGAGATCACCAACGATTACGGCTGTTTCAACATCATCGAGCCCTTTGAGTGTTTTCCGGAACAGGGCTGCGACCGCACGGTGGTGATGCCGGACGATCTTCTTCGCCATGCCGAGCAGTGGGACGCGCAGCTGGCCGACGCCTTCCCTTTCTTGCACAAGCTGGCGCAGCCGCTGGCCGACCTGCTGGCGCCGGCAACCCTTGCCAAGGTCCAACGCATTGCCGCAGGCGAGGAACCGCTTGACTCCATCCGCTGCTGTTACTACAACCCGGCCCTGCGGTCCCATGCGGATGCTTGATTTTCATCCCCTTACCGCTGACAATTTCCTCCGTTTTGAGGCGGATATTCTTCGTTCCGAGATTTTGTTTCCCGAGGAGATCCGTGAATCGAGCGAGGACTACCTGCGCGCCCTCCGCCAAGAGCCCAGTGTCGGCCTGGTTGCCCGGTTTGCCGCTGATTATGTCGGCAATGTCGTCGGCTTCGCTCCCGATGACGCGCAGTGCCGGGAACTGCGCCTCGGTGAGGTCGGTGTCGACAGAGGGGGGCTCGTCTACCTCTTCAATATCGTCACCTTGCCCGATTTTCAGGGGCAGGGAGTGGGACGGCGTCTGCTCGGAGAGTTTCTGGCGGTGGCGGCGGCGCGGGGGTTCCGTCGGGTGGGCGGACATTTCCGGGGCAACGGGTCGTTGGCCAACTTCAAGCGGCTGGGCGGTCGGGAGCTGGCCGGCTTTGACGACTGGTTCGGCACCGGCGAGCGTTATCTTTATTGCGAGCTTGATCTGGTTTAAAGCGCTGGCGGCACGGGGCCATCGGTAGTGGTATGCCCCGCTTTTTCAAGACACCCTTTCTCCGTTGTCCATTTTGCCAGAGGCTCTAACGGATCTTCAATTTCCGTTTCAGGGCTGAGGCGATCAACGGCACCACCGAAACGGTTTCGACAAGCTCATCCTGCCAGCGGCCGGGATAGGTGTCCGTGCCCAGCACTTTTTTGATGTCGCTTTGTTTGAAGCGTTGCCGTGCCTCGCCACAGAGCACCAGGTGGGTGGCCATCACCATCACCTTTTCTGCTCCCGCCTCAATACAGCGCTGGGCCGTTTGCAGGATTGAGCCGCCGGTTCTGATCATATCGTCGACGATGATCGCGGTCTTGCCGCACACCACGCTGGAGACCTGGTTGACCATGGTCTGGTCCATGGCAAAGCGGTCTTTGTCCGCTGCCGTGTGCGGGCAACCCAGTTGGCTTGCCATACCGGCCACCCACTTGCTGCGGCCATAGTCCGGTGAGACCAGCACGAAATTTTCCAGGTGCAGTTGCTTGATCCGTTCCACGAATAATGAATCTGTCTGGATGTGAAAGGTGCTGATATCTCCTGCATGGGCATGGAGTACCGCCTCGGAATGGAGGTCGACGAAGAAGACGAAATCCGGCCGGGCACGGAAGATCTGGCGGGTGCGGGTAATGCCCTTGGGCAGTTCGCCCGAAGCCGGCTTGGCCCGTTCCATGGTCGAGTAACCCAGGAACGGCACCACCACGTTGACGGAGTCGGCATTCCAGTACCGTGCCCCGTCGATAAGATCGATAAGTTCCTGGAGCGAGCTGTCGTCAGGGGTGGCACCGACAATGATCAAATCCTTGCCGGCCACGGGATCGGCAAAGGCGTGGTAGAGTTCGCCATCGGTGAACCGTTGCCTGCGCATCCCGCAAAAGGGGACCGCCAGTTCCGCGGCAAGTTTTTTCGCCAGCGGCTCCGAGGCCTCGTTGGCGGTGATAAAGATGTTGTCCGGGGCGATTGATTTCATAAGGATCTCCTAGCGTGCCACGGTGAAGGCGCCGGGGAATCCCGCCTCGCTGAGGGCCGCCTCCACCCGTTTGGCATGATCGAGTTCGGTGCCGGCCCGGACCTGAACCCTGTAGAAAGTCCGGCCTTGGTCGCTGTAGGTCTGGATCACGGTTTTCCTTCCCCAGGCGAGCATTTTTTCTTTTAACCGGTTGGCATTGCCGCGGTCGGTGAAGGCGCCGATCTGGACGAAGAATTCGCCATGATTGAAGTCCTGGTGGGGCAGGAACCGTTCCACCGTCGTTTTGCCCTGCTTGAAGCTTGCCGCTTCGCCGAGGGCGATGATTTCCACCCGGGCGGTGCCTTTTTCTTCCACTCCCAGCCGTTTTGCCGCCGCATAGCTCAGGTCGATGATCCTGCCCTTGACAAAGGGGCCACGGTCGTTGACCCGAACCGTTGTTTCCCGGCCGTTTTCAAGGTTTTTGACCAGCAGGCGGGTGCTCATGGGCAGGGTTTTGTGGGCGGCGGTCATCTGGTGCATGTTGTAGGTTTCGCCGTTGGATGTCTTGCGACCGTGGAAGGGGTCGCCGTACCAGGAGGCGATGCCGCGCTGGACAAACCCCTCGGCCGAGGGCAGCGGGTAGTAGGTCCGGCCGTCGATGCGGTAGGGCCGCTGGGTGGCGGGAATGCGGCCCGAGGGCGGGGTGCGTTTGCTGGTGGCGGGAATCTGTACCTGGCGTTTGGCCGGCGGTTCGTTGTTGATGACCACCTGCTTGGCGGTGCAGCCGGCAAGGAGCGAAAGCGCCGGCAGCAGCAGGATGGCGGCGATGGTTTTGTTCATGGTTTCTTCCCGGGTTGGATGAAGTTTTGCAGCCGTTGTCGGAAAAAGGCGCCAGCCTTGCCGGTGGTGTGCGGCGTGTAGGGACGGATGATTCTGGTGCCGGGCACGGGCGTCACCGCATCGAAGAGCACCTCCTGATCGGCGTTCAGAAAAGAGAGGTGGAGATCGAGTGACGGCCGGCAGACGGTGAGACGACCGGCGTCGTCGCGGCAGAGGAGCGGCTCCTCCCAGCGCCGCAGTTCGTAGCCCTTGAGCCAGAGGCCGGGCCTGGCATCGCCGGTGAGCTTGTCGATCATCGCGGGCGGCCCGTCCTCCTCGCCGGCCAGGCCGTTTTCGAGGCTGGCTTCCACCTCGTAACAGCCCTGGACGGTGAGAAAAGTCCAGGGATCGTAGTCGTCGGTGTCCTGGCGCAGCAGGTGCTGGCCATGGTCGTTGAAACTCCACTGGGCATGGCAGGCAACACAGGTGGCCTTGTCCTGGTAGGCGCGGTGGGCCGGATCGGTCAGCGTCGGCACCGGCAACCGTTTCCCGTCCCGCCTGGTGATCAGGATCAGTTGATCGGACGCCACGGTGAGGTTGGCGGCCGGTAGCGGCCGGCCGGGACGCCAGTCGTGGCAGGCGGCGCAGGAGAGGGTGGCCTTGCCGTGGGCCGTGTCCATCAGTTGGCCACCGTCGTGGCAGTCGATGCAGGCCATGCCGGCCCGTTGGTGGACATCCGGGGCGAGCTGGTGGTATTCCACCCCGTAGGGGCGGGGGGAGACGTCGTCCAACCGGTAGGGGGTGCGGTACTCCCAGGAAAAGTCGCGTTCAAAGCGGCCGTAATAATCAGCGCCCACCGTGTTGCCGTAGTGGCAGTGCAGGCACTGGTCGTCGGCCGGGAAGCGGACAAAGGCATGGGATTCCAGGCGGGTGTCGCCGAAGTCGAGGTGGCAGGCGGCGCAGCCGGTGCCGTGTTCTGTTTCCGGGTAGGGGTCGCCCTGGTAGTAGGGGTGGCAGCGCAGGCAGCGGCGCCGGAGCATGTCGTCGGCCAGGGCCAGGGGGGTGGTGGGCGGTTCCGTCACCGGGATGGCCAGCAGTGAGGGGAGATCCTGGTTGGCGCCAAAGGCTCGGCGGACACTGTTCACCTCCCGGGCCAGGGTGAAGTGGAGGGAACCGGCCACGGCCTCGGTTTCCCTGGCATGACAGCGGCCGCAGACCGCCCGCATGTTGGCCGGGTGGGCCGGCAGTTCGATGAGGTTGGCATGGGCCGCCTCGGCGGTGGTGGCGGCCGGGTCGCCGCCGTGGCAGCCGGGGCAGCCGAAGGAGTGGGCGGTGTCCAGGGTGAAGGGGTGGCAGGCCGTGCAGCCTTGCGTCGGGGATGGTGTCGGCTTTTGGGTGACCGCCGGCGGGGCGGCCTGCCGGTCGGCTGCCCGGTCGCAGCCGGTAAGCCCGGCCAGCAGCAGACCGGCAAGGAAGATTCGGATGGCAAGGGTGGGCATGGTGTCAACGTCCGTATGCAAAGCGGGCGGCGTGCCTGGCAAAAAAATTACTTGTCTTCGGGCGGGGCCATGGGTCTTCTGGCCGTCGACCGCAGTCGGTGCAAAACAAAAAATGTGGTGATGGTCACGGCATGCGGTGCTTTCCCGCGTCAACCATTTACTTTACCCGTCCGTCCCGGAAAAGTCTTAAAAAAGTGGGAACTATCCCGCGGCACCGTATCCATCCGGAGTCTTGCGTTGCGCACTTCCCCGCGGCACTGCTGAACAGTTGACGCGCCGCAGTGATTGGCACGCTTTTCGGCCTGCGCGGGATAGTTGCAAAAAAGTGCCTGCCGCCGCATGAAATCAGCCGCTCCTGAAAGGGGAAAAGTGGCGGTTTTTTTCTTGGACAAATGGCAGTCGGTTCTATATATTGGTGCCCATGAATTCCTCAAAATCATCCACCCGGACCAAGTATATTTTCGTCACCGGTGGTGTCCTCTCCTCGCTTGGCAAGGGGTTGGCCGCCGCCGCCATCGGTGCTCTTCTTGAAAGCCGTGGCCTGTCGGTCACCTTTCAGAAACTGGATCCCTATATCAATGTAGATCCCGGTACCATGAACCCCTTCCAGCACGGCGAGGTCTTCGTTACCGACGACGGCGCCGAGACCGATCTCGATCTGGGCCATTACGAGCGGTACACCAACGCGGTGCTGGGGAAACGCAACAATTACACCTCGGGGCGCATCTATTACAGCGTCATCTCCAAGGAGCGGCGGGGCGAATATCTGGGCGGTACTGTCCAGGTCATTCCCCATATCACCGACGAGATCAAGAACGCCATCAAGCAGCTTGATGGCGACGCCGACGTGGCGATCATCGAGATCGGCGGCACCATCGGTGATATCGAAAGCCTTCCCTTTCTGGAGGCGATCCGTCAGTTCCGCTTCGATGTCGGCCGCGAGAATTCGATCTTCATCCATGTCACCCTGGTCCCCTACATCAAGACCGCCGGCGAGGTAAAGACCAAGCCCACCCAGCATTCGGTGAAAGAGTTGCGCGCCATCGGCATCCAGCCCGATATCCTGCTGTGCCGCACCGAGCAGGAGCTGGGCGCCGATCTCAAGCGCAAGATCGCCCTGTTCTGTAACGTGCCGCCAGAGGCGGTGGTCACCGCCCAGGATGTGCAGTCCATCTACGAGGTGCCACTTCGCTTCCAGGCCCAGGGGCTCGACGAACTGGTGCTGCGGCTGCTCAATGTCTGGACCCGGGCGCCGCGTTTGGAACCCTGGCACGACTTGCTGCGCCGGATCAAGGAGCCGGCCCATAAGGTGACCATCGGTATCATCGGCAAGTATGTCGATCTTACCGAGTCGTACAAGAGTCTTCATGAGTCCCTGGTCCACGGCGGCGTGGCCAACGACGCCAAGGTCGAGCTTCGCTACGTGAGTGCCGAGGAGATCGAGGAGAAGGGGACCGACCTCTTGAAGGGGTGCCACGGTATTCTGGTGCCGGGCGGCTTTGGCAATCGGGGCGTGCAGGGCAAGATCCAGGCCATCACCTATGCCCGCGAGAACAAGGTGCCCTTCTTCGGCATCTGTCTCGGCATGCAGCTGGCGGTGGTGGAATTCGCCCGCAGCATCGCCGGCATGGCCGATGCCGACAGCACCGAGTTTTCCCGTGATACCAAGCATCCGGTGATCTATTTGATGAAGGAGTGGTTCGACTACCGCACCAAGCAGGTTCAGGTGCGCGACGAACTCTCCGAGATGGGCGGCACCCTGCGGCTCGGTGCCTATCCCTGTCAGCTGCATCAAGGCACCCTGGCCGCTGCCGCTTATCAGACCGAGGAGATCGAGGAGCGTCACCGGCACCGCTACGAGTTCAATCCGGAGTTCCGCGACGCCTTGGTGGAGAGCGGTCTGATCATCAGCGGCACCTCGCCGGACAACACCCTGGTGGAGATCGTCGAGCTTGCCGACCATCCCTGGTTTCTGGGCTGCCAGTTCCATCCCGAGTTCAAGTCGAAGCCCATGAAGCCCCACCCGCTGTTCCGGGAGTTCATCACCGCCGCGCTCAAGTTTGGCGGCTCCTGATCGATGCGTATTGCCGGCCCGGGGTGTATGGATGCCTCCGGAGCCGGTCATTGTCTTGTCGGGCGACAAACAGGGGCTTTCCCCCCTTGGTTGTCGCCCGTTTCTTTCTGTGGGGTAAGCACTCACAGGGCACCGAATCTGCTTCGTTATCGTCCTGTTCGCATACCACAGTATGGCGAACAGGACGATGCCTCGCATCTCCGGCACCCTGCGAGCGCTTACAGGATGCCGTGTCAGCCTGTAAGGAGCGGTGCTTTATCCCTTGATGAGTTTATCTGGCAAGGAGTGAAAACGTTGCAAGAATCGACCATGGATACGGTAACCATCGATGGCGTCGGCGCGGCGGGTGCACCCATCGCGGTGGGTGAGGGCGCGCCCCTGTTGCTCATTGGCGGCCCCTGCGTGCTTGAATCTGAAGCGCTGGCCCGCGAGGTGGCCGGAGAAGTCAAGGCGATCTGTGACCGGCTCGGCATCTCCTATGCCTTCAAGGCCTCCTTTGACAAGGCCAACCGCACCTCGCTCGGTTCCTTCCGGGGGCCGGGGCTCACCCAGGGGCTTGCCGCCCTCGGCCGTATCCGCGAGGAGTTTCAGGTGCCGGTGGTTTCGGACATCCACGAGCCCGGTCAGGTGGCCGCGGCCGCCGAGGTACTCGACATTCTCCAGATTCCCGCCTTTCTCTGCCGTCAGACCGACCTGCTGGTGGCGGCCGCCGCAAGCGGCAAGCCGGTCAACCTGAAAAAGGGGCAGTTTTTGTCGCCGTGGGACATGGCCAACGCCGTGGCCAAGGTCAAGGAGAGTGGCAACCGGCGCCTCATGCTCACCGAGCGCGGCTTTTGCCTCGGCTACAACAACCTGGTGGTGGACATGCGGTCGCTGCCGGTGATGCGGGGGTTGGGCTGTCCGGTGATCTACGACGCCACCCATTCGGTACAGCTGCCGGGAGGGGCCGGCGGCAGCTCCAGCGGCCAGCGCGAGTTCATCCCGCCGCTTACCCGGGCGGCGGTGGCGGCCGGCATCGACGGCCTGTTCATGGAGATTCACCCCGATCCGGACCGGGCGCTCTGCGATGGCCCCAACTCCATGCCTCTTGATGAGGTGGAGCCGCTGCTCAAGAGGCTGCTGGCCATCCGTGTTGCGGCCCAGGATTGAAAATCACGCAACGCCCTGTGCCGGCTGTTGCTCATCGGAACGGAAGCTGAATGATGACCAACGATGACATCTGTCCCCCCAACGTCGGTGGCTACCCATCGGACTGCGAAGTGACCCAGGGGCTGCTCAAGCGGGCTCTGGAGCGGGAGACGCCCCGTGAGCGCGGCTATGCCTGGCGGGCCTGTCTGGCCAAAGCCGAGCCCATCAGATTGCTGCTCCTCGATGTGGATGGGGTGCTCACCGACGGGACCATCACCTATACCCACGAGGGGACCGAGATCAAGTCGTTCCATACCCGCGACGGCTTCGGGCTGCGGCTCCTCCAGGAGGCGGGGGTGGAGGTGGGGCTGATCACCGCCCGCAGCTCGGCCGCGGTGCGTCGGCGGGCCGAGGATCTGAAGCTCACCCATGTCTACCAGGGCTGCCGGAACAAGATCGAGGCCTACCGGGAACTGCTCGACAAGCTCGACCTTCAAGAAAAGGAAATCGCCTACATGGGCGACGACTGGCTCGACCTGCCGCTGCTGACCCGGGTTGGCCTCTCGGTGTCGGTGGCCGACGGCGCCCACGAGGTACGGCAGGTGGTGGACTATGTCACCTCCCGGCCCGGCGGTCGGGGCGCGGTGCGGGAGCTCTGCGATCTGATCATCGCGGCCAAGGGCAAGCAGGAAGAGTTGCTGGCGAGGTACATGGGCTGATGCGGGGACCGCGTAACTTGCTCTGGCAGTTGCCGCTGGCAGCGGTGGTGGCCGTCCCCCTCTGGTGGGGAGCGCTGGCCGGTTTCCTGGCCCCGCCCGTCGGGGTGACCACCGGCCGGGCCGCTGCCGAGCCGCGGCCGCAGGTTTTCATCATGGACGGGGTCCGTTTCAGCCAGTATCGGAACGGCGTCGAGGATTGGAAGATCAACAGCCGGCATGTCTCAAGCCCCAACGGTGGCGAGATTCTGTTCCTGGACGGGGTGGATGCGAAGCTGCTCCGCGATGGCGCCACCCTCTTTCACATCGTTGGCAAGGCCGGCCGCTACGACCAGCAGAAGCAGGAGCTGGGGATCGCCGGCAACGTCACGGTGCAACACCGGCGGGGGGGCGTCCTCTCTACCGAGCAGCTCTACTATCTGGATGGGATCGATAAGATCAGAACCCCGGCAAAGGTGCGCATGGTCGGCGACGGCCTGAAGGTGCGCGGCAAGGGGTTCGAGTACGACCTCAAGACCGATGCCTACCGGGTGGGCGGCCGGGTCAAGGTTGAGGTGGAATAGCCCATTTTCTCAGCCCCGCAAGAACAACGCACAAGGATAACGTCATGGCGATCAAAAATATTCCCTTGAAAGACCGCATCATCCTGGCTCTGGATGTGGATTCTCCGGCCAAGGCCAAGGAGCTGGTCCGGAAAACCGAGTCCCACCTCGGGTTCTACAAGGTGGGGCTGCAGCTGTTCATGGCCGGCTGGTTCGAGACCGTGGACTGGCTGGTGGACCGGGGTCACAAGGTGATGCTCGATTTGAAATTTTTCGATATTCCGGAGACGGTGAAGCTTGCCGTGGCCCAGATTCGCAATCACGGGGTGAGTCTTGCCACCATCCACGGCAACGATGCCATCATCCGCGCCGCCCTGGAGGAGAAGGGTGATCTCAAGTTGCTGGCGGTGACCGTGCTCACCAGCTTTGGCGAGGAGGATCTGCGCGCCATGGGTATGACCCAGTCCATCGAGGATCTGGTCTATTTCCGTGCCAAGCGGGCCCTGGAGCTGGGCTGCGACGGGGTGGTTTCCTCGGGTCTTGAGGCTTCGCGGCTGCGGAGCGGCCTGGGCGACCGGCTGTTGCTGGTTACCCCCGGTATCCGTCCCGGAGCCAATGTCCGGGACCACGCCGATGATCAGACCCGGGTCATGACGGCGGGGCTCGCCATTGCCAACGGGGCCGATCATGTGGTGGTGGGCCGGCCCATTGCCAAGGCCGATGACCCGGTGAAGGTTATCGAGGCCATGCAGCAGGACATCGAAATCTCGTTGTCGCGTCTTTCTTCCTGAATAGTAACTCTCTTCCCGACGGTAATTATTCCCCGGCGACGGTCGGCGGCCATGTCACGCAAGCGGTCCGCTTGCCGTGTCTGGCTGGGCCCTTTTCCGTGAGGACAACAGATGCTGGTCCAATCCCTAAATATCGGCCGTCCTTGTTTGGAAAATTTTTTCGGCAAGGAGTATACCACCGGCATCTGCAAGCAGCCGGTTACGTCTCCTTTGGCTTTGACCAGGACCGGGTTTGTCGGTGACGGCGTTGCCGATCGCAAGCACCATGGTGGTATGGACAAGGCGGTGTGCGCCTACAGCCTGGATCACTATCCCCATTGGCAGGAGGTGCTGGGCCACCCCATGCCGGCGGCTGCCTTTGGTGAGAACCTCACCCTTGCGGGGTTGGTGGAACCGGATCTGTGCATCGGCGACACCTTCCGAATCGGCACTGCCGTGGTCCAGGTGAGCCAGCCCCGGCAGCCGTGCAAGACCCTGGCCGCCCGTTACGGCCGGACCGATTTCGTCAAGGAGGTGGTGGCTTCCGGCCGGACCGGTTGGTACTTCCGGGTGCTGGAGGAGGGCGAGGTGCGGATCGGAGATGCGCTTACCAGAATTGCCGAGGATCCGCTGCGGGTGACGGTGGCCGAGGCCAATCGCATCTACCACCATGACCGTAGAAATCCGGACGCCTTGGACCGGGTGCTGGCGGTGGCGGCGTTATCCGATTCGTGGCGGGAATCGTTTGTCGCCCTGCGGACCAAGTGTCTTGCCCCGGAGGGATGATCCCCGCAGGGCTGCCTGTTCGGCGCCGGGAGCTGTCGTCAGCTCAAGGGCTTATCCTTCTTCTTACGCCAGGGGCAGCCAGCGGCAGATGAGTTGCAGGAGGATGAGGCTGTAGAGGCCCGCCACCACGTCGTCGAGCATGATGCCGAGGCCGCCGTGGAAGCGTTGATCCACCAGGTGGATGGGGAAGGGTTTCAGGATATCGAAGAAGCGGAACAGGCAGAAACCGATGGCCAGGGGCAGCCAGTGGTGCGGGGCGCCGATGAGGGTGATCAGCATGCCGACGATCTCGTCGATCACCACCAGGCCGGGGTCGGCGCGATCGATGATCTTTTCCGCCGAACCAGCGACAAAGAAGCCCAGCACGAGCATCCCGGCCAGGGCCAGGGCGTAATTGGCCGGCGCCAGCCGGATGAGCAGCAGGTGGATGGGCAGTGCCACCAGGGTGCCCCAGGTGCCGGGGGCTTTGGGCAGGTAGCCGGCGCCGAAACCGGTGGCGAGCAGCATGATCAGTCGGTCCATTTCTTTTTTACTCCTCGCGAAATTCCGCCGGATCTGCGGCCTGCACCGCCGCATAGATTTGCTGGAGGGGTACTCCTTCTTCCCGGGCGATGCGTTTGCAGTCCTCGTACTCCGGGGTGAGCACCGGCCCGGCCGGGGTTTCGATCCGTTTGGCCCGCACCCCTCCCCAGGGGGTGGCCACGGTGCCGCTGGCGCGGGGCAGGGTGAGTCGCTGTTCGCTGCGGAAGCGCAGGCCGATGGCCGAGGTCTCGGTGAGGATGAGCTGCTTGGCGGCCCAGGCCGCGGGCTCGGTCGCGATCACCCGCAGCAGGAAGCCGGGCCGCCCCTTCTTCATCTGCATGGGGATGAGCGCCACGTCGAGCACCCCGGCGGCAAAAAGTTGGTCGCTGAGATAGGGAAAGCCTTCCGGGTTCCAGTCGTCGAGATGGCAGTCGATCACCTCCACCTGCTGCGCCTCGGCAACTTCGCGGGCCTCGCCGATGAGCAGCCGCAACAGGTTGGGCCGGCCGCAGGATTCCTGGCGGCTGCCGGCCCCGTAGCCCACCTCCCGCACCACCATGGCCGGCATGGGGCCGAACGCCGAGGCCAGCCCCTTGACAAGAGCCGCGCCGGTGGGGGTGACCAGCTCCTGGTCGCAGTCAATCCCGTACACCTCCATCCCCCTGGTGAGCTCGCAGACCGCCGGGGCTGGCAGCGGCAGCGGCCCGTGGGCGCAGTTCACCCAGCCGTGGGGCATGGGCAGCGGCGAACAGACCAGTTGGTCGATGCCAAGGTGAGTGATGCCGATGGCGGCGCCGACGATGTCGACGAGGGCGTCGGCGCCGCCAACCTCGTGGAAGTGGACCGTGTCCACCGAGGTGCCATGCACCCGCGCCTCGGCCTCGGCCAACAGGGTGAAGACCCTGAGCGCCGTGGCCCGCACCGGCCCGGGCAGGGGGCAAGAGGCAAGCAGGGCGCGGATGGCGGCAAAGGAGCGGTGCGGCTGGTGCGCTTCGGCGACGCGGACCTCGAGGCGGGTGGCGCGCAGGGCGCCGCTTTTGCGTTCGCTGCGGGCAAGCTCGACGCCGGCAAGCCCCAGGCCCGCCAGTTGTTCGCGGAGCACCGTTTCCGGCAGCCCCGCGTCCAGGAGCGCGCCCAGCAGCATGTCGCCGCTGATCCCTGAAAAGCAGTCGAGATAGGCAATGGTGTGCGGTTTAGCCATCGTCATCCTCGCCGTGTCGGGTGGGGGCGTCGTCGTGATGGGGGGCGATCCGGCTCAACCAGAGCAGGATCCGGCGGCGGTAGAAATAGCAGGGCAGGCTCACCGCCGCCGAAACCACCAGCAGCAGGCCAAGAGTGAGGTAATCCTTTTCGTACACCTGGGCGCCCTGGTAGGAGAGGAGCAGGGTGCCGGGCATGCGGCCCACGGCGGCGATGAACAGAAAGGCCTGCCAGGGCATGACGCTGAGCCCCAGGATGTAGGAAAGCGAGTCCTTTGGGAAGCCGGGGAAGAGGAAGAGGAAAAAGGGTACCACGAAGGTGTTCTTGTAGACCAGCTTGTTGAAGCGGTGGTAGACCCGGCTTTCCTGGAGCCGCCGGCGCATGGTGTTGCCCAGCAACCGGGCGATGGCGAAGGCGATCATGGAGCCTGCGGTGAGTCCCACCGTGGAATAGACAAAGGCGGCCCAGCCGCCGAAGAGGTAGCCGCCCAGAAAACCGCTTGCCTCGCCGGGAATCGGGGCGAGGATCACCTGCAGGATCTGGAGCCCGATGTAGAGCAGGGGAGCCAGAGGGCCGTAGGCAAGGATGCGGGCACGAAGCTGTTCGGAATCGGCCATCAGGTCTTTGAGGTGAAAGAGCAGCCGCAGGAGAAATGGGTTGCCGTGGAGCAGCAGCCACAGCAGGCCCGCCACGACCAGCACCGCCGGCAGCCACAGCCAGCGTCTGTTCCCGGAGTGTTTGGCTTCCATTACCCCAGCCGCACCCCGGGCTCCAGGGGGCGGCCGCGCAGAAAGGCGTCCACCGGCAGCCGTTTGCCGCCGGCCAGTTGCACCTCGCCAACCAACAGGTAGTCCTGGCCGGTGGCGATGAGCAGTCCTTCCCGATCGGCCCGGCAGAGGGTGCCGGGGGCCTCCCGCATCTCGCCCGCCACGACCCGGGGGGCAAACAGGCGCAGCGGGGTGCCGTCCAGGGTGGTGGAGGCGGTGGGCCAGGGGTCGAGGCCGCGGATGAGGCCGCTGATGGTCTCGGCCGGTTTCTGCCAGTCGATGATCCCTTCCTGTTTGCAGAGCAGCGGTGCCAGGGTGGCTTGGGAATCGTCCTGCTTGAGGGGCGGGAGGTTGCCCGCCTTGAGCCGGTCGATGGCTTCCACCAGGAGGCGGCCACCCAGCGCGGCGAGTTTTTCGGCGAGGCTGGCGGCGGTGTCGTCAGGGGCGATGGGGATGGTGCCGGGCAGCAGGATGTCGCCGGTGTCGAGCCCCTCGTCCATCTGCATGATGGTGACCCCGGTTTCCGGCTCGTTGTTGATCAGGGACCACTGGATGGGGGCCGCGCCCCGCAGCTTGGGGAGCAGCGAGGCGTGGACGTTGATGGTGCCGTGGGCCGGCAGGTCGATGAGCGGCCCCGGCAGCAGGCGACCGAAGGCGACCACCACGATGAGGTCGGGACGGTAGGAGGCGATTTCGGCCAAAAAGGCGTCGGTTTTGATGGATTTGGGCTGCAGTACCGGGATGCTGGCGGCCAGAGCCACCTCTTTCACCGGCGGTGGCGCCAGTTTCCGGCCCCGCCCTTTGGGGCGGTCGGGCTGGGTGACCACCGCCACCACCTCCTCGCCGTGGGCGAGCAGGGCCTCAAGGGCGGGCACCGCGAACTGCGGGGTGCCCATGTAAACGATGCGGTATGGCGCGTGGCTCATGTCTGTGGGCAACCGAAAGAAAGGTTCAGGCGGGGGCTTGACTCTTTTGCTGCTCCGCCTGGAGTTGTTTTTTGCGCTTCTTCTTGTAGAGGGAGCGTTTGAGTGAGCTGATCCAGTCGATGAACAGGTGGCCGTTCAGGTGGTCCACCTCGTGCTGGATCACCCGGGCGAAGTAGTCCTCGGCCTCGAACGCCATGGGCGCGCCGTCAATGCCCTGCGCTTCCACCCAGATCTTGGTGAAGCGTTTGACATTGGCGGAGAGGTCCACCACGCTCAGGCAGCCTTCTTCGTCCACTTCGCTGCCCTCGCCCTTGACGATGCGGGGGTTGATCAGGGTGATCAGGTCCTTGGGCTCGTCCTTGGGGGTCATGTCGATGACCACCACCTGGCGGGTGACGCCGATCTGGTTGGCGGCAAGCCCCACGCCCGGAGCGTCGTACATGGTTTCGGCCATGTCGGCCACCAGGGCCTTCAGTTCGTCGTCGAACACCGTAACCGGCTCGGCGGTCTGGCGCAGGACCGGATGCGGGTATTTGAGGATTTCGCGGATCGCCATCTGTCGTTTGTCGGGTTATTGTTGCCGGAGAAATTGGAAAAGCCGAACTATAACATATTCTCCGGATCAACGTCCACCGTCAATTTGACCGCCCGGGTGCCGCCGCCCCGGGGCTGTTCGCGGAGCAGGCGGCTGCAGAGTTCGCGCAGGGGGTTGGTCTCTGCCCCCTTGAGCAGGAGCTGCCAGCGGTAGCGGCCGCGCAGGCGGGCCAGGGGGGCGGGCACCGGCCCCAGAATCTCGAGCCCCGGCCGGCCCTGGCTGAGGTGGTGCGCCTGCTCGGCCAGGGAGGTGGCCAGGCCGCGCACCGCTTCCTCGTCCGGCCCTTCCAGGCGCAGGTTGATCAGCCGGGCAAAGGGTGGGTAGTGGAGTTCGCCGCGCAGACGGACTTCCGCGTCGTAGAGGGACTGGTAGTCGTGGAGTCTGGCGGTGAGCACGCTGTAGTGGTCGGGCTGGTGGGTCTGGACAATGACCCGGCCCGGTTTGTCGCCCCGGCCGGCCCGGCCGCTCACCTGGCAGAGAAGTTGGAAGGTGCGCTCGCCGGCCTTGTAATCGGGCATCCCCAGGCCGGCGTCGGCCCAGACGATGCCCACCAGGGTGACGTGGGGGAAATGGTGGCCCTTGGTGATCATCTGGGTGCCGATGAGGATATCCACCTCGCGGCGGTGCACGGCGCGCAGGGTGGCGAGGAATTCGCTGCGCTTCATGGTGGTGTCCCGGTCGAGCCGGGCGATGCGGGCCTTGGGGAAGAGGGTGGTGAGTTCTTCCTCAAGCCGCTCGGTGCCGAAGCCCACTCCAATCACCTTGGGCGATTGGCAGTTGGCGCAGAGGATTTTGCTGGTGGTGGTGAAGCCGCAGTAATGGCAGACCAGTTGCTGGCGGGATTTGTGGAGGGTGAGGGTAACCTGGCAGTGGCGGCACTGCACGGTGTGGCCGCAGTCCTGGCAGAGCATGCAGTTGGCAAAGCCGCGCCGGTTCAGGAAGACGATGGCCTGGTCGCCGGCGGCCAGGGTTCGGCGGATGCCGTTGGCCAGCTGGTTGGTGAACAGCGGCGGCCGGCCCGAGACCGTGGGCACACCGCGCAGGTCAACGATCTCCACCTCGGGCATGGGGCGCTCTTCGATGCGTTTGGCGAGGCGGAGCAGCCGGTATTTGCCTGAGCGGGCGTGGTGGAAGCTGGTCACCGACGGTGTGGCCGAGCCCAGCAGCACCACCGCGTTCTGGAGGCTGGCCCGCAGCACCGCGAGATCCCGGCCCTGGTAGCGGAGCCCCTCTTCCTGTTTATAGGCCCCGTCGTGCTCTTCGTCGACGATGATCAGCCCCGGATCGGTGAGCGGCGCGAAGATGGCCGAACGGGCGCCGATGGCGATTTGCGCCTCGCCGCGCAGCAGCCGTTGCCACTGGTCGTAGCGTTCGCCGCCGGTAAGTCCGCTGTGCAAGAGCGCCACCCGGTCGCCGAAGCGGGAGACGAAGTGGCCTTCGAGCTGGGCGGCCAGGGCGATCTCCGGGACCAGCACCAGCACCGAGCGGCCGGCGGTGAGCGCGGCCTTGGCGGCGTGCAGGTAAACCTCGGTCTTGCCGCTGCCGGTGACCCCGTGGAGCAGAAAGGGGGCAAAGCGGCGGGCGGCGACTGTTGGCAGAATTGCGGCGAGGGCGGCCTCCTGTTCGCCGGTGAGCCGGTCGGGCTCGGGGAAGAAGGGGGCCGGGTCGCCAAAGGGGTCGCGGTAGACCTGGCGGTCGGCCAGTTCCACCACGCCCTTGTCGGCCAGCCCCTGGAGAGCCTTGCCGGCGGAAGGGTACTCGCGGGTCAGCTCCCGGCGGGGCTGCCACTGGCCAGCCGGGGCGGCGGCGAGCAGGGCGAGGGTTTTCTCTTCCGATGGTTTGAGTTTTTCCGGGCGTGGAGTATTGGCAAGGAGCCGGACGCAGCGTTCGTGCTTAGTGGTGGTGGCATCGGTGCGGAGTACGGTGTCGATGTGGAGCCAGCCCTGGGTCTGCCATTGCCGGAGTCGCCGTTCTTCGCGCCGCCAGAGACGGCGCACCGTGGCCGGCGGCAGTTGGCCTTTCGTGAGCAGGGTGGCCAGCCAGGGCAGGGGGCCGGGAGCGGTGGCGGCGAAAGCGGCCAGTTCGGTTCGCCCCTGTTCGGTGAGGGTTACGACCCGACCGCTTTCCGTGGTGAGTCCGGCGGGCAGCGCCGCCTTGATCACCTCGCCGATGGGGTGCAGGTAGTAGTCGGCGATCCAGCGGAACAGCGGCACCATGGCCGCCGGGAAGAGCGGCTCCGGGTCGAGCAGGTCGGCAATGGCGCGCAACTTGCCCGTTGTCGGCTCACCGGTGGTGGTCAGCAGGTAGCCGGTGACCAAGCGGTTGCCCAGCGGCACCAGCAGTCGCTGGCCCGGGGTGAGTTCGGCCGGGTCGAGGTGGTCGGGCAGCTTGTAGGTGAGGGGCTGGTGAATGGGGGCCGCCACCGCCACTTCGAGAAAAATCATAAAGAGGCGCAGACTTCCTTGAGATGGTCGCGGAAGGGGCCGGAAAGGGTGCGGTGACGGAGGGCAAAGGCGATGATCGCCTTGAGATAGCCCAGTTTGTCGCCGGCGTCGTAGCGGGTGCCTTCGAACTCGTAAGCGTACATGGGCCGCTTGCGGGCCAGGGCCAGCAGGGCGTCGGTAAGCTGGATCTCGCCGCCGTGGCCCGGCGTGGTTTTTTCAAGCAGGTCGAAGATGTCCGGATGCAGGAGATACCGGCCGATGATCGCCATGTCCGAATCCGTGGTGCCGGGGGCCGGTTTTTCAATGAGCCGTTCCACCTGATAGACCCGGTCGCGGATGGCGGCACCTTCGACCACACCGTACTGGTGGGTTTCGTCGCGGGGTACATGCTGGATGGCGACCACCGACTCGCCCATCTCGTTGTAGAGGTCGAGCATCTGCTGGCAGCAGGGGGTGGAGCTTTGCACCAGGTCGTCGCCCAGCAGCACCAGGAAGGGTTCGTTGCCCACCACGTTGCGGGCGGTCCAGATGGCGTGGCCCAGCCCCAGGGGTTTTTTCTGGCGCACCGAGACGATGTCGATGAGGTTCGAGATGTGGCAGACCTCTTCGCAGAGGTCAAGTTTGTTTTTTTTCTTGAGAACGGTGTCCAGCTCAAAGTTGTAGTCGAAATGGTTTTCGATGGCCGACTTGCCCTCGCTGGTGACCAGAATGATCTGGTCGATGCCTGAGGCCACCACCTCCTCGACGATGTACTGGATGGTGGGGCGGTCGACAATGGTCAGCATTTCTTTGGGAATTGCCTTGCTGGCCGGGAGAAAACGGGTGCCGAGCCCGGCTACGGGAATAACTGCTTTGCGTACCTTCATGGAATCCTCTTTGTCGGTAAAAGTTCTTTGCTTGAGCCGAGAAAGCGCGTACCTTCGAGACGAGTAACATTGGGGCGTGGACCGGTGAACGGCCCATGCCGACGCAGAAAGTGTATACCGACACCGACCGCCTGACAACCGATAACTTGCCATGCATCCCCTGGAACGAAAAATCGATCGCCTCAGCCAAACGCACGCCTTGTTCACCCGGGGACAGACCGTGGTGGTGGGGGTGTCGGCCGGGCCGGATTCCGTGGCGCTCCTGCATCTGTTGGCCAGCCTGGGGCAGAAGTGGTCGTTGCGGCTGGTGGCGGTGTACGTGGATCACGGCCTGCGGCCCGCCGAAACCAGGGCCGAAGCCGAGCTGGTGCGGCAGGCGGCGGCCCGCCTCGGGGCGGGGTTTGCAACGGTTGCCGTTGATGTGCGCACGGCGGCTCGGGCGCAGGGGCTCTCCCTGGAGCACGCCGGTCGTCTCCTCCGGTATCGGGTTTTCGAGCGGCTGGCCGGCGCCGAGGGCGTGGCGCGGATCGCCGTGGCCCACACCGCCGATGAGCAGGCCGAGGAGATTTTGTTGCGCCTTATTCGCGGCACCGGCCGTGCCGGACTTGCCGGCATGGCCATGCTCCGGGACGGAAGGGTGGTCCGGCCCCTGCTCACCACGGCCAAGGACGAGTTGCTTGCCTATCTCGGCGACCGTGGCATCGCCTTCTGCACCGATAGCAGCAACCGCGACCGTCGCTACCTCCGCAACCGGGTGCGGCTTGATCTGCTGCCCTTCCTGGCCCGCGACTTCAATCCCAATATCGGCGAAAATTTGCGCTATACCGCCGCCATTCTGCGTGACGAGGAAGCGTATCTTGGCGAGGTGACCGAGGCGGCCTGGCAGGAGGTGGCCGTGCCGGCCACGGCGGGCGAAACTGAAGAGGAGGAGTTGAGCCTGCGGCTGGAGCCATTGCTGGCGCAGCCCGTCGCCATCCGGCGGCGGTTGCTGGAGCGGGCCTGCTGGCAGTGGGACGAGGCCCCGAGTTTTCGGCGTATCGAGCAGCTTCTCCGGCTTG